>Ga0075423_10002772_pt1 | contig 16015 bp, 17 predicted proteins | sample SoiMethybrSBSTD2_FD_80114 | JGI IMG/M metagenome (GOLD analysis project Ga0075423, IMG submission 80114) | Bulk soil microbial communities from a Populus tree surrounding site in Tennessee, USA - Soil MetaG P. TD hybrid SBSTD2 | ecosystem: Environmental > Terrestrial > Soil > Tree plantation...
AGGGGTCGGCCGCGTTGACGTCGAAGCCGAGCTCGACCATCAGCGCGACAGCGTCGGCCCGGTCTCCGTCGGCGGCGACACTGATCTGGTGGGAGCGCCGGCTACCGGCCGCGGTGGGCGTCAGGTCCAGGGAACGGGCGCGCCCCAGCGGTCGAGGAAGGTCGTCTCCGAGGTTGGCTTGCGCACGTTGGGGCCGAAGTTGCCCTGCGGGTAGCCGAGCGGCACGCAGAAATGGAAGCCGACGTCGTCGGGGATGTCGAACATCCGGTGGAAGCGATCCATGACGGACGGGTGGAGCGTTGTCGGAACCGAGCCGATCCCGAGCGATCGGGCCGCGAGCATCAGGTTCTGGACGGCCGGAATGACGGAGTCGGCCGGGCCGGCGTGCAGCGCCAGGGCGAACACGATGCAGGGCACGTCCGTCATCGCGTCGGCCAGTCCGGCCGCGGCATGGAACATGCGTGGGAGATCCTCTCTCTGCTGGAACCCCTCGTCGCGCCGCTTCGCCCACCACGCCTCGTGATAGAGCGCGCCGAAGTCCCGGATCGCCGTGCGATCGTTCAGCACGAGAAACCGCGCCACCTGCTGGTTCCCGCCGTTGGGTGCCTTTGACGCGGCTTCGAGAATGAGCTGAACGTCCTCGAGTGGGATCGGGTCGGGTTTGAACCGTCGGATCGAGCGTTGGGTGAAGATCGCTTCACCGAGAGGCATCGACAACCGGCTGTAGTCCATGGGAGGTCTCCTTGGCACGACTCAATCACTTGACGCTCTTCGTGCGGGATCGCCGCACGGCCACTGACTGGTACGTCCAGAATCTCAACCTGGAAGTGGAGTTCGAAGTCCCGGAGACCGCGACTACTGCGGTCCGCGACCCGGGCGATTTCACGATCTTCCTCATGGAGCGATCGTCTACCGACGACGCGCCCAGATGTGCTCTCTACTTCGAGGTCGACGACGTCGACGCCGAGTACCAACGCATCCGGCAGACGGGTGCCACGGTCGCGCATCCTCCTCGCGAGGCTCCTTGGGGTTATGGCCCCGAGGTCGTCGACCCCGATGGTCACATCGTCCGACTGTGGGATCAGCGAAGCGTGACCTAGCGAAGCTATACGTGCCCTGCTCCCGTCGCCGGGCGTTTCACACGTTGTGTTCAGCCGGCACCCGGCCGTCTTTGATCGCCTGGACGAGCGCCTCGTGGTCGAGGGCGTTCTGATCAGCGTACGTAGTGGCGAAGCGGCCCAGAGCTTTGCCGAAGGCGTCTCCTTTGCCGAGGTAGCCGGAGATGCCTGCCGCGTCGCCGGAGCGGGCGTGCGCTCTTGCGAGAGTTCCGCCGCACAGCTCCGCGTAGGAGAGAAACGGGTTCGTCCCCAGGGCGTTGATGTTGGCGGACACTTTCATGTCGCGCAGGTTGCGCCAGTAGTAGTCGACATCGGACGTCTCGTCGTGGGTCCATCCGAGGAACATGTCGCTTGCGGCCTGCATGAACCGCTGCCCCTCGACAGCGCGGCGGGCGTGGTTGTCGTAAGCGGAGCGCCCGAGGTACGGCTCGAGCACCGACGCTTGCGCTTCCTTGATCTGCAGGATGAGCGGGTCGTCGTGCCCGCCTCCTTCCAGCAGTGCGATCCAACATCGCGTCCCGACGCTACCCACTCCCACTACCTTGCGAGCTGCATCGACCAATGTGAACCGGTCGAGGAGGTGGCCGGTGTCGTCCGGGAGGCTCGCCCGGTATCCGTCGAGCAGCGCCTGCATGTTGTCGAGCTCGTCGTCGCCGCCGACATGACCCACCAACGGAGGCTGATCGATGATGCGGCGACGACCGTCGACAATCGTCGTGAGCTTGTTCACGGCCTGCAGATTGCTGTGCGCGTGCGCCCGCGCGATGCCACGGTCGAGTATGCCGCGGGTCTCAGCATCACCCTTCGCCTCCGCCACCGCCACGACGACGTCGGTATCGATGCTCCAGCACCAGGCGTCGAGGGTGGGTGTCGTTGCCAAGCCGGTCAGCAGGTCCCGGTAACTCGACGCCATTTGCAGGACCGCGGTCCGGCCGATGTCGTCGGACAGGCCCTTCGATCGAGCGGCGACTGCAAGGCTCGCGCCGAGGCGTTTCAGGTCCCACTCCCACGGCCCCGGCAGGGTCTCGTCGAAGTCGTTGACGTCGAAGATCAACCGGCGCTCCGGGGTGGCGAACCCGCCGAAGTTCACCAGATGCGCATCCCCGCAAAGCTGCACCGTGTGCCCAGTGCTCGGCGTGGAATCCAGGTCGGCGGCGATGCCTGCCGCCGCACCACGGAAGAAACCGAACTGAGACTCCGCCATCCGCCCGTAGCGGATCGGCAGAAGCTCGGGCACGCGGCTCTCCCCTTGCGCCACCAGCACCTCCACCGGGTCGGGCCGATCCGGCGCCGGTTGCCAGTCGCCGTGAGCGTCCCGCGGGACGTCCTTGCGCAGGGCGCGACCGGCCGCGATGCGGTCGGCGCGATCGATCGTGCCGGCCCTGCCGCCCAACACGGCCGAGGCGGCGGCGGCACCAGAAGGGTGGTCGAGCGCAGCGACACGTGCACGCTTTGCCTTCGCGCCGGCCGTCTTGACGGTCGTCTTGGCCATCGCGGTCTCCCTCACTCTTCCGCGCCGCGCGGAGCGTCTCCGCGATAGGACACAATCTCCGTATGCGCAGGATACGGCAGAGTTGCCCGTGAAGGCGCTCGTGTTCCGCCACAGTCTTCCTCGCGAGGCGCTCGCGTTCCTCGGCGGACGCGTGACGAGACGCGCGTACACCACCATGGCCGCGCCAACCGGCTTGCGCGAAGTGCCGGAACCGACCCCACCGTCAGCCGACTGGGTGCTGTGCAACACCACCGTGAGCGGCATCTGCGGCTCTGACGCAAAAGAGATCTTCTTGCACGGCGCGCTCGACAACCCGTTGACCGCCTTGCTGTCGTTCCCGCACGTGCTTGGTCACGAGGCCGTCGCTCAGCGGTCCGACACGGGGGAGCGGGTCGTGGTGAACCCCTGGCTGTCGTGCATTCCGCGCGGGATCGACCCCCCTTGCGTGGCCTGCGCCGACGGGCGCTATCCGTGGTGCCGCAACTTCGACCGTGGCGCGCTCTCCGCTGCCCTCCACCTCGGCAACTGCGCATCCGCGCCCGGCGCGCACGCCGACCGGTTCAGCGCGCACGATGGGCAGCTCTTCCGGATACCCGACGGCATCAGCGACGACGCGGCCGTGCTCGCCGATCCGGCCAGCGTGTCGCTGCGCACGATCCTGTTGCACCCGCCTGAGCCGTCGAAACCGGCACTCGTCTACGGCAGCGGCACGCTGGCGGACGCGGCCGTCGGCCTGCTGCGGCACCTCTACCCCGACGTCGAGGTGTGGGTGGCGAGCCGGCCCGGCCGGCGCGCCGAGATCGCGAAAGAAATGGGCGCACACGCGGTGCTCCCGTCCAAGCCGAAGGAGCTCGTGCAGGACGTTGCCCACCGGGTCGGGGCCCGCCCCCTCGTGCCCTGGAACAAGCGAGCCTGGCTGCAAGACGGACCGAGCGTCGTCTACGACACCATCGGCAGCCCGGAGACCATTGAGACGTCGCTGCGCATCCTGGCCACTGGGGGCACGCTCGTCATCAGTGGTGTGGAGACACCGAAGCGGTTCGAGTGGACGCCCTTGTACTTCAAGGAACTGCGCGTCATCGGTTCGAACGCGTTCGGGATCGAAGAAGTCCGTGGCGTGCGCAAGCACGCCTTCGAGCACTACTTCGACTTCGTCGGCGAGGGGCTCGACCTGACGCCGATGATCACCCACCGCTTCCCGCTGTCCGAATGGAAACGTGCCATCTCGACGATCGCACGGGTGAAGCGCACCGGCGCAGTCAAGGTGCTGCTCCGCCCGACGACGTAAGAGCGCGATACGGGCGACCTATGGCAGGGCGTCCAAGCCTTCGGCGACATCCTCTGGTGACGGCATCGAAGCGATCGAGGACCTGACGCGGCCGGCGGCTTCGCGGAAGGACGCGTCATCGAGGACGCGAACGATGGCGTCTCGCACCGCGTCCGCTTCCCGCTCGCCCGGTGTGAACGAGATGCCCACTCCCGCTGACGAGATGGCGGCGGCGTTGAGGAACTGGTCCGCGCCTTGGGGCAGGCAGACCTGCGGCAACCCCAGCGTGAGGGTTGCCAGCACTGTGCCCGACCCCGCGTGCGACACGACCACGTCGCAGTGAGGAAGCACCGAAGTCTGGGGCACGTACCGCTCGACCCGGACGTGCGCCGGCGGTGCTCCGACGACTGCTGGGTCCGCCTGCGGGCCGACGGTCACGAGTCCGCGGACGTCGAGGTCGCGCAGCGCGGCGACAACTACGCAGAGCGGCTGCGGGTCGTTGAACACCGTGCCCATGGTCACGTACACGAGCGGCGCGTCGGCCCGTCCGTCCGGCAACGGAAGGGGCGACGAGGCCACGAGCTCGCCGTCGTCGGTGACCGGACGCAAGAGTTGGCGGCGTGGCACGTGGGGCGCGGCCGCCGGCTGCAGTCCGGGCGGATAGATATCGAGATACAGCGTCTCGTAGGCGCCTCCAAAAGGCCGCGGCTCCAACCCCCGCGAACGCCACAGCGGCGCGACCTCCTCACCCGCAGCGGCCACCCGCCGCTCGGGGAGCAGCGGCCCGAAGCCCTTCGTCACGCTCGGCACCCCGAGCTCCGCCGCCATGATGTGCCCGGCGAACTCGGCGGCGTCGGCTACCACCAGGTCCGGCCGCCACTCCAGCGCCACCGGCGCCAACCCGGCGAGCATGTGGGGCGCCGTCATCGCTCCGAACAACTTCCCGAACATGACGTCGCCCACCTCGAGCGGAGGGAGATCATCGAGCTCGGGATAGCGCTTTCGGACGTCCGTCACACTCGTGAGCCCGGCGGGGGCAACGGCGACGGCACGGATCCCAGTCCGCTCGACGTGGTCCACCCCGTCGGCCGGAACCGCCCACAGGACCTCGTGCCCGCGGGCGACCATCGCCCGAGCCAGCGGCACCATCGGGTGAATGTGTCCAAGCCCGGCAGGCGAAGTGAACAACGCCCTCCTGCCCATGCGCGCGATTCTGCCACCCGCGCTGACGAAGCCGGATCGCCACGCGTCAACCGGGCGCGTCGACCTCAAACGCGTGATCGACGTTGGCGACTGTCGCGATCGACACGTTCATGAGCTGTCCAGGGTCATCAGGAACGGGCCCGCGGCCAGCGTCACCAGGACGATCCCGATCGAGCCTGCCCGCGCCTTGGTGTCGGTCAGCTCGGAACGCTCTCTGTCAGACATTCCGCTATTTCAGCCCAAGAAGGCTGCGCGCGTACCGGACGAAACGGCCGAGCGCTTGCGCCACCCGAGGGGAGGTGAAACCCTCCCGCGTAGAGATCGTTTCTTCTCCGTCGCCCCCGAACGGGAGCGGTCTCTGATCGGGCTTGGAGGCTTCGGGGGCAGATCGAGGCAATGATGTACTTGTTCAATCGTCAGATCCGTTTCGGGCCTGGCAAGACGCGTGAGCAGATGGAGTGGGCGCTCGGGCAGACCGAGAGGGTGAACCAGATCACCGGCCTGCAAGTGAGCCTGTACATGGAGGTGTATTCGCCGCAAGTGGGCGCGGTCGGTTGGAGCACGTTCGTGCCCGACCTCGCGGCGTTGGAAGCGGCCGGTGACAAGCTGCAGGCCGACGATGCATTCGTGGCCGCAACCGACAAGGGCGCGGCGATGACGGTCGGCGGCGCGACCGACACCTTGGCGCAGGTCATCTACGGAGCGCCGGACCCGGCCCGTCAGATCGAGTACGTCACCGTGGTGCGCGCAGTCTGCGCAACCGGCAACGTCGCTCGGGGTATGGAAGCCGGTGTCGAGCTCGCGCAACGTGCCGAGAAGATCATGAGCACACCTTCTCTGTTCCTCGCCGACGTGACCGGGAACTACGGCGGCGTGGCATGGGCAAGCGGCTACGAGAACGTGCAAGCGCTCGAAGCCGCCCAGCAGGCACTCGCCGGCGACGAGAGTTGGGCGAAATTCGTCGACAAAGCGACTGCCGGCGTCTACGCCGAAGAGCCGTCGCTCACGACGCAGACCATCTACCGCCGCCTGGCGTAGATACCTCGCTCGGACACGCAATGGGGGTCCGGCTTCGGCCGGGCCCCCCTTTTCGTACCCAACGCGGACGGGTGGCTTCGCTAATCGGTCGCGTGCGCGGGCTCGGCTTCGCGCAGGTGCTCGTGCACAAGGCGCACCACGGTCGCTCCCTCGCCGACGGCCGAGGCGACGCGCTTGATCGAGCCCTGTCGCACATCCCCGGCCGCGAAGACGCCGGGCATGCTGGTCTCGAGCGGCAAGGGATCGCGGTCATAGTCCCATCGCGGGCCCGGCTGCTCGAGCACCTCTCGACCCGTCACGAGATAGCCCTGCGCGTCGCGCTCGACCTCCTCGGGTAGCCACTGCGTATGCGGTTCACCGCCGATCATGATGAACAGCGCGGCGGCGGAAACCTCTTCGACGACATCCCGAGCTCGATCGGCAAGGGTGAGGTGCTCGAGACGACCGTCGCCACCGCCGTCGACCACCTCGGTGCGGTGCCGGAGGAAGACGTTCGGTGTCGACTCGATGGCCCGCACCAGATAGCTCGACATCGACTCGGCGTAGCTGCCGGCCCGAATGATCAGCGTCACCGTCTCAGCGTGCTTGGCGAGATGCAGCGCCGCCTGACCGGCTGAGTTCCCGGCGCCGACGATGAAGACGTCCTGGCCCTGCATCGCTCGGCTCTCGCTCACCGCTGCGCCGTAGAAGACGCCGGATCCCACGAGCGCTTCGAGGGCTGGGACGCCGAGCCGCCGCCACTCGATCCCCGTCGCGATCACGACCGCTCGCGCGGACACCTCGCTGCCGTCGAGCAGACGCACCACTCGACGGTCGCCGAGCTGTTCGAGGGCAACCGCCTGCTGGGCGAAGACGATGTGCGCGCCCATCAGCCATGCCTGCTCGCAGGTTCGCTCCATGAGGACGCCGCCGTCGATGCCGTGGGGAAACCCGGGATAGTTCCTGATGAGGGGGCTCGTCCCCGCCTGCCCGCCCGAGAGGACCTGTTCCAGCAGCACCGTCTCGAGCCCCTCGGATGCGGCATAGACGGCGGCAGTCAGCCCCGCCGGTCCCGCGCCGACGATGGCGACCTCGCACGTGTCGACGTCGTTCTTGACGCTGACGCCGACGGCTCGGGCGAGATCAGGAAGGCTCGGGTCGAGGGTGACCTGGCCGTCGTAACGAATCACGACCGGGAGGCGCGACGCGTCGACCCCGGCCTCGTCGAGCAAGCGCCGTCCGGCCTCGCTTTCGACCGGATAGAAGCCGAACGGCAAGCTGAAGCGCGTCATCACGTCGCGCAACTGGAGCACGCGGCTGTCACCCTCCTCGGCGACGATCCGAAACAGTTCGAAGCTCGGATCCTGCTCCTTCGTCCACGAAGAGAGGTATTCGCTCATCGCGCCGTACATCATCTCGTCGTCCGCCCACGGCCGGACGATGTGATAGTCGGCGTTCCCAAGTGCCATGGCCTGTACCGCCGGGCTCGTCGATGAGTAATCACGGTCGACGAGGAGAACGCGCTTTGCACTCGGATGCAGCTCGTGCACCCGCGCGAGGAAGTCGGACGAGCTGTCGTCGACGAGCACAAGTGCAACTGGCTTGTCGGCGCGTTCCATCTCCTGCATCGCAACGAGCGCGGCGTCGGGTGAGCTGTCACCTTGCACGGTGAAATCGTTCCCGAAGCGCCGTGTGAGGTCCGCGAGCAGTTCGCGCAGCGAGCTCGTGTCGTGATCGACCACAAAGAGCACCGGCCCTGCCATCTCTCCGAGCCTACCGAGGAGTCCTGCCACCGGTTCGTAACCGCGGCATGACGTATCGACTCAGGGGCGGGTGCGCCCGAACCAGCGTTGCACGCGACTGGAAGCGAACTCGGCCTTATCGGCGACGAGCGCGGGCGATGGACCTTCAAGCCAGCCGGTCGGCGGTTGCCCGCTCACGAATGCGACGCCGACCTTCGCCACCTCGTTGCGGCCGAACTCCAGGTAACAGATGCCGCGCCCGTCGTAGCGCGGCGATTCGCCCGCATTCCGAATGAGCGCGCCGATGCCGCCGGCCGCGACCGTCGCCTGGCCCTCCGCGAACACCCCCGCCTTCGGGGTTCCGACGCTGGTGACGTCGCCAACGGCGTACACACCCGGAAACTGCGTTTCGAGGGTTATGGGGTTGACGGGGATCCAGCCGTCAACCGTCATGCCGGATTGCGCGACCACCTCGGGCACCCTGTGCGTCGGTACGGCGAGGAAGAGGTCATACGGCATCTCGGCGCCGTCGCCGAGCATCGCCACCTTGCGCCCCGCGTCGAGCCCACGCACCAGTGTCTCCGGGTGCCAGCCGATGCCCCGCTCTTCGAACGCGACCAGCAATGCCTTCGACGCGTCGGGCGATGGCGGAATGGGAACCGGCAACGGCATGACGAGTGAGATCTGCGACCCATCTCGCAGCCCGCGCTCGGTGAGAAAGTCGTGCATCAAGAGCGCGGTCTCGCTCGGCGCGGGCGGGCACTTGAACGGCGTCGACGTTACAGCGATGATGACGCGACCGCCGTCGAAGTCGGCCAGCACATCGCGCAGCGCGAACGCCCCCGGCTCGGTGTAGAACTCGTAACCGCTCTCGACGAGTCCTGGCGTCGCTTCGGGGTGCAGATCGGCGCCGAGTGCCACGACGAGCACGTCCGCTTCGAACGTGCCGGCATCGGCTTCGACGCGCTTCGTGTTGGGATCGATCGCTCGGATGGTCGATTGCACGAACTGCACGCCTGGTTTGACGAAATCGCGGTAGGGGTGGCGAACCTGTTCTGATCGCGCCCGCCCGAACATGACCTCCAGCTTCGAGAACCCGAAGACGAAGTCGTCGCTCTGATCGATGAGCACGACGTCGACGTCGGTTCCGAACTCCTCGGAGAGAATGGTCGTGAGTTCCAGGCCGCCGAACCCCGCACCCAGCACCACTACACGCATGGTCGAACGCTAACCGGCCACCACGCGCTAGCGCACGCGTCACTCGCTGTCGTATTCGTCGTGCCGACGGAACCAGTTCAGCGGATCGTCGGGGGCACGCGCCTCGTTTCGCCCTCGCGGTGTCCGGTCGAGCCACTGGTACATGCCCCAGAGACCGTCCAGCCCGCGCGCGTAGGCCGAGTAGGTGTGGTACACGACGCCATCCTCGAGCGCGAACGCGCTCATACCCGGACGCTCCCGTGTGTACGTCAGCCAGTCCGTCCCGACTGTGGCCGCCCATTCCGCGGGTGGCCCCTCCTTGCCTGTATCGGACGGCGTGGCGTCCACCGGGCGGAAGTTGTACTCGCCACCGCCGGACTGCTGCTGCTCCTCCGTCTGCGACACCTGGAAGTCGTAGTTGAAGTCACTGCCGAACGACGACGCCCACGGGAAGCCCCATCCCATCCTGCGCTTGTACGCCTTGAGCTTCGCGACCGGGGCTCGCGAGACGGCGGAGAGGGTGACGTCGTGGTTCGCGAGGTGGGTGACAAAGCCGTCGAAGCCGTCCGCGATCGCCGAGCAGGCGGGACAGCCCGCCGTGTAATCGGGCCCGAACATGAAGTGATAGACGAGCAGCTGCGAACGCCCTCTGAACAGATCAGCGAGCGAGGCGCTGCCCTCGTCGGTCTCGAACCGGTACTCCTTGTCGACCGGGACCCACGGCAGCTCGCGTCGTTGCTGCGCAAGCTTGTCGCCGAGCCTGGTGTGCTCCTTTTCGCGGACGAGGAGCTGCTCGCGTGCAGCGAGCCATTCCTCGCGTGTTCCGATCTTGTGATCCGTCATCTTTTTCTTCTCCTCTCCGGTCGGCGTCGTCCTGGCCGTGGACACGTTAGATTCTCCTCACGTATTATCGCAAGGTGCATGCCTCCGGTGCGCCCCCGGTCGACGACGTGTTCGGGGTCCTCGCGCACCCCGTCCGCCGGCAGCTGCTCGAGCGCCTCGCCGGCGGCGAGCAGCGCGTGACCGACCTCGCCGGGCCCGTGACCGTCAGCAGGTCCGCCGTGTCCCAGCACCTGCGGCTGATGCGGAGTGTCGGCGTCGTCACCGAGCGGCGCGCCGGCCGCGAGCGCTACTACCGCCTGGAACGCGACCGGCTCGGTGAGGTAGAGAGCTGGCTCGTGCGCATCGACCGGTTCTGGGAACGGAGCCTCCGGCGGCTGGGCGAGCACTTGGACGCGCACCCGTGATCGACGGCACCCGCGTCGTGCACGAGGTCCGCTTCCCGCATCCGCCGGAGCGCGTGTGGCGTGCGCTCACGGACCACGCCGAACTGTCGGCATGGCTCATGCCGAACGACTTCACTCCCAAGGAGGGTGCGCGCTTCCGCCTCGATGCTCGGCCCTCTCACCTCGAGCCTTTCGACTGCGAAGTGCTCGAGGTCGACCCTCCCCGCCGGTTGCGCACGCGCTGGTTCGTCGGCGGCGAGCCGACGATCGTGACGTTCGAGCTGCGCGCCGACGACGGGAATACGGTCCTACGGGTGGAGCACGAGGGCCTCCCGACCTCCGAACGTCCCAAGTTCGACGGCGGCTGGGGTGCGAAGTTCACCATCGACCTCCGCGACGTGCTGAACGGCGCGCGGGATCCTGCCGCGGCGACGCGCGACGCGTCCGGCCTCACGCACCACCCCGCGTATGTCTCGTCACGCCGAAGCGTCGTGCGACATCGTCTGTGAGTACCAGTCGACGTACCGGCGAAGCCCGTCGGCGAACGACGTTTGTGCTTCCCATCCAAGGACCCGTTTGGCCTTCTCGCCCGAGATAACCCGGCCTGCGTAGTCGCCGGGGCTGAGCTCGCCGAATTCGACCGTGAACGGGATGCCAAGCATGGCGTGGATCATCTCGGCAACTCGCCGAATCGTGATGGGTTCGGGCCCCTTGAGGTTGAACACCTCGTTCTCGGCGTCACCGGACAACGCGAGAACGTGGGCATCGGCGAGATCCTCGACGGACACATAGTTGCGAAACTGCGAACCGTCACCGTGCACGCTGATCGCCTCGCCGTTGAGCGCCTGGCGCACAAAGCGCGGGATGACAAACTCCTCGGACATGCGCGGCCCGTACGCATCGCCGTAGCGCAGAATCGTAAATGGGGTGCCATAGAGCTCGAGGTAGTTGTGAGCGATGAGCTCGCTCGTGATCTTCGACGACGTGTAGATATGCCCCGCGCCCGGGAGATGGAACGGCGCCTCCTCGTCGATCGGGACCTCACCGTGTGCGCCGGCGTAGACCCACGCGGTGCTCGCCAGCACCGTGCGGCGCACGCCGTTTCGCCTGCTCGCCTCGAAGACATTGCTCGTGCCGGCGATGTTGACTTGGACCGCCGCAACCGGACGGGCGAGGGCGTCGCTGGCGTCCGACACCCCGGCGAGGTGGAACACGACCTGACAGTCACGAGTCGCCTCCACAACCTCCGCGAGATCCAAGACGTCGACGTGCCGATAGACGACATCCGACCGGTGCGAAGGATGGACGTCGAGGACCGTCACCGCGTAACCGGCAGCGACCATCCGATCGACGACATGGGATCCGATGAATCCCGAACCGCCCGTGATCCCGATTCGTATGTCCGACGGTTCCGTCAGCGTCACGTCACACTCCAGAGCCAAACGACGGACGCTAGCGCGGCAGTCCAATGCCGGACCGGAACGTCGTCATTGTCGAAGGACCCCGGCGTGGTGACGCGTGCCGTCGATCAGGTCGGTCGCAGCTGCGAGATGGCCGACATGATCTTTTCGATTTCGAGGTCCTGAGCTTCCATGTGCCTTTGGATCTCCAGGGCCGTGTGTAGGACAGCGTCGGCGTCCTCGTAGGTGGCTTGCGCTCGCGCATCTGCGGCGGCGCTCTGCACGTTTTGACCCACGATGATGATCGACAGCAACACGAGCTGGAGAAACGTCTGCGCGATCCATGTGATCGTCGGTGAGGTCCCGCCCCTGATCGCGTCGGGCAGGCTCACGAACGCCAGGAGCGCGAACGCGTACGCGCACCACATCGTTCCGACGATCGCGGTGATCTTGAGAGCCAGAAAGGTGTTGAAGCGGGTGAGGGGGCCACCCGTCGGTTGCTGGTCGGCGACGCGCGGCGGGTGCTGGGTCTTGCGGCGCTCGATGTGCGGATGCGGGACGTGCTGGAAGATTTTCGGCATCTCCCATGATCGCATTCGCTTCAGGACGAGAGTGGCAGGGCGCCGCCTTCCGCGGCTTCTCGTTCTTCCTTGTCGGGCAGGCCCCGCACGAGGCCGACGAGCATCACCGCGATGGTGGCGCCGATGACCGGACCGAAGGCGTAGACCCACCAGCCGGTGAAGTCGTTGGCGATGATGTCGGGCCCGAGCGTGCGGGCGGGATTCATGGACGCGCCGCTAATGGGGCTGGCAAAGAGGCCGAGCAGCGCGATCGTCGCTCCGACGGCGAGTGCCGCGTTGTGGCCGATGCTGCGGTATCCGGTCGCGGTGTTGAGGATCACGGTGACGAGGATCGTGGTGAGCACGATCTCCATGACGAACGATCGCCAGTCGCCGCCCGCCTTGTCGATCGGGTAGTTCCCGCCCGCGGCGACGTGGCTGAACATGACCTGCAGAAACAGGGCGGCGAGGATCGCGCCGGCGAGCTGCGCCACGATATAGGGCAGCGCCCAGGAGGCGCGGAATACCCGGCGGCCGGTGAACGCGAGCGTCACGGCGGGGTTGATGTGGAGGCCGGAGAGCGGGCCCCATGCGTAGATCAAGGCCATCACGAGCGCGCCGGGCGCGACCACCGCCGCGGTTCGTGAGATCGTGTTGCCGCCGGCGTAGCGGTTGATGACTCCGGCGCCGGCCGCCACGGTGACGAGCAGTGCTGTGCCGAGGAATTCGATGATGCAGCGGGTCGCAAGTGGCCGCTGTTTGAGCGTGTCCTCTTCGAATCGGATCATGTAACGACGGCCGATCGCGTCGGCACGTGCCGGATCCGTCACTTCAGCTGTGTCGGACATGCCCTCCTCCGATGGGGTAGTCGGCTACAGGTCGGACTCCGCCGGCACCCGGCCGTCTTTGATCGCCTGGACGAGCGCCTCGTGATCACGTGAGTTCTGATCGGCATACGAGATCGCGAAGCGGCCGAGCGCTTTGCCGAAGACGTCTCCTTTGCCGAGGTAGCCCGAGATGGCCGCTGCGTCACCGGAACGCGCGTGCGCACGCGCCAGGGTCGCCCCACACAGCTCCGCGTAGGCGAGGAACGTGTTGGTCGGCTGGGCGTTGACGTCGGCGGACACCTTCATGTCGCGCAGGTTGCGCCAGTAGTAGTCGACGCCGGACGTCTCGTCGTGAGTCCATCCCAGGAACAGGTCGCTGGCAGCCTGCATGAGCCGCTGCCCCTCGACGACACGGCGGGCATGGTTCTTGTAGGCGGGGCGCCCGAGGTGCGGCTCGAGCACCGAGCCCTGGGCTTCTTTGATCTGGAGGATGAACGGGTCGTCGTCGCCGCCGCCTTCCAGCAGCGCGATCCAGCAGCGGGTCCCGACGCTCCCGACACCGACGACCTTACGGGCCGCATCGGCCAACGTGAACCGGTCCATGAGCTGGCGGACGTCGTCGGGGAGGCTCGCCCGGTACCCGTCGAGCAACGCTTGCATCCGGTCGACCTCGTCGTCGCCGGCGACGTGACCCACCAACGGAAGTTGGTCGACGATCCGTCGATGACCGTCGACAACCCTGGTGAGCTTGTTCACCGCCTGCAAGTTGTCGTGCGCGCGTGCCCGCGCGACCGCCTGATCGAAGCGCCCCCGGGTTTCGGCGTTGCCAACCGCGGCCGTCAACGCCTCGACCCTGTCGGTGTCGATGCTCCAGTACCAGGCGTCCAGAGTCGGCATCGTCGCGAAGCGGGCGAGCAGGTCCGCGTAGCTCAACGCCATCCGCAACACCGCGCTCTGGCCGACGTCGTCGGACAGGCCCTTTGACCGAGCCGCGACCGCGAAGCTCGCGCCCAGGCGCTTCAGATCCCACTCCCACGGTCCCGGCAGCGTCTCGTCGAAATCGTTGACGTCGAAGATCAGCCGGCGTTCCGGAGTCGCAAACCCGCCGAAATTCACCAGATGCCCGTCGCCGCACAGCTGTACCGCGACCCCCGTGCTCGGAGTCGACGCCAGGTCGGCGGCCATGCCCGCCGCGGCACCGCGGAAGAAGCCGAAGGGCGACTCCGCCATCCGTCCGTACCGGATCGGCAACAGCTCGGGCACCCGGCTCTCCCCTTGCGCCACGAGCACATCCACCGGGTCGGGCCGGTCCGCGGCCGCCTCCCAGTCGCCATGACTGCTACGCGGCACGTCCTTGCGCATCGCGCGACCAGCATCGATGCGGTCCGCTCGATCCACGGCACCCGTCGCGCCACCCAACGCTCCGGTCGCTGCCGCCGCGCCCGAGACTCGCGCGAGTGCCGCGATACCAGTCCGTCCCGCCTTCGCAGTGGCCTTCGCCCCCGCGCTCGAACGGCGGTCGGGCTTCTTCTTGGACCGCGACCGGTCGGCCCTAGCCGTCGTCTTGGCCATCACGGAGTCCCCCACTCATCCGGTGCCGCCTTCGAGCATCCGACTCGATCATCCTCATAGGGTCGTTGCTCCACGCACGCAAGAGACGACGGGCGTCCCGCTCTGCGAGAAGCGCCACGAACTCTCGGATCCGCGCGTCGCGGAACCGCTCGAGTGCGCGACCGACAGCGATCGCCGCTTCGGCTTCCCCGCACCCCGTCTCATGCACGAGGCGCGAGCAGATCGAGTCGGTTTCGTCGCCCCACCCGCCGACGGACCCGCGAGATGGCGCGCTCGTCGTCATAGCTGGCGGCTCCAATCGCCTCCGCGCCATGTTGAGCCGAGCGAGGGGCTTCGGCATCCCCCGAAAAGGGTGATCACGCGGCAACGAGTCATGCACCGCTTGCCGCCGAATGGTCGAATCGCGCGTTTCGACGGCTTTCAGTGCGGTCCGCGACGCGATCGAAGCCCGCGAACAGCCGGAAGGCCGGGTTTACGAAGACTCGGCGTAGTGTTCGGCCCCGGTGAAGTCGAGGACGACCGCCGCGTCATTGCCGACGGTCCAACCGTCGTGACCCGGCGGGATCTCGAAGCTTTCGCCCGGCCCGAACTCCATCTCTTGACCGTCGTCCATGCGCGTGGCGAGACGACCCGAGATCACATAGCCGGTGTGTGGTGCCTGGCAGCTATCGGTACCGGCGATGGGCTTGACGTCGTTGGACCAACGCCACCCCGGTTCGAAGACCGCACGTCCGATCGTGGCCCGCGGGAGCGTGACCAGGTCGATGCGACCGTGATCGAATCGCCGAGTCTCGTCGGGCTGATCGAAGTCTTTCTTCTGCATCCCAGCCATTGGTTGCCCTCCACGTTTCGCTGCGGCCTGACGGTACGACTTCAGCCAAGCTGAGTCGAGTAGTCGAGTAGTCGAGTAAGAGAGAACCCCGGGAGCCGAGACCCCCGGGGCGCTCGTTGCCTTGCTGCTCGACGTGAGCGAGCTCGACTCAGCCGGTGAGCACGGGCTGCCCCACAACCGGAGTCGCGGCACTCGGCCTCGACGCGGTCACGCCACCGACTTGGGTGACACCGCTTGACGGTTCTCCGCCGCCGCCGGTCGTGGGCGGCGGACCCGTTGTCGGAGGCGGCAGTTCTCCGCCGGCCGTGCAGTGGGACACGACGAACTGCGGGTTGCCATCGCTTTCGGGGCGTGTCGCAGACGCCGACACGATGCTGGCACCGGCATTCGTGACGATGAACCACTTCGAGACATTGCCCGGATGCGGGCTGTCGTCAGGCACGTTCGTGACCGAGGTGCCGTCCGAGAACGTCGCGGACATGGTGGCGGGGCCATCGGTGGCGGTCAGGTTGAACTGCCACGTCTGGGTCCCACCCGGTGCCGGCGGCGAGCCCTCGAACTC
>Ga0075423_10002773_pt1 | contig 16015 bp, 13 predicted proteins | sample SoiMethybrSBSTD2_FD_80114 | JGI IMG/M metagenome (GOLD analysis project Ga0075423, IMG submission 80114) | Bulk soil microbial communities from a Populus tree surrounding site in Tennessee, USA - Soil MetaG P. TD hybrid SBSTD2 | ecosystem: Environmental > Terrestrial > Soil > Tree plantation...
GTAGATGCCGGGATCGTACTCGAGGCCTGACGAGAGCCCTATCGCACCAGCGCGCATCTCGTTCGCCAGCATCTCTTTCATACGGTCGACTTCGGCCGCGGTGGCGACTCGCTTGAAGTCGATGCCCATCACGGAGTCGCGGATGCTGCCGTGGCCGACATACATGCCGACGTTGATCGCGGCGGGAGATTTCGCGAGACGGTCGAGGTAGCGCGCGAGCGGCATCGGCGAGCCGCCGTCCTGGCCTCCTATAATGGTAGTGATCCCCTGGGAGACGACCGCGAGCGCTTCGGGGTGCTCGAAGAGGTCGTCGTCGGCGTGGGAGTGCGTGTCGATGAATCCGGGGGCGAGCGTGAGGCCGTGGGCGTCGATCACGCGTTCGCCGTCGCGAGCGCTCAGGTTCCCGACGGCAGCGACGCGATCACGTTCGACGCGAACGGCCGCTCTGCGGGCTGGCGACCCGGAGCCGTCGATGACGCTGGCGTTCGTGATCAGGAAGCCGGGGCCGGCCGGCGACGGGGCCGAGCTCCTGGAGCAGGCGGTTGGGCCCAGGCCGAGAACAAAAGAGGCAATGACAATACCACGGTGCATGGACGCCACTCGTTATGCGCGTGAACGATCGAGCATCTCGGACGAAGGATAGAGCGGATCGGATCGAGCGAATTCTGCGGATCGCTCGGCGTTCCCGAAAGTCGGTGTGGTCATCCCGGGCGGCAGCTAACTGTCATCCGGAGCGAAGCTCGGTTGTCATCCCGAGCGTCAGCGAGGGATCCTCATACTCCCGGTAGAGGGCCCTCGCTCCGGACAATAAGATCCCTCGCCTGCCGGGTCGGGATGACAAATGCCTCACTTGCGTCGACCATGCCGGGCAGCCAGAGTTGAACGCTCGCCACCGTACCCCGATCTCCCAGCCGACCATGAGTGTTCTCACCGTTCTCGTTGTTGCCGCACTCCAAGCCCAGACACCGGGCCAGCAGCAGGCGACGTCACAACTCCCGCCATCGCCCATCGCGAAGCTCGTGGTCACGCCGGCCAAACCGACAATGATCGCGCGCGACACGCTACGGATCACGGCGCAGGCGCTCGATGCCGGCGGCAAACCCGTAGACAACGTGCGCTTCCGGTACATCCAGTCGAGCGGCGCGCGATTCGAAGGCCGAGTGGACACGACCGGGCTCGTTCGCTCCGGCTCGACCGGGACGATTCCCGTCACCGTCGTCGCACTCGTGCCGGGCACGCGGCCTGTGACGGAAGTCGTCGAGGTGAAGATGCTTCCGGGACCCGCGGCGAAGGTCGTCATCGACGCAGCGCCTCCCAGGCTCGTGGTCGGGCAGCACATCGTGCTGTCGGGGAACTCGTTCTCCGCGGCCGGCGACCAGCGAGCGGACAAGCTCGCCTGGAAGAGCTCCGCGCCTAACGTCGCGCGCGTCGGAGGCGACGGCAGGCTCACCGCGCTCGCGGCGGGCAAGGCGACCATCACCGCGACGACGGGCCAGGCGTCCGGGACGCTGGCGGTCAACGTCGTTCCGAACACGATCGCGTCGGTGGAGATCATGCCAACGACCGCCGCGGCACGAACCGGTGACGTGCTGCACTTTGCGGTCACGGCCAGGGACGCCCAGGGGCGCAAGATCGACGGCCTCACGCCATCATGGACATTCTCGCCCGGCCAGGGAATGGTCGAGCAGGACGGGGCGTTCGTCGGCTACGAGGCGCGACCATACACTGTGGTTGCGACCATCGGCAATCGCGTCGCGCAGGCGGCCGTCAGCCTAACGCATCGAGACGCGCGGCGACAAGCTACGGTCGTTGGCCGGCTTCCGCGCTCGCGCTTCAGCACCGAGGAAGTGTGGATCCACCCGGACGGCAAACATGTCTACCTCGGGTCCGGGGGTGGCGGCGACGTCATGTACGCAATCGATGTCAGCAACCCGGCCGCTCCCATCGTCACGGACTCCGTCGTCTCGAACACGCGTCGAGTGAACGACGTGATGACCACGCCGGATGGCAAGTTCCTCGTGTTCACGCGCGAAGGCGCCAGCGACCGCAAGAACGGAATCGTCATCTGCTCGCTCGAGGATCCCGCGCACCCGAAGCCGATCGCGGAGTTCACCGAAGGCGTCACGGGCGGCGTGCATTCGGCGTTCATCTACAAGCAGGAAAAGTTCGGCACCCACATCTACCTCACGAACGACGGCACGGGCGCGCTTCACGTCATCGACATCAACGATCCATATCACCCGAAGGAAGTCGCGCAGTGGAGGACCGAGAGGCCGGACGCCGGCCGGTCACTGCACGACATCGACCTGCGGGATGGCCTGCTCTACGCGAGCTACTGGAACGACGGCCTGGTGATCCTGGACGTCGGGAACGGGATGAAGGGAGGGTCGCCTTCGAATCCACAGCTCGTGACGCAGTACAAGTACGACCTCAACGATCTGTACCGGCAGGTCGAGCTGACGGGCGGCCCCGGATTCATTCGCGGCACGCACACGGCCTGGCGCCACAAGAATTACGTCTTCATCGCCGACGAGGTGTTCCCAGCGAGTGGCGTGAAGGGCGCGAAGGATGCAGCGGCGGGACGCGCGTACGGACGCCTGCAGGTTCTCGACGTGACGAACGTCGAGAAGCCGAGGCCGGTCGCGTTCTACGAACCGGAGTATGGTGGTGTGCATAACGTGTGGGTCGCGGGCGACACGCTCTACATGGGCGCCTACAACGCCGGCTTCCGCGCGTTCGACATCTCGGGCGAGCTGCGCGGCGATCTCCGGGCGCAGGAGCGCGAAATGGTGCACGTACACACGGGCGACATGGATGGCAAGGTGCAAAACTCGCCCGACACGTGGGGCGTGGTGGTGAAAGATGGACTCGCCTATGTCAACGACAACGCGAACGGCTTGTGGATCGTTCGCATCGAGCCGAAAAAACCCGATGTGGTTCCGTAATCGGAAGGCTGTCATCCTGAGCGAGCTTGTCATCCCGAGCGCAGCGAGGGATCCTCATCATCCCGATAGAGAGCCCTCTACCCGGATGATGAGGATTCCTCGGGCGGCTGCCCTCGGAATGACAATGCTCGTTCCGGCAATCGCAGTGGCACAATCGCCCGATCGCGACTACACCGTCCTCGTCGCGTCCGAGGCCGTTGACCTCATCACGCGCATCACGTTCGGGCCGGGCGCAGGGCCGACGTTGGCGAAGGTGGAAGGCACGACGAAGGTTGGCATCAACCCCGTGGATCCCGACGGGCCGCATGGGCTCGGGCTGTCGCCTAACGGGCAGCAGTACTACGTAAGCACCGCCCACGGCGTGCCGTACGGCTACCTCTGGAAGATCGACGCGAAGACGAACGAGGTGTTAGGCAACGTGGAGCTCGGGAACTTCCCCGCCACGCTGCAGGTGTCGCCCGACGGCGGATTCGTCTACGTCGTGAACTTCAACCTGCACGGCGAGATGGTGCCATCGGACGTGAGCGTCGTGAGCACCGATCCGTTTGTGGAAGTCGCGCGGATCCAGACGTGCACGATGCCACACGGCTCACGTCTCAACCCCGCGGGCACGAAGCACTACTCGGCCTGCATGATGGATGACGCGGTGGTGGAGATCGACACGCGGACGCTCGCCGTCGCACGACATTTCCTCTTGAAGAAAGGTGCAGAGCGGGGCGTCGCTGGCGCTCCGCAGGGAACCGGGAACAGGGAACCGGGAGGGGATCACGCCGGACACGGCATGGAACCACCCAAGCCCGGTGACGTTTCGTGCTCACCCACCTGGGCGCAGCCCTCGGCCGACGGGAAGAGCGTGTTCGTCGCGTGCAACAAGGCGAGCGACATTGTCGAGATCGACGTCGCGTCGTGGGCCATGAAGCGGCGCATCCCCGCGGGCGACGGCGTCTACAACCTCGCCGTGACCCGCGACGGCCGGCTGCTCGTCGGCACGAATAAACGCGGGAAGTCCGTCTCCATAATTGACATCGCTTCGGGAAAGGAGCTCGCCCGCGTCGCGACCCAGCGTCGGGTCGTGCACGGCGTGGCCATCTCGGGCGACGACCGGTACGCCTTCATCTCAGTTGAAGGCGTCGGCTCGGAGCCCGGAACTGTCGAGATGATCGACCTCAAGGCGTTCACCCGGGTGGCGAGCGCCGACGTCGGCCAGATGGCCGGCGGGATCGACGTCGTTGGCGGGGGGTCACAGGCTTTGCGGTAAGCGGCGTTAACGCCCGGGCGAGTCGCTCGTCGAACGTGACGTTGACTCGATGATCCTCGCCCATGAACACCGTACCGCCGGACATCCACCCGACCAGTCGCGACCACTCGCCGATCACCATGGCTGTGGTGGCCGTGCTGATTGCAGCGCTGCTCGCGCTGCCGTTCCTTGCTCACACTCGGAACGGTTCGCGAGACACGGTGTCCTCCACGACACCAAACGCCTTGCCTCAGTGATGAATCGTTAGCCACGCGTCCTGTCTGCCACTTCGGACGCATGTCGGTGTAGCATTGAGAATGTCGAGAAGTCGTTTCCCGGCCGTGGCCTGGCTCGCCGGCGCCGTTCTCGCTACCGCGCCCATGCTCCGGGCACAGTCGAAGCCCGGTCTCAGTGCGAAGGCGAAAGCGCAGATCGACTCGGTGCGACAGGCGGTCGCACAGTTCGCCGATCCCCGAGTCGCTGAGGACTCGGGGTACGAGCCGGTGTTCGGGCTCGTTCCGCTACAGGGCGTCCACTACGTCCGCCCCGACCTGATCAAGGGTGGCAAGTTCGACCTGACGAGGCCGCCCGTCCTCATGTACGCACCGGTGAAAGGCGAGCCGACGCTGGTTGGGGTCGCGTACGCGTACCAGCACCCCCGCAACGAGCCCCCACCGGAAGGGTTCGACGGTCGGAACGACGATTGGCACTCGCACGATGAGCTGTCGCGCGACCCGGACCGGCACATCGTGATGGTCCACCTGTGGCTAACGGATGCGCCGGGCGGGCCGTTCGCTCGATACAACCCGTATCTGTCGTACATGGCCGCCGCGCTCAAGCGGCCGTCCGCCGCGGAGCTCAACGCCGACACCCCACGCGGCGACCGTGCGCGCCGGTTCGCGTTCGCGCTCGCGATCGCGACGCATCCGCCTCAGCTGTTCGACGTGATCGAGTCGCGGGGTGGCGAGGAGCTCACGCGCACTGCATATCCGCATCGCCGGGCGCTCATGATGAGCGTCGATAGTCTCGCGCTCGCGCAGCAACGAGGTGATAGCGCGACGTACGACCGTCTCGTGACGCAGACGATCGCGCACTCGGACGCGCTCATGGCCGCCTACCGCGGGACGGTTCGGTCACCGTCAGCACGCGAGCTCATCGACAAGACGCTCGACGAGCTCATGGGCATTGGCCACGAGGGGCATGAGACGATGCCCGGCACCCATCCCGCCGGTCACAACCATCGGCCTGGCGGCTGAGCCGGGAACTGTCGGGCACGGGAACGAATTCGTTCGGTGAAGGCCAACCCAATTCCCGTAAACAACATGTCGAATGTAACGACGTCGCGCGCCACGCTGGCGGGCGGCTGTTTCTGGTGTCTCGACGCGGCGTATCGCCGCCTGCGAGGCGTGAAGAGCGTGGTGTCCGGTTATGCTGGCGGCCACGTGGCGAACCCGAGCTACGAGGCGGTGTGCACCGGGCGCACCGGACACGCGGAAGTGGTTCAGGTGGAGTTCGATCCGAGCGTGATCACGTACCGTGAGCTGCTCGAGGTGTTCTTCGGCATTCACGACCCGACGACGCTGAACCGACAGGGGAACGATAGCGGCACGCAGTACCGGTCGGCGATCTTCCCGCACGATGCGGAGCAGGAGAGGACCGCACGGGCGTTCATTGCCGAGCTGGAGGCCGAGCATACGTTCGATGCGCCGATCGTGACGACCATCGAGCCGTTAGGCACGTTCTATCCGGGCGAGAGGTACCATCAGGACTACTACGACCGGAATCAGAACCAGCCGTACTGTGCGGCGGTGATCAGTCCGAAGATCGCGAAGCTCCGGAGGAAGTTTGCGGAGAAGCTCGTGACGGCTGGCGAATAGCTGTGGAGTCCCATGCGTGAACGTGTACGGTCCACGCATTGTCGAAGCCGCCGGCGCATCGTTAGGCTGACGTCGCCAGGTCGGGCGCGCGCTCCGACCCCGCCCACGGTAACGATGTCAGCGACGATCTGTCGCGGGGTTGTGCAGAAGCTGCGCGAGCGACGGATCGGCTCGGACACCGTCGAAGGCGGGGCGCTCGGAAAAGGCAAAATAGTCCCTACCACCGTGGTTCAGCGCCTCACGTATCAGCGTTGTCGTTCGGCCGACGTCGCCCTGCAGCGCGGCGAGCTCGGCCTGGACGGCGAGAGGGCTGTCAGAGGAATCCCAGATCGATCCCCCGTCGATCGTTCTGCCAGCCGTCTCGGCAAGCGCGCGGGCCACGAGCCCTACCGTATCGGGGTTCCCGCCCTTCCGCAGTGCGGCCTGCAACAGCACCATGTACGGAAGCGCATCGTGGTGGTGGGCGATGGAGTCGGCCAGTATCAATTCGCGAGCGTTCCGGGCGGCCTCCTCCCACATTCCCGCAGCTTCGGTCACCAGCACGCGATATCGCTCGAGCGAGACCGTCGAGTCGTACCTGGTGAGCTGCCTAACGCGAAGCGTGCGCTCTCCGATAGCCCGCGCCAGCTGGACGTGCCCATGCACGCGGGCCGCGCTCACGATTCGCAGCAGGCCTTCGAGGTCGATACTCCGAGGCGTTTGTCCAAGCCGGTCATCGACCATAGCGACGACGTCATCCGCACGGCCCAGCGCGGCAAGCGCCCGACCCTCCCGAAGGCCAGTAACGCTCACGGGGAAACGCGATTTCAGGCGCGACAGCAAGGACAGCTCCTCGTCGTGCCGACCGGCCACGTATAAGAGGTCAACGCGGAGGCCCCAATACGCTGGCCACTCTCGCATCCAGCCCATGTCGGGATCGAGCGCGTTCAGGAGCGAGTCAGCTTCAGCCATGTAGTACAGGTTCATCGCGGCGAAGGCCAGCTTGTATAGCCACTCCGAATTCGGTGCCACCGCAACGACGCGGCGGAGCGCGTTGTACTCTCCCACCCCGTCACCGTGCAGGTACGCGGCATGAGCGTCGAACAACGCCAGGTCAAACCGCGCGAGTCGCTCACGACGGGATTCGAGCACGCGCATGACGGAGTCGACATGGCTCGAGTCACCCACATTGTCGAACGCGTAGACCGCCCAGAGCAGCGGGAGATTGAAGGTCGTGTCCAGCGCGGCGGCCCGAAGCAGCACGCGCCCAGCGTTCGCATTGGCTGTCGAGTCGAGCGAAAAGAACGCGCTCAACCCTTCGTCGAACGCCCGGTATGCCTCGAATGACGTGGGCTGGCTTGCCGCGTCGGACCAACGCGATAGCCGTCCGTCAACTCTCGTCGCCAACGCGCCGGCGAGCTGCTGCCTCAACCGCTCGATTACCGCGAGCGGCTCGTGAAGCGGACCCGAGATCGGTCCCACCGCGCGAACGACTCGCCCCGTGGCGGCTTCCACAAGCTGAGCCTGCACGACCAGCGAATCCGCCTCCCTCGAGTATGACCCGCGTACAATGAGCCCCGGGCTCGGCGGAGCCGAATCGCCTAACGCCGGAAAGCTTCCACTTCGCACGCCAGGTCCGACGACGTCGACCAGCTGCGTTTGTACGAGTCCCTGGATCACCCAATCGGTGGCAATGCGACCGATACTCGCCAGCGCGGTGTCGCCGGTCTCGTTGGCGAATGCAATGACCGCGATGCGGCGCTCCGATATCGCCGGCCGGATACCTCCGCTTCCGCCGCGAGCAGCGAGGCTTGTGAGCACGGCTGCCACGACCAGCACACCAGCGAGCGCCGCGAGCGGCACTACGCGTCTCCTCGCTGCGGCGTACCGCGGAAGCTCCGGCAGTCGACTCGATGCCGGGATACCCGCATGAGCGGCGCCGCGCGACGTGACTTCGACCGACTGGGGCCGCGGCGGACTACCGTTAGGCTGGCGAATGTTGGCCGCGAGCGCCGATACCACGGGATCCGGCGGCGCGTCGAACTCCGCGAGCAGGAACCCTTCGTGCGACTGCGCCACCTCCAGCGCTCCCGCTCTGTCGCCGCCCTCCGCGAGAGCTGCCACAAGCCCCGCAGCCACCCGGGAATTCCCCGGTTCCAGGGCCAAGAGGCGCCGCCACCGGCCAACCGCTGCGGGATGATCTCCGCTCGCGTCGGCCTTGCGAGCGAGCGACTCGATCGCCGACGTGACGCGGCGTTTCAGATCGGACCGTTGCTCCTCGATCCAGTGGTCCAGCTCGGCTGACCCAGGCAGGAAGAATCCATGGAGAAAGGGCCCCGTATACAGGGCTGCTGCGTCCGCCGCGTCGCCTCGACCGAGTGCCCGCTCGAGGTCCCAGAGGTCGCAGCCGATCACCGCTTCGTCGAGCCGCAACGTACGAGTGCCGTGGAACAGCGATGGCTCGCCGAGCTGCTTCCGAAGCGTTTACACGTTTTGACTGAGTGCCGCCCGGGCACGCTCCGCATTGCTGTCCGGCCACAGATAGGCCGCCAGAGTGTCTCTGCTTACGCCTTGCTCACAACTCACCGCCACGAGGGCGAGCAGCGCCAGTGGCTTGTGCTGCTCGGCGATCTCTGGGATCCCAGCGCCGTCGCGCTCGACGGTCAAGCCACCGAGCACATGGAGCTGGAGCATTCAGCCTTCCGATGAGAAGCGTCTGAGCCGCGTCTGAGAGCGGCCTGAGACCGCCTGCTTAGATAGCGCCGGGTGAGAAAGAAGGCAACACCGGTTCCTCCTTCACTCGGAGATATCAATGAAGCGCCTCAACACGGGCACCGTGCCGCTCATCCTCATCGCTCTCGCCGCGTGTAGCGAGCAGTCCGGAGGACCAAGCGCGCCAGGCTTGCTACCACCAACGGGGATCTCAGCAGCGCGAGGGGGGCCATCCGACCCAACCGCGACATGGAAGATCCCGCTCGCCGATGCAGGTCTCTCATTGAAGAGCGACCATCTCTTCAACGACACGATGTACTCGGCGTATGCGGACGGCACCTGTGGCGTCGCAGCGAAGATCTTCGCAACCACGGCATTCTCGAACACGGGTGACGCCACGATCCAGATGTCGTACCCGTCGGGACACAAGTGCGGACGGACGATCACACTCGTCTACCCGGACACCAGCACCGAGACGCTCGCGACGTTTAGCAACCTCAATCAGCTCCAGAACACCAATCCGGCAACCGTCATTCATCAGGGTGAATCAGCCCTTCGCCGCCTCATCGTGGGCTTCCAGGTCAGTGGTCTCAACAATCCAACGAGCTCCCGTTGCGGCCGCGTCATTTTCGGCGACAACGGCAACGTCGGATCAGGAACGGACCAACTGCTCGTGACGCGGATAGATGCGAGAACGTGGCGAGTTCAGTCTCAACCGGCGCCGAACAACCGCGCACTCTGCGAGAGCCTCGGCATCATCTATCCGGGAATGGTCCTGGATTTCCTGGTGGTGGCCAGCGCGGATTTGCCGACCTAACGACAGCTCGTTCGACGGTCTTGCACCAGTACACGTAACGCCAACCAACCGGAGACAGACCATGATCAGTCGATTGGCCGCTGCAGTCGTTGCCGTTTCGCTGCTCGGCTGCAGCGACAGTACTGCGCCGCACGTCTTCCCCACGAACGCCTCGATCTCTGCCGATCCGTTGATGGAGCGCACCGAGATCGAGGAGACGGAAATATTCCCGGTTCCACGAGGGTGCACGGGCGAGCCGGTCCAGTGGACACTTCGGCAGGAAATGGTGTTTAAGACCACCATCGACGCGGAGGGCGGGTTCCACGGGTCGTTCCATTTCCACGACAAGGGGTCGTCCGGCGTGGGGCTCGTGACGGGAGCGAAGTATCAGCTCGCGCAGCAGCAGATCGAGACGTTCAACGTGAAGGGGGACGCGCCCATCAACGACACCGCGATCTTCCTGCGCCGGTTCATCAGTCAGGGGTCGCTGCCGAACTTTCGCGTGACCAACATTTTCCACTACACTATCGATGCCAACGGCCGAATGACGTCTTTCAAGAACACGTTCGACCGGATCTGCGATTGACAGCTTGGATCGCGGGGCCCGTTGAACGGGCAACTCCCTCGGGGAGCCAAGCACCTACCGAGGCAGTCAGGTAAGCCTTGCCTGTTTGAGCGCGCGTTCCCAGCCCTCTACAATGCGGGTCCGCGCTGCGGACTTCATCGCCGACTTGAACCGCCTGTCGGTCTGCCACTGCTTGCCAATCTCCGATTCGTTCTTCCAGAAACCGACGGCGAGGCCCGCCAGGTACGCCGCGCCTAACGCGGTCGTCTCCAGCACCTTCGGCCGGACTACCGGGACGTTGAGCAGATCCGCCTGCAGCTGCATGAGCAGGTCGTTCGCGCTCGCGCCGCCGTCCACGCGAAGCTCCTTCAGCGTGATGCCCGCGTCTGCCTCCATTGCCTTCAGCACATCCATGACCTGAAGCGCGATACCCTCCAACGCCGCCCGGGCGACGTGTGCCTTCGTCGTCCCGCGCGTCAGGCCAACGATCGTCCCGCGCGCGTGCGGGTCCCAATGCGGAGCGCCGAGCCCGGCGAACGCGGGCACGAGGTAGACGCCGCCGGTGTCCTCGACGACTGCCGCCATCGCTTCGATTTCCGGCGCCGAACGGAAGAACTCGAGGCCATCGCGCAGCCACTGCACCACGGCGCCCGCGATGAAGATGCTGCCCTCGAGCGCATACTCTGTCCGGTCGCCGATGCGCCACGCAACGGTGGTGAGCAGGTTGTGCTTCGACGCAATGCGCTTCGTGCCGGTGTTCATGAGCATGAAGCATCCGGTGCCGTACGTGTTCTTGACCATGCCGGGCTTGAGGCAGGCCTGACCGAACAGGGCGGCCTGTTGATCACCCGCGATCCCGGCGATCGGCACCGACGTGCCTAACAAGGCCGTTTCGCCATACACCTCGCTCGACGATCGCACCTCCGGCAGCATCGAGCGCGGGACGCCGAAGATCTCGAGCAGCTCGTCGTCCCATTCGCCCTTCGCGATGTCGAACAGCATGGTCCGCGACGCGTTGGTCACGTCGGTGACGTGCACCTTGCCGCCCGTGAGATTCCAGATGAGCCACGAGTCCACAGTGCCGAACGCGAGCTGCCCCGCCTTCGCCTTTGCTCTCGCGCCCTTCACGTTCTGCAGCATCCACTGAACTTTCGTGGCCGAGAAGTACGCGTCGATCACGAGCCCGGTCTTGCGACGGATGACGCGCTCGAGCTTCTGCTTGCGCAGTCGATCGCAGATCGGCGCCGTGCGCCGGTCCTGCCACACGATCGCGTTCATGATCGGCTCGCCGGTCGCGCGATCCCAGACGATCGACGTCTCACGCTGGTTCGTGATGCCGATGGCGGCGATGTCTTCGGCCCGGACCCGTGCCTTCGTGAGGGCCTCCGCAGCGACGCCCGCCTGTGACGACCAGATGTCGCGCGGGTCGTGCTCCACCCACCCCGGCTTGGGGAAGATCTGCGGGAATTCCTTCTGGGCGACGGCGACAATGGCGCCGGCCTGATCGAAGAGGATCGCACGGGAGCTCGTGGTGCCCTGATCGAGCGCGAGGATGTGTTTCATGCCTTCCAGATGAGTTTATAGGAGAATGCGGCGATCACGCCGCCTGCGATCGGGCCGAGGATCGGAATCCAGGAGTAGCCCCAGTCGGAGCTCCCCTTCCCCGGGATCGGAAGCACGGCGTGGGCGAGACGCGGGCCGAGGTCACGCGCGGGGTTGATGGCGTAGCCGGTCGGCCCGCCTAACGACAGACCAATCGCCCACACGATCGCCCCGACGAGCACGGGGCCGAAGCCCTTCGCGAGGTCGGAGCCGGGAACGAAGTTGCCCGGTGAGAAGACGGCAAGGATTGCGAGCACGAGCACGAAGCTGCCAATCGCTTCGGAGATGACGTTTGGCGCGGGCGTGCGGATCGCAGGCGTCGTGGAGAAGACGGCGAACTTCCTCTCGGGCTCCGGCGTCACGCTCCAGTGCGGAAGGTAGGCAAGCCACACGATAACCGCGCCGATGAACCCGCCGATGACCTGGGCCAGGATGTACGCCGGAACCTGCGCCCACGGGAAGGCACCCGTGGCCGCGAGCGCGACGGTGACCGCCGGGTTCAGGTGCGCACCACTGATGCTGTTCACGCAATAGACCGCGATGGTCACCGCGCACGCCCAGCCTGCCGTGATCACGATCCAGCCGGAGTTGTGGCCTTTCGTCTGACGGAGTACGACGTTCGCAACGACACCATCGCCCAGCACGATCAGGATCGCGGTACCAAACAGCTCGGCGACGAACGGTGACATGTGGGTTTGGGCATGAGTGGGGAACGAACCTCCGATAGTCCTAACGCGCGAGTCAACTCCGGTGAACGTCTACGCCGGGAGGCGGCACGTATCGCCATCCGATGGCCTGCTGATACGAGCGCGCGAGCGCGAGCACGCGATCATCCGCGCCGCGCGGACCGACAAACTGCACGCCGAAAGGCATTCCAGTCGAGTCCATGCCAGCGGGGACGTTCGTGGCCGGCAAGCCGTAGTAGTTGCAGAAGAACGTGTTGTCGGGAGCAACGGCCAGGTCTCCGCGTGTTCTGGCTTCGTCGATCGTTGGCGCGGGAGCGGTCAGCGTGGGCAGGACGATCGCATCGACGTCTCCAAACAGCGACGCGTTGATCGATGCTCTATCGGCGTCGATTCTGCTGATGTCGAAGGTCGCGGAATCGAATGGGACGCTCACCTCGCGCGTCTCGAGCAGCATCCCTGCAAGCGGCGCCAGCGCACCCTCGAGCGCCGCCCGCATTTCGTCGTTCGCGTTGAAGTTCGTGACGAGCCCAATACGGCGAACTGGCGCGTGGCCCCCGGCCTCGTGCTCTCGTGAGTCGCCACCGCCATCGCGGGCAGTCGTGAGCACGTCGAAGACAACCCATACGTCATCGACGCTGCGAGCGGTCACGCAGGGATGACCGAGCTTCAGGATGGCCGGCTCGGTCTTCTCTCCGGCGAGAATGCCGACCGGGCTCAGCGCCCCAAACGTCGGCTTGTGACAACTCACACCGCAAATGGCTGCCGGCAGCCGGCCAGACCCAATGGCGTCGGTGTCCACCGTCGCGAAGCACATTCCCACCGCCACGGCGACGGCCGAGCCGCCTGACGAGCCGCCCGCCACGTGATTCGCGGTCCACGGGTTTACGACCGGTCCGAAGTCGCTCTCGAGCGACGTCGTGCCCATTCCCAGGCGGTGCATGTTCGTCTTGCCGAGCAAAACGGCACCCGCCTCTCGGAGTTTGGCGACCAGCTCTGCGTCCGTGTTAGGCACGCGCTGCTCGAACTGTCGAAACCCAGCCGTGGTTCGAATACCAGCGGTGTCGTAGAAGTCCTTGACCGCGACGGGGACCCCGTGCAGCGGACCCCGCCACTGCCTGGCAGCGATCTCGCGTTCCGCCTGGGTGGCCTGTTCGCGCGCGAGCTTGCCGGTGACGGTGATGAACGCGTTGAGCCTGGGGTTCAGCGCCTCGATGCGAGCGAGGCATTGCTCCGCGAGCGCAACCGGAGACAGACGCCGCTCGCGGATGTCTCTCGCGAGCTCCGAGAGTGGCGCAAACGGGCTGGTCATCGCGCGGTGTCCATCATTTGTTCGCGCCTTTCGCGATCGCCTGTTCGATCGCCACGCCGAGCGCGGTTGGATGCCGCGGCTCGTACAACCCCAGCTCACCACCGCCTGGCAGCCGAATCGCGCTCACTCGGCCCCAACCCTGGTCGCTGACCGCGCGCGCGAGCTCTACGCCCTTGTTCCGGAGCTCCGCGACCGTGGATTCAAGATTGTCGCACATGAGATAGAGCTCGGTTCTGGCTTCGCCCCTCTGCTCTTCGGGATGGATGCCGAGCTCCGCTGGGGGAAGCGCGAAGATCAACCAGCCGTGCCCCGCATCGACGGCGGAGAATCCGAGGACGTCGCGAAAGAGCGCGCGAGTGGCGTCGGCGTCTTTGGAGTACAGGAGTGCGTGGATGCCTGTGATCATGAGCGCTCGCGAGCCTAACGTGATGTCACTTGGCGGAGAGCGAGTAGTCGAACACGTAGGAGTGCTTGCCGTCCGTGATGTCGATGCCGAGGGTGCCAGAGAGTCCCGCGAGCTCGCCGGTGCCAGAGTCGGGTACGACGATGATGTTGAGGGAGCCCTGGCCGCGAGTCATCGTCGCGTTGTGCTGGAGCGCGAACGTGCCTCGTTTGCCGTGGAGGGTTCCGGTGACGCGCTCGATGGCGACGTAGCCGGCGGAGTTCTTGATGGCGGTACCGGCGGTGAGCATTTCGCCCTTGCTCGTGCCCTCCAGGTCGCCGTGGAACTGCTTGTCGATCGACATGCGGCCGAGGGGCGAGCCTTCGACCGGGGTGTCGCTCGCTAGCGGTGTGATCTTCACATCGAAGCTGCCGGTGGCGCGGGAGGTCACGGTGTTTTCCATACGTCAGTTGTCATCTGAGCGAAGCACCTGCCCTGAAGAGCGCAAGCGACGAAGGGAAGGATCCTCATCGTCCCGAAAGACGGCCCCCTCGATCGGGAGGATGAAGATCCCTCGCTTCGCCTGGGATGACAACAGGCGCCGGTCCACCGGGCGCCTGATGGATCAGTCCAGGCTCATGGCCGTCCCACGCGCAGAACGTAGCGTGGCTCCAACGCCGCGGACGGCAGCCCGCCCCAGCAGATTACCCACGCCGTGTCGCCTCGCTCGATCCCGCACGCCTGCGAGCCGCCGAGGCGAAATGACGAGAACGTGCGGCCGCGACCTACCGGCTGCGGCGTCGTCAGCCCTGCCGGGTCATCGTAATAGTAGTAGTAGTCATCGTAGTAGAACGTCCAGCAGTACAGGCGACCTTCATCCGTCAGTCCGCAGGCATCGCTGCCCCGGCTGCCGACGAGGGACGCGAACGGGACGGGGCTCTCTACCTTCGTGCGCGCCGACAGACGGGCACCCCAGCACCAGGCAATGCCCTGGTGGTCGATGCCACAGGTGAACTGCATGCCAGCGCTGAGAGCAACGAAGGATCCTTCGACCGGAATCGGGATCGTCACGCAACGCGTCGGACACGATCCGCCGGCCGTCCCGGTACCGATCTGACCGAATTCGTCGTTTCCCCAGCACACCGTGCGACCGTCGGTAGTCAGGCCGCACGTGTGGTAGACGCCTGCTATCAGCGAGGTGAAGCGTTCGCCACCGGCGATCTCGTTAGGTGCCGCGTGCGCCGTCAGCGATCCATCGCCGAGCTGGCCGAACCGATTGCTGCCCCAGCAGAACGCCGCTCCTTCGTCGGTCAGCCCACAGGTGTGTTCTCCTCCGGCAACGAGCGAGACGAACGTTGCGCGCTGCTCGACCGCGACTGCCCCGGACCGGAAGGCCTGCGTGCCGTCACCGAGCTGGCCTTCGCGGTTCGTTCCCCAACAGAATGCCTTTCCTGCCTTCGTCAGCGCGCAGGTGTGTGCGCGGCCCGCAACGACCTGCGTGAACGATTCGCCGCCGGCGGAGAGCGGTACCGCATAGCGAAGGCGCGGGTCGCTGATGCCATCGCCAAGCTGACCCTCGGTATCGTCGCCCCAGCAGTGGACCTGCCCTGCATCGTCCACCGCACAGGTGTGCGACGCACCCGCCGCCAGCGCCGTCGCGACCAGCCGGGCGTCGCCGACCGTCACGATGTACTGCACGGGCGCTCCAGAGCTCCCGCTCCCGTTCGTGATGATCGCCGTGATCCAGTACGCGCCAGCGCCTAACGTTGCGCCCGAGGTGGCGCGAAGGGTCCACTCGTTCTCGGTCGTGCCATCCGGTCCGGTGACGGTTTCGTCGGCGCGGAGCGTGCCCGCCATCGGCGCTGACCATCGCACCGTCGCGTCGGGCGTGGGATTTCGGTAAGAGTCGTACGCGCGGGCGACAA
>Ga0075423_10002774_pt1 | contig 16009 bp, 21 predicted proteins | sample SoiMethybrSBSTD2_FD_80114 | JGI IMG/M metagenome (GOLD analysis project Ga0075423, IMG submission 80114) | Bulk soil microbial communities from a Populus tree surrounding site in Tennessee, USA - Soil MetaG P. TD hybrid SBSTD2 | ecosystem: Environmental > Terrestrial > Soil > Tree plantation...
CGCACATTGACGCTGCGGACGTAGAACTGCTTACCCTCATCTACATCTATGACAAGTGAGATCAGTCGATTTTCATCGTCAAATTGGGTGTCGGGAACAGACGTGAAGTTGATGTAGCCGAGTTCGCCATAGGCTTTGCGCAGATTCTCTAAACCACTCGCTACCTTCTCGCGGCTGAAGAGTTCACCATCGGCAATTGGGAAGAGACCCCGCAGAATATCCCTACTGATCGCCTTGTTATTCTTGAACCTAATACGCTTCAAGTTGTAACGTTGGCCTTCGTCCACGTGGACACTCATCGCAATCCGCTGACTGACGGGACTGCTGGTCAATGTTTTTGTCTCAGCAGTAACCTGCACCTTGAAGTAGCCACGGTCTTGCCATCCCGCTCTCACCCTCTCAAGTCCCTCCTCGGTGACGTCTTCAAGAGCGGTTCCGTGCGTCCTTTGCTTAACTGAATCAGCGATCTGCTCCTGCTCTGAAATTGGCATCACCAAAGACCCCGAAAAAGTGACTTCTGAGATTGAGATTTCCGCTCCAGATGGTTGCTCGTCATCGGAGGTGGCAGAATTGGGGCACGAAGCGCTGGGATCACCGGATTGTGCGGAAACCAGAGGCTTGCCCAGCAACAGGCAGGCGGTAGCGAACAAAATGATCTGCGCTAATCGGAAGCGCATGGCTGGATTATAAGCCGTTCTGCTCCACGTGGTGTCCAATCCAGTTCGTCAGAAGTTAGCCAAAATTGCACCTCCAGCCAAGTCCGCACTATTGATATTCTGACAGCACTCATGGACGTCGATGTCAGCAGCCGCATCTTGCTTACGATCATCCTGATGGAATATCGAATTGCGAATCGCTCAGAGAACTTTCATGGATAGAAGATCCCCATGGTTCCCCTGGGAATCAGCAATTCATCAGCCTGAGGTGCGCTTTGACATCCGCGCAGAGCGTGCATTGTACGAGCGGCTGTTTAAGCATGAGGCGAGAGTCCTGCAAGATCGAATGGTGCGACGCAGCCGGACCGATAGGACCAGAAAGCATGATGTCCCGGAGTGGGAGAAAGTGCACCAAGAAGAAGCGCAGGAGCGCAGATTGCTCTATCAGGCAAGAGTCCTCGGCTGGGGCAAAGAGAAACGATATTATTTCGCCCACAAACAATCCTAGTACGCCACGATCTGATTAAAGTGCCGCCGACCTTCCCCGCAGGACGCTAGTCGTGCGCGACCCCGCAAATGCAGAACGATGAGGCGAGTCAGTTGTTGCAACATCGCGATTACGCTCATAACCGTTTGGTTAGGAGTGTAAACGGCCTAATTTTCTGAGCACTTTCGCAAAAGCAGAGCGGCTACTAGGAGCCCCAAAGATCCACGATGCAGCCGTCCAGTCGCACCTCTTTTGCGATACTACTTGTTGAGTCCTGCCGGCCAATTAACCACCAGTTCAAAGTTCTGTGCTTGTGCGCCAGACGGAGAAGTATTCATGAGAAAACGCCCGTCCGGCGAAACATCGTACCAGCGACCCGCGAGGTTGCGCACGGCCACCTCGAAAAGCGCTTCCGGCTTGCCGAGTTCGATGGCAACGCCCTTCTCGTTCACTTTGACTGCCATCATCCGCAGGTTTGAGCGGTAGTAGATCTCTTTGCCGTCACGCCTCCAGACCGGCCGTTCGCCGCCGTTCGTAGAGATTTGGTATTGCGCGCCGCCGGAAGGAAAAGGAGAGATGTAAACCTCTGCCCGGCCGCTCTGATCTGACTCATAGGCGAGCCATTTCCCGTTCGGTGAGAAGGAAGGCATGATCGCGTTTCCAGACGAGGACTGAAAGAGTTGTGGGGTGCGATCACCCGTCAGCGCAACGGTGTGGATGTGGAATTTCTTTGTGGCCGGGTCCTCTGAAGTATAGGCCAAATATTTTCCGTCCCGAGAGGTTGTGGGGAACATCGCAACATTCTGGCCCTTCTCAACGGCAAGAGGCTGCGCACCGCCGGAGCCGTCAACTTCCTTCACATGAATGTCGAACGGGCCACCAACATTGGACGCGAAATAAATCTTGCATCCATCAGAGGACCATGCCGGAGACAAAAACGAGCCGGCAGCTGACAGGAGGGTCCTGGTTCCCCGCGCGTCAAGGATCAAGAGGTTGGCGCTGCTGGCGCTGATAGTGTCGGCAGCGACACGCGAACCATCGGGAGAGATCGAGACGTCTGAGTAGCGATCATTTTCCCCCAGGGTGCCCAACCGCTTGCCTGTACGGTCGTACCATACCAGCCCGGCCTTCATCGCCCACTCCCCTGTCCGGTAGAGCAGTTCACCATGGTCGGAAGCGGAGAAAGCGCCGAAACCGAACAAGGCGTCGAAGGCGACATGGTCAGCAATGGGGACCGGGGTCCCGCTCAGAGTTCCGCGACGGGGATCGAATGGCTGTCCCATCAGGTTGCCATCGCGCCAATAGATCAGGTGTCCATTGGCATAGGTCGCGTTTCTGCAGATGCGCAGGAGTGCGTGATCCTCCTTACTGTCCACCGATGCAAAGTGCATCTCGGTGCGATCGTTACATGCACCGTTCGGTTCATTGTTGTAAGTGAAATGCTGACCGTCAGGCAGGAAGTGGGGCCAGCGATGGCTACCCACTAAGGCAATGTTCGACTCAGCAGTGGTGCTGGTGACGGGGACTGGCGAACCGCCTTCGGTGGGCACGCGGAACACCGGACCGCCCCGGCTGGCTGAAAAGATGATTATGCCGGAGCTTCCCCAGCTTCCGCCGCGGCCATCTTGGGCGTCGCAGACAACCCGCACCGGGCCAGCATTGGCCGACACCACCTTTAACTTCCCATCGGCGAAGAACCCGATCCATCGTCCATCCGGTGACCAAAATGGAGCATTGCTGCCATTGGTCCCCGGAAGTTCGTGCGCCTCGCGTGAGTGCAGAGACTGCAGCCACACTGAGCAAGCAGTACTGCCCACAAGGGATTCCGCCGACTGAGCCGTGGGGCAGCCAATTAAAGCGATCCGGCTGCCGTCGGGAGAGATTTGTGGTGGGCCATTTCGTCCTATCGTTGCGGGAATGAGGCCGGCGGGCGGGACCACCGAAACCGTCCAGCGCGGGCCGGGAACCGACCGCGTCGCGTAATACGTCCCGGTAAGCGTCAACGCCGTTGCCGCCAGTGCAACCGCGATCCACACACCCCACGAACCCAATCTCCCGTTCCTCGTGGCGGTTCCGCCGAGGATCCGCTGCACCTCGCTCTGCTCCACCCAGCGCAGTTCCCGTGCCACCTCGTGCGCGCTCTGCCACCGATCACCCGGGTCCTTAGCCAGACAGGTGTGGACCACGTGCTCCAGAGGCGCCGGCACTGCTGCCATCCGCTCCGGCTCCTTCTCTAATATCGCCGTGATAGTGCCCAACTGGCTCTTACCTGCAAAGGCATGCTTGCCGATCAGCATTTCGTACAACACCGCTCCTAGCGCAAACAGGTCGCTGCGCGCGTCCGCGTCATTGCCCTGCAGAACCTCCGGTGCTACGTACTGGAGCGTCCCCACCACGGTTCCTTGCTGTGTCAACGGACCGGGTTGCGATGTCATCGAAGCAATGGTCATCGTCGGCGTCGAAGGCGTCAGTGATCCTGAGCCGCTCGCCGTCATCATTGCCGCCACCGGCTTGGCCAGGCCAAAATCCAGCAGCTTCGATCCCGATTTCGTGAGCATGATGTTGCCCGGCTTCAGGTCCCGATGGGCGAGCCCTGCCTGGTGCGCGCGATCAAGCGCCTCCGCGATTTCGATCCCATATTGCACTGCTTGTTTCACTGGCAAGGCCCCTCGTAGCAACCGGCACTGCAGCGTCTCGCCTTCCAAATGCTCCATCACCAGATAGTCGATGCCACCCTGGTGCCCGACATCGTGGAGCGTGCAAATATGAGGGTGTTGCAATGCAGAGATTGCGCGCGCCTCGCGTTCAAACCGCGCTTTCACATCAGGGTCGGACGAAAGGTGGGTAGGTAGAATCTTGATGGCAACATCGCGCCCAAGTCGCGTATCCCGGGCACGATACACCTCGCCCATCCCGCCCGCCCCGAGGGAGGAGAGGATCTCATAGGGTCCGAGTTTCGTGCCAGAGGCGAGTGCCATCCGCGCGCGCCATTCGCGGGCGCCATTATAGTGCAGGCTTTTCCCCTCGTCGCTGACGAACGGCTTTTTGGAGAACTGGCTGGCAAGTTGGAAACTTTCTCTTAGTTGGCGAGAAATCGCCATGGCACCAACAACCCTCCCGGACTGGGTTGTGTGTGTAATTCGGAGTCCTGAGAAGGCCGGTCTCCCGAACGAAAACACGCCAAAAACAGATGTTTCTGGCGGATCAAAATTCACTCAAACAAGAAACTTGCTGACATCGCTCCGAGCAGGTTTTTGGCGGACGCTTGCGCAGCCCGCCTGACTGTGGCGTTCAGGGGCTGACCGACCGCAGTCGTCGTTCCTACCGCTACGCCAATCAGCTTCCTTTTCAGGTAGAGAACTACATTCTGAACGTGAAGCGGGAGCACTCCAGTTGGGGTGCGCGCAAAATCCGCGAGCGCCTGATTCGTAGATTCTCCGGCATCCCCATCCCCGCCAAAAGCACCATCCACGCGGTGCTCGATCGTCACGGCCTGGTCGAGCGCCGCGGTCGTGTGCGTCGGCGAGTGCAAGGAACCCCCCTTTATCTCTGGGACAGCAACCCAACCAGTTGTGGTGCACCGATTACAAAGGTGAGTTCTTGCTTGGCAATCGTCAGTACTGTTATCCGCTCACCGTCACCGACCACGCCAGCCGTTTTCTGCTTATCTGTGAGGCGCTTTCTTCCACCCGAGAGGATTACGCTTTCCCTGTATTTGAGCGGCTTTTTCAAGAGCGTGGTCTGCCTGCCAACATCCGCAGCGACAACGGCGTGCCTTTCGCTTCTGCACACGCCTTATTCCACCTCAGCAAGCTGGCGGTCTGGTGGCTGCGCCTCGGCATCGGCATCGTGCGCATCCGTGGTGGTTGGCGACTACAGCGGCGCGGACGAGTTTGTCCACGGGTTCACGTGGACGGAAGCCGACGGGTCCACCACTTTCGACTTCCAAAACAACATGACGGGCCTGCGCGCCATCAACCAGCGCGGCGACATCAGCGGATTTACTTCGACGGGTTGGCCCTGCACGGATTTCTCCGGCCGAAAAACGGGACCGAAGTCACAATCGATCCCCCCGATTCCGTCTGGACCGATACTGCGGTCGTCAACAGCCGCGGGACGGTCGCCGGCACCTACTCGGATGCCAACTCCAACGGCCACGGCTACATCGCCATACGCTGCGACTCGCGAGATTAATGAAGAGAATGCGTTCCGAAGAATACCGCGGACCCTAGATTAGTTGGTTGCGGGGGGTGGATTTGAACCACCAACCTTTGGGTTATGAGCCTGACAGGTCAGTGCTAAATCCCGTTGATTCTGCTGTCCTTACTCGCCGCAGCTACGCAAAAAGACCCTTATTTCTGTGGATTCTTGTCCCAAGTTTGTCCCAAGTTTCTTGGGCTGGACTCGACGTCGGATTAAGCGGCTCGGCTGGAGTCCTTGGGTACTTTTTCTTTGCGTACTACCTGTTCGGGACGACGGTCCGATTTCTTGTCCAACTGGTCGGCCTGCCGCTGTTCTTTATCGGCTTTAGTCCGATTCTCTGCCATGCCAACAGTCTCCCACAGGCTGGGCTTGATTCATAGCCCTTGGATTTCAAACTGCACCACTTTGCTCTGATTTCCCACGATCTGACGCCGGATGAACCCCAACTTCGCAGACTGGTTGGCGACCCCACACTCAGACTGTCTGAATGAGCTATCCTAGTCGTATGGATCACATCGAAGTTTTACGGGAGAAGATCGGGCGACTCCGGGTGGAGATTGCTGAGATTCAAGATTTGAATCGCCAATATCGCCTTCAAGGCAGGAATGACGCGGAGGCTCACGTCGCTCACGGCCAGAGGCATGAACGGCTACAAGCAATTCAGCAGGAACTTGCCCAACTCGCTGCCCTTGGGCGCAAGGTTCAATCAGTAGAAGAGATGAAGGAGAGGCACCGCTCCCGGCTGCATCTCGTCAAGAAGGCTTCATAGTCCTTTAGGTTTCCCACGCCATTGAAAGAAGAGTAGGCTCACCCGGACAAATCAGAATCAGCATTTTTCAACTCAGCATTCTCGTCGCGGTGTCCCAATTGACCGTTCATGCTGGTATTGCCCCCTTGATTGTCCTGATCCTGCTCCACGGCACCCTTGCCCTGATCTTGATCCCTAGACTTTTTCGACGGGTCACTCTCTCCCTGCCCAGCTAGATTAACCATTCGAGTGAACTCTTCATGTGCCATTGCGTCCGCCTTTGTCACGAGAACACGCGGTTGACGATAAGAAGAAAGGCCGCAGGTTCGCGGCCTAATCTCTGTCCATCTGCATACGTCATCACCTTACACGGTATTTCTATTGCCGTATGGTCAGAACTGACCGCTTTTGCTGGAGCGGGCGCAACGGGTAATCGTCGCAAAAACAAAACGCCCCATACTCTTTCGCTACACGAAGTTCGCAAAGAACAGCCTTCAGGTTCACTTCACATTGAACGGTGTATCGTTCTCACAGAGGAAACACCGATGAGCATTTCACGAGAGGTTGGACTTGCACTGGTTGCCAGCTTGTTTCTCACCCTTCCCGCTTTGACACAGGAAAAGAAGATCGGGCGTTCAGACTTGCCGCCAGCAGTTGAGAAAGCCGTTGCAGCGCAGAGTCAGGGTGCAACGATTCGCGGCTTTTCAGAGGAAAAAGAGAACGGGCAAACCTTCTACGAAGCTGAGTTGGTGGTCAACGACCACAGCAAGGACATCTTGATGGACCTCGATGGCGTCGTCTTGGAGGTCGAAGAACAGATCGCTCTAAATTCGCTCTCCGCTGCGGTAAGAGATGGATTGCAAGCCAAGGCTGGGAAGGGCAAACTCGTCAAAGTTGAATCCTTAACAAAGAAGGACAAACTTGTGGGATTCGAAGCACAGGTCGTCACTGACGGAAAAACGTCGGAAGTGCAGGTCGGCCCCGATGGAAAACCTCTCGATCACCAAGAATGACGCCAACTATCGGCTCTGACCTGTACCCAAGGGCGGGATTCCCTCGATCAAAGCGTCGGAGTCCGAAACCAACTTCGCGGACAGATTGGCGACCGACGCTCAGATTTCAGGGTTCACGATCTGAATCTTCGTACCAGTCATCCGGTGGCAGCGAAACGCCCCAAATGTTCTCTGGTTTCGCAAGCGCAATTCCGCACTGCCGGGGTTGCTCAGGATCGACGTAGACAACCTCGGCAGTAGCGCGTTTGTCCGTCAGAATGACATGAATCTCTATCTTCATCCCAACGCACAGTGCCACCGAAGTTGAGATCAATGCCCCATGAAGGTTGACGACGATTGTCTCGCCTTCACAAATCCCATGCTCCGTAACGCCCTGAGCCTCGATCACGAGTTTTAGCGGAACGCGGGTGCTTCTTCTGGATTCACCAGACACTCGGGTCTTTGGAAGTGTCTCACCGTCAGTCATCGTTCCCCCTCAGTCCGTGACCGACCTACTGTCCTGAAAACATGACACTGGAAGATTACTCCCGAACGAGGGGCGCGTCTTTGCCCAAATCTCAACTCAAAACACTTGTGACAGCCGTAGACGATTCCAAAGCAGGGCAACTACCTCACCCCGGCCTGCTTGACAAGCCATGGAGTGGGAAGGACAATCAAGCGTCTCGCCGGGGTAGCCAGCAGTTCCCTCCTGATGCCCCGACCCAAAGGAGTATGGTCATGAGTTCCATCCTCGCTCGACTCTGGACGAGTGATGACGGTCAAAGCATTGCTGAATACGCTGTGATTCTGGCTGTGATCCTCGTCGCTGTTGTCGGCACAATCCGATTGATTGGTTCCAACGCGAACACCGTTTTCTCGCAGGCGGGCTAGTTCGATTCAGTAGCTGCTTCGTAACTCAGGCTTGCGGTGACGTGTTCTTTCTCGAAGTCAACAGTGTCGTAGAGCAGAGGTTGACGTGTGAGACAACGACCTCCAAAGACTTGATGATCACTCCGAATAACCTTCTCCTTCGTCCTCGTCGATTTCGCCTTCTTCCTCGTCCTCCCCTTGTTCCTCTTCTTCTTCGTCGTCTTCTTCCTCGGGAACTCCTCGAACGAGAGCGTTTGTGGCTTCTATGCGATCAGCGGGATTTGAATCTATTCTGCTCATACCCAAATGGTACGCTCGTTCCCCGAAACACACTGAGAGTTGCGGACTTCTCTCGCGACCACAAAGCGCCCGCTGCTAGAATCAAAGTGAAGGGGACTACTTTGTTGACCTCCTCAATGAATACGTCTTCGGAGTATTCGTTACGGTGACGGAGAAGGGTGCCACTGCCTAGTTGACCAAGTAGTTGCTGAACTCTGGCCTCGGATCGGCATTGCTCCAAGACCGACGTCGTCCAGTCTCCTCCCTCGAGAAATGCAGTAGACCCTCTATGGCGCCCTACCGGTTGGCGTACTATGCTTGAGCTTCTAAAACTCAACCGAGCAGGGCCCCTTAATTCTGGCACGGCTCGCACACCGTGTTTGTCGCGCCGCAGTGGCTTGTAATGCTTGTGGCTCGCATTGCATACTCAAGCTCACCTACGTCACAGCCATCCCTTGGGTCGCTCCCGCCCTGCTCTTTTCGATGATGGCTCCACAGGGAGACACTGAGGAACACATGGCGCATAAGTGTGGACTCACCCCCATCGTCGTCGCCGTTCTCATCCTTTTTTCTTCGACGAGTGTAGCGTTCCCCGATGACAGTTCACGCTTTGACGGACCCGCGGAACTGCCACGCGTTTACGTCAACACCGATCTAAAGAACACGCCTTCACCCCTTGGTGCCAAACAACCGCCGGTGAACACATTCAAGGCGCTTCAGGCGGCAGTGAAGAATGCCACCTGCGGAGAGGTTATCCAAGTCGAGGCGGGCGCGACAATTACGGGCAACCTAAATCTTCCCGTTAAGCCCTGTAATGACAACCATTGGATAATCATTCGCACCAGCGCTGCCGATTCGGAACTGCCCAAGGAGGGCACGCGCTTAACACCTTGCTATGCTGGGGTGCGCAGTCTGCCGGGACGTCCAGCCTATCCCTGTCCCTCGCCCAAGAATGTCATGGCCAAGATTGCCTGGCGAGGGTCGCCAGTCGTCTCGCACGGAGCGGTGCATCACTATCGCTTCATTGGCATCGAGTTCACTCATCCGGTCGGAACCAGTGCCTATAGTCTGCTCTCGTTCCAGGCCAATGGCCCGACTGACATCCCGCACCATATCATCGTTGACCGCTGCTGGGTGCACGGCAATGCCACCGGCAATACACAGCGCGGCGTCCTGCTGAACGGAAGCTATGAGGCGGTCATCGATTCCACTATCACCGACATTCATCAAGTCGGGGCCGATAGTCAGGGAATCAATGGTTGGACCGGCACCGGCCCTTTCAAGATCGTGAACAACTTCGTCGAGGGTGGGGCGTCGAGTATCGGGTTCGGGGGAGCGGCCTCAACCACGGTTCCGTACGACATCGAGATCCGGAAGAATTATCTGTTCAAGCCCTTAAGTTGGAATATGACCGATCCTACTTACCTCGGTTTCAAGTTCAATACCAAGGTGTCATTCGAGTCCAAGAACTCTTCCCGCGTCCTGTTTGAAGGCAATATCCTCGAGAATGCTTGGGGAAAACTGCAAGGGGGCGATGGTGGGGCCGTCTGGCTGGGACCCAAGAACCAGAATAACGCCTGTCCCATTTGCGAAGTCAATGACATCACCTTTCGTTACAACATCATTCGCCATGCAGGTGCCGGCATCTACGTCTTCGATGCTCGTTCCGACACCGGCGGAATTGCCCAACCAGCGAAACGGTACAGTATTCATGACAACCTATTTGACGACATCAATGAAGTTTATGCTGATTCGGGCACCGGAAGGGGGATTCTGTTTCGTCTCGCAGGCAGCACTCGTTTCAGTCCTCCCCGAGACATCCTCATTCAGCACAATACCGGATTGGCCGGGAACTCCAGTTTTGGATTTCTATTCCTGGACACCAGCCCGGACGCTCCGATTGTGAATTTGGCCTTCAAGGACAACCTGATATCCAACGGGAAGAATGGCGTACTCGGATGCAAAGGCCACAATGGGGTGTCTGTGCTTGAGAATTGTGTCCAGAATTTATCCTTCACGGGAAACGTTCTGATGGAGACCACAGAATCAACCTTGTCGGGTAACTTTTCGTCTCCTGACGCCTCGTCTGTTGGATTTGTCGACTACCACAAAGGAAGTCGTGGAGATTACCGGTTATGTAAAGGCTCCGACAACCCGTCACAGTCCTGTTTTGCTGCTAGTCCTTATGTGTATAGATCTTCAGATGGGCGCGATCTCGGTGCAGACATCAACGCGGTAAACCGCTCCACTGCTGGCGTAGACTAGCAACTCTGCTAACAAGATGCTTCTAGATCCCTCATGGACCTCGAATCCGCGCCTGGAACATTCAGCGAAGCACAAAACACGAGCGTTGCGATTCCTCTCGGAATTAACAAAGACCATGCTCTCATGTCCGCACTTTCCGAGATGTTAAATCCTCTCTTCCAAGATGCGGCTTACGCACTCGAACTAGTCGCCACCGAGATCAGCACGAAGGATTCCAGCCAAATGTCCTACATCGCCAAGCAGGTTGCCGAAGAGATTCTCTCAGCAAGAAATAGCGGCATGATGGGCCGCATATCTGGAACGCAGCCGATCCGGTGGGATTTTGGCCCAAATGAAGAGTGCGAGTCGAGGCGGGGAGTCACGATTGTTGTTACCTATCGCCAGAATTTCGATTTCGGTCAACAACAACGCAGCCTAGAGGGAGGAGCGGTCGAACTGGCAACCCAATTGGAAAAGGCAGCACGGAAGTTCGTAGGATACCAATCCTGCATCAAAACGGTTCTGGTGCAGTTTTACGGCGAGGATTTCTCGACGGAGCAGGTAGAAGAGATGATTTCTCGGATTGAGGTTCCCCGCAGCGTTGACCAAATTTGGCTAACCTACTCCGAACCAATCTCAGACAACGAGTATGAGATGAAGTACGACCGAGTGTATCCGTGACAGCGCAAACAGCCTGTGCGAAACGGCTTCAGTGGTGATAAGAGAGAAATGAAGCACCTTCCTGACATTCTGACTTCGACAACATTTTGGTCAGCAGTTTTGACAATTTGGGCTGCTGTAGGAGCATGGTTCACTTTCGTCGCCGCTGCAAGAGTTTCGCGGAGGCAAACCCACGCCGACATTATGAACCTTCTAGCTGGCATCGAGGCGGAGCTAGACCTCGTCAGCCTTTGGGCTAGTGGGAGTGAAACGATCAGGGCTACCTGCAATCAAACGACAAGGAGAAACTCACCAAAGAACATCCTGATTGGTTTTATCCGAGTCGTCAGATATTCACTTTCGACACGCCGTCGTTGCAGAGTTTTACAGCGTCGGCACAACTTCGCCATCTGTCCGAAGTTGTGCGTCCTCTTGTTCGGCTGAACTACTCTATTCGCAGGGTTTTCGATCTGAATAATGAGCTGCGGATTTTTGCGAACAGCCACCCGGAACTCTACGACAACGTCACCAAGAAACTCGCCAAGGTTCCAAATGTCTTCACGGCAGAAGAGCGGGTATACATGAACCTCGTCTTCGGCTTCAACCTCAGAATCCATCAACAACTCATTGGGGGCAAGGACTCCACGGATGATTTGTGCCTTTATAAAGCATTCCGCACTGCCCAGCATGCAGTGGCAGATTTCAAGGCCAAGGTGCTGCCTGAACCTCTACCGCGCTGGTACTGGCTACTTCACATAGTAGCTGCGGTGTTTGCGGCAATGGGCGCGTGGGAGGTTGGCCGTTGGCTCAGGTTCTTCTGATTCATACCGTAGAAGAGAGTCAAGCTGTCTCCCGATTCGATTTGCAAACACCATTACCCGAAAAGTTTCGGATTTTCTCACCCGTCTGTCCGATGGAGCCTCTGTTTCAGGGCATTTTCGCGTTTGGATGAAGCCTAAACTCCAGAGCATCCCCCGATTGACTACTGTCAGACGCTCTCACGAGTCCGCTTTCAGGAGTTTGCCTTCAGCACGCGACTCAAGCTGGTCGGATGCCAGCGTCCAGCCCCTAGCAGGAATGCTCTCTGCGTGCAGACGCTCCGCAATGGCCTCATACGCCAGTCCTTCAGCTCTCAGGTTACGGATTCGGGCGATTGTCTCCTGCTCTCCCGGTCTCGTTCAGGTGGAACAGAGTCGGATGGTCATCCGTCGACCCGATGGAGGCTCTGCCTTAGGAATTCCGCAATTTGAAGAAGCTGATATTCAGACGACCTGCTCACTGAAACGTCGGATAAATTTACCCAAGTTTCATGGCCTGTAGATTGTTTCGTTGTGCCATTCGAGAAACTCGGCAGAGGGCTGTCGATCAGGCATCTGTGGCACTCGAATCGCTTTTCCGTGCAGCTCGTAATACTCCCGACCGTTGTCGAACTCATCTTTAATCCGTGAACTCACCGCGACGTGATGATCAGGCGTGACGGTCATGTAGCCGCGATCAAACAACGTGTGGAGGTCTTGTCGGATTAACAGTCCATTCGTAGGTGAATGCGTTCCGAGCGGTCTCCTTGTGATTTTAGGGAGCCATTCTCCCGCCCACCTACAGCAATGCCGAATTGTTGTTCCTCTGTTCGGAATCTCAAAAACCTGTGCATTAGATAGTTGACGACTGAAACTCGTGAACTGAGTTTCAAGCCCAAAGGTCGTTGCCAATGGCGAGCGAGCGCACTGGTGGCGAGTTCTATCTACTATTCGGCAGCTTGGACTGAGTGTGGCTGCTTCACTACTTGTTGGCACTTGCACCGAACCGTTATCGAAGCAGTCGTTTGCATTCGCAGTGCTGGCGGCTACGTAGTTGCCGTCCAAGATGGCACGATGCGCTCATTGACAGCGGCGGAAGAGAGTGAATTTCAAAGCGCGGTGACCAGCTCCTCCACAGGTAATCCCACCCTAGAAGCTGCGGGACAGCTAGTAGAAACACTGGGCAGAGATGCCGGATTCGCGATCATGATCCGAATAAGAACAGAGGGTGGCTGGACTTGGACAACGTGGATGCCCTTTGAGACATATGCGGAAGCCTTGAGAGTTGTCCGGAATGGCATGAAGGTTGTGCGTTTTCGGTCACCCGAATGGACGGCGTTAAAGCAAGAAACCGAAGCTGCCTCATCGGTTCATCCAGAACCTTGCTTAGAACAGTACGACCTCCGAGACGAGGGAGAAACTCTGATCGCATTCGTGCTCCGATTCCTGAGTACCAGAATTTGAGGACGATACATGGCAATGTGATGCGCCAAGGCAGGTGTCTCTGATGGTGAAACGATTGGTCACTCCTTCGATCACTGAGCGCCGAGTCGCCCTCCAAAGGCGACAACGGGTAGCCCTGATGTCGCGTGAAGAAATGCAGCGGGAACTGCTCACTTCTGAAGTGACAGGACTGCCTAATCGCAGGGCGTTTGATGAAGCAGAAGTGGCGCATGCGGTTGCCATGTGTGACGTAGACGGTCTCAAAGCCTTGAACAATTACGGGTATGAGACGGGGAACGGTCTCCTCAGAGCAATGGCCGATGCCTTGTGTAAGGCAGGTCTTGAAGCGTATCACGACAAAGGAGATGAGTTCTTGTGTCGCGACAACCAGATCGACGTCCTACAGATCAAGCTGGAATGCGCCAAAGCCATTCTGCGTGTTCGAACGACCCTCGTGCGAAGGGCTGATGGACGCACTTTGAGCATCGCGGGAGCGGAGTTCAGCTATGGGGTTGGAAAGGACATTTACGAAGCGGAAATAGACCTCAAGCGTCACAAGGCTCATCGTGAGCGCAGAGGCGCAATTGCACGAGGCGAGTTGCGAGGCATCATTGTAAGAACATACCAGGCAGGCATTTGCACCTCCCCCAACGAAGAAGGCGACGGCGATTGCCTCGACCTATTGTGAAGTCCCTGGCAATCCCCCTTGTTACCTCGGTAACCCCAATGTAACGCGGAACTGTCAAGTTGAGCCACGTCCGGTGCAATAGTCTCCCAGAAGTCTTAAACGGAGCACAAAAAATGCGGTATTCGCTTTCCTTCATCGATTCCACACAGTCATCTCAACCCTATGAACGCACTGAACCATCTTTACCGCCGACGATAAGCATTAACACCGCGACCAAATCTGCCTTGCTCGTGGAAAGCGACGAATCGTTGTCGATTTTCTTAAAAAGGTGCTTGAACGATGAAGGATACGCCGTTCGGACCGCGTCGAACAGTGAAGAAGGACTTCGGTTGTACCGTGACTGTGCCCCCTTCAATGTTGTTCTGATCGACTATTTCATATCACATCGCAGCGGAGTTGGGATTGATTGCCTTGCACCTCAGACAAAAGGAGTCGAACTTGCGATGGCAATACACGATCTTGACGCTTCGCAGGGGGTCATCATCGCAGCATTTGCCTATCGGAGTCCGGGAGAAGTGCCAAGGCCCCCGGAGGCAATGCACATTCCCCTGATCATCGATTCGAATGTTTCCCAGTTGCGTAGCCTGCTGGAGAAGATCGAGATTGATCGGGCGATTAGAGCCTTAACTTCCTCAGACCTGTTACGACTCCAGAGATTCGCCAAGTTCCGGGTTCGAGGTCTCGGGCGTGCCGCTTCCGGCAGGGACTGGGAAGACCTACTTGGGGAGGCTTTATATCGGACGTTGATGGGAGCAGAGGACACGCAAAATGGAAGACATTGGAACAGAAAAGTCACCTTTGTGCAGCACCTCGCAGGCGCTATGCAGAGCATCGCAAACGTCTGGAAACGCCAGTTCAAAGAGAAGAACACTTACCTGATTTCAGAACTCTCAGTCCATAACCCTGAGGGAAGAGAACAATCGCCATTTGATGATGTGCCTTCAGGAAGTGCGACGGCTGACGACCGTCTCATCAGAAAGAGCGAGGAAGATCGGATGCTTACATTACTGCAAGACAGTCCTGACGCCTCACATGTTTTTCGAGGCTTGGCTGACGGCTTGAGCAAGAGTGAAATTATGTCCAGATATAGGTTGGACGAGAAGAGATACACGACCGCAGTGAGACGAATCAGAGCCAAACTGCTAGCAGAAGATAACGCCGGAAACCGAGGAAGATGAAATGCCATACAACAAAAGGGATGATGATCATTTAGAAACAGCAATGAACCAGTTGGCGGATTCCGTACTTGGACTTTCGGATGATGCGATAGCTGACGAAATTGGAGAGTCTGGCGCAGATCCGGAAGAAGACGCTGAACGTACACGTTTACTCCTCCGTACTACATCACAGGGATGGGCGGTGCGCGATGCTTGCGTGGAAAAACTTCCGAACGCCATTCCTCGGCGCAAAGTGTCTGCCCCGAAACGATGATGTCCCAAGATATCGGGCTTTCGGAGAAAAGTGAGGAAGACGTGAACGCATGCATCTCACTCTGAAAAAAGAAGCCACCAAACCCACGGCCCCGAATTTCCTCCAACAGCAGGCCCGCTTCGATGACTTCATGGAAGTTTTTAATGGCCAGCGTCCGCATGAAGCTCTGGACATGAAATGCCCGGCCGAGGTCTACCAGCCTTCCTCGCGTCCCTACACCGGATTGCCCGACATCGACTATCCCCTCCACGACAAAACCATCGTGGTCACTCGTTGCGGCCGCATCTGTCTGGGTAACAAGAAAATCAATTTCAGCCAGGTCTTTGCCGGACAAGCTGTCGGCATCAAAGAAGTCCACGACGACATCTGGCTGGTCAGCTTTATGGATTATGATCTTGGATACTTCGATCTGGAGACGCGAGTGCTTGAACCGCTCGAAAATCCGTTTGGCCCAAAAGTGTTACCTATTGGGGTGCACCCCTCAGGTGAGACAGTTGGCAATATGTCTTAG
>Ga0075423_10002775_pt1 | contig 16008 bp, 15 predicted proteins | sample SoiMethybrSBSTD2_FD_80114 | JGI IMG/M metagenome (GOLD analysis project Ga0075423, IMG submission 80114) | Bulk soil microbial communities from a Populus tree surrounding site in Tennessee, USA - Soil MetaG P. TD hybrid SBSTD2 | ecosystem: Environmental > Terrestrial > Soil > Tree plantation...
AGCCTACGGGGCCTTAGTGAACGTTAAAGCACGGACGCGATAGCACACTGGCGTCCCGCCTTCCCCGTTCGCGGGTCGCAACCTCGGACAGCAGGCCGCTCGCGGAATATCTCGGCAGACCCTTCTCGCGATTTCGGATCGTTCTCGTCCGGCTCGTACGTTCGGCCGAGTCGAGTGTTTAACCTCCCGCAGAATCATTGGAATGTCTATTTGATAAGTGGGGATTCGGGTATCGTCTCGACGTCGCATGGGCCCAGGAATTAGCTTCGCGTTTTCAGTGCCGAACTAGTGCCTTCGCTGGACCAAATGTGACTATTTCTGGGTAATTGTCCGAGACGGTGCGGGAGTTAAGTTCAAGAAAAGACGAAGGGTGACAATACAGGGCAAAATCGCTGCTATGCAGGCGCTCTAACCAACTGAGCTAACCGCCCCTCGCACTTTTTTGTGAACCAGAGTTGGGGTTGCTCAACGATGGGGCAGCGCGCGAAGCGTACCGAAATCGAGTATACGCGACGCCCAAATCCGTGGTCAAACAACTGCAGAATGATGCGTGCGCATCGTTCGTTCAGTGGATCATCGATCCCTGTTCCCGCAACGCTGCTAGACTCTTGGCGTGCGCCGACTCATCATTAACGCCGACGATTTCGGACTGACTCCTGGCATTAATCGTGCGATTGCCGAAGCGCACAACTGCGGAGTCGTCACTTCCACAACGCTGATGGCCAACGGGGGCGCCTTCGGTGAGGCTGTCGGACTAGCGCAGTCCAGTACTCGTTGGAGTGTCGGCTGCCATGTCGTGCTTATCGATGGCGAGCCGCTGATTGATCCCAGTCGTCTTTCCAGCCTCGTTGTGCGAAATGCCTCGCAGCACTTTCGAAGCAGTCTGGCCTCATTCGCTTCTCGTGCATTCTTGCGACAACTCGATCCGGATCAGATTGAGGCCGAAGCCACTGCGCAGATTCGCAAACTACAATCGCACAACATCGCCGTCTCGCACTTCGATACGCACAAGCACACCCACGTTTTTCCAGTCGTGCTGGAAGGCTTGCTACGCGCGGCACGAACGTGCGGGGTAACAGCGATAAGGAATCCTTTCGATGTCATCGCGGCAGATTTCGTGCGCGCGCAAAAAGGACTGTGGAAGCGCTACGCCCAGGCCCGAACGCTGCGTGGCCTGGCCGGACACTTCCGCAAGAGCGTCGCCCGGGCCGGCCTGCGAACTCCCGACGGAACCCTGGGAATCGTCGTGACCGGACGTTTGGACACTCAAATCTTCCACGCCATCGTAGAAACCATGCCGGAAGGCACCTGGGAATTTGTTTGCCACCCCGGTTACGTAGACGCTGACCTGAGTTCGATCTTCACCCGCCTGCGCGAATCGCGCGAGCAGGAGCTCGCCGTAATCACGTCGCCGGACACGAGGGCAGCACTCGCGCGCGGCGGAATCGAACTTATTTCCTACCGCGAACTCTAACCTACCCCCGGGTGCAAGTGCCTGACCGTCCTTCCTGCATCGCACGCCGTCCCTTCCGTAACGGCCAAATGACCTCCGGCGCGTTATCATGGGTCCCAGTTGAAAAGACATCTTTAACTTCTTATGAGCCAAGGCCGACCTGATCCTCGAATTCTAGCGGACCTCGACGTGCTGGTTTGGGGCATGGCCGCCAATGGACAGACGTTCTCGCAGCACGTTCGGGCACGCAATATCAGCAGCTCCGGAGCACTGCTAGTGGGCTTGGAAAACGAGCCCAAAGTCGGTGATGTCATTGGCGTGCAGTTCGAGGACAAGAAATCGCGCTGCAAGGTGATTTGGGTCATGGACAGCGGCGCGCTGCAGAAGGTCCAGGCCGGCGTACAGATCGTGAGCGGCCAGGATTGCCCCTGGAAAGGCAAGCTCTCGCCCGATCAACTTGTAGCTCCCATCGAACCGAACAATCGCCGTCGCTTCGCTCGCCACCGGATTGATTTTCCGCTGGAGGTTCGGGACGAACGAGTCCAGACCCCGATGCGGGTCAATGCCACCGATATCAGCGGAAACGGTTGCTATGTCGAATCGATCTTACCCCTGGCGGTGGGAACCACGCTGCGCGTCGATTTCTGGCTTAATGAGGAAAAGATTTCTACGAGCGCCGTCGTCCGCACCAGTGATCCCGGGGTCGGGAACGGTGTGGAATTCATTGGGCTGCCTCCGGAAACCAAGCAGCGCCTGCAGGCTTACTTTGACAAAGTCGACCCGCTACTGGTCAACACCTTTGACCGCAAAGACTCAGAGTAGATCGATTCTCGCTTCCTGACATTTTGTCAGACCGTAAACATCTAGACACCAGCGTAAAATCTGAATCGCGCGCGTTCCGCGGCCATCGATATCGGCAGCGTCTGGGAGAGAGCGATGAAGATCGGGATCACCTGCTATCCCACTTACGGAGGCAGCGGCGTGGTGGCCACGGAACTGGGCCTGGAGTTGGCCCATCGCGGGCACGATGTCCATTTCATTTCCTACGCTCAACCCATTCGGCTTACGGAGCCTCAGCCTCACATCCACTATCACGAGGTCGAGGTCTCCCGTTACCCTCTCTTTGATTACCCTCCCTACGATCTGGCGCTCGCCACCCGCATGGCGGAAGTCGCGGAACTTTATGAACTCGATCTGTTGCATGTTCATTATGCGATCCCTCACTCTGTCAGCGCATTGCTTGCGCGGCAGATGCTCGCGGCCGGGCCTTCGCGCCGCAAGCTCCCCTTTGTCACCACCCTCCACGGCACCGACATCACTTTGGTAGGGCTCGACCGGTCATACCTGCCCATCACCCGTTACTCGATCGAGGAAAGCGATGGAGTCACATCAATCTCCCAATACCTGCGGGAGAAGACTCTAAAGGAATTCGACATCAAGAACCATATTGAGGTCGTCTACAACTTCGTGAACTGTGACGTGTATGTCCGGGACGAGGAGGCCGCGAAACGCCGGGAAGAGTACGCCTCCCCCGACGAGCGCATTCTTGTGCACTTGTCGAATTTTCGTCCCGTAAAGCGGATTACTGACGTGGTGGAGATTTTTGATCGTGTCCGCAAGAAGGTTCCCTCCAAGCTGCTGCTGATCGGTGACGGACCGGATCGCTCCAAGGCTGAATGGCTGGCGGTGCAGAAAGGCATCCACGACCATGTCATCTTTCTTGGGAAGCAGGACCGCGTGCAGGAAAAGCTCGCCATCTCGGATGTGATGTTGTTGCCCAGCGAATTGGAATCCTTTGGTCTCGCAGCGTTGGAGGCGGCAGCGTGCAAGGTAGTACCGATTGCCACGCGGGTGGGCGGAATTCCGGAAGTCATTGAGCATGGGAAGAGCGGCTACCTGGCTGATGTGGGAGATGTCGACACGATGGCGCAATATGCCATTGACCTGCTGAGTGATGAGGATCGCCTGAAGGAGATGGCACAACAGTCGCGAGCGATGGCGCAAGCACGCTTCTGCGCGAGCAAGATTATTCCCCAGTATGAAGCGTTTTACCGGCAGGTACTGGAGCGTTCTTCGTAAGGGCGTCAGGAACTCCAGCACCCTCTTGGAGCAGCGGGAGGCGTAGTCGAACAAGCGTTCCTTTCCCGTCGCGGCTGTCGATCGTCATCTTGGCCGTATCTCCGTACAAGACCTTCAACCGTTCGGCCACGTTCGCCATGCCGATGCCGGTGCCGCCGAGGCCGTTCGGCTTTTCTACCAAGTGCGCGGCGCCCATACCAATCCCATCATCCTCGACTTCGACAACAAGATCTTTGGAACTCAACCGGCTGCGAAGATAAATGCTACCCCCTTCCACTTTCGGCGAGAGTCCATGCTTGATCGAGTTTTCGACCAGCGGCTGCAACAGCATGGAAGGAACCATCACCTCCAGCGACTCGGGATCGAGTTCCTTGATCACTTGCAATTTGTCGCGTCCGAACCGAACCACCTCAATATCCAGATAGTTATCGATGAACTCGACCTCCTCGCGTAAGGGGACGAACGACTCAGAGCTGTTGAGCAATCGCCGAAAAATCGTGGCCAGCTTGACGATGAGCTCGCGTGCCGTGTCGGGATCAAAGCGGACCAGAGACGAAACAGAGTTGAGCGTGTTGAAGAGAAAATGTGGATTGATCTGGTTCTGCAACGCTGCCATGCGAGCCTGCAAAAGCAATCTCTCCTGCTCCTCAAGCTTGATCTGGATGCGCACGCCACTGAAAATCTTCATCTCCGTTCCGATGACCATAATGGATGTTGCGTAGATCACGACTTCCACCCAACGGTTCGGACTTTCAAGAGTAAAGGTCGTCCACGGGAAGTAGCGCGTCAGCTCTGCATGCATGAAACGCAAAGCCACGATGGTCAGGAAGAACATGATCTGCCAGTCGAACAGGCGCGGCTTGGGAAAATTACGGCGAATCCAGCGATAAATGCTGAGATCGATAAAGGGGGAAAACGACCAGATCTCCTCCTTATCCGGGGAGAGGCTGCGCAATTGCCCGGCCGTGAATCCGCAAATGACGTTGAAGGGCATCGTTGCCCATTCACCGTGCAGCAAGGCAGGAAGAGCAATGAGACTCCCACCCAGGACTCCGGTCAGGCGGCCGCCAAGCACGCCCAGAAGGAGAGTCGTTTCAAACGATAGGTCACCAGCATAGAAGCTTTTCTGGATGAAGCGAATCCACACCCCGAGCGCGATGGGGATGCCGAACCACAACACGAGGTAAATCTTCTGCGCGGTAGTGCGTTCTTCACGGAACAGAAGCTTCTTGAACTCGAGCGATCGCACCAAGGCGCTCGAAACCGCCGCTGCCACACCCAACTTGAGCAGCAGGTTTACGAGGATGAGACGCTGTTCCATGTGACTGTTTAAGGAAATGTAGCACGAAGAAGGCGCAGACTCAGGTGGTGAGTCCAGACCCACCACGCCATGTACGACGGCCTATTTCCGCAACTGTATCCTTAGGTTTTCAAGCGCCGCCTCGAGGCCGTCCGCACGCGGTGCGCCGCCCTGTGCCAGATCCTTGCTGCCGCCGCCCCGCCCTCCGAGCTCATTCAATGTAGCCTTAAGCAGAGCATTCATGTCGAACGGCATCCCCTTCGACTGTGCGAAGACCAGCGACGTATGCTCGGAGGTTCCCGCCAGCAGGGCGACAACACTCCCTTGCAATCGCGTTAGTTTTTGGGCCAGTAGCCGGATGAAACTCAAATCCCGATCAAAGTAGACGCGCACAATCACCTTGCGGTCGTTCTCTGTAGCGGTATCGGAAAGCAGTCGAGCAGCTTGCAACTCAGCCAATTCTTCCAGTAGATGCTCACCCGATTTGCGGACCGCTCGAACTTCCTCGAGCGACTTCCGCACCTGCTGCGGAACATCCCAAATGTGGCCGGAGAACAAGCCAGCCGCTTCGGTCAGGGTTGTGTAGTCACGGCGGGCGGTTTTCACTGCCCGTTGTCCGCAGACAAATTCCACTCTCCAGCCTTGTCGAACCTTTTCCGTTTTGCGAACAAGGATGCAGCCGATCTGTCCCGTTCCCTGTACGTGGGTTCCACCGCAGGCTGACAGGTCGAAATCATGAATGTCGATCAATCGCAGTTCGTCCTTGTCGGTTCTCGGAGCTTTGCGGAGGCCCAGGTTCTGCGCCTCCTCCTGGGTCACAAACTTGATCTCGACCGGACGGTTTTCCTGCACGATCTGGTTGGCGAGCAACGCAGCCTGTTCGACTTGCCCTGCGTTCACCGATTCTGTTTCGAGGTCAATCGAGCAGGAGTCTTCCCCCATATGGAACGAGACGGTGGGCATGTTGAAAAGATGCACGAATGCTGCCGACAATACATGCTGCCCCGAGTGCTGCCGCATGTGATCCCGCCTGCGCGCCGGATCGATCATGCCGCGTACGTGTACCCCTCGATCAGGTGGCCTGTCAGCTTGAATGTAGTGGACTACCCGCCCGTCTTCTGCTTCCGCGACTTCGGCTACGCGAAGCTTTTCGGGACTGCCAGCTGCAGTTTCAGAAATCCAACCCGTGTCGTGCACTTGACCACCGCTGGTGGGATAGAACGCAGTGCGATCCAGAAAAACTCCGTGGCGTCCATTGATCTCAGCGGAACGCACTACTTCCGTGATTTCGCCCTCAAATTCGAAGAGGAAGGGATGGTGGTAATAGAGACGCTCGGTCATATTTACTAAGGATAGTTCGTTTCACCTGGCAATGGGGGCTCGTCATCGAGACCGACGGCGGCGTCAGTACGGACCAATAATGCCAGCGATCTGTCGCGAAGTGGGCAATTCCCGTCGCATTCCCCGCTCGGTATCGAGCACGTCCAGATACTTCAGCCCCGTACCCGTATTAAAGAGGACAACCGTGTCACCTGGCGAGAAGAACCCGCCGCCTAGGAGCTTGCGATAAGCCGCGAGAGAAGCCGCTCCTTCGGGCGCAGCAAAGATGCCTTCTACACGAGCCCATTGCCGCAGCGCATCCATGATTTCTTCATCGGTTACCGCCACGGCAGTTCCATGACTTTTCCGCAAAATGTCGAGAACGATGTAATCTCCATACGGTTTGGGAACACGGAGGCCGGCCGCCTGGGTCGTGGCGTCCGGCCACACTTCTGACGAGGGTCTGCCCTCATCCCATGCTTTAACAATTGGCGCGCATCCCACTGACTGTACGGTTATCATTTTTGGGCGCTCGGAACCGATCCAGCCCAGTTGTTCCATCTCGTCAAACGCCTTCCGCATGCCGATCATGCCGACCCCACCGCCGGTCGGGTAGATGATTCCGTTCGGCAATTTCCAGCGCAGTTGCTCGGCGACTTCATAGCCCATTGTCTTCTTGCCTTCCACCCGAAATGGCTCCTTTAAGGTGGATATGTCGAACCATCCTTCTTTCTCCTTTCGCTCTCCAACCATGCGAGCGCAGTCACTGATCAGCCCATCCACCAGAGTCACATGCGCTCCGTAGTATTCGGATTCGACTCGGTTCGCTGTGGGGACATCCTTGGGCATGAAAATGTGCGCTTCGATTCCCGCAGCAGCGGCATAAGCGGCGAGGGCGCCTGCGGCATTTCCTGCAGAGGGAATTGCAAGCTTCTTCAAGCCGTACTGCTTAGCCATCGTGACGGCCGCCGAGAGGCCGCGGGCTTTGAAGGATCCGGTCGGATTTAAACCTTCATCCTTTACATAAACATTCGGGTATTCCCGGCTCGGCAACATGGGAGTAAACCCCTCCCCGAGCGAAACCGGCTTCGCTTCAGGCAGGACGTCGGCGTAGCGCCACATGGAGCACACTCGCCCTGCCAGTTGCTTCTGCGAGAACGTAGCTTTGAGCGACTTCAGATCGTAGCGAGCGTAGAGCACGCCGCCATCTTTAGGGCAGACGGTCTGCGGAGTTTCCGCGCTGAGTTGTTGTCCGCACTTCGTGCACTCCAGATGCGTGATGCGCGCCATGAACGTCGAAGTCTACCACTCCAGGCAGCGCAGGTCCGAAGCGAGGATTGCATGAAGAGGCATCTGTGCTCATCGAGGGCGGGATGCCCTCGAGACAGCCGGCAAGATGCCGGCGCTACAACAGCAGGCGTCATATTGCGATGCAGGATCCGAGACGAAGGCTGAGACCGATGGTAGCGATACCTATGCCAATTTCAGGCGAGCCAGTAGTCCGGACGCCTTGCGGAACCACGACCGTTCTCGCCGACGCAAATATCCCGGCATTGTGGGTTTCTTGGCGAGAATTTTTTGCGCCCATGTGCGGGCCTCGTCCTTCCGTCCTTGGGCGGCGAGAAAATTTGCGTAATTGTAGTAGGTCTCCGATAAGGTCGAAGTGACAGTCACTTGCTGGAAAAGCTGATCTGCTTTTTCGGCCTGCCCCGTATTCGCGTAGGAGTGCGCCAGCAGTCCGCGGGCGCGTTGGAAGTCGTATCCCGGATCCTTATGCACCACACGCTCCAGGTCCGGCACGGCCGCAGCAAAGTCCCCAAGCTGCACCTCACACACTCCCCGGCGATAGAATGGATCCGGCGAATCGGTGCGCGATGATATGGCCTTGTCATAGCACGCGCGTGCCTTCGCAAAATTCCTATCCTCCATGTAAAGGTCCGCAAGCTCTTCGTAGTTCCCTGCTGAAGGATTATCGAGAATGGCGGCTTCAAGTTCGCGGATTCGACGTCGACGAGGAAATACCTTGAACGATTCCCGGAGAAGACCAAGGTCCGGCAAGGCTTCAACCAGCAAGTAAACTCCTGCGCCCAACGGACCAAGAAAAAGGATGATGTAGAGCCAATAAGTATCCGGCCGCCGGCGAATGAAATGGATGATCGCCGCCGCCACCAGCAGAAAGCTCCAGGGATTTAGAAACGCACTGAAAAGTCCCACGGCGTCCGCAATATAGCACGCGCCCTCTGCGGCCTACGAGGCACTGAAGTGCTCCTTCAGCCAGTACGATTGAGAGTTAGAGAGCGCCTACCCACGAAGGCCGTGACGTGGTACGGATGGTAGAATTTCCTGTGGTCACGCATTCTATTCGACTGCTAGCACTTGATATCGACGGCACCCTGCTGAACCCGCAATTTCAGATTTCGGAGATCGACTTGGCTGCCCTCCGTCGGGCCCACGAATCCGGCATTGAGGTCGTTCTAGTTACCGGAAGGCGCCACGACTTCGCACTTCCTATCGCGAAACTCCTCGGCTTCGATCTTTGGCTTATCAGTTCCAACGGGGCGATCACCCGCTCGCTGCAAGGTGAAACGTTCTATCGAGACTTGCTGCCTGTCGAAGTATGCCGCCAGCTGTGTCGAGCAATGGTCGACTTTCGCGGCAACACCGTTCTGACTTTCGATAAACGGGGCAAAGGCGCCATCGTGCTCGAGCACATGGACGAACTCGAAAACAGTATCCGTCGCTGGCTTGAGAAGAATCTCGAATACATCGACTTTGTCGTTCCGGTAGAAGACTCCCTGATAACCGACCCTGTTCAGGCGATGTTCTGCGGACCGATCGCCAGAATGCAAGAGGCCCTTGCTGCCCTTCAGGCTTGTCATTTAGCAGAGCAGATCACCGTGCTGCGCACCGAATATCCAATCCGTGACCTCTCCATCGTGGACGTCCTCAACAAGGACTGTTCCAAAGGCCACGCCCTGGAGCGCTGGGCCGACTACCGGGGAATTCCCCGGGAACAGGTCATGGCCATCGGAGACAATTACAACGACATAGAAATGCTTGCCTTTGCCGGATACCCGGTTATCATGGGAAATGCGTCGGAGGAGCTGCGCGGCCGGGGCTGGAAGGTGACCCTGCCGAACGACCAGAACGGCGTAGCCGCCGCCCTGGAACTGGTCTTCAGCGATTCTGTGATGCGTGGCTAGACAAGCTGTATTTCTCTGCTTGGTTTCGCTCCCCTCAGGTTTTCAGCTTGGCTGTTCTGTGGTCGATGACTCATGGGGTTGAAAACGAAATTCGGCCTTTTTGTCCTGTCTTGCTGCATGGTCGCGGCGGCTTCCGCTTCCGAGGTAGCCGTGCTGCGAAACGGCTTTACGATTCGGCACGAGCGGCGCGTGCTGATCGGTGCCAACACACGTCTGTATCCCAGCGCAGCTGATGAGAGCAGTTATGTCGACATACCCAGTGCGGAGATCGAACGGATCGAGCCCGACCTGACGCCTGCCGACCCAGTGGAAACGACGCAGACTCCAGTCGTCCCTCAGAATCCCACTCCCGCCGCACAAGTAGTTCCCCCCACGAAGGTCGATATCTACCAGGCCGTGTCCGATGCTAGCGACCGGTATCGTCTGGATCCTGACCTGTTGGACAGTGTCATTCGCGCAGAAAGCGGCTTCAATCCGCATGCCGTTTCTCCCAAGGGAGCCCAGGGGCTCATGCAACTCATGCCCCAGACAGCATCAAAACTGGGAGTTCCGAATGCCTTCGATCCTCAGGCAAACGTTGACGGTGGCACGCGCTATTTGCGGGAGCTCCTTGAGCGCTATAACTTCGATCTGATCAAGGCACTGGCCGCCTATAACGCCGGTCCACACCGCGTAGAGCAGTACAAGGGCGTGCCTCCCTATCGCGAGACCCGGCACTACGTCGCCAGCATCGTCCGCGACTTCAACCGCAAGAAACTGGCGCAGCAGAAGGCCGAAAAGGCCAAGCTCGCCCAAGAGAAACTCGCCCAGAAGAAGGCCTCTGCGCAAACCGCCGGCACGGCGAAGCGCCCGGCGCAGCCGACGGGAAATTAGACGCTATAGTGGCCTCAACAACTTTGGTGGGCGCATAGTGCGTCCAGTAATGCGTCGGAGCATCCATTCTCCAAACCCGAGGTATGCACGAGAGACCTCACTGGCGCTACAAAGTGTCAGTAGGGGACATGTCCCTCATCGGAAGGAGGAGGGTGGTGTTCAGATACGTGCTGTTGAGTACCTTGATATTGGCTGGAAGCCAAGCACTTACGGATCAAGGCGCATCAAGGCCGAATGTGGTCATCAAACGCGTTGATCTCATCCATTCGATTTCAGTGGCGATTACTTTGTTCTCTTCTGAGAGGGACTTGTTCGTACCGTCTTGCGGGAAAGGCGAAGATGGAACGGAGTCGCTCTGTAGTCTCCCTGCTTACCTCGAGGTCAAGACGCACCAGGGATGGAGCTCTGTCAAGCTCAGACACACGGGAGCAGTTCTTGGTTATGTGCCGCAACAGCGTTGGAAAGTGGAACGCATTGGTGCTGGAGAGAGACACAACTTCACTTTCGAATTTCGCAAGGAAGACTTCGCCGTGGACCGTGGACAGAACCTTCGTGTAGTGGTGGCCGCTTGGACAGACGAGCAATCAACGAAAAATGACAAACCACCGATAAAACTAGCGAGCGCTCCGTTTGAATGCCCATAGGGCGGCCTCCAGCCCGGTGGTTCCGACGTGTCGCTGTAGTCGCCATCCTGCCTGCGCCCGACTAACGATTTCATCTAAAGACATCTGCAGTTCAGCGCCTGACGACGCTGAGGCAGGAAACCATGTTTACCTGACAACGAGCGACTTCGAGAAGAGCTTCGCGGCCAGCGACCGCCTCCGCGTTGACCCCCGTCCCTGACTCATTTACCTTGTGATGTGCTCTGCTGTCTCCAGCCTTAGACATCACGCTCGGGGTCTCTCTCTTCCATGGACAAAAAGCGTGTTCTTTTCACTGGAATCGCGTTCCTCGTACTGGCGGTCCTGGTTTACGTGCAAGTGCACACATGGAAGACCTTCGACTGGCAGACCTTTCTGCGACAGACAAAGAGCGTGAGCGAGTTCCACATCTTTCACGGCATTGCCCTGATCTATATCGCCTACGTTCTTCGCGCCGTCCGCTGGAAAATCTTTCTGCGCCCGGTACGTCCGGACGCCTCGATTGCTCAGTTGGTCGCGCCGACGATGATCGGCTTCACCGGACTTGCGCTGCTGGGCCGGCCCGGAGAGCTGATTCGCCCATATCTGATCGCGAAGCGGGAGAACCTGCCGTTTTCGTCGCAGTTAGCGGTCTGGGCGGTGGAGCGTATTTTTGATATCGGCGGATTTACCGTTCTTTTCGTGCTGGCGGCCTTTGTCGCCACTGCACCGAGGCGCCTGGAACATCACGGCACCTTTGAATACGTGGCGTTAGTGCTGACCGTGATCGTGATCGGGCTTACATTGGGTGCCATAGCGGTGCATCGCAGTGGAGAAGCGCTTGCCAGCTGGGTTGAACGACGGTTCGCCCACCATGCATCGAATCTCGGGCACCGCATTGCACTGCGGATTCGTGAATTCCGTAGCGGGTTAAACACCATTCACGACAAGAAATCGCTTCTGATGCTGATCGGCGTCTCGGTGCTGATGTGGGCAATGATCGCAGTCGCCTACAAAGAGGTCACGCATGCCTACGGAACCGAGAGACTGGAAATTCCGCAGACCCAGATCTTTCTTCTCATGGCATCCAGCATGGTGGGTTCGCTGATTCAATTGCCGGGTGTTGGCGGCGGCTCTCAGCTGGCTACTATCAGCATGCTGGATCATGTCTTCGAAGTCCCTCCGGAGTTGGCGGCCAGCTGCGGCATCATGCTGTGGCTCGTCACGTTTATCGCGGTGATCCCTGTGGGACTCTTCCTGGCCCACCGTGAACGGCTTTCCTTACGCAAGCTTTCGGCGGAAAGTCATCAGGCCGAAGAAAACGCCTCTTCCGACACGACAGCTGCCTGAAACGCGCAAATGCCCGATAACTGGCCGGCTTCCGCCCAGAACGCGTTCCAGCGTCGCCTGTTACAATGCAAAGTTACCGATCCACAAGCAGTTAGCTCTGACCAATCAGCGCCATGAAGTGTCCTTTTTGCGGCCATCTGGAAGACAAAGTTGTCGACTCTCGGGAGAGCAAGGAAGCCGAGTCGATTCGTCGGCGTCGCGAATGTTTGAAGTGCGCCAAGCGCTTCACGACCTACGAACGCATCGACGAGATCCCCTACATGGTGGTGAAAAAGGACGGCCGCCGCGAAAAATTCGACCGCCAGAAAGTACTCAACGGCTTGCTGCGGGCCTGTGAAAAGCGTCCTGTGCCGATCAGCAAACTGGAACAGATCGTGAATGAAGCAGAGAGCTTCGTCATTGAGTCTCCCGAGCGCGAGCGCAAGACCAGCGAGGTGGGTGAGTTGATCATGAGCCGCCTGCGGCGGTATGACAAAGTCGCCTACGTGCGGTTTGCCTCCGTGTACCTCGACTTTAAAGACGTGCAGGAGTTCATGTCGGAGTTGAAGGACTTGGTAAAGACGAAAGACACGCTGGAAGTCCGGCCCAAGCCAGTCCCCAAAGCCTGACGGTCCTAGTGTAGCGCCGGTATCTTGCCGGCTGTGACGAGGCCGTCTCGCCCTCGTTGCGGCGGGCGAGGACGCCCGCCGGACAGCCGCCGGGGACGGGCGGCGCTACTTTGACAACGGTACTCGCGACCAGAAGCTTTATGGCTCATCGCATCACCCTCATTCCCGGCGACGGCATCGGTCCCGAAGTAACCGGCGCCACTGTCCGCATTCTCGAAGCCACCGGCGTGAAGTTTGAATGGGAGCGGTTCGAGGCGGGCGCTGAAGCTTTCGCCAAGTACAAGGAGTACATTCCCAAGGAACTGAACGACTCCATCGAGCGCACCCGCGTCGGCTTAAAGGGCCCGGTAACAACTCCCGTCGGCGGCGGCTTTTCCAGCATCAATGTGGAATTGCGGAAACGGTTCGAACTTTTCGCCAACTTCCGGCCTGTCCGAAACCTGCCGCACATTCCGACACGTTATCCGGACATCGACTTGATCGTCGTCCGCGAAAACACCGAGGGCCTCTACTCGGGGATCGAGCACGAGGTCGTCCCCGGCGTAGTGGAGAGCTTGAAGATCATCACGGAGAAGGCGTCCACGCGGATTTCTCGCTTCGCCTTCGAATACGCTCGAAAGAACAGCCGCAAGAAAGTCCATTGCATCCACAAAGCGAACATCATGAAGATGTCCGACGGACTTTTCCTGCGCTGCTCGCGCAATGTGGCCAAGGAATTCCCGGAGATCACCTACGGGGAGCACATCGTCGACAACACCTGCATGCAGTTGGTGATGAACCCGTATCAGTACGACATCTTGCTCCTCGAAAATTTGTACGGCGATATCGTCTCCGACCTCTGCGCGGGCCTGGTCGGCGGCCTGGGTCTAGTCCCGGGCGCGAATTTCGGTCACGAGTGCGCCATCTTTGAAGCCGTACACGGCTCCGCGCCTGATATTGCTGGAAAAAACATCGCCAATCCCACGGCCGTGCTGCGCTCGGCACTGATCATGCTCCGTCATCTCGGGGAAGCCGACGCTGCGCTGAAAATACGCAACGCGTTGGAGAAGGTGTACCGGACGCGCGAAAAGCTGACTCGCGATGTGGGAGGGCAGGCAGGAACCTCGCAGTTTGCAGATGCCGTGATTGAGGAGATGCAGTGATCATGAAGGCGTATCTGGATGCTATCAAGATGCCAATGCAGAAATCAGGCAAGCCAATCACAATCGTTATCGCAGACGATCATGCCATGATTCGCGACGGTCTTCGCCGCTCGCTGGAGGAGGCGGGCCTGAAGGTGTTGGGCGAAGCGAAAGATGGGATGGAGGCAGTACAACTGGTACGGCAACTCGCTCCTGACATTCTCCTGCTCGATTTGCTGATGCCCGGACATCCCGGTATGGAAGCATTGAGCGAATTACACGCCAGCGGCGAGAAGATCCATACGCGCATCATCGTTCTGACTGGCAATGCGGAGCCTGCTCAGGTTGCGGCCGCTCTCACTCTGGGCGCGCGCGGTCTGGTGATGAAGGAGTTTGCAACTGAAGTTCTCCTTACTGCCATCCAGGCGGTTGTCGATGGTGACGGCTGGGTCGGACAGGAGCGGGTCTCGAATCTGGATCAATATCTACGCACCAAGCTGCCTAGACACGTGGTCGGAGCAAAGCCCTTCGGTCTCACCGATCGAGTACTCCAGATCACATCGGCGGTCGTGTCCGGAAGGACAAACAAAGACATTGCGAGCAAATTCGACATCAGCGAAGACACCGTAAAGCACCATCTGAGCAACATCTTTGACAAAACTGGTGTCTCGACTCGTCTTGAACTCGCAATGTTTGCAGTGAAACACAAACTGCCACTCATTGACATCGATTGAGACGACGGTGCGACGTTGACGCGCTCCTTGCAAACGAGTTAACATCCGGTCGCCTTCTAAGGGACACTGTGGGGATGTCACGAACTGAGAGGTGTTTAGGGATAGTCCTGTTCCAGCTTGGCGGACCCGACACGCTGGATGCCATTCAACCTTTTCTTTTCAATCTGTTCTGCGACCCCGATATCATTGATTTTCCCTTCGCGCGCATAGGGCGACGCCCGCTGGCGAAGCTGATTTCTACCACCCGCGCCAAGAAAGTGCACCATCACTATTCAGTCATCGGCGGCGGGTCGCCCATCCGTCGATTTACCGAAATTCAAGCCAGCGCGCTCGAAGCCCGGCTGAATTCACTCGACGTGAATGCGCGATGCTTTGTGGCCATGCGTTATTGGCATCCGTTCATCACGGAAGCCATCGAGCAATTACGGGTGTCCAACTGTGATGAAGTTGTCCTTCTGCCGCTGTACCCGCACTACTCCTCGACAACTACCGGCAGCAGCCTGAATGAATGGAACCGCCACTTCTGCGACGACATTCCTCTACGCCAGGTAGAAAGCTTCTACCGCGACGCGAACTACCTTGCCGCATTGGTCGAGAAGATCGACAAGGCGTTGGCGCGATTCCCGGCTGTGAGCCAGCCTGAGATCGTCTTCAGCGCGCATAGCCTTCCACAATCGATCATCGATAGGGGTGATCCGTACCAACAGCAGATCGAAGAGACAGTGCGCTTGTTGATGCACCGAGGCCGTTGGACCAACTCTCATCGCCTTTGCTATCAGAGCAAGGTCGGAGCCAGCAAGTGGCTGCAGCCTTCGCTGCATCGCACATTGCGTGATCTCGCGTCGGAAAAAGTTCGCGATGTTTGCATCGTTCCCGTGTCTTTCGTCTCCGATCATGTGGAAACTCTGGGAGAAATTGATCACGAGGCTCGCGAAGAAGCCCATCGTCTCGGCATTCGCCAGTTCGAGATGACTGAGGGTCTAAACGATTCTCCAAAATTTATCGACGCGTTGGCGCAACTGGTGTTGCGCATAGTGGAAGAACCTATACGTACCGTCTTACCGAACCAGGAGAGTGTCGCGGCACCGATCATGGCTGCCGATTAGGGCAACGCTAGAACTGGACAGGAGGCAATCAATGGCGGGTCCGGAGACCGATCCGGTCACAAAGAATCCGGAGACGACGAAAGCGGCACCCAGCGCGCCTGCGACCAAGTATGTCGGGACGCCTGCGGTCGGAACCTCGAAGGCAGCCGCTGCGGGTGGCATTGCCGCGGTCGGACCGCAGAATTCCGCTGTCGATGTTCGCCGCCGCCGCCTGGCCTGGATCGGTATCGGCGCTTTTCTG
>Ga0075423_10002776_pt1 | contig 16004 bp, 16 predicted proteins | sample SoiMethybrSBSTD2_FD_80114 | JGI IMG/M metagenome (GOLD analysis project Ga0075423, IMG submission 80114) | Bulk soil microbial communities from a Populus tree surrounding site in Tennessee, USA - Soil MetaG P. TD hybrid SBSTD2 | ecosystem: Environmental > Terrestrial > Soil > Tree plantation...
CGAGTTCTCTGATGGCCTTACCCCGCGTCGAGGATGACATTTCAAGTTTGTCGTTGGTCGGTATGCGACGCCAGTGCACATGGATGCTGATCAGACGCACGATGCCATCCGAGGCGATCTGATGACCTGGCTCGGCAGCGAATCAGCAGACCAGCGCACTCTGGCGGAAAAAAGACTTGAGCAGACACTTTCGTAGAGACCTCGATCAGTTGGAGCGGTTCCCGCTTGATCCCCAAACCAAAAAGCTTCTGGCGGAAGAGCGAGAGATGATCGAAGCCTACATGCACTCCGCTGATCGCGTAGGCAGCAGGGGCAAACGCTGAAGCAAATTCCCGAGGGATTCCAGGCGCAGTTTTCGAAGGTAGAGCCGGTCAGTGAACACCCTGGAAAAAAAAGCGAGAGATGCGAAGGAGAGCAGCAGCAAAGCCACTGCCAGCGCGAGCTACGTCGCCTGGACACCGATCGCTGTGAGCGCCGGGCTCGTGCTCGGCGCCACGTTATTGTTAAGGCGGTCGATCATGCGGCCCTTACGTGATGGCCAGGATTCTGAGATCATAAGTTCATGTGCAGAAACATCAAAATCCTCTTCAATTTCGAGCCGCCCGTGACCGACGATGAGATTCGAGCGGCTTCGCTCCAGTTTGTGAGGAAGATCAGCGGCTTCAATAAACCATCGAAGGCTAATCAAGCCGCGTTCCTTGCTGCAATTAACGAAGTTGCTGCTGCCTCCAGCCGGCTGCTTCATTCGCTCGAAACCACCACTCCGCCCCGGAATCGCGAGGCCGAAACCGAAAGAGCGAAGGCTCGTTCCGCCGCAAGATTCGGTACCTGAGCAACGTTGCAAAGATCCCTTGACAATAGTGCGTAACCGTATAGTTACGCATAATGCGTAGCCGTTCTGTTACATATATCCGGGAGGCGGCGTCCTCCAAAAGACAGAGCATACCTACGCAACCTCTGCGAGGAGGTCTTCGTGGGGCCTCTATCAGAAAACTGTTTTACCCTCCCCGAAGAATTGGCCTACCGCTCACGGTTAAGGCAACAACGATGATCAACACCGCGAAAAGGGCGATGTTGAAGCAGTTCCAAAGCCCTAGAGATATGGGAGGTCTCTCGAGTCCGGCAACCGGGGCGGGAACCGGCGCAGCAGAATCGGACAGAAATTCCTCAATCCGCGCTGTTCTGTCGGCATCTGTGCCTCGCCGGAAGGATAAGGCTACCAGCAACCAAGAGGTTGTTGAGATTCCGCACGCCAACCACGCGAGGGAAAATAACAAATGCTTCTCCAGGAAGCCAGGGCAATCACCGTTGAAAAGTGGCACCGCCGACAACAGCAGTGCAACCAGAATGGCACCGGGGAGGCGCGGGAAACGGCTCTCAGGACGCGGTGAGAAGTTTCGCGCCCTTAAGATCACGCTATAGTCCCATCCAAATCTGGACCAGTAGGGACCCTTTCCGAGCGCTCCCATTCCCATACCAGCTATGAATCCGAACGCCGACAACGCGAGAAAGGTCGGCAAACATTCGCGTGTCGACAATGCGTGGTGGTACGGCACGAGCAATTTTACAGCTGACCAGTTTTCATCGCGCCGGCATTGTGATGCACTAGAAGTGGAGGGAACTACAAGTATCGCTCCCGCAGTATCGCGAGATGGTGTGTCAGATGCCCGGCGATGATATACGCCAGAGCGCGTACGGTGACTCGATTGTCATTCGCGATGCCGCTTCTGCTCCATGCCTCAGCCGGCATATTCCTGAACAGTGAAATCGTGGCCAGACGCACCCGCCGGAACTCCTCAACATGTGCCGCCCATGAGACGGCGTCCGCCCCAGCGCCAGCCGCCGCGATGTGCTGGTCATAGCTCGCCAGGGGAGTCTCAAAACCGCGCGCAAACCAGAGGACTCGAAACGCAAAGGCCCGCTCCGTGTCTGTGACATGATTCAGTACCTGCCGGATACTCCACTTCTCAGGCGCATATCGGTGCAACGATTTTTCTTCCGAAATCGCCGCCAAAAATACCAAGTTTTCTTCAAGCTGACGCTCTACAGTAGCGACAGGATCTTCTCCCGTGACCTGGTTGATATAGGTGAAATAGTAAGGCGCTGCTTCAGTTGCCTGCGGGCGTCCAATCATGGCGTCCATTCTAACTCCCTTGGTGCTCAGCATTGGATCGCGACTTGAATTCTGTAAACCTGTTTGCCGCAGACTCGTCCATAGTCATAACAGAACAGAAAGCGCATGGAAACGATCCTGACCGCAGCCTTGACCTCAGTGCGGGACCAGTCGAAAGTCACCGCCCAGACTTTCGACCAGCTCATGCGCCTGCATCAGCGGCGGGTTTATCGGGTGATCTTCCTTTTGGTCAGGGACGATGATCTTGCTGACGTGCTCACGCAAGAGTGTTTTCTTCGCGCTTACCAGAAGCTGGGCAGCTTTCGCGGTGATTGCCGGGTTGACACCTGGCTGTTGCGAATCGCGGTCAACTTGGTGCGTGACTACGGCAGGAGCCGCCGGAATTCATTCTGGAAAAGGCTTGTCGGACTAGACGAACAACGGGCTGACAGTAAGTCTACGCTTGTGGCAGTGCAGCCTTCTCCCGAAGCCACTCTGCTGGCGCGCGAGGAATTGAAAGAAGTATGGAAAGCACTGGACGCAGTTTCTGCGCAGCAACGCACTATCTTCCTGCTGCGCTTTGCCGAAGAGATGTCACTTGCTGAAATTGCCGACGTCCTCGGTTTGGCTACCGGAAGCGTAAAGGCACAGTTATTCCGCGCAACCGCCACGGTGCGGGAAGTGTTGAGGAAAAAACAATGGAGATAATTCGCAGGTTGAAGAGAAACTTCCCGGACGAGATGTTTATCGCGGACGACCAGTGTGTGGCGGAAACGCTTAGCCATCTGCCCGGCTTGGCGCGGCAGGCGAGCGACCATCCTGATGAATACTGGCAGAAGCAGCATAGCGCAATCTGGGAACGAATTTCGTCTGCCCGGCTACACCCGAGCCAGGCTTCACCCCAACCGGTGTGGGCAGGAATTGCCGCGGTTGTGGTTCTCGCGATGACGCTTTTGTTCGCCGGTTCCGCATCGGAACCGGCAAAGCAAGTTGAGAACCGAAACGACTCCGATCATGAACTACTGCTTGCAGTTGAACGGGCGGTGCAGATCGAAGGACCGGAGGCGCTTGAACCGGCCGCACTGCTGGCCCTAGAAATTGGGGGAGGTCATCAAAACCATTCAGCTGAAAAAGGAAACCAAAGTCATGAAGACTAACCTGCTCACGGTATTCGCTGTGTGGCTGCTCTCGCTAAGTCTGCGGGCTCAGGTGCCGCAAGCACCGGTGCCGCCTGGCATGCCTAAAAAGGGAACGTTTATCTACCATCGTGAACTCGGAAAATGGTGGCAGAACTCGGAAACGGTCAAGAAGCTCCAGCTCAGTGATGGCCAGATCGGCCAGCTCGATCAGATCTTTTACGATCATAAGGTCAAGCTGATCGACTATGGCGGTGAAATGGAGAAGCAGGATCTCAAACTCCAGACGCTGCTCGACGCCGACGTGCCCAATGAAGGCCAGGTGGAGGCGCAGGTCGATCAGGTACTCGCAGCGCGGGGCAAACTGGAGCGCGAGTACACGATGATGAATCTCGATCTGCGAAAAGTGCTCTCGCTCGACCAGTGGCGGCAACTGAAGTCTGCACGGGGTTCGACCGTAGGCTTTGGCGACCGGGTCTTTATTCGCAAGCTGCCGCCGCCCGGAGGAGGGCCGGTGATTGCGCCTTTGCCGCCGGGGGAACTTCCACTGCCACCGCCGCCCCCACCGGGACCGGATGAGATGTTCTGATGAGATGAGCCGTCTTGCTTGCATCCTTGCAGGAACCAGGCGGCTCGTCTTTCCGTGCTAGACTCGAAGAGAAGTTAAGCGCAAATGCCGCAACAAATCTTAGCCGCAGAGATTGCCAACGATTCACAGAGTTGGCGACAGGAACCAGTTTCCGGAGTGGCGGAATGAAATTTGGCGTCATCATCTTTCCCGGATCCAATTGTGACCACGACGCGTATTGGACCATCCAGCACGTTGCCAAGCAGCCCGTAACTTTTCTTTGGCACGAATCGCATGATCTGGAGAACTGCGATGTCATCATCGTGCCGGGAGGATTTGCCTACGGCGACTATTTACGGACGGGCGCCATCGCCAGGTTCTCGCCAGTAATGCAGTCCGTCGGCAAATTTGCCGCGCGTGGCGGCCTGGTCCTGGGGATCTGCAACGGCTTTCAAATTCTCTGCGAATCCGGTCTCTTGCCCGGCGCGCTGATGCGAAACGTCGGCCTGAAGTACGTTTGCAAACCGGTCCACGTACGCGTAGAAAATGCCGACACTCCCTTCACCAGCACCTGTCGCCAGGGAGAGATTCTGACGATTCCCATTGGCCACATGGAAGGCAACTACTTCTGCGACGAAGCCACGTTACACGAACTTCAAGGCGAGCAGCGTATCGTGTTTCGCTATGTCAGCCAATCTGGCGATATCAGGCCGGGGGCCAATCCGAATGGATCTCTGGACAACATCGCGGGAATTTGCAGCCCGGCCCGCAATGTGCTCGGCATGATGCCTCATCCCGAGCGCTGCAGCGAGCCTGAACTGGGCGGCACTGACGGACTAAAGCTTTTTCAGTCGTTAGTTGGCGCGCTGGTCGAAAAGTAAGCAACTCCTATCACAGAGAGGACTGGGCTTGGCACCCCTGCCAAGCCCTCCTGCTAAACTCTGTTCGGCATGGCGAAAATCTCATACCTGGAGTGCACGCGTTGTGGAGGGCATGCTACCGCTGATGAACCACCCACCGTGTGTCCCAAGGACGGCGGCGTGCTGTTTGCGCGCTACGATCTGCATAGCCTAAAGCAATACTTTAAGCCTGGGTCGCTCGCAGGTCGTGTAGCTTCCATGTGGCGCTATCGCGATGTGCTGCCCGATGCCGAGCCTGTCTCGCTAGGCGAAGGCTTTACTCCGATGCTGCGTAGCCGTGAGTTCCCGAACGTCCATATCAAAGACGAAGGCCTGAACCCGACCGGTTCCTTCAAAGCGCGAGGACTTTCTGCGGCCGTGACCATGGCCAAATCATACGGCCTGACGAAGGTCGCAATTCCGTCTGCGGGAAATGCGGCCAGCGCGCTGGCGGCTTACGCCGCTGCTGCCGGACTGGAGGCTCACATCTTCATGCCGCGGGATGTGCCGCTGGCGAACCGCATGGAATGCAAAAGCTACGGGGCGCACGTCACGTTGGTGGATGGCCTGATCAGCGACTGCGCTCGCCTGGTCTCGCAAAAGAAGCAGAACGAAGGATGGTTTGATGTCTCCACCCTGCAAGAACCGTTTCGCGTCGAAGGCAAGAAAACCATGGGCTACGAAGTCGCCGAGCAACTGAACTGGAAGCTGCCGGAAGGGGTCATCTATCCCGCCGGAGGCGGGGTTGGCCTAATTGGCATGTGGAAGGCGTTCGAGGAGATGCAGGCACTGGGCTGGATCGGCCCTGAACGTCCGAAGATGGTTGCAGTTCAATCATGCGATTGCTCACCCATTGTCAAAGCGTGGAATGAAGGAAAGAGCGAGTCCGGATTTTGGCGCGGTGCAAACACCATCGCTGCCGGACTTCGTGTTCCCAAAGCCTACGGTGATTATCTAATGCTGGACATTCTGAAGAGGAGTGGAGGCGCGGCTGTGGCTGTTTCGGACGACGAGATCATGGCCGCTTTGCGACACTGGGCAAGTAGGGAAGGGATCTTCGCTGCTCCGGAAGGCGCTGCATCCCTGGCCGCATATCGCAAATTGCGTAGCTCTGGGTTTTTTGCACCGGAAAACAATGTGATCCTGTTCAATACAGGTTCCGGACTGAAATACCTTGACGTGATCGATTCATATGCCAAGCGCACAGAACGGCCCGCTTCGCGGCACCTCGGCGGCATCATAGGTCCCTACTGAGCGCTTTGCATCTTGTTCTCTCACAGCGAGCGCAGGAACATCCATGACGAACCGCCTCTACTACACCGATTCTTTTCTCTACGAATTCGACGCTGAAGTGGTGAATGTCAATCAAGCAGACTCGCGTCCGGCAGTCACGCTCCACCGGACTGCTTTCTATCCCACCAGCGGCGGACAGATCTTCGACACGGGATGGCTTATTCCCTAAGGAACAGAGTGCAAGCTGCGGGTAACCGAAGTGGTCGAAGGCGAGGATGTGTCTGTGGCACATTCCGTGGAGGATTCGGCCGGACTTCAGCCGGGAACTCATGTTCACGGCATAATCGATGCGGCCCGCCGCCGTGACCACATGCAGCAACACTCCGGACAGCATGTTCTTTCGGCGGCATTCGCGCGCCGGTTAGACGTGCCAACGGTTTCGTTTCATATGGGAGCCGAGGCGTGCTCGATCGATCTGGAAACGAAAACTTTGACCGCAGATCAAGTCGAAGCCGCCGAAGCTCTGGCGAACGAAATTGTCACGGAAAACCGCCCCGTGGAAGTTCGCTTCGTGACACAAGAGGAAGCGAAGACTCTGGGACTGCGGAAACTACCACCGGCGCAAAAAGAGAAGTTGCGCCTGATCGATATTCAGGATTTCGACCTCACCGCCTGCGGCGGCACCCACGTGCATTCCACAGGACAGATCGGCTGCATTCTGCTGCGTAAAATGGAGAAGGTACGCCAGGGCTGGCGAGTGGAATTTGTGTGCGGCAGGCGTGCGATCGGGACTGCGCGGCGCGACTATACAACTCTGGCGGTAGCGGGAGAGCTCTTTTCGAGTCACATCTGGGATGTTCCAGAGCAAATACGAAAAACCCAGGAACAAGCTCGCGCTTCCAAGAAGTCGCAGGAATCATGGTTTGACGAGTTGGCCGAACTTTGGGCAACCCGACTTTTGAGCGAAACACCGGAGACGAGCGGCCGCAAAATCGTCATGCGCATTTTCCCTGACCGCGACCTTGCCTTTATCAAGCGAGTCGCACAACAGCTCACGCGTCAGAGTCAGAACACCTTGGCATTTCTGGTCGGAACTGCTAGTCCGGCGATAGTTTTCGCCCAATCGCCAGGTGAGCCATTGGATATGGCAGCGTTGATGAAAGAAGCGTTACAGAAACTGGGCGGCCGCGGCGGCGGAAACAAAGACATGGCCCAAGGCGCACCTGAGCACGTGGTTGGAATCGAAACCGTCTTCTCGCAACTGGTTTCTCAGCTTAGCGATTGAGAAACCGTAATGATGAGTTCTTCCCTTAAGAATTTCGTGAATACAGCATAAATAAGGAATGCGTACGGAGCTGAGTTGCTAGGATATCTTAAGAGTTGTATTTCGAAGGCCTCATCGCTACACCGGGAATGGTGCACTCACACCCAACGCACTCGGGGCGGTGGAATCTAAGGGAAAAGGGGGGAGCCCGAAACCTGGCGAGACATCAACCTTCGTCGTTCTGTGGTTTTTGCCGGTTGCCTTTTTTCCGGGTTCCCCGCACTCCGATTAGTTTCAGACCCCGCCGGAGCTACGCGTAACGCCAACATGCGCCAGAGTAGCAGGATCGAGGCCGTTCCCTCGTAACAGCGACCAGAGTCAAGTGGGAAGCAGTTTCTTGCCTGGGCAAAAAACTGCTAGCCTATGCTAAGCAATGAATTCGGACCCGTAGCTCAAGTGGATAGAGCACTGCGCTTCGAACGCAGGGGTTGGGAGTTCAAGTCTCTCCGGGTCCGCCAATTTGACAATAGTCTGCAATTTGCTCCCAACCTGGTTGATAAGAAATATCTTTAGCACGTTCAAAGTGACCCTTTTTCCTCTGGTATGGCAATCCCGCGGGAAATAACGCATTTTGAATCTCGCGCTTCCGATGAACATTTCCCTGTTTCCACGCCTGAACAAAATCAAGTGCTTCGTATTCAGTCTCTTGAAATACCTCACTGTAAGACGACTTCTCCGCAGCCAGAGCCGTAATTGACTGTTCAATGTGTTTAATCTCGGTATCGACGCTCTGTTTTAGGAGTGCAAAGTCTTCGCCGGATAGTTCACCGTTGAGCTTCGCTTTGATGCCTTTGAGATTCAGAGCACGTTGATCTTCGAGCCGCCTTGCGAGTACCTTGGCGCAATTAATTCAAATGCCTTGCGCACGAGAGGAGCCCTCTCTGGGTCAAGAATGATTTGCCTCTCTTTGTTGATATACCCGAGCGGAGCCAGCCACAACCAGCGACCAGCTTTCACACCTGCAGCCATTCGATTGAGTCTTTTCTGATAGTGAATCACTGAAAAACTGATTCATCGCGCCCAACATGTTGCGGGCGAGCTTCCCCGCTGCGGTGTCATCTGTAATTGGTTCGTCAATCGAGACGACTTCGATGCCCAACTGTTTTAGCAAAACAATTTAACTGGCCTTGGTCAACTACGTTTCGAGCAAATCGGCTCAGGTCTGCGACAACTACATGTGACACGTTTTTGTGATTCTTTTGGCAGTATTCCAGCATGCGCTGAAATTCGGGTCTCTTGTCTGCGGTTCGAGCTGATTGCTGATCCACAAAGGTGTAGAGGATGGGCAAGTGATTCGAGGTGCAATACCCCTTAAACTTGCCCTCCTGAACGGGCAGCGAATTGTTATTAGCTGCCTGCTCCTTTGTACTGACTCGGAAATATCCGACCGCGCCTCTGTTCATATGTACTCCCAAGAAAGCGAACCGAAGCCTCCAAAAATCAAGATGCTGCTTCAACTGCTCTTCTTTCGTTTCGACCACCTCACTTTTCTCCACAGGGACAAGCGACAGGCTTGCCGTCGACAGGCTACTTGCAGTCCCTCGGTTTCGCCCTCCGCCGGCAGGTACCCGAGTTCCATGAAGAAAGCAAAGACATGGGCGCCGATCAGAGCACCGTTGACGTGGAAGCGCCCGTAACCGTCGGCATGCTTTGTTCCACTGAAGAGAAAGCAGTCACCGGAGGAAACGAGCTTGTTCTCGAATCGTTCCTTCCACCCCAGGAGTCATCTTTCGCGCGCCACAAATGGAGAAGAAACACTTCAGAAAAAGGGGGTCACTGATCACACGCGATGGCCGGCGCCGGGGAGTCTCGGCTAGGCCTTTCCTGCCTGAATGTTCGGCCCCCACAAAATTGCGCCGCACTACACACAAGGTCAGTACCGCTACGAGTCTTTTGTCGCTTAAAGATTCCGAATAGCAGCTGAGTCTAATAGCGGAGTCGCTTGACAAACCACAGCGGGAGTGGAATCTTTTCACCGCCCGAGATACAGAAGAATAAGAATGTTTCGAAACATGACATTCGATTCGGATTAGGAGAACGACATGAAATTGGCGAATTTCTGGAAGAACTCGGAAGTGCATTCAAGCAGAACCATTCGATTGGCGCTCGCCTCTCTGTTCCTGCTGACCGGGGAGTTCGGCGGCGTTCTTCATGCGCAAGTAACCGTCACCATTTCGCCAGCTACCGCGACAGTCGCAACCCTCGCTACTCAGCCGTTCACCGCAACGGTCTCCGGCACGACGAATACAGCAGTCTCCTGGCAGGTCAACGGCGTGGCAGGCGGCAACGCCACTGCTGGCCTGGTTTCCACCACGATTCCCGGCACGTCGAACGAAGCGCTTTATCTCGGTCCGTCTGCGGTGCCGAGCCCGGCGACTGTGTCTGTCACGGCCGTTTCCCAAGCAGACCCGACCAAGTCCTCTTCCGCCACTGTCACGCTTCAAGTGCCGTCGAGATCGGGTGCAACGTTCTTCGTCTCCACAACCGGGAACGATACCAACGCAGGTACTTCCGGCGCGCCATGGCGGACCATTCAGCACGCAGCGAACACAGTCCATGCCGGAGACACGGTGCTGGTGATGGGAGGGGTGTACAGCGAGAGCGTCACCATTCCGAGCTCTGGCAATGCATCTGCGGGATACATTACCTTCCAAAGCGCGCCCGGCCAAACCGCCATTCTTGACGGTACGGGGATAAACCTGGCCAAAGGCCAGCAATTTGGCTTAATCACACTCAGAACCAACAGCTACATAGTCATTCAGGGATTCGAGATCCGAAATTTCCAGAGCTCGACCAGTGGGGCGGTGCCCGTGGGAATCGATTTCGAGGGCTCAGGTAGCAACATAGAAATTCTGAACAATCACATCCACAACATCGTTCAGACGCTGGGTACATGCAACAGCGCCAACGCGCTGGCGATCGCAATCTACGGAACCCAGGCGCCCGCTTCAATCAGCAACATTACAATCAGCGGCAATGAACTGGATCACAACACTACTGGCTGCAGCGAAAATTTGTCAGTCGATGGCAACGTTCAGTTCTTTGCTGTGACCAAGAACCTGGTTCACGACAACGATAACATCGGCGTCGATAATATCGGCTTTGAAGGGGTTTCGCCGAATGTGAGTTTTGACCAGGCTCGCGATGGTTGGGATTTTCAGAACACCATCTTCAACATCAGCGCTGCGAACAACCCTGTTTATCATGGCAAGCTCGGCGCCAATGGGCAATATTGCGATGGCTGCACGCGGGTGATTATTGAGCGCAACCTGATTCACGACTCAGACATTCCCATCGAGGTTGCAAGCGAACACGCTGGCCATGCATCAAACTTCGTGATCGTCCGCAACAACATTATCTACCACGCCCAACTAGTCGGAATTTCGATCGGTGGCTTCTCGAGCAAGGTCGGCGGGACCGACCACTGTACGATCGTCAACAACACCCTGTGGTCCGATGGCACCGCGAGAGGAGGTGCGGGCGAGCTGCAGATTCAATACAACGCGACCAATAATTCCATCTTCAACAACATCATGTACGCCGGCCCGACCAATGAGCTGATTAACGACTTCACGTCGAGCACCCCGAATCCTGCCGCTCTCGACTTCGATCTCTACTTCGCGACGGTGGGGGCGACTAGCAGCGCCTGGGATTGGCAAGGCAAGTTCATTACCGGCTACTCTAATTACCGGGCTGCCTCGGGGCAGGACGTGCATTCTCCATTCGCAGATCCTCAGTTCAACAACATAGCCACGCTGCCGCCGAACCTGGACGTCGCGTCCACGTCACCGGCTGTGAACGCGGGCACCAACCTCGGTCCGAATGTGGTTGGCGTACTGGATTTTGCCGGCAACCTCCGGGTCAATGCCAATGGGCAGATCAACATCGGCGCATACCAGCAGTGATTTGTTCTTTGCGGTGCGAGAACCGCCTACAGTTCTCCCCATAGCACCCCAGAGCGGCTTTGCCTAAAAACGAGCGTTCAAGGCTGAGTTTTTGGGCAAGAACGTCACTTTTTGGGCAGAAGTCTCACTTTTTGGGCAGACGAAGATGTCGATGTCAAGAAAATAATTGAATGTTGAAGATGGACTCCAGACGCGGTGATTTTCAAAACGGAAGTTTCGAACTTGGTCTGACCCGATGTAGTGGGGCCATTCTGCCAGTTCTTGCCGATGGATCACTTGATGCTATTGTTCACGAAGCTCGTAGGTGCCGCAATAGGCTTCCATGCTAAACTCGCCGTCCGAACCATCGAGAAAAACCGCGATGTAATCCTTGGAATAAAAATTCGTCTAGACCGCGACATTACCCGCGATCACGATATTGCTGCTCTGCGAATGGCACGCGAGGCTTCGGATGCGGTAAAGCTGCCCCTCATGGTGCACATTGGGGACACCTACTCGCCGCTAAAAGACATTCTCCCCATGCTGAACAAAGGTGATGTGGTCACCCATTGTTTTCGGGGAGAGCCGGGTGGCATTCTCGACGCCAAGGGTAGGGTAATCCCCGCCGTGCGCTCTGCGGTGGAACGCGGTGTGCATCTCGATGTCGGACACGGTCAAGGCAGTTTCTCGTTTGCCACGGCTGATAAGGCGATGCAACAGGGCGTCCTGCCGGGCACTATTTCGAGTGACCTCCACACGTCTGACGTCAACGGTCCAGTTTTCGATCTGGCGACCACGCTTTCCAAATTCCTGCACCTTGGGTTGACACTGGAACAGGTGATCGAACGCGCAGCCACCAACCCTGCTAACGTTTTCGGTTTTCCCAGCGGACTTGGCACTCTACGCGAAGGCGCTGAGGCGGATGTTGCTGTCTGGATGTTGTCGGAAGGGTATTACGAATTTGTGGACAGTCTGGATAGCAAACGGATAGGGCACCGAAAGCTCATGCCTCTCGCCACCGTAAAATCTGGCAGACTCTATGGCTCTTCTTCAATCGCCCGTATATCCGGGTGAAAACCAAGAAGGCTAAGATGAGTTGTTGCCAATGAACCAACCGTAGAAAGCATTCAAAAGGTATACCGGGCGGAATAGCAAAATCGAAAATTTCGCACCAATGGAATCACTCGCTTGCGGCTGCTGCGGGAGACCCCTTTTTGACCAGCGTTGATTCTCTTGGCTTTCGCAGACACTCGTCATCCGATTTCGGTCGCCCCGGTCATTGAATCAGCACGATTTTGTCACTGCACTGCTTCCCAGCCCTCTGGAAGCATATCGAAAGCCAGCGTGTCACGGTAGGCGTATTCATTGCCTTCCCGCACTGCTACTGGCGTCAACATGTGCCAGATACGGTCATCATCGAAGACGTAACACTCACCGCATTCGCGCATCGTGAAGCGCTCCATCTCGTGTTTGTCATTGTCCGTTATGATGACTTCGCCACCGCGAGCGCCGCAGCAGCCCAGTAGGTGCGTGGCGATGTACTTTTCCCCGTCTTTATGCAAGCCCGGTGGACTCGTGTCGCACGGTCGACCCGGCGTAGCCGCGAACCTTATTAGGTGGACGTTGACCAAGTACCTCGTCCCCACCGCCGAGAGCGGCAGGTAATGAAGGTGGTGAGCAATCATCTTGCGGACACCCATGGAAGCAGCGATTGCGGAGGACAACGGATCATACTCTCGCGGCTGACCGCCTAGTGTCGTATTGTATTTTTTCAACTGCACGTATGGCGTATTTTCCTCACTCGACCAAACTTTTACACCACCCTCAACAATTTCGGCCCGGACGCGATTTAAGGAACGGAATCTGTCGCCCCCGTCATAGTACTTGTCCTTTGGAATGGACCAAGCCGCGTGAGCTAGCGCTTCCAGCGAGCGGGCTATGTCTACATCAATCCTGAGCGGCTGACGACTGAACCCGCGCTCAATGAGGTCGTTTCGCGACGTGGCAGTGTTTGCAACCGGAATGACGCCGTCTTGACTCATGATTGCTCCTGACAATTGGTTGACGCTTGCATGACCGCGAACTTGCCCCTATCTCTCGGTGACAGCGAATCGACAGACACACCAAGCTTCCATTAGACCGGAATCTCCTTTTTCACTTCAAGAACGGTGGCGAGTACGCCAAAACGCTCCGGTAACTCCCTCAATTGACGTTAACAAGCATTCGACCTACCATTCACGCCAATGGCTATGCCGTCCCAACTTGAGGGCCAGACCATCTCGCACTACCGCGTCATCGAGAAGCTGGGCGGCGGCGGCATGGGTGTGGTGTACAAGGCCGAGGACACCCGCCTCCACCGCTTCGTGGCGCTAAAATTTCTGCCCGAAGAACTAGCTCGCGATCCACAGGCGCTCGCACGTTTTCAACGCGAGGCACAGGCCGCGTCCGCCCTGAATCACCCAAACATTTGCACCATCCACGACATCGGCGAGGAGAATGGGCAAGCGTTCATCGCGATGGAGTTCCTGGATGGTGTGACTCTGAAGCACCGCATCGCGGGCCGTCCTCTGGAAACCGAGCTGCTTTTATCACTGGCCATCGACATAGCCGATGCCCTCGATGCTGCTCACGCAGCAGGAATTGTCCACCGGGACATAAAACCCGCAAACATCTTTGTTACAAAGCGCGAGCACGCCAAGGTTCTCGACTTCGGACTGGCGAAGGTGACGGTCTCACCGAGTTCTGCTAGCCAATTGGCGGCGCAGACCACGCAAACAATTACTGCCCTTGCGGACGAACATCTAACAAGTCCCGGAGCAACTGTTGGCACGGTGGCCTACATGTCGCCCGAGCAGGTTCGAGCGAAGGAGTTGGACCCGCGCACAGATTTGTTCTCTTTCGGTGCCGTGCTCTACGAGATGGCAACAGGGGCATTGCCCTTTCGCGGCGAAAGTTCAGGATTGATATTCGAGGCAATCCTGAACCGGGCTCCACTAGCACCTCTGCGGTTAAATCTTGATCTGCCTCCCAAGCTGGAAGACATCATTAACAAGGCCCTGGAGAAAGATCGTGATCTCCGCTATCAGCACGCCGCTGACATCCGCAGTGATTTGAGACGTCTGCTAAGAGATACGTCTTCTGCTCAGCATCCTGCTCTGGATAGAGCGCAGCAGGGTAGCAGCTTGACATCCGAGGTTGGTGCTCCGTCTCTAGCTGCTGTGTCCGGGATCGACACGTTCCGCGCTGAAGAACGCGCCGGTTCGAGTGTACGCGCAGCGAAGCAGCATACGGGGCCATCTGCCGCCGTAGTCATGGTCGGAATCGCGGTTCTTGCCGCAGCCGGGCTTGGAGTTTATTTACTGCTCAACCGAAAGGGGCCTGTACCATTTCAGAACTTCAACATCGCGCAGCTAACAAACACTGGCACCACGCGGGATGCAGCTATCTCCCCGGATGGGAAGTTTGTGCTGAACGTGCAAAATCAGAACGGCGCGCAGAGTTTGTGGCTGCGTAATGTGGCGAATGGCAGTGATACGCAAGTTGTTCCTCCCCGTTCGTTAACTTTTAGCGCACTGACATTTTCGCCGGACGGGAACTACATCTATTTCAAAAGGTCGCATACTGCCACTGCCTCTTTGTGGGACGTTTATCGTGCACCCGTCTTGGGAGGCACGCCCCAACAAATCCTTCAGGATGTGGACACTAATCTAACCTTTTCTCCAGACGGGGGCCGCTTGGCTTTCGTGCGGGCAAATGATCCAGAGGTGGGAAAGTATCGCCTCATCGTGGCGAATCCGGATGGAGGCGAGGAGACCGTGTTACACATCGCGCCCACTCCTACCAATCTCATATCGAATGCCGTTGCGTGGTCTCCAGATGACGCGCGATACAAACGATTATTTCTCCTTAGCCGTCTCTGCTGACGGAAACACAGCCGCCACAGTTCAGGTCAGGACGACCCCAAATCTGTATGTATTGGTCGGCAATGTTTTCGGTCATGGTTCCCCGCAGCCTCTTCCGACGGTGTCTGAACTCTCCTCTTTCGGTTGGTCTGAGGATGGAACTTTGCTCCTTTCCAATCTTCATACTCTATTCCGAGCTAGGGGAGACGGACAAAATACGGCGACTCTTCTCGGCGATCCCGAAGGACTCATCAACGACGTCGCTCCTTGCGGACATCGTTATGTCGTGTTCTCGTGGGCATTTCACGGGGACTGTAAATGTCTGGCGCGCGAACGCCGATGGATCAAATCCTAAACAGCTAACCGGCGGCCCATCGAGTCGATTTCCGACCTGCACGCCGAACGGCAAATGGGTCTACTACGTGCCTTTGGGGTGGAATTTGCCAGCCTTGATGCGGATGCCGACAGAAGGTGGACCGGCCGAATTAGTTCCCGGAGCAGGTATGCGATCTGTCTCACTTAGTGCCGGGGAATTCTCTCATGATGGAAGAGTGCTTGTGTTCAGAACGGAGATCATCGGCCAAGCCAACCAAAGCACCGAGAACAAGTTATTGTTACTGGACACCAGTGCCGCTTCCGCTGGTACTATTCACTGGTACTATTCACTGGTACTATTCAACGGATCATTGATCTGCCCCCCACAAGCGCACGGTCCCGTGCACTTCGTCCCGGGAGAGAAAGCTGTTGCTTACCCGATTCGCGATAAGGATGTGGACAACATTTGGGTGCAGCCACTGAATGGCTCGGCCGGTCATCAGATCACAGACTTCTCCACCGGTCACATCAATGACTTCCATTGGTCGCCAGATGGAAAGCTCCTCAGCGCATCCCAGACGGTTCCGGAGGACACGGCAGTGTTGCCGGTTCACCAACCACCTGAGTTAA
>Ga0075423_10002778_pt1 | contig 16002 bp, 16 predicted proteins | sample SoiMethybrSBSTD2_FD_80114 | JGI IMG/M metagenome (GOLD analysis project Ga0075423, IMG submission 80114) | Bulk soil microbial communities from a Populus tree surrounding site in Tennessee, USA - Soil MetaG P. TD hybrid SBSTD2 | ecosystem: Environmental > Terrestrial > Soil > Tree plantation...
AGAGGGCGATTGAAGAGCTCGGGTACCAGATTACTCCCTTTGAGGAGGGATTGAAGCGAACCGTTGAATACTTCCAGAATTTGCTAACCTCAAGAATTCGGTGAGAAGGATTTGAAATTGAGACGTCTCGCGGTGATACAGAGATTGTGAATGCGAAGCATAGCAACGCCTTTCGTTTGGACGTGCACCAAAGCGAAATTCTCCGAAAAGCAGTCCACATAGGGATGCTAGGCTTTGCCTTTGCACTCCGCTACCTTTCTCCATTCGAAGCGCTGCTCTGCGCATGTGGCGCATGTGCTTTCAATCTTTGGTGCCTGCCTCGTGCCTACGGAAGGATTTTCCGTCAGTCCGAGAGAAGTCCCCTGGGGAGCGGCCCCTTCTTTTACTCCCTTTCGGTTTTGATCTTGATCCTAGTTTTCTTCCGACACCTCTACATCGTCGCGGGAGCTTGGGCAGTTATGGCCTTAGGAGACGGGATGGCCGGTCTGGGAGGTAGATCGCCACGGCAACTTCCGCTTCCCTGGAATCAACGAAAAACAGTTTCTGGATCAAGCCGGTTTATCGCCTTCGCTACTTTAGGGGCGTTCGTACTGATGGCTTGGACCTTGCCTTCTTCACCAGGACTTCGATTTTCATGGCTGTGGATTGGCAGTGTTTGCCTCGGCGTCAGCATCTGCTGTGCCGCGATTGAGTCTTTGTCCTGGAGGTTGAATGACAACCTTACTGTGCCCCTGGCTGCTGGAGCGCTTTTCTTCCTGGTGCTGCACACGCCGTTGCTCAGTGTACTGACAAGCCACGACTTTGGCCGCTCCTTAGCCATTGGTCTAGTCGTGAATATCATTCTTGCTTCTATAGCTTGGTTGCTAGGCTGGATCAGCGCATCCGGAGCAGTCGCCGGGGTTCCTTTGGGCACGTCGATTTTCGTTTTTCTCGGCGCGAGAGGGCTCAGTCTTTTGCTTGCATTCTTCATTCTAGGTTCTATAAGCACAAAATTGGGTTATGGTTCCAAGAGGAAACTCGGAATGTCACAGCGTCACCGCGGGGCGCGTGGCGCCAAAGAAGCCCTGGCAAATGGCGTCTCGCCAGCTTTGCTGGCCGTCCTCGCGAGTGTAACCCCTAACGGCGACCTCTTCTTGATCGGGTTTATTTCAGCTCTGGCGGCTGCAACAGCAGACACGGTTTCGAGTGAGATCGGGCAGTGGATCGGGGGTGAGCCCTTCTTGATCACGAATCTTGCCAGAGTCTGTCCGGGCACAAACGGTGCCGTCACGATAAAGGGAACCTTGTCCGGCATCATCGCGGCGTGCTTGCTCGGGTTGCTTGCTCTGCAGCTAGGAATGATCTCCCTAGTGCAGTTTTGGATTGTCCAAGTTGGGGGGTTGGTCGGTAACTTGACCGACAGTCTGCTGGGAGCGAGTGCTGAGGGAGATAACGGGTTAGACAACGAAAGTGTCAATTTCCTGAATACGCTTGCTGGTGCCGGCGCCGGAATGGCCTTGGAATGGTGGTGGCGCCATAGCCTGGCGAGCTAGGGTCGAGGCATGCGTAGCCGTTCCACGATCTGGCCACGTTGAATGTGGCACTCCAGGATTTCCTTGGCGTCCTCGACGCTGCTCACGCGGTACCATACCGCTTCAGGGTAGACCACGACACTGGGTCCAAACTGGCAAGTGTCCAAACAGCCTGCGATGTTAGCACGAACATGGCTGCGCAAACCCAGGCGTTTGATTTCCTCTTTGAAAAATTCTCTAATGGCTTCAGATCCCTTTTCGCTGCAGCATCCTTTGGGGTGTCCTTCGGGCCTGCGATTGGTGCAAACGAAGAGATGGTACTTATAGGGAGGCACAGCTAATATAAGATCTCTAACTTGATTGGTCCGACCTGTGATTGCTTACTTCATCTCGAATCGGTGTCGGCCTTCCTTCCGCGTCCACCGCAACACAAACGACTTCCGCCTCTGTAACCTTCACGCAGTGTTTTTGCTGATCCTCCGAGAGACGTTCTGCTTCAACCTCAATCCTGATTGTCACCGAAGTCCGTCCTAGCCTGACGATCCTCGCGTAGAAGCTGACAACGTCGCCGAGGTGCACAGGAGCCACAAACTCCACAGCATTCATTGCTTTGGTGACGAACCGCTTGTTCGATTTCCTCTGTGCTTCGATGGCGGCTGCCTGGTCGATATAGCTCAGAATCACCCCGCCAAAAATAGTACCCCGTGCATTCGTATCTTTTGGCATCGTAACTACACGAATTGCCGGACAGCCTCTTTCGGTTGCCATTGTTTCTCCAGCCGGACCAAAGATCCTTTCAAAGGGACAAATGCAAATCCCTACGGCAGGTAATTAGAGGCATACTTCGAAAGATCGGGTTCCAGCTTGAAATTGGAGCGGACATAAGCTCGAAGTGCTTCGAAAGTGCTGGGAAACGCGAGTTCTGCCCACGGAATGGCTTCCGGATTGAAAGCTCTTGCCTCCAGCGCCTCATCGCCTGCCATGAGTTTGCCGCTCACAATCTCGGCCGTATAAACAACAACGATCGCAGAGCTCTTGGCATACGAGTACACGTCCAACAAAGAGAGAATTCGAACTTCGAGATTCGCCTCTTCCTTGGTTTCTCGGATCGCCGCGCTTCTAACTGTCTCGCCTCTGTCGACGTAACCTCCGGGAAACACCCATTTCCCATAGCTGGGCTCAATACCTCGCCGAACCATTACGACCCCTCCATCCAAGGAGAAAATTGCGCCGGCTGCGATTTTGGGATCCAAGAAGAAAACAAATTGACACTGGACGCAGACCAATCTGGGAGGTTCAGAAAGTTTTAGGATCCTGGAGTCAAGTTTTCCACCGCACTTAGGACAGAAGGAATACTCCATATCCGATGCTCCCTCTGGCGAAATCGGAACGAGGCAAGGGGGATTACTGCAACAGGTCTTCGATGTGATAGATCATTTCCTTGCGACTATAGGCGGCAATTTCGACGATGCCGGTGTCCATGCGAATCGCGTCTTCAGGGCAGGCTTCGACACAGAAGCCGCAGAAAACGCAAACGCCCAAGTCGATATCGAAGCGAACGGGGAATTTTTCGATGTTGGGATCCGGGTGTTCTCCTGCGACGATGTAAATGCAACGGGCGGGACAAGCCGTCTCGCACATCATGCAGGCCACGCAGCGAGGCGAGCCGTCATCTCGCATTGTCAGGCGGTGTCGGCTCCGATAACGCGGAGAAAACGGTCGTCGTTCTTCCGGATATTGAAAGGTGACGGCGCCCCGTTCAAGACGGTTCAGACCGAGTTGCCGAGCCAGGTGCTTTTTCAGATTGCCAAAAAAATGCTTACTGGTCAGCCATAGACCCTTGAAAACTTCAATGATGTAGAGTCGTTCTTTAAAAGTCAGTTCGCGCGAGTTCATGGAACCAGGAATAATCAGTGCATCAGCAAGATTACGAGACTCGTGACCAGCAGATTCAGAATTGAAAGCGGAAATACCATCTTCCAGCCAAGTCTCATCAATTGATCATAACGAAATCGAGGCAAAGTCCACCGGACGAGCAGCAAGAACCAGCAAAAGAAAAAAACCTTTACACAGTAGGAGGTTACTTGCAGTACCGAAACAAGAATGCCCGACAATGAAATCTCAAAGCCACCGGGAAAGTGAAATCCATCGTCCATGAGATAAGGAACTTGCCATCCTCCGAAAAACAGCGTCGTGATCAGCGCGGAGATCAAGACCGTTTCCACAAAGTCGGTGAGCATAAACAGGCCGAATTTCATACTGCTGTATTCAACAAAATAACCGATAATTTCAGACTCTCCTTCAGGCAGATCGAAAGGCACACGCTTGGTTTCGGCTACTCCCGCGACCAGGAAGAGCAAGCACCCAACCGGCTGAAGGACTACTCCCCATTTGGGAATGACTCCCCACAGCAGGGCTCCCTGAGCTTGCACAATGGTCTGTAAGCTCATCGATTCAAAGATCATCAAAACGCCTAGAATGGTGGCTCCAATGGTAATTTCGTAGGAGAACATCTGAGAACTGCCCCGCATGCCACCCAGAAATGCATAGTTGTTATTCGATGACCAGCCCGCCAGCACCACACCATAAATCCCCAAAGACATAGCGGCAAAGATATAGAGCACCCCAACATTTAAGTCGACGACTTGAAGACTGATGTCTCGACCAAAGAGGCGAATCGTGTTGCCGAATGGAATCGCTGCGAAACCGATGAGCGCAAAAAAAGCAGAAAGGAAAGGGGCCAAAGTGTGGAGGAACCGATTCCCCAAAGGGGGTATGAAGTCTTCTTTCACAAACATCTTGATAGAGTCAGCCAGAACTTGAAAGAGGCCAAAAGCGCGAAACCCCAGAATGGAGGCTCGGTTGGCGCCAATTCGATCCTGCATCACTGCACTCTGCTTTCGTTCCATCCAGGTCAGAATGGCTGCCAGATTCAGCACTCCAATCAAAACAACTAGCACTTTCGCGACTTCGATGGCGAGGGATGTCATCAGGATTCTACGGATACCTTGGGGACATCCGTGGCTTTCACTCCGCTTTTGCCAATCTTTTCATAAGAGAGGTCCTGAAACTCGACGACATGGTGTGCCAACTCTTCAAAAACTTCTTCTGCCGAGTCGTAGTGATAACCATAGCCCAACGACTGGGCCAACATCGAGACCAACAACCAGGCAGGTATGGAATCACCCAGCGGTTCAACCGCCCGGTTGATTCTCTGTACCCGCCCCTCAAAATTGGTGAATGTTCCGTCTGTCTCTGCGTAGCTCGCGGTTGGCAGGACTAGATCAGCCAAAGCGCTCGTTTCGTTCTCATTGCTTCCCAAATAGATCACCGTGGAAAATTGCTGCAGGAACGCGGCAGCCCTCGCTTCTCCCAAGGCGGTGACAAGGTCGTGCTCGAAGAGGTAAAGAAGCTGAGACTTGACAGGTGCCTGATTCTCAAGAGAGAGAGAGAGAGCAAAGCCATTGTCGTCGGACAGAATGGCCATGGCTCCCCCGGTATTAGGATTTCGATCGGCTTGAAGCAGGAAGCCATCTCCGCTCGAGGGCGTTGGATCAGGAACCTGGAACCCAATTCTAGCTATACCCAGGTCTTCGCCGAAAAACTTCTTGATGACGAAGAGGTCTTCGTTGGTCAGGCGTGGAGACGGAACGACCGTCACGGCGTCTCTCCCCGCCGTCGCCAAAGCTTGCTTTAACTGTTGTGTTGCGAACGCTACGGCCTGACCGATCTCGACGGGTAAAAACTCACCGTCCTTCTTCACTCGGGCCACCGAGATACGGGATGGGTCGTCGATCGACTTATAACCGTAGCGACCGATATCACACATCCACCATTGGTTGACTTCCGCGTTATATCGAGGTTTCAAGCGCACGACACGCTTGCCCTCGGCGTGATGATGCCGTTCCCGATTAGCATGAATCGAAATGTTGCATCCGCGACTGCAACCGGGGCAGACTGAATCGGTTTCACTCAAGTACCAAACTCGACATTGGAAGCGAAAATCTCGATCCGTGAGGGCGCCCACCGGGCAAATATCTACCACGTTTCCGGAGTAGTTATTGTCTAAGACTCTGTCCGGGAGCAGCCGAATCTCCGAATGCGAGCCACGATTAAAGATGCCGATCTCGTTGCTGTGAGACACCTCTCGAACAAAACGCACGCAGCGAGAACATAAAATGCATCGCTCGTTGTCCAGTATCACATGGGGACCGATTGGCTGAGCTTTTTGTCGCTTGATCTTATTCTCATCCATCCTGCTGTCGTAGAGCCCGAACTTCATGTAGTATTCCTGCAAAAAGCATTCTCCTGCCTGATCGCAGACAGGGCAATCGAGCGGGTGATTAATCAATAGGAATTCCAGTACTCCGCTGACAGCGTCCTTCACTTTTTCGGTGTTGGTGTGAACCACCATTCCATCGCCTACTCGCGTGTTGCAGGCGGGTTGAAGCTTAGGCATTTTCTCGATTTCGACCAGGCACATTCGGCAAGACCCCGCAATGCTCAGGCCGGGATGGTAGCAATAGCGCGGAATCTCTACGCCAAGCTTTTCGGCTGCCTGGATGATAGTGGTTCCATCCGGAACCGAAATCGTTTTTTGATTGATGGTCAGGCTCGGCATCGTTTTTGCCCGCTCGAGAACCGCTGCTGCAGAGGGGTGCCAATCCGATCTTGATGCTGGCTAAACACTCACTTTAGCCAAGTTACAACTTTTTTCTTTCACGTGGTACTCGAATTCGCTTCGAAACTTCTGAACATAGCTGCGGACGGGCAAAGCTGCCGCGTCACCCAAAGGACAGATGGTGGTCCCCATCATGTTGAAGGCAATATCCAGCAGGTTATCCAGGTCCTCAGGCCTTCCTTCGCCGTCATGCACACGCTGCAGAATCTTTTTTAGCCAGGCGGTGCCTTCGCGGCAAGGCGTGCATTGCCCGCAAGATTCGTGAGCGTAAAACTTGGTGACGCAAAGCAAGGCCTTTACCATGCACGTCTCTTCGTTCATGACTACAACGCCTCCCGAGCCAAGCATGGAGCCAATGGCAGCAACCGAATCGAAATCCATTTTCACATCAACTTCGGCGGCCGTGAGGATCGGGCAAGAGGTTCCTCCAGGGATAATGGCCTTTAAGGGCTTGTTGTCCTTCATTCCACCCGCATGACTGAAGATGATGTCGCGCAAAGGAATACCAAGAGGCAACTCATAGGTTCCAGGCTTGTTCACGTGACCGCTGACAGCGAAGAGACGAGTTCCTCCATTCTTAGGTGTTCCCAGGCTGGCAAACCAATCCCCTCCGTATTTCATAATGGGTGGAATGGAGGCTAACGTTTCGACGTTATTGACCACCGTCGGACAGCCGTAAAGTCCAACCACCGCAGGGAAGGGCGGCTTCAACCGGGGCCAGCCTTTCTTGCCTTCCAAGGATTCCAGCAGGCCTGTCTCTTCCCCGCAGATATAGGCTCCAGCGCCTCGATGAAGATAGACATCGAGATCATATCCGGACCCCAGAATGTTTTTTCCGAAAAATCCGTGCTTGTAGGTTTCTTCGATCACTTCGGACAGAATCTGAGTCTGTTCGTAATATTCCCCCCGGATGTATATGTAACAGCAATGGGCTCCAATGGCGTAACTTCCCATCACAATCCCCTCCATCAAGAGATGGGGGTTTCTTTCGATGATGACTCTGTCCTTGCAGGTTCCAGGCTCACTTTCGTCCGCATTAACTACCATATACTTGGGTTTGTTGACATTCTTCGGAATAAAGCTCCATTTCATTCCGGTGGGAAAACCTGCCCCCCCGCGGCCTCGCAATCCCGATTTCTTCACTTCCTCTACCACCTGATCGGGCTTTAGTTCCAGAAGGACTTTGGTGAGGGTCTCGTATCCCCCCACCCCCAGGTAGTCTTCGATCCTGCGCAATTGAGAGTTTTGGGCGTCTTTTAAGATGACGAGTTCTGGCATTAGCGATCTAATTCTCCAGCGATCATGTTGATGGAACCGAAAGTGGGAACAACATCCGCCATCATAGAGCCCTCTATCATTTTATGGAGCCCTGACATCAAAGTAAAACAAGGAGGCCGAACACGAACCCGATAAGGTTTGTCGGTCCCATCACTCACCACATAAAATCCCAGTTCTCCGTTGGCTCCTTCCACAGCCACATAAGCTTCGCCCTTGGGGGGACAGATCCCGTGTCCACTCATCACGAGCATGAAGTGGTTCATCAAGCCTTCAATATTTCCGTAGGTGTCTTGCTTGGCGGGGAGGATGGCGCGTTTCTCTTTGGCGGAAACCTCGTCGTATGCTGGTCCTTCCAGCCCCTCAAGATTGGGAGAAAGCTGCACCAAAGTCTCTTTAACTCCGCGAGTCAAACCCATTTTGGCGCGATCTACTAGCTCGTGACCTTCGATTTCCTTTCCTTCGTGATCGACGTTGACAAGTCCTTTGGGAATCTGTTCCAAGGCCTGTTCGGCGATCCGCAGGCTCTGTTCCATTTCCTGCATTCGAACATAGTAGCGGTCCAAGTTGTCGCCGGATGTGCCTAGTGGAATCTCGAAATTAAGTCGATCATATACGAGGTAGGGTTGATGCTTGCGAACATCATAATTCACTCCCGTAGAGCGCAGCACGGGTCCTGTAAAACCATAAGCTACGGCGTCTTCCTGGGAAATGATACCCACTCCCTGAAGCCGATCTACAAAAATGCGGTTGCGGCTTAGCAGCTTGTCCACCTCGCTCAGAACTTCTCTTACCTTCTTGAAGATATCCCGGGCCTTGGCAGGGAAGCCATCGGGCAGATCCCCGCTCACTCCTCCGATCCGGCCATAAGAGATGGTCAACCGAGCGCCGGTTACGTCCTCGACCAGTTCCCACAAATATTCTCGCGCCTTGATCATATAGAGAAAGACGGTCATCGCGCCCAATTCCATGGCAGACGCAGTGATGCACGTCAAGTGATCGCAGACGCGCGAAATCTCGCTCATGATAACTCGCACGTACTTGCATCGCTCGGTGATCTCTATCCCCATGAGTTTCTCGACAGCCAGGCAGTACCCAAAGTTGTTAATCAGAGGCGAGACATAATTCAGTCTATCGGTGTAGGGAATGCAGTGAGAATAGTTTCCGTTTTCACAACTCTTTTCAAAGCCTCGGTGCAAGTAACCAATCTCGATCGAGGCCTTGGCAACCGTCTCACCATCCAGTTCTGCCAGAATACGTATGACTCCGTGCATCGCAGGGTGGGACGGGCCAACGTTTAGGAGGAGGTTTCGAGCGGTTAAGCTCCGCTTCTGCTCTATCACTTCAGTCGCCATAGCATCAATTGATCAACCTTTCTCCTTTGCCTGAATCATTGCCCGTAAGCTCCAACAGACGGTTGATGAGCTGCCGCACAAAGGCCTTCTTGGATGTGGCCGACTTATTCTTGACCGGGATTTTGGCACCAGCCATCATTTCATGGCCGCCGGCAGCGCCCAACTCACCAAACGCTGACTGCATCAACGTTCCAACGTCATTACTTCGATCGATGGTTCTGGCCGAGACCAGGACATCTCCGTTATAAGCACCGAAGCAGAAGCTCCATTTGACCTTTTCCAATCGCATCAACACGTCAGCTAATTCAGCGACTATATCCGGACTCGCCACAGATTCCAGGTCAGCGATCACCGCATCTCCGTAAATGAGAGCGCGATCCAAAGCGGAATGAATGATCTGAAAATATTCGCGGCTGACTCTGGCATTCTCAATATTCGACAATAGTCTTTGATCGACTTTGGGGTAGAGATAATGTCTCAGCCGCGCTTCGATTTTTCCGACTTCTCTTCCAAGCCCTTCGGTCTCGCTCTTGATGGCATAGAAAAGCGCTGTGGCCAGGGTCGGGTCCAGCTCCAGTTGCGAGGCAATCAAGTATTCTGTAATGATTGACGCCGTAACGTTGTAACTGGGCTTGATGGCCCGATAGGGAACCTTCCGGCTGGTCGGCCTGAACGGGTGATGGTCGAAGACAATCTTGGGCACGATGGAAGGAGGGAGCGAATTATTCCCGGTTCCCGGCTGGGTATCGACCAGGGCGATGCAGGGGAAATCCTGCAGAGCGATCCTCGCCATTGAACAGAGCTTAATGCCTAGGTGTTTCAGCATGGCCCGGTTCTCTGCCCGGCCCACAATCCCCGCGTAACCAATCAATGAGGACTTCTTGGCGAGGTGTTCCAAAAGATACTGCAGGCCTAAAGCGCTGGCGATGGCGTCTGGATCAGGGTTGTCATGCATGAGGATCAGGACTCTGTCCTCATCCTTCACGACGTTGGTCAGCGCATCTAACCTGCGCCGTATTTCCGAAATAACCATAGCGCAATGGAAATAGCCCTAAGTCAGGAGGCTACTCCCACTCGAAAGCACCCTTCTTCCAGGCGTAAAGGTAACCGGCACCTAAGATCAATACAAATATGAGCATGCTCACAAAACCTGAAAGCTGCAGGGTTCTAAAGACCACTGCCCAAGGGAACAAAAAAACGATCTCAATATCAAAAAGAATAAAGAGCATTGCGATTAGATAGAATCGCACATGGAAGCGGTTAGTAGGCAACTGGAAGGGCTGCTCGCCACACTCAAATGGAGTATCCTTGACTTTATTCGGCTTCTTCGGGCCTAGCGTGGCACTGAGAAAGATTATCAGCCAAACAATGGCGGCCGTCATCACGAACATCAACAGCAGAGGGAAGTAATTTCTCATAAATCAGAAATGCGCCAGCACACCTTCCAGGGCAAACTCTTAAAGGGCAAGACAAAGAAAAGCCACCCTCAGGAGATATGCAATCCTAAAAGGTGGCTATCTAATCAAATTCAATTTTCTTCTAAGGACATAAAGTGTGAAGGGATGTTTCCGAATCCGGACTTCCGCCAAACCCGCTCGAACTGCTCGAACATTAACTTTCGCTAAGAATTTTCATCCTTGAAATTCTTCTTCCCTTGGCGGTGAGAGAAACATCATACCCCACCCGCATTCCCTTGCGGATATCATTCACTCGGCATCCCATCGTGTCGACTTCCGGGAGAAAGAAGAAAATCTTTTCACCTTTCTCGCTGGTGATAAACCCGTATCCCTTATCCGGGAAGAAATTTGTGATTTTCCCCTCTGGATACGTTAGCTTCATGTCCTTGAGAGCTTTGACAAATTCGGAGTCATTCATTGGATTCACTCCTTGTCCAAAGCTCCCATCTGCGCATGCACAGAGCTACGCTAGCGAAGCAGGGAGCCAATTTGTAGAAAACCTTGAAAAGAACCCGCTTGAACAGCAGCGGAAAGTTGACCTGGCCGAACAAAACTTCAAGCCATGTCAAAACTTTCACAATTTGTAGAAACAACAACTTACATCTCTAAAGCCCATTCAAAGTAACCTAATCAAACCTCTCCGTCAAGGCTTATTTCCCGCGGTGATCGAGGCGTTGCAGGGCGAAGAGAATAGGGGTCACTGGCAACCACCTCCGAGCCCAATGTGCGAGTATAACGGTCGAGCCCCCGGAGCGCTCTGTAGTCTCCTGCAGGCACTCTGTTAAGCGGACGATCCGGGACGATATCGAGCCCCACCGGTCGGCGCTGGTCAGTCCTATAACTTTTGTCTTGACGGTGGCTCACCAATGACTTTCAATCAGAAACCATGATCAAGGTCCTGCTGTTTGCCCGGCTCAGGGAGATGGTCGGGCAAGACGTCATTGAATTGGATTCTGGTGAGGTCCAAACGGTTCGCGATGTCTGGAGCACCGTTCGAGCCAGGTTTCCCCAATCAGCCGGCTTTGAAAAGAGCCTGCTTTTTGCTGTCAACCAGGAATTTGTCAATATCGACGCGATTGTCAGGGAAGGGGATGAAGTGGCTATGTTTCCCCCGGTAAGCGGCGGCGAAAGAGCCGACTTGCAGGGGATCTATTCGGAAGATCAAAGTGGAGATGTGTATCAGATCGTCTATCAGAAAATCCAGGTCGAAAGGCTTGCAGACCAACTAAAAAAACCGCACGACGGCGCTATAGTGATCTTTGCCGGAATTGTCAGAAACAACTTCCTGGGTCGAAGGACGCTCTATTTAGAGTACGAGGGCTATGAGCCAATGGCTCTGAGAAGGATGAGAGAAATTGGCTTGATGATTAAGCAGAAGTGGGACATTCATTGTGTCGGCATCGTTCACAGGCTCGGGAAGTTGGAGATTGGTGAAGCAAGCGTGGCTTTGGTGATTACTTCGGCCCACCGCCATGCGGCGTTCGAGGCGTGTCACTTTGCCATCGACACGCTGAAGAAGACGGTCCCCATTTGGAAGAAGGAGTTCTTCGAAGACGGAGAGGTATGGGTCGAAGGCGACAGAGATTCCTCTTGCCGATAGAGTTCCCGGCAGCGTCCATGTAGACAACACAGCTAATGCCCCTGTTGGTTTGACTAAACTCTCATTAGTCCCTCACTTCGGCGGCGGGGTTGAGCCGTTTTCGTTCCGTCCAGCCAGCGAGGGGGTTCTGGTGCGGCGCTGCTGGCTGGAGAGATGAAGAGGAAGGACCACCGAAGTCGCTGCGCCAGCGCGGGGCTAGTGAAGATTCTGTGGGTTATGAGTAATGCTGTTCAAGGCCACATCTCGTTGCCTTCAAGAGACTCCCCAATCCTAACCTTGCGAGTTTTTTGCATCATTCTGGCAGTCGGCCTGCCTTATCTCTTTGCGCCAGCCTCGTCGTTCGCCCAGAACCTCTCACAGAAAAAAGACGACTACAAGCTCACGGTTGATGTCAGCTTGGTGGGCATTCTCGTCACGGTGACTACAGAGGAAGGGGCACTGGTAGCCAGTTTGAAACAAGAGGATTTTCAGCTCTTCGAGAATGGCAAACCACAACAGATAGCCCTGTTCGGCAAGGAATCAGATCAGCCTTTACGCCTTTGCCTGCTCTTCGACAGCTCCAGTAGCGTGGTCACGGAGGCGAAGACGCAGCAGGAAGCGGCAATCGAGTTTCTGCAATCTATTATGCGGCCTGTCGACCGGGTCTCGATCTTCCAGGTGTCCGACGAAGTGAGTGAGTTAGTCAGGCTCGGCACCCGGTTGGACAAACTGATGGGGGCCATCCGGTCGATCAGGCCCAAAGGGGGCACATCCCTTTACGACGCTATCTTCCTGGCATCTGAAACCCTCTCGAGGGCATCGGGGCGAAAAGTGATCGTTGTGATATCCGACGGGACTGACACCACCAGCCAAATCCAACTCAAAGACTGCCTCAAGATGGCTCAATCTTCTGAAGCAGTCATTTACGCACTGGTGGTGCAACCCATCAAGAGCGAGCCTGGGCGCAACCTGGGGGGAGAGCACGCAATGTTCTACCTGGCGGAGAAGACCGGAGGCAAGTTCTTCAAAGTGTCCTCTCCGGAATCCCTTCTTGCTTCCTATGCGGGCATTAGCGATGAGCTTCGGACTCAGTACTATATTGGCTACTACCCCTCAGAGAGGGGTGAAAAAGGGGAATTCCACCCAATCAAGATTCAGGTGAGCAATCCCCTTTACAGAGTTCGAGCGCGCGAGGGATATTACACTCCTTTCAAGTAGTCAAAGGCACCGTCACAAGACTGGCTGCCATGACCGTGCTCGAAGCTCAGAAGGCGGATGGCGTTCCAGAGGGCGCCTTAGTAGCGCCCCAAGTCAATTCTTTTTTGTCAAAAGCTCAGGTTGACGATATAGTACAGCTTTGCCGCTGACCGGGTTCACTTCTTTTCGGGTCCTTCCGGATCGCCCCGGACGTTTGCAGAATTGAGTTCCAATCCAATTGCTTCACGCGGAGGCGCGTTTGTTCCCCAGCAGAATCCGAACGGGTAAAGTATCTGTGGTGCACCCACCGCACAAAGTTAGCGCCGATGTCAGCCGGGCCTACTTGCAACGCTGGCTTGAAGAGAAAGGTAAGAGCGCCAAGCTGATTGAGAAGCTCAATTCAATCTTAGACAAGACCCAGATCAACTCCCGCTATATCCTGCTGCCTCCCGATGAAGTGATGCAGACCCGTGATTTTCACACGACCAATCGGCAGTACGTGCAGGCCTCCATTGATTTGGGGACCCGAGCCGTTGAAGAGAGCTTGGCCCTGAATCATATCGATCCGGCCGAGGTTGACATGTTTATTAGTGTCTCCTGCACCGGATTCACCATACCCGGGGTGGATGCTTACATCATGAACAATCTTGGGATCAGCGCATCGCGGATGATCCTTACAGAACATGGGTGCGCGGGAGGGGCGGTGGGTTTGGTCCGAGCCTGGGAATATTGCCGGGCATACCCAAGCCGTACCGTAGTCCTTCTGGCCCATGAATTCTGTTCCCAAACGTTCCTGCTCAACGATCTGAGCATGACGAACATCGTTTCCTCCACTCTTTTTGGAGACGGAGTGGCTTCGACAGTCGTCTCTACAAGGCTCAACGGTTCAGAAGCTCTGCCGGCGATGCAGCGCGCCTCTACCCGTTTTTTCCCGGGGACTTTGGACTACATGGGCTTTGAGCTGTGCAATGAGGGCTTTCGCATCATCTTGTCTCCGGACATTCCCCCCTTCATCAAGAGTCAAATTCAACCAACCATTGAGGCCTTTCTGGTTGAATGCGGGGTTGACAAAAGCTCCCTGCAACACTTCGTCCTCCATCCCGGCAGCGTACGGATCGTAGAGATCATGGGCAGACAGCTGGGACTTTCTAAAGACAACCTTGCGCCCACTCTAAACGTCTTGTTCAACCGAGGGAACATGAGCAGCGTCACCGTACTCGCAGTGCTTCAGGAAATTCAGCAAAACTGCTCTCCCTCTGGCGGCGACCTCGGCCTGTTGGTTGCCTTCGGACCTGGCTTCGTCGCTGAGATGGCTCTCCTGCAGTGGCAGAATGGCGTGCCGGACTGACCCTTTCCCTTCGTTCTCGGTAGAATTGTCGATCTTCTAATCCCGCCTATTGCGTGTTTAAGCGAGTATTAATTCTCTCGGCTTCTGCTGGAGCAGGACACGTTCGTGCCGGGCAAGCCCTTGAGCGAGCGGCCGCGGAAATACGCGCGGCCGAAGAGGTCCGGCACATTGACACCCTGGAATACACCACGCAGCTGTTTCGCAACCTCTATTCGAAGGTTTATATAGACGTGGTTGGCAGGGCTCCGGATCTGCTTGGGTGGCTCTATGATCGCTTTGACAAACCTTGGAAAAACGAGCGCCAGCGGCTGGCCTTTGACAAGCTGAATACGCGTCCCTTTGTCAGATTGCTTGAGGAGTACCAGCCCGAGATCATAATCTGCACTCATTTTCTGCCCGCCGAGATCATTTCCTGGCTCAAGGCGAAGCGACGGCTGGCTTGCCAGCAGGCTATTGTAGTGACGGATTTCGATGTCCATGCGATGTGGTTGTGTCATCACTTCGAACACTACTTTGTCGCACTCGATGAGGCCCGGGCCTATCTCGAGAAGCTGGGTATCCCATCTTCCAAGATTGCCGTCTCTGGCATCCCCATCGATCCTGTCTTCGCCCAGCGCAAAAACAAACGAGAAATGCGAGAGAAGCATGGTTTGCCGCGGGATCGAACGACGCTCCTGGTCTCGGCCGGAGGATTTGGCGTCGGATCGCTGGTTCCTCTCATGACCGCGCTCCTGGAACTTCGCCACCCGGCTCAAATCATCGCCATCTGCGGGCGTAATCAGGCATTAAAGAGAAGGCTCGAACAACTGGCAAATGATCTTCCGGCCGGGCATCGGGTTGGAATCAAGGTCGTTGGCTACACGCAAGAAATGGACGAATACATGACTGCTGCGGACATTGTCGTCGGCAAGCCAGGCGGGTTGACCACCTCAGAAGCTCTGGCGAAAGGGCTCGTCTCAGTCATTGTCAATCCCATCCCGGGCCAGGAAGAACGCAATTCCGATCACTTGCTCGAAGAAGGCGTAGGGATCCGCTGCAATAATTTGCCAGTATTGGCCTATAAGATCGACCGGCTAATTGATGATCCGCAGCGGTTGGCAAGCATGCAAGCCAACGCGCTTCAACTTGCACGCCCGCAGGCGGCTCGGGCTGTTCTGGAAAAACTGCTATTGTTGAAAAAGCAGGGTCATGGTTTAGGGGCCACGACTATTCGCGGTAGGTCATGAGACGTTTCTGAGGAGTTGAGGCGAACAATTGAACTTGTCTTCACCCAACCTGCGTCGCGATCCACCAGGTATTTCCTCCTGGGTCCTTTACGCCGCCACGGCGGTCAGGGTCGCCTTCGCGACGCTGCGGTTCCTGGACGGACACGCCGCCTGCTGCGAGAGCACGTCGGTAGGTAGCATCCACATCTTGCACGTAGACATGCAACCATGACGGGAAGGCCGGCCATTGGCTGGCCGCCTCACCCATCATGATGACGGTATCGTCGATGCGCACTTCGGCATGCAGGATGGAGCCGTCAGGCATATCGTAGCGGCGCAGCTCCGTGGCACCGAACGCCTCTTTGAGGAAGTCGATCACCTGCTGCGCACCCTC
>Ga0075423_10002779_pt1 | contig 15997 bp, 13 predicted proteins | sample SoiMethybrSBSTD2_FD_80114 | JGI IMG/M metagenome (GOLD analysis project Ga0075423, IMG submission 80114) | Bulk soil microbial communities from a Populus tree surrounding site in Tennessee, USA - Soil MetaG P. TD hybrid SBSTD2 | ecosystem: Environmental > Terrestrial > Soil > Tree plantation...
CGCGCGCGTTGATCAGCGGCCGCACGCCGATCGACTGATACACGTCAGCCCCGGCGCGAAGCCCCGGCTCGGCGGCCAATGAATCCCCGGAAAAAACGTCGCCGAGCTCGCGCAGGACCGCCGATGTCGCGAGCAGCCCGCCGACGTCGCGGCCCGTGCGAAAGAGATCGCGGCGGCTGACGGTCATGAAATTCCTCCTGTCACGGGTCCGCCGCAGCTTTAGCGGAGGCGGAAAGGCGGACATTACATACTTACTCGACGGCGAAGACCCACACCGTGCCGCCTTCGGGCACTTCCGCAAATCTGCCGGGCGCGATCCGCCCGAGGCGCGCGTTCATCGCGCGCGCGTCGATGCCCCAGCCCGATTGCACGGCGATGTACTGCTTGCCGTCGACGCTGAACGACGACGGCTGGCCGACGATGCCGGAGCCGGTCTCGAACTCCCAGCGGACCGCTCCGGTCGCCGCGTCGAACGCGCGGAACATGCGATCGTTCGTGCCGCCGCTGAACACGAGGCCACCGCCTGTCGCGAGCATCGGTCCCCAGTTCGCGGAGTTGGGGAACGGATGGGTCCACACGCGCTTGCCGGTGTCGACGTTCCACGCCTGCACTTCGCCGACGTGATCGGCGTCGGGCACGAGGTTGAGCGTGCTCGTCGCGCCTGTGAATCCCCGCCCCGCGGCGTAGGTCACCGGACGGCCGACGATCGTCGAGCAGAGGTTTTCGTTCGCCGGAATGTAAATCATCCGCGTCTTCGGGCTGAACGCGATCGGCGGCCAGTTCTTGCCGCCCCAATGCGACGGACAGATGTCGGCCGTCTTGCCGAGACCCGGCCTGCGCGCGGGATCGACGTCGGGCCGTCCGGTCTTCGGATCGAGGCTTTTGAAGACGTTGTGCTTGACGAACGGCGTGCCGTCGACGAATTTGATCGGACCGTTCGTCCGCTCGAGAAACCACAGATAGCCGTCGCGGGCGACATCGATCAATCCCTTGATCGTGCGGCCGCCGCGCCGGTAGTCGACGAGGATCGGCGGAGAAACCTCATCCCAGTCCCATGAATCGTTCGGATCGTACTGAAAGTGCCCTTTCATCTTGCCGCTCAGCACGTCGAGCGCGACGGTCGACGACGTGTACAAGTTGTCGCCGGGGCGCTGGTCGCCCATCCATGGACCGCCGTTTCCGGTGCCCCAGAACATCAGCTTCGTATCCGGATCGTAGTTACCGGTCACCCAGACGGATCCGCCGCCGGTCTTCCATTGCTCGCCCTGCGGCCACGTCTCGCTGCCCGGTTCTCCAGGCGCCGGTACCGTGTACGTCCGCCAGATCTCCTTGCCGGAGTCCGCGTCGAACGCCGCGACGAATCCGCGCACGCCGAGCTCTCCGCCCGATGCGCCGACGACGACGAGCCCCTCGGCCACGAGCGGCGCGACCGACATGTAGTAGCCCTTCTTGTTATCCTCGACCTTTGCGGTCCAGACCTCTGTGCCCGTTGCCGCGTCGAGCGCAATCAGCACTGCCTCGCCGGCGCCGAAGAACACCTTGTCGCGATACAGCGCCACCCCGCGGCTCGTGCCGTGCAGCATGACGACCTCTTCAGGGAACGGCCGTTTGTATCGCCACAGAATCGCGCCGGTCTTCGCGTCGAGCGCAATGACCTGGTTCCCGGGCGTCGACACGAACATGACGCCGTTGTTCACGATCGGCACCGCCTCGTGGCCGTTCGTGGCGCCGGTTGGCGTGTTCCACACCGGCTTCAGCCGCGAGACGTTCGCCGGCGTGATCTGATCGAGCGGGCTGTAGCCCCAGCCGTCGTACGTCCGGCGGACCATCAGCCAGTCGCCATCGGCGGGACGCCGGAGACGATCGAGCGACACCGCTTTGTATCCGCGGACGCCAGGCGTGGCGGCCGCTCCCGTCTCCGTCGCAGGCTTCGGAGGCGACTGCGCCCACAGGGTGGCGCACATGAGCGCGACAGACCCGATTACGATGTACCGCCTTCTCAAGTTCGTTCCCCACATGAGTGCACTACCACGGTGGCAGCGGAGTAATCCGGAGGTCACGGTGCACTTCTTTGTACTTCAAGTCTCCGTGTCCTCGCGCATACACCGTGTCCTCCGTGGTGTAGCTTGTGGTGGTGTCGTTCTTCAACCGCCCGTATCAAAACCGACGCGATCGGTGAACGGCTTCGCGACGACGAGCTTCCCATCCACGATTTTCAGCGGAAGTGCGGGCAGCGGCCGCGGCGCCGGACCGTCGACGACGCGCGCGCCGTCGCGCGGATCGAAAACGGACTCGTGGCACGAACACGAGAGCAGCCGGTCGCGTTCGATCCAGTCGTCGACGTTGCACCCCGAATGCGTGCAGATCGCCGTGTAGGCGACAACGCCGTCGGCGGCGCGTGACGGCGTGTCGCCGGTCAGCGTCGCGGTGTCGAGCCGGAGCAGCAGCACCTGGTTGAACCGCGATCCGCTCCGCACGGTGCGATCGCTCGGGTCGAGCGGCCACGCCAGCACCGGCATCGCGCCGACCTTCACATCGTCCACGGTCAGCGGCCGTTTGCTCTGGTCGTCGACGTTGATCAGCCAGTCGCCTTCCTGCGGCCTCGCCGACGCGCGATCGTCCTGCCGTGCGGCGGCGCGCGAGGTCGCGGCGAGACCGAGGCCGAGGCCGATCGCGCCCTTCAGCAGATCGCGTCGAGCGCAGTCGGCCATGGATTATCGACGCTCCACCTGGATGACCCTGCCGTTTCGCAGAAAACGGGCATTGCCGCGAGAGTATACCGCCGCACGCGCCGCGAGTTCATTGCGCACGGTCGCCTCACCGACGATGCCGCTTTCTGAAACCATCCCGACGAAGCTGATCGATCGCGTCGCGACGCTGCGCGCCCGGGAGTTCGGTGAACGTGCCGCGTGGCAGCGTCCCGCAATGAAGAAGCCGCGGGCGCGCCGGCAGCCGCCGGCGCTTTCCAGACAAAAGTCCCGATCCGCGAACCCCCCGGGCACTTCTGGCACGCCAAATGCGTCTCATGACGTACCCCCCGGCAAAAGCGTCTTGATTGCCGACGCCGCGTGCACACAACTGCGCGCTTCGGCACAGGACTGAATACACAGTCATGAGCGCGACCCTGGACGACGGCACCGTGTGCCCGTACTGCGGCCGGCCGATGCGGTGGTTTGCGGGCCGCTGGTTCGGCCGCGGCTGCTACGAATGCGATCAGTGCGGCGAGTTCCCGGATCTCGCGCACCCGTCGCTGCTGGTGCGCTCCTCGAGCCGCGGCGTGCACCCGGCGCAGATTCCGGCGAAGCGCGATGAACGTCCGCGCATCCTGCTCGTCGACGATTCGATCGAGCAGTGCGATCTCTACGCGCTGATGCTCGAACCGACGGCGTCGGTCATCACCGCGTCGCGCGGCGATGAGGCGCTCGCGATCGCGAAGTCGACACCGCTCGACGCGATCGTCCTCGACGTGATGATGCCGGGCATGGACGGCTGGGAAGTCTGCCGGCGGCTGAAGGCAAATCCGGCGACGCGGTCGGTTCCGATTCTGCTCCTCACGTCGCTCGACGGCGTCGACGCGGCGGGACCCGGTCATCGCGTCGGCGCCTCGGCGGTGCTGATGAAGCCGTGTCCCGCCGAGCGGCTCGCGATTGCGATCGAAGAGGCCGTGCGGTCGAACGCGGAGCTGAATCAGCCGCCCGGTCCCTCGCGCCGCTGGCGGCGCAAACAGGTCACGGCGCCGATGCCCACCCGCATCGCGCACTCCCCCGCGCGCATCGTCGACGTCAGCTACGGCGGCCTCCGGGTCGAGATTCAGCGCGACTCGGACGACATCCCGTCCGCGTTCGACATGAGCCTGCCGACGTCCGATATCCCGATCCACGTCGAGCTGGTGTGGAAAAGCCGGCAGGATTCGGACCACTGGCTGTGCGGCGGCCGCGTCGCGCCGGTCGATGCGCTGGCCGCGGCGGAGTGGCGGGGGATCGTCGACGCGATTCAGTGACCGGTTCGTAGAAGGCGCTCACCGGTCGCGTTCACGCCATACCGCCAGCTCGCGCACTTTTGAGGCACAATTCTGATCGTTGGAGGTGTGGAGATGGTGCGGAGAACGATGCGCTGCTCCTTCTGCCGTCGGCGCGATTCGGAGGTCGCGAAGCTCGTCGCCGGGCCACGGCGAATGCTCGCCGGCCGCGTGTACATCTGCGATCGCTGTGCAACGCAGACGATCCAAATCATGGACGCGTACTCGGGCGGCGATCCGCCTCGTCCGGAAACCGTTTCCCTCTTTCGGCGGACGCTGAATCGGATCGGCTGGTCGCGACGCGAAAATGGCGACAACCGATCGGAATGTCACGCCACCTAGGGGCGTCGACGAAACAGTTTTTGCCAGAACGTTTCGTTCGCATACTCGGGATGGAGTTCGCCGGGCGCGTGGAATCCGTGGGCAAGGCGGTGACCAGGTTCCGGCTCGACTGATGGCGTTTCACCTCCGGGACGCACGCGAAGACGACGTGCCCGCATTGGCGAGACTGCACGTCCAGACGTTCAACGAAACGCATCGCAGCGGGCGCAGCGGAGGCCCGTCCTTCGAGGTTCGCGAACGCCAGTGGCGAGACGCGTTCCGCACCGCGGACGGAAGCTGGTTTTGTTTCGTCGTCGAAGATGACGCGGGCGAGCTGGTCGGCTTCGCGAAGGGGACGCCGCACGATGGCGCTGTACGGGGGTTTGCGGGTGAACTGAACAAGATTTACGTCCTGCGTAGTTGTCACCGGCAGGGGCTCGGCCGGCTCCTGTTGTGCAGCGTCGCGCGGCGGTTTCTCGAGCGCGGCGTCACGTCCATGCTGCTCTTCGGCGATGCAACGAATCCGTCCAACGGATTTTACGAGACGTTTGGAGCCGAGCGGCTGTATAGCGCGAAGGGCGAGTTCCACGGTGGGTACGGCTGGCGCGAGCTGCGATCGCTCGCTGCGACGTGTGCTGAGTCGTCGATCTGATCAGCGACCGAACCAGAAAGCCGAAAAGGGGCCGGACGGAGGCGCGCAGGTCGCCTGACCGGGATGGTAGGCGAATTGTCCGGTTTTGATCCTGAACGTGAACGTGCCCCCGAGGCGCTCGGAGACATGGATTTCTGTCTGCTCGCGCGGGTCGACGAATCCGTGCGAAGCGCAGCGCCACCATCGCGACGACACCGACAGCGGGATTTTCTTGAGCTGTTCTTCTGAGTACAGCTGCTCGAGCGTGAACGCGCGCACACCGCGCCCGCCTGGCTCATAAATAGCGACGACTTTGCCGTAGCCGACGTTGTGCCAGTTGTCGAACGTGATCAGATATCCGTGGTTCGAAACAACGGCATCGGTGGGGCTCACAGGATTCTGAAGCGTCACGTCCGCCACCAGGCCGTATGAGCGATCCGGCTGACGCGCGTAGAACTCGCCGTGTGCGTAAGGGCCCTTGTTTGCGCCGGAGAATCCGACGGTATCGCCGACGGCCTCACCCGGAACGATCCGGACAAAATATCGCCCGTTCTCGCTGAATGCACTTCGAACGGTTGCGGCCGGCCAATCATCGGCCGCGACTCCGATCGCGCACGTCAGCGTGAGAAAACTCGCAGTCGCGAATCTCTTCATCCTCATCCTGCCGCTTCCTTAAGTATCGGCGCGGCGCCGCTAGAATCCGTCGGAGGTATGCCGATCATCAACCTGCTCTTCAGCGTCCTCCTGACCGGCGCCGGCATTATCGGCTTGGTGTCCGAAATCCGGGAGTTGTTCCGCGCGTTGGCAAGTCGGAGGTGGGTCATGGCCGACGCCCGCGTGGTAAGCGTTTCCGTCCACGAGCGCAGAGCGCCGAGGGGCGTCCAGTCTGGTTTTCTTCCTCGGTTACACGGCGTTCGCCACGACGTTCCTGGCCGACACTCTCCGGCGAGTTCTCGATGCGTATCGGTAAGCGGGTGGCGATCCGGCTCGCCCCGGTGAACGACCGGCTCGCCCCAAATCGCTCGCTCACGATGTCCCGGCGGGTCACCATCCGGTCCACTCGCACACACAGAGGAGGACCGATGCGCCGCTGGCTGTACTCGTGCTTCGCCGTGATCAGCGTCCTCGCCGCGCCGGCCGATGCGCAAACGGCGCAGGCTCCATGGAAGGCCGAAAACCTCCAGTACTTTCCGAAGGACATCAGCCGCGAACGTCTGACGCAGCGGATGCGCGAGTTCTCGTTGGCGCTCGGCGTTCGCTGCCAGTACTGCCACGCCGGCGGCAACGGCATCTCGTTCGAAGGCGTTTCGTTCGCCTCGGACGAGAAGCCGGCGAAGGGGAAGGCACGGGCGATGCTGCGGATGGTCGAGCAGTTGAACACGTCCATCCTGCCGCAGCTGCCGTCGCGCGCCGAGCCCCGGGTCGACGTCGACTGCGCGACCTGCCACCGCGCGATGGCGCTGCCGAAGTCGCTGCAGACCACGCTCCTCGAGGTCATCGACAAGGACGGTCCGGCGGCGGCCGCCGTGAAATATCGCGAGCTGCGCCGCGACCTGGTGACCGGGCGCTACAACTTCGACGAGTGGCAGATGAACGAGCTCGCCCGCCGGCTGACGGAAGCCGGCAAAACCGACGCCGCGATCGCGATGCTGGAGCTGAATGGCGAGTTCAATCCGAAGTCGGCGGACATCGACGTGCTGATCGGTGAGGTGCGCCTCAAACGCAACGAGCGCGACAAGGCGCTGCAGCGGTACCGCGCGGCGCTCGAGAAATCGCCCGACCACCCGATGGCGAAGCGCCGGCTCGCCGAACTGGAGAAACCGCCGCAGTAGACGCGCGATGGTGTACAACCGGCGCACATGCGTCGCGCCGTTCGCACGTGGGCGATCGTCTGGGGCGGGTGGACCGCGCTCGCGCTGTTCTTCGCAGTCAGCGCGTCGCTGACCTATCGCTCGACCGGACGACCGGCCAACTGGACGCTCTCGCTCGAACGATCGCTGAGCGAATGGTGGCTGTGGGCGCTGCTCACGCCGATCGTCGTCGCGCTGGCGCGCCGCTATCCGCTCGATCGGCCGCATTGGCGCCGGAACGCGCTTCTGCACGTCGGCGCCGGCCTCTTCGTCGCCGCGGTCAAGACCGCGACCGAGCGCGCGATCTTCGCGTGGCTCACCGGCTTCTGGACCTATCTGCTGCTCAGCACGCTGGCGCTCCAGTTCAGCATCTACATCCTGATCGTCGCCGCGGCGCACGGTGTCGGCTACTACGAGCGCAGTCGGGAGCGCGAGCAGCTCGAGGCGCGGCTGGCCGAGACGCGCCTTCAGCTCCTCAGCATGCAGCTCCAGCCGCACTTCCTCTTCAACACGCTCAATACGATCGCGGAGCTGGTGCACCACGACCCGGACACCGCCGATTACATGATCACGGGCCTGAGCGGCCTCCTGCGGCGCGCGCTCGACCTGGGCGCGGCGCAGGAAATACCCCTGAACGCGGAGCTGGATCTGCTGTCGCTCTACCTCGATATTCAGAAGGCGCGCTTTGGCGATCGGCTGCAGGTCCGTCTGCGGATCGCCGATGATGCGCGTCAGGCGAGCGTGCCGGTCATGCTCCTGCAGCCGCTGGTCGAGAACGCGATCCGGCATGGTCTCGCCGCGCGGCTGAACGCCGGGCGGATCGAGATCGACGCGCGGCGCGTCGACGCCCGCCTCGCGGTCAGCGTGACCGATGACGGACCCGGGGCCGACAGCGGCGCGCCGGCCGGCGAAGAACGCGTCGGCCTCGGGAACACGCGGGCGAGACTCGAAGCCTTGTACGGCGCTCAGCACACGCTCGAGCTGACGCAGGCCGCCGGCGGCGCCTGCGTCCGCATTGAGATTCCGTTTCGATCGACGGCGTCGCCAACGTGAGCACGCGGGTCCTGATCGTCGACGATGAGATCGTGGCGCGCCGGCGCATCCGGCGGCTGCTCGCGGCCGAGGCCGACGTGACGATCGTCGGCGAGTGCGCCGACGGCCGGTCGGCGCTCGATGCCATCGCCGCGCACCACCCCGACATCGTCTTCCTGGACGTCCAGATGCCGGAGCTCGACGGCTTCGATCTCGTGCAGGCGCTCTCCGCGCCGCCGGCGATCGTCTTCGTCACCGCGTTCGATCGGTACGCGCTGAAGGCGTTCGACGTCCACGCGATCGACTACCTGCTGAAGCCGTTCAGCGCGGAGCGGTTTCGCACCGCGCTGGCGCGCGCCCGGACGCGGGCGCGTGACGCGTCGCAGGCCGGCGCGCTCTCCGCGCTCGTCGAGCAGCTCCGCGCGCGGCACCGGTACCCGGCCCGGGTCGCCGTGCCGACAGGCGATCGGATCGTGGTGGTCGACTGGGCCGACGTCGACTGGATCGAAGCCGCCGACAACTACGTCAAGCTGCACGTCGGCGCGAAAGAGTATCTGCTGCGCGATACGGTCGCGGCGCTCGAGAAGACGCTCGATCCCGATCGATTCATCCGCGTGCACCGCTCCGTGATCGTCCAGATCGATCGCATCGCGGAGCTGCATCCCGAGAGCCACGGCGACTTCACGCTCCGGCTTCGCTCCGGGACGCAGCTGTCGCTCAGCCGCACGTTCTCGAAGAAGGTCGTGTCGGCGTTCGGCCGTACGTAGTGTCGCCCGCTATTGCGTGCAATCGGCGCGGAGGCTCGAGCCGCAGCGAAACAGCGACGGGACGCTCGCCACCGTCCACTCTTTCGTGTTCCGCCACACCTTCGTGTCGCCGTACCTGTCGGCGGTCCAGCCGAGTCGCTGTTTCTCCCGCCAGACCCTCTCGAGCGCGGCATCCTCGCCCGCCCCCCAGAGGTGCTGCGCCTCGTGAAAGAGGATCGCCGCGCGTTCGGTGTCGTCGGCCGCGACGTTGAAGAAAGCCGGGTACAGCGTGACGACGCCGAGCGGAAAGTTGGTGGCCGCGTACGCCTCGCGATGACCGAGATACTGATTCCACCAGTTGTCGGTCGCGCGGTAGTTGGCGAAGTGGCGGAGCATCACGACTTCCCGGGAGAAGCCGGCTCGGTCGAGCAGCACGATCGCCTGCATCACGAGCTGTCGCTGGTGCGCGTCAACCGGTTCCGATGTGAGAAGCAGCGATCGCGACCAGAGAAAGATCAACGTCAGGGTGACGCCGCTCAGCCAGAGGAGACGCCGGCCGATGCGGCGGGACGGCCGCGGCTCGACCGCAGGCGTCGGCTCGACGACTTCGGGCGGATCCAGCGAAGCGCCACATCGACGGCAGGTCTCGTCGATCGCGAAGTTCACCAGCCCGCAGCGTGGACACTTCCGTCGGTTCATGAGCGCGTCGTGAGCGTTGTCTCGTCACATGGCACTCGATTACAAAACCGACGTGTCCAGGCGGCGACCCGTGCCTCGATCGCTCACGATTGCACGGAGACGTACGGACTGCTGCAAGCCGGTGACCCGGAGATGAAAAAGTCACGTGGGCGGGCGACTCAGCGCGCCGATGGAGTTGTCGCGAACTTCTTCTTGTCCTCGTCGCTGAAGCGCGGCAGCGACCCGGAATCGACCGTCTTCGCCTGGTCCGAGATGACCTGGAAGTGCAGCGTGTCTTTCCCGAACTCGACGAGCATGAAATGGTAGCCGGTGTCGAACGCTTTCGCGGTCAGCTCGCTCCGCTCGACGTCGCCCTCGCGCAGCTTCGCGGCGCCGCCGGAGATGAAGTAGTAGATCCCCTTCTGCGGCTTGATGCGCTCGTAGAAGTGCTCGTGGCCGGAGAACACCGCGTCCACACCGTACTTCAGGAACAGCGGCTCGAGCTGCTCGCGCAGCTGCATGTCGGAGCCGTGCGTGCCGCCAGACGAATAGATCGGGTGGTGGAAGAAACAGATCTTCCAGTCCGAGCCGCTCGCCGCCAGCTCCTTCTCCAGCCACTCGAGCTGCGGCTTGTCCATGTAGTTGCTGTCGAGCGAGAAGAACCGCACGTTCCCCTTCGGCTTGAACGTGTAGTAGCGCTCGCCCTTCATGTTGAAGCCCTTGTAGTAGCGCTCGTTCGGGTTGTCGTGGTTGCCGAGCGTCGCGTAGAACTTCAGGCCGGAGTCGAGCAATGGCTTGTACGGGTTCTCGAACTTCTTCGCGAAGTCCGCCGGACTGCTGCCGCCGTACAGGTTGTCGCCCATCATCAGCACGAACTCGTACGGAAACTTCTGACGCACCGCCATCAGTCGCTCGGCGACGCGGTTCTGCGACGATGAGCCCGTGCCGCTGTCGCCGATGATCGCGACCTTCAGCGAATCGGCGGCGTTCGGCAGCGTGATGTCCTGCGCGCCCACGACGGCGATGGCCGTGACGAACAGCGCAAGCGCCGGCATCACGCGCGTCGCGCGAGCCTTTCGGGCTGCGCTCGCGAGAGTGCCGTGCGAGCGTCGACGAGGCTCGCCGAAGCATCGAAGATGCGAAGGCGGCCGGGCTGCCTCGAGTCGTTGACCGGACTGCATAGCTGACACCCCTCGTCAGGAAATCGCGTTCGGAATGAAGTCGATGATCAGGTTCGCGCGCGCGTCGCGCAGAATCAGATGCTTGTCGACGAAGCGGTACTCGATGTCCTTCGGCAGCTTCGGCAGCGACGCGAGGACGTTCGGCGGCACCGTCGACAGCGGTTCCTTCTCGGGATATTGCGCGTTCACCTTGAACGGAATCGCGCCCGGGTTGTCGTCCTTGATCAGCGCCTTCGTCCCCGGCTCCCTGGCCTCTGGCCTCAACAGCCGACGGAAGTGCGCCGTGATCTCCGGCGTGAAGATGTCGCCGCGTTTCGCGCCGGCGCGCGCGGCGCGAATGCGCTCCGCCAGCCCCTGCTGCGCCATGCGGATGTCCGCCGGGTCGTCGGTCTTCTTCAACGGCGGTGCGGCATCGTCGGCTTTCTTCCGCACTTCGACGTACTGGTCCACACGATCCTTGAAGTCGCTCAGCACCTTCGCGTCCGGATTGACCGGCGGCTGCGCGACCAGCGCAAGCAGCAAGACGCAGATGTAATGGACAGTCACACAGCTCTCCTGTTCCTTAGACAAAATTTGCACGCGTCGTACCAACGCCTCCTACGGCCGAGTAAGATGCACACGTGCTGGCTGAGCTCCGTTACGCCGTACGTTCGCTCGCGCGGCAGCCGACGTTCTCCGCCGTCGCCGTTTTGACCCTCGTCCTCGGCATCGGCACGAACACCGCGATCTTCAGCGTCGTTAAAGCGGTGCTCCTCAACCAGCTGCCCTATCAGGAGCCCGATCGGCTCGTCGTCGCGTGGGAGCAGAATCCGGACGGCAACCGCGATCTCGTCGCGCCGCTGACGTACCTCGATTGGAAAGCGCAGGCGACGACGATCGAATCGCTGGCGGCGTTTCGACAGCTCCGCTATGCGTTCGCAGGAGGCGGCGAGCCGCTCGACGTGCCGAGCGTCCGCGCGACGCCGAATCTCTTCACGGTGCTTCGCGCCAGCGCGATGCTCGGGCGGACGTTCGCGCCCGAGGAGGGACAGCCGGGCGCGGACCGCGTCGCCGTGATCGGCGCGGCGTTCTGGAACAGCCATTTCGGCGGCGCGCGCGACGTGCTCGGACGGACCATTCAGCTCGACGCCCAGCCCTACACGGTCATCGGCGTCATGCCGCCCGATTTCGACTTTCCGCCGAGCCAGTCGATTGACGTCTGGACGCCGCTCAGCTTCGATCCGAACGACGCGCACGGACGATCGCGCAAGGCGCGATCGCTGAACGTCGTGGGCCGGCTGGCCGCTGGCGCGTCGCACGAGAGCGCGCAGCGCGAGATGAGCGTCATCGCGAGCCGGCTCGCGTCGACCTATCCCGACAGCAACACGGGCTGGGGCGCGCGTGTCGTCGCCGCGCAGGAACAGCTCGTGACGACGGTCCGTCCGGCGCTGCTGCTGATTTCCGCGGCGGTCGCGTTCCTGCTGGTGATCGTCTGCGCCAACGTCGCGAACCTGATGCTGGCGAGGCTGTCGAGCCGCCGCACCGAGATCGCGATGCGCGCGGCGCTCGGTGCCGGCCGCGCGCGCCTCGCGCGTCAGGTGATGGCCGAGAGCATCGTGCTTGCCGGAGCGGGCTGCGTCCTGGGACTCATCGTTGCGTGGGCCGGCGTGCGATTCGTGCACGCGCTGCCGGAGGGCAGCCTGCCGCGGATGCGCGACGTGCGCCTCGACGGCGGCGTCCTGCTGTTCGCGCTCGGCGCCTCGGCATTCACGGCGATCCTGTTTGGTCTGGCGCCGGCGCTGCACGCCGCCCGATCGGGACTGCGCGACACGGTCAACGCGTTCTCGGCCGGTGCCCGCGCATCGAGCGCGCGCCTGCTCGGCGCGCTCGTCGTTGTCGAGGTCGCGCTCGCGCTGATGCTGCTCGTCGCCGCCGGCCTGATGATGCGCAGCTTCACGCAGCTCGTACGCGTCTCGCCGGGGTTCGAGCCGCGGAACCTGCTCGCCGTCCAGGTCTACCTGCCGCAGGCGAAGTATCGCGACGGCGCGCAGCGGACCCGCTTCTACATGGAGACGCTGCGCCGCGTGGCCGCGCTGCCCGGCGTCGAATCGGCCGCCGCGGTCAGCGCGCTGCCGATGTATCCCGTCGGGATCGACTTCGCGCTGCCGTTCACCATCGACGGTAAGCCGCCGCCCGCCACCGGCGAGGAGCCGCGCGCCGACATCCGCATCGCCACGCCGCGCTACTTCGAGACGATGAAGATGCCGCTCGTCCGCGGGCGCGCCATCGACGATCGCGACCGCCGCGGCATGCCCGGCGTGATGGTCATCAACGAGACGATGGCGCGGCGGTACTTCAGCGGCGAGGATCCGATCGGCCGCGTCGTGGCCAACCCGCACGGCCGCGCGGAGGTCGTCGGCATCGTCGGCGACGTGCGGCACTACGGCCTCGACGGCGAGCCGCGCGCCGAGCTGTTCATGCCGGCGTGGCAGCAGCCGTTGAACGGCATGGCGCTCGTCGTCCGCACCGCGTCGGACCCGAACACGTTCGTCGAGACGATTCGGCGGCAGATTCTGACCGTCGACGCCGAGCAGCCGATTTACGACGCGAGCACGATGGTCGACGTCGTCGCGCGGTCGGTCTTTCTGCCGCGCGTCAGCATGCTGCTGCTCGCGATGTTCGCGGCCTCCGCGCTGCTGCTCGCGATCGTCGGCATCTATGGCGTGGTGTCCTACGGCGTGACGCAGCGCACGCGCGAGCTCGGCGTTCGGATGGCGCTGGGCGCGAGCGCGGCGGACACGGTGCGGCTCGTCGTCGGACGCAGCATGCTGCTCGTCGCGGCCGGCACGGTGTGCGGGCTTGCGGGATCGATTGCAGCGACGCGCGCGCTGTCGCGTCTGCTCTACGGCGTCAGCCCGCTCGACCCCGCCGTGTTCGCGGTCGTTCCACTCGTCCTGGCGGCGTCAGCGCTCGTCGCGAGCGTGATTCCCGCCAGGCGCGCCACGCGCGTCGACCCCATGATCGCGCTGCGGGTTGACTGATGTAGGCCGGGTCCTGATGTAGGCCGGGTCCTGATGTAGGCCGGGTCCTCTGGACCCGGCGTGCGGCGGGTCTAAAAGACCCGCCCTCCATTCGCCGCGTGCGGCGGGTATACCTTCCCGAGCGACAGCAGATTCGCGAGCAGTCGATACGCGCCGGGGACGCCGTACGGAAGCTGGCGATGAAACGCGTACGCAAAGTACGTGTAGTGCCCCCTCCCGTAATCCGCCGTCAGCCACCCGCCGCGCTGCGGCGGCTGGCCCTGGTCGTGCGTTTCGATCATCGGCGTGTACGCGCGATCCCATTCGCTGAAGAATTTCGACCCGCGCTGCTCCACCCATCCGTCGAAGTCCGTTTTCGTGATGGCGTTCGGCGTCGTCAGCTCGGGCCGGCTGGTCGCGAGGATCGTCACCGGCGAATCCTCCTCGGACACTTCTTCGGCGTTGCGCGGGAGCTGCGCCGGATACGGCGCGAACACGTTCGGATCGAACTCCGCGGGCGTGTTGTAGAGGACGATCATGTTCCCGCCGTTCTTCACGTAGTCGAGCAGACGACGGTTGTAGGTTCTGAGATCGTCGCGGACGGCGTAGGCGCGCGTGCCGGTGACGATGGCGTCGAATCGACCGAGATCGGCGGCCGCGAGGTCCTGCTCGTTCAGCAGCTGCACGCGCGCGCCGAGCTGCGCGATTCCTGACGGCACGTCATCTCCCACGCCCATGATGTAGCCCACGCTCAGGCCCGGCGCGATCGTCACGTCCACGCCCCGGACACGCGTCGCCGCGTCGTGATAGAGGTAGCGCGTCTCGAGATCGCGGTGCTCGATGACGTCGTAGCCCTGGACGTACTGGCGCCCGTTCGCGGTCGCGACCGCTTCGATCGTGTACTCGCTCGTCACAACCGACGGGATGCTGACGGTGAAATCGTGTCGTGAACGCTCGCCGGGCCTCGCGAACGTGAACGGAACTGTGGGCGGATCGGCCGTCCAGCCGTCCGGCAGCTTCAGCGCGAGCTGACCGTTCGCGCCGCCAATGGCATTGTCGACCAGCTCCACGTGCACGCTCACGCGCTTGGCGGCGGCCGCCAGCGGCACGATGGCCTGACGCGGCGCGACGTTGACCGCCAGCGCCGGAACGATCGCAAGCTCGCGGAGGACGTATCCGTACGGCAGCTGTGCCTCGCGACGCATGACCGGCACGCGCGTTTCGATCTGCACGCCGTCGACGCGGTACTTCGCCGCGGCGATGAACGGCGGACGCGCGTTCGGGAAATGGAGCGACCGGCGATCGGTGACGGTGTAGCGATCCTCGAGAATCGAGCGGCGCCCGAAGTACGGCCGCGTCAGCGCGGCGACCGCAGCCGACGGCACGGTCAGTTGCGCCGAGGCTGTCACGCTCTTGTCGCGTCCAATCGACGTCGGCCCATCCGTCCTGCCGCCGACCCAACCTCCCTCCGGCCCGGCGGCGATGTCGATGGTGAAGCCGTCGAACGCGAGATCCACGGCGGCACGGTTCGTGAGCCGCAGCCGCACGTCGAACGTCTGTCCGGGAACGACCGGTGCCATCGTGACCGGCGGTGCAAATGCCGCCGCCGGTCCGGTCGCGTCGGGGACGCCGGCCGCCTGCGCCACGGCGCTGAAATCGATGCCGAGCGCGGTGTCGATCGCGTCGGCGAACTGCCGTTCCTTGGTGCGCAGCATGTGCACGGCATCGACGTCCGCCGACAGCTTCGCAATCGCGTCGCGCGTTGCGCGCAGCCCGCGCGCGAGCCCCGGCACCGTCGCCGAGGGATTCTCGATCCTGAACGCGCGAACCGCCGCGTCGACTTCACGCTGGATCGCCGTGAGCAGCGGCGCGGCGGCCGGCGGCGGATCGTGCCGCAGCGCGCCGAACATCGCGGTGATCGACGTGTCGATCCCGTCGAAGAACGTCGTCTCTTTCGGCGGCGCCGCAACCTGCGTCTGGAGCCGCTTGTAGTACGCGTAGGCCGGCGGGGGCTGCAAATCGTTCCGGCCGCTGTTCTGCGACCGCTGGAAGCTCAAACCAATCCGCGCGAAGTTCGCGTATGACTCGCCGAGCCACGGACTGTACGCGCCCGGATCGACGCGGATCGTCCATTCCTCGTTCTCGCGTACTCCACCCATGTACAACTTCAGCGGCTGCCACGGACGCAGGCCCTCGCGGATCTGGTCCGGGAACACGTGCGGATCGCCCGCGACCCGCCACGCCTCCTGCGTGATAAGACCGGCCGTCTGGTGATTGCCATGTCCATCGCGCTCGTTGCCCTGGAACCGCGCGATCAAGAGGAGCGGGCGCTCCATCCGGATGACGCGGACGACGTCGCGGAGCACGTTCTCGCGTCCCCACTTGACGAGCGCCTCTTCGAGACGCTTCGAGAATCCGTAATCGATCACCGTCGTGAAGTACTGCTGATCGACGCCGTAGTACTGATCGGCGCGCAGCAGCTCCTCGGTCCGGATGAGACCGAGCGCATCGAACAGCTCCGATCCGATCGCGTTGTCGCCC
>Ga0075423_10002780_pt1 | contig 15996 bp, 14 predicted proteins | sample SoiMethybrSBSTD2_FD_80114 | JGI IMG/M metagenome (GOLD analysis project Ga0075423, IMG submission 80114) | Bulk soil microbial communities from a Populus tree surrounding site in Tennessee, USA - Soil MetaG P. TD hybrid SBSTD2 | ecosystem: Environmental > Terrestrial > Soil > Tree plantation...
GACACGCATCTGCGTTGGGTCGCTGAGATCGGCGGGAAGCGAGAGGAGTGGGAGGCTGAGATCACAGAGCAACATCCCGAGGAGCGCGTTGCTTGGAAGGCTGTCGGTGGCAAGGGCAACGCTGGCGTGGTGACGTTCCATCGGTTAGATGAGGAACAGACCCGGGTTACAGTCCAGTTGGACTGGCACCCCGAAGGCGTGATCGAGAACGTCGGAACGGCTCTCGGCCTGGACGACCGTCAGGTGTCCAGGGATTTGGGCCGATTCAAAGGGCTGATTGAGTCCCGGGGCGGGGAGACCGCCATGCCGCATAGCTAACAATCAGATGGTCGAGGTCTGGCAGCCGAACACGGAAGACTTGCGCAGCGGCACCCGGTGAACGTACTGGTCAAGCCGTGCCCCCGGGAGGAATCGAACCTCCGACTCGCGGTTTAGGAAACCGCTGCTCTATCCACTGAGCTACGAGGGCTGAGCGCAATCTAGCAGCGGAAACGCATCCCGCTGCGCGACCGGCGCCACTCCGTTGCCGCCAAGTTGCCGCCATCATTCGCTGAGTACCGCGTCGATGGCGTCCGCCGCGGCCTGCGACATGCTCGGCATGACGTGGCTGGCTCCGGTGCGCCCAAGTGTCCCGGCCCAAGGCCGGCACGGGCTCCCGGTGCGACCAGTGCCCCTGTTCGTCCTCCACCGCCAAATACCGATGGTCCGCGGATCAACGGCGGGTAGAGTCGAGCGCGTGAACGACGAGGAATGGGAGCGATACTGCGCCAACTGGGAACTGCGTCTTGGCGAGTCTCTGACGGATGAGGAAAAGCGAATCTTCAGACTTTTCCTCTCCGGGGGCATCAGCGTGACAGACATCGCGGAGAGGGTCGGGCTTTCGGTCGAAACTGTCTGGGAATGTATGGACGGGTTGTTCTTCAGACTTCAAGTCGCCACAGACCCCCCAGGCCGGGACCCCTCGCCCGACTTGCCTCCCGCAGCCGCCGCCGCCCTGGCTGTCCCGATCCCGATGGACATCCCGAAGCATGTCGGACGGCCACTTCGGCGCAGGCCTAGCGAACGGGACTAGCCGAAGGGCTTGTCCAGTACATGCCGTCGGTAGACAGACGCTTCGCGCAAGCCTTGGACCGCTGATATGGGGGCGGCTCGCGACCAGCTTTCCCCCGCCGCCTGCGTCAGGGTCGCCTGGTGACAAGCCGCCGACGGACCGCACCCGGACCGACGCGGAGCCGTTCGCCTCCTTGATAGAAGTCGCAGTCTGGATCGGGGCGGCGGTAGTGATTCGGCATCCTGATCTGGGTGGTCTTCCTCTAACGCCCGCCACGCTCTGCTACGCTCAGCATCCCAACGAGCACCGCCCTGAGCGTCCGATCCTCCTCGCAGTCGATCAGGAGCTCGGCAGGTCCAAAGGTCAGATCCGCGAGCACTCAACGTCCGCAGGCCTTCCGACCGCTGGCGACACGATCGTGACCGGCTGAGAGCGGGGAGCGGCGACGGGAAGGCGGTTGTTTCTCCTCGCCACTTTGCCGGAACCGCCCGCCGGTTGTCCGGCTTGTGTGACGAGCGCGGCTGGTGTCAGCCGGACCGGATCTCGATCCTGAGGGGGGAGGGCCGGGTCTCATCCCTTGGCCCGGCCCTTACCCACCCCTCCTGTTGGCGCCTCAAGATTCGGACGCCCGCCTGTGTCAGACTGGCCCTGGCCGCATCGGAGGATCGATGATTCGACGCATTGTCGTGTGGGGCGTCGCCGCAGGGGTACTCGCCGCCGCATCCCTCTTCTGGCAGGCGCCTGCCTCTGCGGCCATCGTTTCAGATGTGACCTCGGGTGCGTTGACGGTCACCGGCGACGATGAGGACGACGTCATCGAGATCCGATGCGGGAACGACAGCAACGTGAAGATCAACAGGGCACGCCCGGATTCCGGAGCCTTTCCATGCACCGGGGTGACCTCCATCGCTGTAATGGGTGGCGGTGGGAATGACGACATCCAGTTGCGAAGAGTGGAGGCGACGGACTTTTCTTCCCTCGCTACGGTGTCGATCGAGGGAGGGTCGGGACGGGACAGCATCGAAGGGTCGCAGACCCCCGACACCATCGGGGGTGGGGACGGGGATGATCGCATCATCATCGAAGCACTTGCCGATGTCGTGGACGGCGGTCTCGGGCATGATTCCGTCGAGCTTGGAGTCGCAGGCGAGGTAATGATCTCCGACGGCACGTTGGCTGCCACCGAAGCCTTGTACGTGACGGGGAGCGATGGGAAGGACACGATCGACGCGAGCGGCTTCTCCGGAACCGTGTCGCTTAGGGGGCGTGATGGCGGCGACTCCCTCGTGGGTGGCTCAGCCCACAACCGCCTCGACGGCGGCGGCGGAGACGACGCGCTTGTCGGTGGTCCAAAGAGAGACCATCTTTCGCCCGGACACGGCGATGATTTCGTGAACGGGCGAGGTGGTTGGGACTTCCTGGGCGACGGTGATGGGTCTGACCAGCTAATTGGTGGACCCGGCAACGACACCTACTCCCAAGTGTCCGGAAGGGGGAACGAGCTGCGGGGTGGTCCGGGGATCGATCACCTCAACGTGCAGACACTGGGCTCAGCCCATCTCACCGACCAGGCAATGCGCTGGGAGTTCGGACGCGCTGCTCTGTCATCGATCGAACGCGCCACATTGCGAGTCGCGCCCGACCTCCCCGGCGCTAGACTCGACGCCGGCGGTTTCTCCGGAACCACGCTCATGTGGGGTAGTGCCCTCGATGATGACGTACTGATCGGCGGATCGGGCAGAGACGAGATTCAAGGTTTTGGCGGGGACGACGCCTTGATCGGTGGCGCAGGTAACGACCGTCTCTTCGGAGGCGAAGGGATCGATGAGTGCGATGGTGGCCCGGGAAGGGACCGATTGATCGACTGCGAATAGGACTGTCTGTCCCGCTGACCACCACCAGCTAACTGACTCAGGGTCCCCACGAGCACCCGGACAAGTACCGCTCGAAACGTCCGATCCGCTTCGCAGTCGATCCAGAAGGCTCCTACTAAGAGACTAAGAGACATCCCAGTCTCCGGATCTGATTCGGGATGCGGCCCTACCTAGTGGCCCGTAACCGACGACCGGTTTCGCGCGTCTTTGCATCGGGAGATGATCACCACAGAGACCCAGACGACGACCGAGACGGGGGTCGGGTCCTCGCGCGCCGGGGGGCTCGAGGAGCTGTACACGCGGCACGCACCGGCGGGGATGCGACTTGCCTACTTCCTGACCGGCGACCGCGAGCTGGCCGGGGACCTCGTCCAGGACGCGTTCGTGAAGGTCGTCGGGCGGTTCGGGCACCTGCGTGTGCCCGACGCGTTCGACGCCTACCTGCGCCGAACGATCGTGAATCTGTTCTCGTCACACCTTCGCCGTCTGCGGCTCGAGCGGCGCGCGCTCATCCGGCAGCGCTCGGCCGGACGGCCGGAACAACGGGACCGCGACATCGTTGAGCGCGACGCGATGTGGTCCGCGCTGCAGACGCTGCCGCCCAGGCAACGCGCCGCGCTGGTGCTCCGCTACTACGACGACCTGTCCGAGCGCGAGACCGCCGAAGTGCTCGGTTGCTCCCTCGGGGCGGCCAAGCAGCTCGTGACGCGTGGCCTTGGTGCACTTCGAGAACGGATCGGAAGCGTGGAGAGATGAGGGACGTAGAACGCGGGCTCCGCGAGATGTTTGATCGCCACGGGCGGGATGTCCTTGACGCGACGCCGCCCGCCGCGCCGGTTGTCCGACGCATGCGGTGGCGGCAGGCCGGGACCGTCGCTGTGGCGTGCGCTGCCGTCGCAGCCGTCGTCCTCGTCTCAATCCTCGGCACGCGACTCCGCGATGAGGACGAGCAGCGTGTCGTCCCGGCGACGACCGTCGACCTACCGCAGGCACCGGCCGGGTTCCGGGCCGCGGCGCTCCCATACGCTTCCATTGCGTACCCTGAGGACTGGTACCTGCTCGACACGTCTCAGACGCGACCGCTCGACACGTCGGTCCGGCAGACGATGGAATCGCCTGTGGAAGCCGTGCCAGGACCCGTGCTGCAGCTCGCGAACTTCGACCCCGGCGTCCCGCGCTCGCCGCGGTGCATAGCAGACCCCGATTCGATCCCCGAGAACGGCGTGCTGCTTACCGTCGGTATCGCGCCCGAGGGCGACCGCCCGCCCAGCGCGCCAGGCCACTGGCCGGCATCGCTTGAGCCGCATCCCAACAACGGCGGCTCAGTCTGCCCGCAGTTGCACGAGCAGGCGACGTGGCGCGCGCCCTCGGGCGTCCTCTACTGGGCGAGCGCAGGATGGGGTCGTTCGGCGGCGCAAGAGGACATCGACGCGTTGCACCAGGGCTTCGAGAGCATGCTGTTCCCGCCGACAAACCAGCAGTGGATCCATTCGCTCGGGGTCGATCAGGGCCGCAGCCCGCGCGTGGTGCTCGACTCGACGACGTACGGCGAGGACGTGCTGACGTTCGTCGCGTACCTCGAGCCCGAAGGAGTCCTGTCGGTCGGCGTCGAGTCGAGCGGTCCCTGGACCGTGGCCTCATCGCCGCGCACGGGTAGCGACCGGGACGAGCTCGTCCAGGCGAGCTTGTCGGTCGTCGGCGAGGATGCGGCGTTGCTCGACGGCGTCATCTCGCCCGAGGTGAGCCGCGTCGAGGTACGCACAGAGTCGGGCGACGCGGTGCCGATGCACGTCGACCCGCTCCCCGCGAGCCTCGGAACCGACCGATACGTCTGGGCCCTCGTCCCCGGCGCCGGCGACCGCTCGACCGTCGTCGGCTACGACCGAAACGGCGACCCGATCGGGAACCCGACCTACCCAGTGGGTGGCGATCAGACGATCGCTACGGGGACCGAGGCGGGCATGCCTTGGACGTTCTCGCTCACGCATGACAACACGGGCTGGGGGCTTAGCTTCATGTGGGAAGGCGAGGGCGGTGGGAGCGGTAGCGGAAAGGACCTGGGCGACCAGGTGTTCGGCTCAACGATGGGCGGCGGAACGTCCTGGAACATCCACTCGGGCTGGAGGATGGGGCCGAGGGAGGTCGCGGGCGTGGTGACGTCGAAGGCCAACCGCGTCGAGCTTCAGCTCGTGGACGGCGGCTCGGTACCGGCGTCCGTCTATCCGCTACCCGAAGCAGCGTTCGGCGGCGGCGCGAGCGCGTTCGTCCTGTTCATCTCGTACGACGTGGTGGTGCAGGCAGGTGATCTGGTCGCGTACGACGAGAACGGACAGGTCCTGGGTCGGCAGTATGCCGACTACACCCCTGTGGCGCTGTTCTCCGAGGCTGTGGAGCAGTCGCCGCCCGACGCCGTGGACGCCATGAAGGCGCTACAGCTCGCCGGCGCGGTCGCCCAGCGCTACTTCTTCGAACACGACTCGTGGGTCCGTTTCGACCCGGGGGCCGCGTCTGCGATCTCGGATGCCGTCACGTACAACACCTCGTCCACAGCCCTCGTCGGCGAGGTGAGTCTCCGGGTGGCCGACAAGAGCTCGATGGTGCTTGCGACGAAGACCCCTTCGGGCGAGGTCTATTCCGCCTGTTTCCACCAAGGCCCCAGCTTCGCGATGGAAGGTCGAAACGACACCTCGGATCCGTCGGCCTGCTCCGACGGGTGGCTCAACCCGCCTTGACCACGCCTCACCACTGTGACCGCCCGACCGCAGCGTCCGGTCCTCCTCGCAGTCGATCAGGGAGCTCGGCGAAAGTACGCGTCTTCCCCTCCTGAAGCGCGCGGCGATCTCCCCAAGCGTGTGTGTCAGAGACGGTCTACAGTCACGATGTGGACGACGACCGGATGGGGTGTCCTCCGCTGCCGAAGGAACGGCGCGAGGTCCTTGGGCCGTTGACATCTCACCAGCTGGTTCTGTGTTGCCGCGTGGCGATCCGGGATTGGCATCAGCACATCGAGAAGGAACACCCCGTCAATGAGGCCCAGTGGAACATCAACAGAATGCTCGTGAACATCCTTGAGCATCTACTCGAGAAGGAGGCGGATCCACGAAAGGCCGCCGAGTGCAGGAGGCTCAGAAGGTCGATCGGAATCGGCGAGGTACAGGAGGAAGAGGACGCCGTCGACCTTCACGAGCTAGGCATGCGGTTGGCCTCGGACGCGGTATCGAAGTACTGGGCTCATGTGACGGAGGGGCACAGCCCCCCAGGTGAGTCTGAGACGGAATACCTCCTGCGAATCGTGGAGCGTGTCCGGCGGCCATCCCCGCCGGTCACTTCATACGGCCAGCTCGACCTGCTGCCTGGCTCAGTAATGGGTGTCCCGCAACATCCCGGCGAGCACCGCTCGTAGCGTCCGGTCCTCCTCGCTCCGGCCACTACCTGCTGTGGCGAACCGGCTCTGGACGCAGACGTATGCCGACGTGTCCTGGACGATCCTCCCCGCCTGAACCGGACTGCGAGCGCCGGGACCTTCACCTGTCCGGTGGCTCGTTGATCGCATGCGTCTCCGGCGCCCGATGTGGAAGGGGAGAGAACTCCACCCTCGTGTCCGGGCGGGGCAGGTACGCAATCTCCGCGCGTCCCCGGATGAATCCGTCTGGGTGAGCCAGGGCGATCCTGCGAGCCTCCTCGGCGAGCGTGCGCAGATGCGGTGGGTAATCGCCAGGCTTGCGTAGCCACGTGACGATGCTTCGCCGAACATGGATATCTGGGTTTCCAACGAACTCTTCGAGCAGCATGGTGTCGAGTCGTCGAATCGTGTCCGTCGGCGTCTCTTCTTCCGACTCGGGTGGATCCGGGACCGCGTCCTTGATCCTGGAGTCTCTTATGACTGGGTTCGAGTATCCGATCGACCAGTACAGGGCGTTGACCGCGCCAGCCTTCTCGAAGTCGCTTCTCGTGGCGAGGAATCTGAGGAGACCCTGCGTCGTCGTCTGCCACCCGACGCATCGAACGCACGGCTCCACGAACAAGCGGTTGAAGCTCGGGTTGGTCTCGTAGACCGCCGCTCGGAGCAGCGGTTCGAGCAAGGGGACTCCGGCGGTATTCGGCCCCTGTCTCAACGTGAACAGGACGAAGCGATTCCTGTCGTGATCTGCGAGGACGGCCGCGAACCACGCCACATCGCTCGCCGATAGCGGCCGATCCAGCTCCTCCTTGACGGCGGCGCGAAGCCTCTTCCGCTCGGGGTCATCTGAAGCTCGAGGGCGTTCATACCACCACTCAAGCAGGGCTGGCCAAGCCGTTGCCATCCCCCCAGCCTAGTGCGGGGCGGTGCGCAGCGGAACGGCAAGGGAGTCACGTCCAACCACTTGCCAGGGTCGCGCCTAGCGTCCCCGCTCCATCTCCCGCAACATCCCGACCAGCACTGCCCGGAGCGTCCGGTCCTCCTCGCAGTCGATCAGCAGCTCTGCCAGGTTCGGCTCTGCGGGTAGGACCAGAAGTCGCGATCCGCTCGGCGCGCTCGAGGTCGGGGAGGCGTAGGACGTGGACGAGCTCGGCGCGAGCCGTCGGCGGTAGGGCTTCGAGGCGAGCCCGGAGGCCGGCCTTTAGGAAACCGCTGCTCTATCCACTGAGCTACGAGGGCTGGGAGCGTTGCTCGCCGACGATTGTAGTGCCGGCCCCCTGCCCCTCCTCCGCGAAATGGCACGCGACCTGATGCCCCGAGCGCATGGCTCGAAGGAGGGGGGCCTCGGCGGAACAGCGCTCCGGGTTCCCGAGCTTCTCCCGCAGCCAGCAGCGCGTGTGGAACGCGCACCCCGAAGGGGGAGCGGCAGGGCTCGGCATGTCGCCGCGCAGCACGATCCGTTCGCGATGCGCCTCGACGACCGGGTCTGGGATCGGCACGGCCGAGAGCAGCGCAACCGTGTACGGGTGCAAAGGCTCCCGGTACAGATCCGCGGCGTCCGCCCACTCGACGATCCTCCCGAGGTACATGACCGCGATCGCGTCACTCACCTGACGGACGACCGCGAGATCGTGCGCGATGAGGATCGACGTGAGCCCGAGCTCGCGCCGCAGCTCCTGCAGGAGGTTCACGATCTGCGCCTGGATCGACACGTCGAGGGCGCTGACCGGCTCGTCCGCCACGATCAGGTCCGGCCCGAGCGACAGCGCCCGCGCGACGCCGACCCGCTGCCGCTGCCCACCGGACAGCTCGTGTGGGTACCGATCCGCGTGGGACGGATGCAGGCCCACGAGCTCGAGCAGCTCGCCGACCCGCTCCTTCCGCTCCGAACGTGAGCCGACGTGATGGATCTCGAGCGGCTCCGCGATGCTTGCCGACACGGTCATCCGCGGGTCGAGCGAGGCATGCGGGTCCTGGAACACCATCTGCACGCGCCGGCGAAGCTCGTTCCGATCGTCGCGGTCCAGAGCCCAAACGTCCCTGCCGTCGAACGTGATCGTCCCGCCGGTCGGCTCCGTCAGCGCGACTACGGCGCGTCCGAGCGTGGTCTTGCCCGAACCCGACTCGCCCACCAGCCCCACCGATTGTCCCTTGCGAACCTCGAGGTCCACGCCGTCGACGGCCCGGACCTCTCCGACGTGCCTGCGCAGGAACATGCCCTTCGTGATCGGGAACGAGACGCGGAGGTCCTCGATGCGAAGCAGGGCGCCGTTCCCGCTCACGCGACCGCCGTGGGTGAAGGAGCCGGTTCGAACCCGGCCCGATCGGGGCGCGCGAGCTCGATCTCGTCGGGTGCGACCGGGTTGTGGCACGCGACCATGTGTTCGTTGCCATCGACCTCGACCGGGTCGAGGTCCGGCATCCGCTCCCAGCACACGTCGAGCCGCCAGGCGCACCTGGGCGCGAAGGGGCACCCCTTCGGCTCGGTCCGCAGATCCGGCGGCGAGCCCTCGATCGGCTTCAGCATGCCGACGTCGCCCTCGAGCCGGGGGATCGAGTGCAGGAGGCCGACCGCGTACGGGTGGGTCGGGGAGGCGAACAGGTCGGCGGTGGGTGCCGATTCGACGACCTTGCCCGCGTACATCACGGTGACCCGGCGCGTCATCCGCGCGACGACCCCGAGATCGTGGGTGATGAGGATGACCGCGGTCCCGCGCTCGGCGGTCAGCTCCTTCAGAAGCTCGAGCACCTGCGCCTGGATCGTGACGTCCAGCGCCGTCGTCGGCTCGTCGGCGATCAGCAGCTTGGGTTCGAGGGCGAGGGCGATCGCGATCATCACGCGCTGACGCATCCCGCCGCTGAACTCGTGGGGATAGCGCTCGAGCTGCCGTTCGGGATCGGCGATGCCGACCAGGCGCAGGAGCTCAGCCGCCCGCGCTCGGGCCGTCGCCGCGTCGACGTCTCGGTGTGCGCGGATCGTCTCCTGGATCTGCTCGCCGATCCGGAGCACCGGGTTCAGGCTCGTCATCGGATCCTGGAACACCATCGCGATGTCGCGGCCACGCATCGCGCGCATCTGCTTCTCGGGCAGGGTCGCGAGGTCGCGGCCGTCGAACACGATCTCGCCGCTCACGCGCGCGGCCGGCTGCGGGGGGAGCAGCCGCATCATGGCGAGACTCGTGACGCTCTTGCCCGAACCCGACTCGCCGACCAGCCCGAGGGTCTCGCCGGCCTCGAGGTGCAGGCTCACGCCGTTGACGGCGAAGACGGTTCCGTCCAGCAGGGTGAACCGGACGCGCAGGTCCCGGACGTCCAGCAGGGGGCGATCGTTCCCGGGCGCAGGGACCGGGCTCACCCCGCGGGGTTCGGCCGCGGCCGGTAGGCGCCGCCGTACATCGGCAGATCGATCTCGGCGCCCTCTCGGTCGAGCTGGTCCCACATCCGGCTGAGGCCGACCGAGCCGAACTCGCGGACCTTCCGAACCGCGTCCAGGTCGAGCACCTCGGTCAGGTACTCCTCGCCGTCGCCGCCCTCCTGCAGGACGTGTCCTTCGGGATCGACGATGATGCTGCGCCCCGGGCCCGGGCGCCCGCCCATGTTCGGGTTCACGAGGTACACCTGGTTGACGATCGCGTTGGCGCGTGCGAGCACGAGCTCCTGCGCGCGGTCGGTGGTCGCGGTAGCCGTCGGCTGCAGGATGACCTCGGCGCCCATCCACGCGAGGTGGCGCGAGACCTCCGGGAACCAGCCGTCGTAGCAGATCATGAGGCCGGCCCTGCCGATATCCTCGATGTCGAAGACGACGAACGCGTCGCCGTGCTTCGTCCGTTCCCACGGCTGCCAGGGGAACAGCTTGCGGTACTTGGCAACGATCGCGCCGGCCGGCGAGATGGCCACCGCCGTGTTGAAGATGTCCCCGTCCTCGCCCTTCTCGTACATCGAGCCGGGCACGAGCCAGACGTCCATCTTCTCGGCGAGCTTGCACAGCCGATCGGTGAGCGGGCCCGGGATCGGTTCAGCCACCGACGCGTCGAATCCTGCCGGGTAGGACACGGCCATGCCGCCGAGGGCCGACAGGTACAGCTCGGGATAAACGAACAGCCGCGTCTGCGGGAACGACCCCTTGAGGCTCACCAGCTCGGTCTCGAACTTCTGATACGTCGCCGTGGTGTCGTAGGCGACGGGCGCGGCCTGCACCGCGGTGATCGGGAGCGGTCGTGTCACGATGGTCTCCTTCCTCTCGGTTCATCATTCCATCGGGGATCACCATCGGCCCGCTCGGAGCGAGCCGCGAAGGCGTGGGTCGAGCCAATCGCGAAGGCCGTCGCCGAGCAGGTTGAACCCCACCACGGTGAAGGCAAGCGCGAGGCCGGGGAACGTCGGGTACCACCAGTAGTCCTCCAGGAAGCTCCTCGCGTCGGTCATCATCGCGCCCCATTCGGGTGTCGGCGGCTGCGCCCCCAGGCCCAGGAACGACAGCGACGACGTGAACAGGATCGCGTAGCCGACGTCGAGCGACGCCTGGACGATCACCAAGGGGAACACGTTGCGGAGCAGGTGCTTGAACACGATCCGCGTCGTGGAGGCGCCGGCGACGCGGGCGGCCAGGATGAACTCGCGTTCGCGGAGCGACAGCACCTGCCCGCGGACGAGCCGCGCGTACCACGGCCAGAACACGGTCGAGAGCGCGAGCATCGTGTGGGTCAGGCTCGGGCCGAGCGTGGCCGCGATCGCCGCCGCCAGGATCAACGCCGGGAACGCGAGGAACAGGTCGGTGGTGCGCATGATGATCTCGTCGGTGAGCCCGCCGATCAGGCCCGAGACGATCCCGAGGATCGTCCCGATCGCGACCGAGGCGAGCAGGATCACCGCCGCGACGTACAGCGAGATCCAGGCGCCCGCGAGCACCCTGCTGAACAGGTCGCGGCCGTAGTCGTCGGTCCCGAAGAAGTGTGAGCCGGAGGGCGGGAGCAGACGCTGGAGCAGGTCGATGCGGTTCGGCGGGTAGGGCGCGAGCCACAGGCCGAACACCGCGACCGCCACCACGATGCCCACGATGATCACGGCGACGACGTTCAGGCGCGAGGCGCGGAGGAACCCGCGCACGCCGTCCAGACGCCGGCGGGCGCGAACGGGCTCGACCGCGGTGGCCTCGATCACGTGTACCGGATCCTGGGATCGAGGTAGAGGTAGACGACGTCCACGATCAGGTTCAGCACGACGTACACGATCGCGATCATCAGCGTGACACCCATCGTCGCGTTGTAGTCGGACGCCCGGATCGCGTCGTAGGCGTACCGCCCGATCCCCGGCCACGCGAAGATCGTCTCGACGAGGAACACGCCGCCGGCGAGCAGCCCGAACTCGAGCGCCAGCACCGTCACGGCCGGGAGCAGCGCGTTGCGGAGCGTGTGTCGGACGAGCACGCGCCTCCGGCTGAGCCCTTTGGCCTGCGCCGTCCGGATGTAGTCCTCGCCCAGGACCTCGAGCATGCTGGTTCGGACGATGCGCGCCATCAGCCCGACCTCGGCGAGCGCGAGCACCGCGACCGGCAGGACCAGGTGCGTGATCGAGTCGGCCAGCGTGTGCCACTGGCCCGCGAGCGCGCTGTCGACCGTGTACAGGCCGGTGACGTACGGGGGAGCGGGCACCCCCGTCGCGAGCCGCCCGCCGAACGGCAGCCACGCCAGGCGCGAGTAGAAGACCAGCTGGAACAGCATCGCCAGCCAGAACGCCGGCATCGACAGGCCGGCGATCGCGACGAACCGCGCGCCGACGTCGCCGGGCGAGCCGCGCTTGAGTGCCGCGACCACCCCGAACACCAACCCGACGCCCGAACCGATCAGCATCGCGAACAGCGCGAGCTCGAGTGTGGCGGGGAAGAACGTCGCGAGGTCCGAGCGCACGGGCTGCCGCGTCACGAACGACGTCCCGAGATCGCCGTGGAGCAGGTCGCCCATGTACATCACGTACTGCTTCACGAGCGGCTCGTTCAGGCCGTAGATCTCGCGGACGTGCTCGAGCGCCTCGGCGTTCGCGCGCGGCCCGGCGATCAAGCGGGCCGGGTCGCCGGGAGCGACGCGGGACAGGAAGAACGTGATGAGCGTGACGCCCCACAGCACGAAGACCATGAAGACGAGCCGCCGAAGGATCAGCCGTCCCATCGAGACCTCGTCAACCCGGCTCGCCGAGCCGTCGCCTCACCCCCGCGACAGCGCGTAGTAGTCCCAGGTCAGGATGTAGAGAGGGTTGAAGACCTGCCCCTGGATGTCGTTGCGGAAGTACGTGTCGTCCAGCTGCTGTCCCACCGGGATGATCGGCGGGTCCTGCTCGGTCATGATGTTCTGCGCCTCGTGCATCTCGTTCGTGAGCTTCGTGTCGTCGGTCTGGCTGAACCCGTCGTAGATGACGTCGTCGACGCGCTTGTTGCTGTAGTAACCGCTGTTGTAGCACGGGCACGCACTCGGGGCCGCGTCGCTGTTGAAGATCACCCAGGAATAGTCGGACGGGTCGTTGTAGTCGGGCCACCAGCCCCAGTAGTACATGTTCGCGCGCTCGCTCACCGGCCGATCGGTCGTGAGGTCGGCGTTCATCGCCGAGAACTCCTTCTCGACCAGCTTGAGCTTGAGCCCGACCTTCTCGAGCTGCTGCTGCATGACGAGTCCGGCCTCCTTGCCGAAGCCCGTGTAGTACTCGTAGGTGAGCTCGGTTCCCGGTTGCACGCCGGCCTGGTCGAGGAGCTGCTGCGCCTTCTCGACGTCGGTGTCGTAGAGGAAGACGTTCGGGTCGTGCGTGAACAACAGGTCGGGGAACGGCCCGTGCGCCCGTTCGAGCGTGTCCTTCATGATCGTGCTCAGGAAGTCGTCGTAGGGGAACAGGTAGTTCATGGCCTGCCGCGCCTCGGGGCTCGCGAGCGGCCCGTAGGCGCCCAGGATGATGTAGGTCATGTCCAGGTTCTTGAAGTCGCCGACCGTGAAGCGGCCATCGGCGCGGATCGCGGCCGTGTCCTCCGCGGTTCCGGCGTAGGCGATGTCGGCATCCCCGGACTCGAGCAGCTGACGCCGGGTCGAGCCCTCGGGGATCGACTTGATGATGATCGTGTCGAAATGCGGCCCGTCCCATCCGCGCCAGTAGGTGTCGTTGCGCTTGAGGATGACCTGGTTCCCCGGCTCCAGCGTGTCGAGCACGTAGGGCCCGGTCCCGACAGCGTGCGACTGCAGGTACTCGTGGCCCTGGTCGGTCGCGCCCGTCGAGTGCTGCGCGAACACCTTCGGGCTCACCAACCCGGTGCCGTACTGCGCCGCCATCACGACGTCGAAATGGGGATAGGGGTAGGCGAGGTCGAACCGGATCGTCTGCGGATCCTCGACGACGATCTGCTTGTCCGGCTTGGGCAGGAACGATCCCAGGATGAACTGCGTCCCGAGCTCCAGCGTGATGGTCCGGACGTAGTTGTCCTTGACGGCCTGCGCGTCGAGCGGCGTCCCGTCGCTGAACGTGACGCCCGGATGCAGGTGGAACGTCCAGCTCGAGGCGTCGTCGTTCGGCTCCCACGAGTCGGCCAGCAACGGCTCGACCTGGCTGGCGCTGTCGCCCTTGAGGCGGATCAGACTCTCGTAGATCCCGCGCCAGATGAGCGCCTCGCTGAGGAGGTAGGCGCTCGCGGGGTCGAAGTCCGCGTTGAACGCGTCAACGGCCACGACGAGGGTGTTCGGATCGCGGTCCAAGGGGGCGTTCTCGGTGCCGGACGCCCCGCTGCCGCCTGAGTTCTCGCCGGTGCCCGTGCACGAGGCCCCCAACAGGACGACCGCAACCAACGCTCCCAACCAACGACGAGTCATCCGGCGCCCCCCTTGGAATGGACGGCCGGTTCTAGCATCGACCGAGCGCTTGGTCAATATAGACTCGCCGGGTGGCCACGCAGGCACGGAACGGGCACGAACGCCGGGGTCCCGACACGCGGCAGCGGATCGTCGAGGCGGCCTGGGGCGTGATCGCCGAACGCGGCCTTGCCGGCCTCACCACGCGTGAGGTCGCGCGTGCGGCCGGGATCTCACACGGGATGTGCCACTACTACTTCGAGACCAAGGACGAGATGGTCCTGGCCGTGGTCGACCACGCACGGCGGTACTGGATCGACCCGCTCGAGCGTCTGGTGGACGCGTCCGCGCCGGCGACGGACACGCTCGACGTGGTGATCCGCTGGATGGCGGAGCCTGCGACCCGCGAGGTGATGCGCGTCCACCTGCAGCTGATGGCCCAGAGCGAGTACGACGAACGACTTCGCGAACGCATGTCCCGGGAATATGCCCGCTGGCATCGCGGCTACGTTCGCCTGTTCGAGGCCCTGATCCGGGACGGCGACCTCGTGCCCGACGCGAACGCGGAGACCCTCGGCGTCGGCTTCGCCACGCTCGCCGACGGGCTCGTGGATCAGCAATCCCTCGATCCGACGCTGGAGCCGGAGGGCGTGATGCGCGCGTTCCTGGCGCCGTTCCTGGTGGACGGGCGCGCCGACCGATGACTCCCGGGGCTCGTTCACGTCTCAAGGCCTGACAGCGGCGTTCGCGTCGATAGCATGGGTTCGACGGAAGGAGCGCAGGTCATGCCGCAGCCGTTCGAGATCGTCCAGGAGATGGACGTCGAGGCCACCCCGGAAGAGGTCTGGGACGCGATCGCCACCGGGCCGGGGGTGGACTCGTGGTTCCTGGGTCACATGGAGATCGAGCCGCGGCAGGGCGGAGAGGTGAAGTGGACGATGGGCGAGACCATGCCGGCCACCGTCACGACCTGGGACCCGCCCAACCGCATCGTGACCACCGGCACCGAGTTCCCAGACGGCTCGCGGCACGAGTTCGACTACACCGTGAGCGCGCGCGAGGGCGGCAGCTCCAACGTCCGGTACGTCCACAGCGGGATGTTGGGCGGAGACTGGGAGGCCGAGTACGAGGCGATGCAGGAAGGCGACCCGATGTACTTCTTCAAGCTCGCTCAGTACCTCAAGCATTTCAAAGGGAGGTTCGCGGTCACGGTGGAGATGTTCGGACCCGTGGTGCAGGACGAAGATCAGGTGATGGCCGGTTACCGCCGGGCGCTCGGACTCGGGGACGTCGCGGTGGGCGACCGGGTCTCGCTCACACCCGAAGGCGTGGCGCCGATCGGAGGCGAGATCGACTGCATCTCGCAGCACTTCCTGGGCGTGCTCTCGGACGACGCGATCTACCGGTTCATCCACGCGTTCACCGGCGCGACGATGCTGGGGCACCACTTCTTCGCCCCGGACGCGAACAAGGAGCAGCTCGAGGCCGAGTGGCGATCATGGCTGAACCGGACGTTCGCCGAGGCCTGACCTGCCCCCGGGACTAGACTGACGCCCTCGTCCGACCGGCTCGCCGGAGGAACCGATGGCGTCCGAGGCACCGCCCGAATCCGATCGCGAACAACAGCGCGCCACGGCCGAACGGCTGCTCGTCCCGCACGCCCCGCCGGACTGGGAGACGCGCTTCCGCAAGGACGAGCTGCTCGACTCGGTGATCGACGGCGAGCCGATCCAGATGTTCGTGATGGCTGCCGACATCCGCGAGTCGACCGCGCTCATGAAGGAGTCGATCGCGTTCGAGAAGTTCGCGTCCGTGATGGACCGGTTCGTGAGCTCGGTGCGGCTGGGGATC
>Ga0075423_10002781_pt1 | contig 15990 bp, 7 predicted proteins | sample SoiMethybrSBSTD2_FD_80114 | JGI IMG/M metagenome (GOLD analysis project Ga0075423, IMG submission 80114) | Bulk soil microbial communities from a Populus tree surrounding site in Tennessee, USA - Soil MetaG P. TD hybrid SBSTD2 | ecosystem: Environmental > Terrestrial > Soil > Tree plantation...
TCGGGATGCTGCGTCAGCATGCCCTCGATGCGGCGCACGGCCTGTCTCAGCACCGGCAGCCGTTTCTTGATCATCGTGTCGCGGTCGAGACGATTGGTGACGTCCGAGCAGTTCGCGGCGGCGACGATGCGCCCGTGCGGTCCGAAGATGGGGACCGACACCGACACGATGCCGTAGTCGAGCTCGTCCTGGATGGCGGCGAAGCCCTTGGCGCGCACCTCTTTGAGGATCTTGCGGATCGATGCCGGATCGGTGTCGGTGTGCTCGGTCAGCTTTCGGAAGGTGGCGCGCTTGAAATAGGCATCGATCGTCGCCTCCGGCTGGAACGCGAGCAGCACGCGTCCCATCGACGTCGGGTAGACCGGGTATCGCGATCCGGCGCCGGCCGTCAATCGAATGGCGCGGTTCAACGAGGCATGTGCGATGTAGACGATGTCGAGATCGTCGAGCACGGTGACCGACGAGCTGCCTCCGAGCTCGTTGACCACTTCCTGCAGGAACGGCTGCAGCACCACTTCGGCGTTGATGGCGCTCAGGTATCCCGAGCTGATGGCCAGAACCTTGGGCCGGAGCAGGAAGCGGCGTCCGGCGCGGCCGACGTAGCCAAGCATTTCGAGCGTGTGCAGCGACCGCCGTGCCGTGGCCGGACTCAGCTCAGTGAGCACCGCCACCTCGCTCAGCGTGAGTTGCGCGTGCTCGCGGGAGAAGGTCTGGAGCACGCGAAGTCCGCGCTCGAGCGAGGCCACGAACTCGGTCTTCGGGGTTTTCGCCATGCGAAAGCCGATTATATCGGACATGGATCACCTTGGAATCCGACCCGGGCCCGGCGCCGCCGCCGCCCCCATTTAGACGGCCCTTTGTCTTGACAGTGCGTCAGGCGGAGCGTATATCTTCTTCCGCCAAAAGAAAATAGCTTCGCGTGGCGAAATTGCGGGGTAGCTATCGACGCGGTCTTCCGCGGAGGAGAGCAATGCGACAGCGTGCACGAGCTTTGCTGCTAGTCATCGGAATCCTGGCCCTGCCGTCCGCGAGCTTCGCCCAGGTTCTGGGCTCGATCGCCGGCAACGTGAAAGATGGCTCCGGCGCGGTGTTGCCGGGCGTGACGGTGGATGCCGCCAGTCCGGCTCTCATCGAGAAAGTGCGTACGGCGGTGACCGACGGATCCGGTCAGTACCGCATCGTCAACCTGCCGCCCGGCACCTACAGCGTGACGTTCTCGCTCACCGGTTTCAGTTCGGTGAAGCGCGAGGGCGTCGAGGTCTCCACCAACATCACCGCGAACATCGACGGCGAGCTGAAGGTCGGGGCCGTACAGGAAACGATCACCGTCACCGGCGAGAGCCCGGTGGTCGACATTCAGTCGTCGGCACAGACCCGGGCGATGACGGCAGAAGCGTTCAAGGAACTGCCGACCGGCGGGTCGTGGATCCAGATGGCGGCGCTGGTGCCGGCGGTGCACGCGGGGAACACCGACGTCGGCGGCGTGCTCGGCGATCAGACCGGCGCGCAGGTGGATGCGCACGGCAGCCGGCCGGGCGACGGCGTGTCGATGATCGACGGCCTGCGCATCGGCAACATGTACATCGATTCCAACCTGACCAACATGAGCCTCTCGCCGCTGCTCTTCGATCAGGTGGACGTCTCGCTGTCGGGGCAGATGGGCGAGACCGGGACCAACGGCGTGATCATGAACGCGATCCCGAAGTCCGGCGGCAACAACTTCTCCGGGTCGCTGCTCGCGAACGGATCGGGCCCCGGCCTGCAGGGCGGCAACGTCACCTCGCGTCTCAATGGCCGCGGTCTGCAGAATGCCTCGTCGACGCTCAAGACGCTCTACGACATCAACGGTGCCGTGGGCGGGCCCGTGAAGCGCGACAAGCTGTGGTTTTATGGGACCTCGCGCTACTTCACCAACGAGTACTATCTTGCCTCGCGCTTCTACTCGACCGATGTCTCGGCCATTGCGCGGACGAATGACACATCCCAGCAGGCGTACGGCGGCACCTACACCTACGACAACAACGGCCGGGTGACGCTCGCCATCAACAACAAGCAGAAGATCTCGGGGTGGTACGCCTATCAGTACAAAGTGGATCCGCACTGGCTGATCCAGATCTTCACCGCGTCGCCGGAAGCCGTGCGCATCACGACCTGGCACACGCAGCTGTCGACGACGAAGTGGACCTACACCGCGACGAACCATCTGCTGTTTGAAGCGGGCATCGCCGCGGGCGCGAGTCCAGACACGATCAAGCTCGATCCGGATCAGGTCCAACGATGTCCGTCTCAGGGATCGCTGGCACCGCGCTGCATCTCGATCACCGAGCAGTCAACCGGTCTCGTGTACCGCTCGCCCGGCGGGATCATTGGCGGCTTCGATTTCGACGACCGGCTGCCGAGCCAGACGATCAATGCAGCCATGAGCTACGTGACCGGCTCCCACAACTTCAAGTTGGGCTTCGAGGACCAGCGCGGCCACTTCTGGCGCGGCGACAACAACGATTCGACCGGCGGCATCTGGTACACGTTCACCGGCGGCGTACCGTCGTTCGTGACCATTCAGGCCCCGGCGTATGCCTACCAGAACAACCTGAATTACAACATGGGCCTCTATGCGCAGGATCGCTGGACCATCAGCCGTCTGACGCTCAGCGGCGGTCTCCGCCTCGACTTCCTCAACGAATCGACCGAGCCGTTCACGCTCGGACCGCATCGATGGCTGCCCAACCGCAACACGCACTATGACGCGGTGAAGAACGTCCGAACTGGAAGGACGTCGATCCGCGCATCTCGGTCGCATACGACGTCTTTGGCACTGGCAAGACGGCACTCAAGGGCAGTGCGAGCCGTGGCGTTCAGCAGAATTCGATCGCCCTGGCTGCCGCGAACAATCCGGCCGCAACCGTGCGCACGCAGACGCAGCGCGTGTGGAACGACGTGACAGCAGTGCCGGGCGGCATTCCCGGCGACTTCACCCCGCAGTGCGACTTGAGCAGCGGCGTGGCAAATGGCGAGTGCGGTGCCTGGCTATCGCCGGACTTCGGGAGCACTTTCCCGGTCACGAGGTACGACGCGTCGATCATGAACGGCTGGGGCGTGCGGCCGTACAACTGGGAGTTCTCAACCAGCATCCAGCAGGAAGTTGTGCCGCGCGTGTCGGCGTCGTTCGGCTACTTCCGCCGCGTCTACGGCAACTTCCAGGTCACAGACAACGAAGCCCTCAGTGCCAGCGACTTCACGCAGTATTCCGTGACGGCGCCGACGATGAGCACGCTGGGTGGTACGCTCCCGAACGCGGGCGGCACGGTGACGGGTTTGTTCGATCAGAACATCATCCCCGTGGCCCGCAACGTTGTGAAGGATGCGTCGGTGTTCGGCACGCAGCTGCAGCACTGGAACGGGTTCGACGTCACCGTCGATGCACGTCTTCGCAACGGATTGACCATACAGGGCGGAGTGAGCACCGGGAAGACGCTCACCGACAACTGCGAGATCGTCGCGCAGGCGCCGGAGATTCTGCTGGCGCAGTCGGCGGCGTTCTGCCACCAGGAATCGCCGTATCTGCCACAGTACAAGGCGAACGCGTCCTACACGCTGCCCTACGGCGTCCGTATCAGCGGCACGCTGCAGAGTCTGGTGGGACCAGTAGTCGCCGCGAACAACATCTACAACAACGCGAATCGCCTGACAGCGACGACGCTGGGGCGCCCGTTCACGCTCGGTCAGGCGAACGTGAACCTGATCCAGCCGAACACCATGTATGGCGATCGGCTCAACCAGATCGATCTTCGGGTGACGAAGATCGTGAATGTCGGCAAGGGCCGCGTCGATCTCAACGTCGACTTCTACAACGCGTTCAACTCGGATGCGGTGATCACCGAGCTGGGCTCGTTCGGTCCGGTATGGCGTCTGCCTCTAAACGTCATCCAGCCGCACTTCGTGAAATTCGCGGCGCGCTGGGATTTCTAGCCACGAAGGACACGAAGAGCACGAAGAGACTTCGCGGATACCTCTTGGTCGGCTCTCGGAAGGAGATTCGCGACGCGGATCTCGAATCGAGGGGAGTGCACATGCGAGTGCGGGTGAGAGCTCTGCTCCTGGTCTGCGGAATGCTGGCGGTTCCGCTCACGACATCGGCGCAAGTCCTGGGAACCATCACCGGGGCTGTCAAAGACGCGTCGGGCGCGGTGCTGCCCGGTGCGACCGTCGAAGCGTCGAGTCCTGCCCTGATCGAGAAAGTCCGAAGCGCGACGTCGGATGGGAGCGGCCAGTACCGGATCGTCAATCTGCCGCCCGGCACTTACACCGTGACGTTCAGCCTTCCTGGGTTCACCAGTCTCAGGCGAGAGGGCGTCGTGGTGTCGATCAACGTCACGACCAGCGTCGACGCCGATCTGCGGATCGGCGATCTGAAAGAAACCGTGACCGTGTCGGGGGCGGCGCCGGTCGTCGACGTTCAGTCGACCGCACACACCACGGTCGCCGACGCGAGGACGTTCAAGGAGCTCCCGTCAGGCGGATCGTGGGTGAACATCGCTCAGTTGATCCCGGCCATCAATTCAGCGTTTTTTGGTGTCCGGGATGTCGGAGGGCTTCAGGGCGATCAGACCGGGACACAGGTGTCCGTGCACGGCGGTCTGCCTGGTGACGGCGTGTCGATGATCGACGGCATGCGCATCGGCAACATGTATCTCAGCTCGAACCTCACCAACATGAGCCTCTCGGCGCTCATCTACGATGAGGTCAATATCTCGTTCTCAGGACAGACACCCGAGTCGGGGACCAACGGCGTGATCATGAACGCGATTCCGAGGTCGGGCGGCAACTCGTTCCACGGCGCGGTGCTGGCCAACGGATCCGCGCCCTCGCTCCAGGGCAGCAACGTCACCGACCGCCTTCGATCCCGGGGCACGACCACGACCGATTCGCTGAAGAAGCTCTACGACATCAACGGAGCCATCGGCGGACCCATCAAGCGCGACAAACTCTGGTTCTACTACACGTCACGCTACTTCACGAACGAGTACTACCAGGCCGGGCTGTACTTCGCCGTCGATCCATCGGCCTACGTGCGCACGCCCGATCTGGCGCGGCAGGCGTTCGCCGGCACGTGGACGGCCGATAACAACATCCGCTTGACCTGGGCGCCAACGGCGAAGCAGAAGGTCTCCGGCTGGTACGCGTACCAGCGCAAAGACGATCCGCACTGGCTGTCACAGCTTCTCTTCATGTCGCCGGAGGCGGCGCAGCTCGTGCGCTGGCCGACGCAGTTGAGCACCATTACGTGGACGTACACTGCCACCAACCGCGTGCTGATCGAAGCGGGGGTTGCGCCCGGCGAAAGCCCTGACACGATCACGCAGCCGCCGGACAAGATTGCCGGCGTGCCGATCTTCGAGCTGGGCGGGCCGCACGTTCCGTTCAGTTTTGCGCATCGAGCGTCGTGGTTCGCGAATAACGACGATCGTCTCCCCTCGCAGACCTTCAAGGGATCGTTGAGCTACGTCACCGGCAGCCATAGCTTCAAAGTCGGTTCGCAGATTCAGCGAGGGCACTTTGAACGGCGCGACTCCAACCACGCACAGGGTGACTACTACATCATCTCGCTCGACGGCGCGCCGCTTCTCGCGACGATTACCTCACCGCTGGCGGGATGGGTAGACCGGCTGAACTACAACCTCGGGATCTACGCACAGGACTCGTGGACGACGAAACGCCTGACCCTCAGTGGGGGCGTTCGTCTCGACTTCCAGAACGAGTCGGTCGACGCGTATCACTACGGGTCCGGCCCGTGGATACCGAACCGGAGTATCGATTACCCGGAAATCAAGAACGTGCCCAACTGGAAAGACGTGGATCCGCGGATCAATGCAAACTACGACCTGCTCGGGAATGGGAAAACGGCCATCAAGGCGAGCCTGAGCCGCAGTGTCCTCCAGGACTCGATTGGCGTCGCGCGCGCGAACGATCCTGCCGCCAATCCACTGGTCACGTCGACCGACCGCCTGTGGTTCGACAACAACGGCAACAGAACGCCGGACTGCGACCTCTCCAATCCGGCCCCGCAGAATTTCTTCGGCCCCGCTTTCGATCCCACGAAGGATTTGTGCGGACCCTGGAACAACGCGAATTTCGGCAACCCCGCTCTGGCCACAACCTGGGATGCCAAGATCCTCAACGGCTGGGGCGTGCGGCCGTACAACTGGGAATACTCGATCGGTGTCCAGCAGGAAGTGATCCCGCGAGTCTCCGTCACCGCGGCCTTCTTTCACCGCGCGATGGGGAACTTCTGGGTCACCGACAACGAGCTCGTGAGCCCGGCTGATTACACCTTCTACTCGGTGGTGGTGCCGACCGACCCACGGCTGCCGAACTCCGGCCAGACGATCAGCGGCATTCCCGATCTCAATCCCAACAAGCTCGGTCAGAGCCGCAACGTCGTCAAGGACGATGCGCAGTTCGGCGAACACATCGAGCACTTCGACGGCGTCGACGTGACGGCAAACGGCCGGTTCAGCAACTTGTTTCTCCAAGGTGGCATCAGCAGCGGGCGAAGGCTGACAGACGTCTGCGCGGTGCGCGCGCAGGTGCCGGAATCGACGTTCCTCCCGATCACCGGGCAGGCGACGGCGGTGATCTTCCCGTTCTGCCGGGTGAGCGAGCCGATGCAGCACAATCTCAAGGCGTTCGCGTCGTACGGGCTGCCGTGGTACGGCATCAGAGTGAGCGGCACGTTCCAGAGCGTGATTGGTCCAATCATCAATGCCTACAACACGTACGCCGGCACGGCGCCTGGACTGGGGCGAGACTTGTCGTCCGGCTCGGCGACGATCAACCTGATTCCGGGATGGGTCGATGCGTTCGGGTTCAGAGGTCAGCCGACGGGCACCGAGTTCGGTGACCGTCTGAACCAGTTCGATCTCCGGTTCACGAAGATCGTGAAGGTCGGCAACCGCGGCTCGGTCGATCTCGACGTCGACTTCTACAACGCGTTCAACTCAGATGCGATCCTGCAGGAGGTGCAGAACTACGGCGTGGCGTGGCGGAATGCGACGTCGGTGATTCAGCCGCGGTTCTTGAAGTTCCAGGCACGGTGGGATTTTTAGTGATCGGGCCGCCTGAAGGCGGCCCCTACGTACGTAGGGGCCGGCTTGAGCCGGACCATCGAGCTGCTGTGGCGATCTGTCAGACCTGGTGCACGCCCGGGTTTAGCTGATTCGTCCAGCACGGGCGCGCTGTCCACTCACCCGCGCGGACGGCGCGCCCACCTTTCCCTTCCTCTGACACATCCTCGTCATCAATCCCCACTATCGACGTTCTCTTGACACCCTCGAAACGGCGACGTAAAAACAGGTTTTCGGGTAATGAACTCCTTTTCGATATGCGAATAACCAACGGTCGAGTGAAGTCGGGGCGGCCTGGGTTTCCATGAAGCAATCCGAACGCTGTTACTCAAACTGGAGAGCACAAGTGATGCGTGCCGTTAGACAAACGCTCCTCACGCTGGCGTGTCTCGTCGCCGCGCACTCGACTGCATGGGCGCAAGCGACCTTGGCAGGAACTGCCAAGGACGCCTCTGGCGCCGTGTTGCCCGGTGTGACCGTCGAGGCATCGAGTCCGGCCCTAATCGAGAAAGTCCGCACCACCGTCACCGATGGTGCTGGACGCTACCGCATCGAAGATCTTCGACCGGGCACGTATACGGTCACGTTCACGCTGGCTGGCTTCGCCACCGTCAAGCGCGACGGCGTGATCGTCAGCGGTTCTACCGTGATCGCAGTCGATGCGGATATGCGCGTCGGCGGCGTGCAGGAGACGATCACCGTCACCGGCGAGACGCCACTCGTCGACACGCAGAGTACCAAGCGTGAAATCACGCTCGACAACGACACGCTCCGCAACCTGCCGAGCGTGCGCAGCTACAGCTATCTGCTCTCCACCGTTCCTGGTCTCCAGACCAACAACAACAACGTCAACACCGGTCCGGTGTTCGCGATCTTTCCGATCCACGGCGGCCGCGGCGTCGAATCGCGTCTGACCGTCGACGGACTGAACATCAGCAACCCGCCTGGCGGCAACCAGCCTCCGAACTTCACCGCCGACGTCGGCAACGCGCAGGAAGTGACGATGATCACGTCGGGTGGTCTCGGCGAGATCGAGACCGCGGGTCTGACGATGAACATCGTCCCCAAGCAGGGCGGCAACAAGTTGTCGGGCCTGGTGTTCGGCTCGGGGTTCTCCAAGGGGATGCAGTCGGACAACTTCACGACCGAACTGCGAGCGCGGGGCGCGACGCAGCCAACGCCGGTGTTCCGCGTCTACGACTTCAACGCGTCGGTTGGCGGTCCGATCAAGCAGGACAAACTCTGGTACTACATGAGCGTCCGCGAGCAGGGCCAGCGGCAGAACACGTTGAACGTCTACTACAACAAGAACGCGGGCAATGCGAGCTCGTTCGTCTACGATCCCGATCTCAGCAAACCGGCCTTCTCCGATCGCACGTGGGAGAACTACACGCCGCGCATCACCTGGCAGGTCACGGCGCGCAACAAGTTCTCGGGCTCCTGGGATGAGCAGCCCGTGTGCCGCAGCTGCACGGGCACGACGTCGCTCACCGGCTCTCCGAACTTCTTCTTCCCGACGTCGCCCGAGGCGGACGGCCACGGCGAGTTCAGCCCGCAGCGCGTGCAGACGGGCCGCTGGACCTCGCCGCGCACCAACAAGCTTCTTCTCGAAGCCGGGTTCGGCACGACGTACTACGAGTGGGGCGGCAAGGAGGTCGATCCGGACCCGACCAGGAATCTGGTGCAGATGGTCAACCTCACCCAGACCATCGCGCCGGGCGTCATCTCGAGCATGCGGTACCGCTCGCAGTTCTGGTTGAACAACCGGACGCGTGGCTCCACGTGGAATGCGGCGGCGTCGTATGTCACCGGTTCGCATAGCATCAAGTTCGGCTACCAGGGCAACTACTGGCGGGACGATCGCGAGCAGCACGTCAACGACCAGAGTCTCGGGTACGTGGGGATCTCCTTCCCCGGAGTGCCGTTCTTCCCGCTCACGATCAATGAATACATCAACCCGTTCATCGTCAACGCGCGTGCGATGCAGGCGTCGTTCTTCGCGCAGGACCAGTGGACCATCAAACGCCTCACCCTTCAGGGCGCGGTCCGGTGGGACCACCCGTGGAGCTGGTTTCCTGAACAGACCGAGCCGAAGTCGCAGTTCTTCCCCGGAGCGAGTTTCGCCCGCACCGATGGCGTGACCGGCTACAACGACATCACGCCTCGCATGGGTGCTGCTTACGACCTGTTCGGCAATGGCAAGACGGCGCTGAAAGTGAATCTCGGCAAGTATCTCCAGGGCGCCAGCGTCAGTAACCTCGCGTACGGCGCGAACCCGGCGCTGCGCATCCCCTTCGGTGGCGGGCTGTCGACGACCGGACTGTGCTTCTTCGGTGCGCTTGGGTTTTCGAATCCGTGCGTCTCGCGGACCTGGACCGACAACGGAGACCTGGTGCCGCAGTGCAACCTGACGAACCCACTTCAGAACGGCGAGTGCGGCCAGATCGACAACCTCCAGTTCGGCAGCAACCAGCTGGTGGGCGCGCAGTTCGATCCGAGGCTGTTCAGCGGTTGGGGCGTGCGTCCCTCCGACTGGTCGTTCGGCGTGTCGATACAGCAGCAGATCATTCCGCGCGTGTCGGCGGAAGTCGGCTACTACCGCCGGTCGTTCACGCAGTACTTCACCGGTGGCACCGTGACCGACAACCTGTCGATTTCGCCAAGCGACCTCGCCACCTACTCCGTCAGAGTGCCCAACGACCCTCGCCTCCCCAACGCCGGCCAGACCATCTCTGGGCTGTACGACATCAACCCCAACGTGTTCGGTCAGTCGAACCTGCTGATCAAGTCCACGAAGGACGTGGGTGACGACACGCGCGTCTTCAATGGCGTGGATCTGACGGTCAGCGTTCGTGGCGCCCACGGCTTCACGTTCTCTGGCGGCACCAGCACCGGCAAGGTGACCAACGACTGGTGCGCGATTCGCGCCGCCGTTCCGGAGAGCTACTTGCTGAACCCGTACTGCGCCACGGAATCGCCATTCCAGACGTCGTTCCGGGCGCTCGCCACTTACACGATCCCGCGGATCGACGTGCTGGTCAGCTCGGTACTCCAGGACAAGCCCAACATCGGCACCGATCAAATCGCGTCGCTGTCGGCCACCTACACCCTGAGCGCAGCCGACCAGGCGGCGGCGGTGGCGCAGATCGGCCGTCCGCTCACGGGATCGGCGATTCAGGTCAACCTCCTCGCCCCCGGTCAGTTGTACGGAGACCGTATTCGTCAGCTCGATCTCAGCGCCAAGAAAATCATCCGCTTCGGTAGTCAGCGGGTGACGGCCGGCGTCGATATCTACAACCTGGCGAACAACAACGTGACGCTGGCGTTCAACCCGACGTTCGTGCCGAACACGTCGGGGTGGCAGTCGCCGACCTCGTACATGAATCCGCGCGTGTTCCGTCTGAACGTCGAATTCGCGTGGTAAAGACCGGCCCGGCACGGACACACCCTGTGCCGGGCTCGTCAACTCCCAAGTCCCAACTTCCAACTCCCAACCTGAGACGGCGCTTTGGGAGTTGGGAGTTTCCTTCTCCTCGATTCCTGTATGATCCGACTCACGGCCGTCGGAAGGCGCGCCTCGCCGAAGCCTTGGGCGTAGGCGGGTCCTCCGCCCGATGTGTCGGTCCCTGAAGTGGGCCCGCGATGCCAGCGTCCACGTCGACCTGCGTCGATGTTGATGTTGGGGCCCGGGGGGAAGCCATGAGCGCACTGGTCAAAGGCACCCATCACATTACGTATTGCCCTGCGCGGGCGCAGGAGGATATCGACTTCTTGACCGGCGTGCTGGGGCAGCGTCTGGTCAAGCAGACGGTACTGATGGACGGTCGCATTCCGATTCATCACCTCTACTACGGCAACGCAGACGCGGATACCGGATCGATCACCACATCATTTCCCTACAGCCGCCGCGCCGGCCGACAGGGCTCGGGACAGATCTCGTCGACGTGCTATGCGGTGCCGGTGGGCGCGACGTCGTTCTGGAAGGATCACCTCGATCGTCACGGCGTCGATCACGACGGCATTCAGGAGCGATTCGGCAAGCGATTCATCCGCCTTCGCCATCCCGCCGGCCTGTCGTTCGAGTTGATGGAGTCGGCTGGCGACACGCGGCGTCCGTGGACGACGCCGTGCATCAGCGCCGACGTCGCCACACGCGGGTTCTTCGGGGCGGTGATGTCGGTGCGCGAGGTTCCCGAGCAGGAGCGCTTTCTCGTCGACGCGCTCGGGCTGCGCAAGGTCGGCGTCGACGGTGCCTGTCACCGTTACGAGATTGCTGGCGGTGCGTTCAACCACACGATCGATCTGCTGCACGAGCCGGATCGCGCGCCGGGCAGCTGGATCTTCGGCGCCGGCACGTTCCATCACATCGCGTTCCATGTCGACACCGACGAAGATCTGGTGCAGCAGAAGGCTCTCTACGAAGAGCTCGGCTACACCGACGCCTCGGAAATCAAAGATCGCTACTACTTCCACTCGATGTACGTGCGATCGCCCGGCGGTGTGCTCGTCGAGTGCACCGCGAACGTGAGCGGCGGCTTCTATCAGGACGAAGCGCCCGAGGAGTTGGGGACGAAGCTGCATCTGCCGCCGTGGTACGAGGAGCAGCGCGACGAGATCATCGGGCGACTGGAGCCGTTGAACGTGCCGGCGGCGTTCCAGCCGAAGGCGGGCGTTGAATCGCGTCCGGCACCGGCATCGCCGGCGGCGGTGGCCGTGCCGGCGAGGACGTCGAGCATCGCGCTGTCGCGAACCAAGGCCGACTTCGCGACCCAAGACCGCTAACCGCCTCGCACGGAGAGGCCGCTTTCAGTAGTCTTTCGTAGAGGCCGCCTTTAGGCGGCCTGACAGGGGTCGTCATGCGTCGTGTGTTGATCGCGGCTGCGGTGCTCATACTCGGTGCGACCGTGACCGCTCAGAGCGGCCGCTCCTGGTTGGCGCCGCGTACGCCGTGGGGCCATCCCGATCTGCAGGGCACCTATTCCAACGACGACGAGACCGGCACGCCGATGGAGCGTCCGCGCGATCTCGAGGGCAAGACGCTGTCCGATATCACGCCCGCGGAGCTGCAGAAGATCGTCAAGGCGCGCAACGATCAGTTCGTTGCCGGTGTCAGCGGCGACGAGTTCGCGGGAGGTCTCCGTCCGCCGGCGCACCTGATCTTCGACACGTTCGATCGCAAGAACAAGCGCGCCTGGCTCGTGATCGATCCGCCCGATGGCCGGATCCCGCGTCGTGCCGACGCGCGCGTGACGCGGCCGCGCGGCGGTGTCAGCACCAATGCCAATCCGCGCGGGCCGTTCAACAGCTGGCTCGACATGGGCCTCTACGACCGCTGTATCACGCGCGGCATTCCCAACTCGATGATGCCCGCGGGCTACGGTAGCCGCTACGACATCACGCAGAGTCCCGACAGCGTGGTGATCCGCTACGAGATGATCCACGAGGCGCGCGTCGTTCCGTTAGACGCGTCGGGCTCTCACGGCTCGCGTGGCGCGCGCGCGTATCTGGGCGATGCGCACGGCTGGTGGGAGGGCGACACGCTGGTGGTCGAGACGACGAACTTCCGCCCGGAGACGGCGCCGCAAGGCGCAACCGAGAACGTCAAGATGACCGAGCGCTTCGTTCCGGTCTCAGCCACCGAGCTCGACTGGCGCGTCACGTTCGAAGACGCGAACGTGTGGACGCGGCCGTGGACGTTCGAGATGCCGCTCACCAAAGTCGATCGCTCGCAGCAGATGTTAGAGTACGCCTGCCACGAAGGCAATCTCGCGATGCGGAACATTCTGAGCGCCGCACGCAAAGAGGACGGCGCTCTCAAATAGGAATGTTTTCCGGCGAGTTCAACCTTCCGCGGCTCGAGCGCGTCATCTCGGGCGCACACACCATCCAACGACTCGGTGCCGAGCTGGATCGTCTCGGCGCCACGCGCGTCGTCATCGTCACCGGCCGCACGCTGGCCGCATCCGCACTGCTCGAATCGTTGAAACGATCGATTGGCGATCGCATCGTGTGCGTCTTTGCCGACGCGCGTCAGCACGTCCCGTCGAGCACCGTCGCCGATCTCGTTCGTGTCGTCGAACGCGAGCAGGCCAATGCGATGGTGAGCTTCGGAGGCGGCAGCCCCATCGACACCGCCAAGGCGGCCGTGTTCACGATGCTGAGCGCGCGGGACGAGGGTGTTCCTCACATCGCGGTCCCCACCACGCTGTCGGCGGGCGAGTTCACCGCAGTGGCTGGGGTGACCAACGAACAGACGCGCGTGAAGCGCCCCATTCACGACGCCCGCCTCGCGCCGCGGGTGGTCATCGTCGACCCACTGCTCACGCTCGAGACGCCGGAATGGCTCTGGGTCGGCACCGCGATGCGTGCCGTCGATCACGCCGTCGAGGCGATCTACTCCGTGCGTCAGCATCCTGTCGGTGAAACGATGGCGGCGCGCGGCCTGGCGCTGATCGTTGAACACCTGCTGCCGTCGATTCGGGCGTCGGGCGACGAGCGCATCGAGCACCGGCTCCGCTGCCAGATGGCGGCGTGGCTCTCGGTGTTCGGCATGACCAATGCTGGGTTCGGACTGTCGCACGCGCTCGGCCATCAGATAGGTCCGCGATGGAACGTGCCGCACGGCTTCACCTCGTGCATCACGCTTCCGCACGCGATGCGCTTCATGGCGGTGCGCGCGCCCGAGCGGTTCGGGGCGATCGCCGCGGGACTTGGGCTGCCGTTCGACCGCGGGCGGCCTCACGAGTCGGCGAGTGCATGCGCCGAGCGCGTCGCGGCGTTCATCGCACAGTTCGATGTGCCGCGCCGATTGCGCGATGTGCACGTGCCTCGACCTGAAGTTGGCGACATCGCCGCCGTCGTCCGCGAGGCCATGGAAGAGGCAGGTGCTGTGTCGCAGGCAGTCACCGTCCAGGAAATCGCCGCCGTGCTCGACGCCGCGTACTAGCCCACTCGCGGGGCTTTTCACCCCATTTGCCCTGGACTAAGATCGGCACTCTTGTCCGAACGATTTTTCGCATATAACGCAACACCACTTCGAGAGAACGAGGGCTCGTCATGACGATGCACGTCGTCGATACGATTCTGCCGACTACCATGGTTGGCTCCTATCCCCGTCCGCATTGGTTCACGCAGCAGCTGCTCGGCCGCGACGTTCGCGTGGCGTTCAAGGAAGTGACGCACGAAGAGGCGTATGAGGATGCGGTCGCGACGGTGATTCGCGATCAGGAAGAGGCCGGCCTCGACATCGTGACCGATGGCAACATGTGGTACGACGACTACGTGGGCTCGATCGGCGCGTTCTGCTGGTACTTGTACGAGCGGATCCCAGGGTTCGAGCCGGCGCGCGAGGCGCACCCGTCGTTCGTCAATCAGGAGTCGAGCTTCGGCAAGGTGATGTTCGACGACTGGGGTGGTGTGATCAACAGCGGCCCCGTGAAGCGCGGTCCGATTCGCTGGGCCGACCTGTACAAGATCGCCGCGAAGCACTCCAAGGTGCCCGTGAAAGTGTCGGTCGGTGCGGGACCGGTCAACCTGGCGTGGCACGCCTACTTCAACCACTACAAGGACGCGAAGGAGCTGAGCTACGCGCTGGTGCCGATCTTCAACGCCGAAATGAAGGAGCTGGCGGCGGCCGGTGCGAAGTACCTGCAGATCGAAGACCTCGGCGCGTGGATGCCGCTGTTCACCGGTGACAAGGCGTACTACACGTGGATCAAAGACGTCATCGCGCGGTGCTGCGACGGTGTCAACGCGAAGATCGGCTGGCACTTCTGTTTCGGCAACGCGTGGGGCAACGATCTGATCAGCGGCGCATTCCCCGAGGGCTATCAGACCGTGCTGCCGAATTTCTTCGATACGCCCGGCATCAGCGAGTTCGTGCTCGACTACGCCAACCGCAACATGGCGGGCGTCGAGTTCCTGAAGAACCTGCCGAAGGACAAGACCGTGCAGGTGGGCGTGCTCGACGTGCGGTCGAACGCGATCGAGTCGCCGCAGACGATTGCGGCGCGGATCAAGAAGGTGATCGCGCACGTACCGCCAGAGCAGGTGGTGCTCAGCACCGACTGCGGCATGAAGCCGCTCGCGCGCATGGTCGCGAAGTTGAAGCTCAACGCGCTCGCAGAGGGTGCGAAGCTCGTGCGCTCGGAACTCGTCGGCACGCGCTGACGCGTTACGTGTTCGAGGTTCGACGTTCGACGTTCGATATTCGTCGATTGCGACTCTCAACGTTGAACCTCGAACCTCGAACCTCGAACCTCGAACTTCGAACCTCGAACCTCGAACCCCGAACTACGTGATCGTTCGTACTGCTCCCTCCCGTCTCCTTCTCATCACCCAACCCGCCCATGCGCATCTCGCGCGGCGCATCATGGAGCGATGCGTTCCGCTCGCGGCGCATCCGCGACGAGACGTCATCCTCCACGCGATTCAGGAGCACGACAACGGATGGTCCGAGGAAGACGCCTCGCCGACCGTCAACCCGTCCACCGGTGAGATCGTCGACTTCGTCAACGCGCCCGCGGAAGTGCGTCAGCGTGTGTGGACTCGCGGCGTCGCCAGGCTCGCGGATGATCCCTGGGCGGCTGCTCTCGTCGCGCAGCACGCCATCGTGATCTACGACCGCTTTCACGGCGATCCCATGTGGGCCTCGTTCTTCGACGGCATGCGCGAGGCTCGCGACTCGATGATCGAGGCGGCGCGGGGCTCGCTGGAGACGCTGCGCAGCGACTACGAGTTTCTTCGCCTGGCCGATCTGACGTCGTTGACGTTCTGCACCGGATGGACGGGAGAGCAGCGCTTCGGCGACTGGGCGGTTCGCTTGTCCGACACGCGAGTTCTCACTCCTGACGTTTTCGGCGCAGCA
>Ga0075423_10002784_pt1 | contig 15983 bp, 9 predicted proteins | sample SoiMethybrSBSTD2_FD_80114 | JGI IMG/M metagenome (GOLD analysis project Ga0075423, IMG submission 80114) | Bulk soil microbial communities from a Populus tree surrounding site in Tennessee, USA - Soil MetaG P. TD hybrid SBSTD2 | ecosystem: Environmental > Terrestrial > Soil > Tree plantation...
AGACGCAGTATTCCGCGCGCTGACCGGGCCACCGTCCACAAACAAAATCGGGCCTGCGGCCGCCAGCAGCCACCAGAGCGCAGCGTCCTCCAGGGGCAGCGTGTCGCCAACCTCGTCATCCTCCAGCGCAGCGCGTCGAAAGGCCGCGGCACCAGCGTTGAAGAAATCGCCCTCAGCAAGACCTGATAGAACAGCGAGCGAGCGGGCGCTGGGAATGGCCGGCAGCCCGGCTTCGCCACGCTGGTTCATCGCGGCGGTGGCACCATACGCCACGGCGGCGTGCGGAGCGGCTTCAAGCTCGTCGTAGAGCCGTTGGAGCGTGTCGGGCAGGCAACAATAATTGGCATCCAGGCAATAGATATAGTCTCCCTGCGCCAGCGCAATCCCCTGCATCCGCGCCCTGACCATGGCGACCTTTGCTTCAGCTAGCCTGATTCGGTCGTCGCGGTTGGCGTACGACTCAACCAGCGCCTGGGTGTCAGCGGTTGAGCCATCGTCCACAATGATCAGCTCCCAATCGGCCATTGTCTGGGTCTGAATGCTTTCGATGGCCTTGCTGATCGCGGCTTCGTCGTTGTGCGCCAGGAGGATCACCGACACGTCGGGCCGAACATACTGGCGGCGCAACTGGTTGAAGTTGTCCTTCCAGTGGCGCGAAGAGACCGTATCGAAGCGTACCGCCCCGTACTCGGCGACGATCTCAACCGGGTAGTGCGCCAGAAGCCGCCGCGCCTCAGCCATGCGACTCCCCTGAAGGCCACATACGAAGCGATCGACCCCAGGCCGAGATAGTGTTTCAGAAAATGAGGGAGATGGTTGAGATGATAATCAGTGCTGATTTGAACCAGAAGTTTCATAATATTGCACCTGAGCAGTGTGAAGATGAAGATTTACGAAACGAAGACCTTATCCGGTTGCCGATGACAGCTCCTTTCGCTCCTGCGCTTGCTGTTCGGCCAGGATCGCGATTGACAGGATGTACGCAGTCGCCAAGCGATCGAACGCGGAAAGGCGGAAGGGCGGAAGCAGCGGAAGCGTCCCGCCTGCGTTACAGGGCGCGAGGACCGTCAGCGTGATTCGTTCCCCTCCTTCCGCTGTTCCGCTCCTTCCCCGTGCAAACGTCACGGCGGAAGGCATCATGTAACTCCTGTCGCTTTGTAAGTGCTTGTAATTTCATACCCCCTGAGTCTTGAATTAATCGTACCCCTCATCGGAGGCCGTTCACGGTTCAGTATGGGTCAGATCGCTTGATCACTCCAAAAGGTGGCCAGTGATGCTCCTGATACAGCATGCGCCAGCGTGATTCGTGGACCTCAACCTGTCGTGCAAGCCCTAACTCTTACACGTCACCGTGTTGCTACCACCCAAGGGGTACGATTATTTCGAGACAATACAGGTACGAGATTACAAGCACTTACAGCTTGAGACGTGATTGTTACATAGGCACCTCCTCCTGCTCCTGCGCGTGCTGTTCGGCCAGAGCTGCGATAGCGTCGGAAACCAACTGCCGATAGTCCATCTTCCAGCCTGGCTGTAACGGGATGTGTCCTCGGCGGATCTCACCCCGGCTTGCCCGCTGTTGCACGAAGTCTGCCACTTCGTTGTAGCGGCTGTTTTCGCCTGGCTTGAAGCCGCCGAATGCACTCAGATGGTAGGAATCCGTGCCGGCCCAGCGGTAGATGTAGTAGATTTCTTCGAGTTGGATGGCATAGAACTTGGTGGAACCGGGGAATTTCTTCGCAAGCCGTTTCTCAAAGAGCTGATCATGGCCCGAGCCCTCGGCATCGTACCCTTGTACGGCATCGAACAGCTTGCGCGACCAACAGCTCTGTGAGTGAAAGCAATTCCGCTTCGGGCCTTTGAGCTGACCCTGATACCACACCCAGGCCAGATCCGGCTTGAAGAAGCCCTTTTTGCGTTCAAACCCGGCTACAGAAAAGCTCAGTCGATGCGGCAGGTAGATGTCGTCGTCATCCCAGACAAACAGCAGATCGTATGACGCCAGGGCGATCGCAGCATTCCGTTTCTCGCCGACTGTGCGGAAGCGCCTGGGCACGTTGATCACCTGCACCTCGGGATGGTCGAAGGCCAGTGTTTGCTGATCGTAATCGTTGAGAATGATCAGCTCTTTCTCGCCGGGGTAATCCTGTTGCAGGAAGGAGTAGATCGCTTCTTCGAGCAGCTCAACCCGCCCGTAAGTGGGGCAGATACAGCTCACCGGCGGGGGATCGCTGAGTTGCGCGGCCCAACGCGCCGCTGTTTCCTCCGGAGCACTGGCGGCGAGCTGTGGCTCCGCTGGTGCGGCGGCCTCCTGTAATCGCTGGAAAACGGCCTGAATATCGGGAGCCTGGATCAGTTGTTGCAGCGCTTGCTCCAACATCGCGCCGTCGTCGTCGAGCTCGACCACATCGCATGCGAATTGTTCGGCGTACTGCCTGGGGTAGGGTATGATCGCGCAAAATGGCTCGCCGGCTTCGAAGCGAACGGTCTGATTGGGGCGGGTACATTGCCAGTTGATCGTGATGGTGGCCGGCAGCAGCGACGTGTCGACGATCTGCTCCGGCGCATACAGGCCATCTTTGGGCCGATTGATCGGGCCGCGCACCCACAGGCGGTCTGGCCCGCTGGTTTGCAGCTGATAGCCGGCATACAACGTCAGCAGCCCGTCGCCCAGATTGCTCTGCACAAAGGCGGGCGCATCGTCTTCCGCGGCATCCAGCCGGATGGTGATATCTTCGGGGTTGGGGCCGCCATTCCAGGTGGCTTCAAAGGCATGCGGGCAGAGCAACACCCAGCCGGTGCCGCTGGCCGCGCGTATGGCCCGGTCGGCGGAAGTCGCGCCGGGCGCTGCGTCCCCATCCCGTTCCACAGGCGCAGGCTGCACGACGGCCGCGCGATCGTAGAGCTTATAGGCTTTGATGTTCATGAGTTTGGTGGTCATGGGTTTGGCAATGGTTGCGCCTGCATTCGTTAGTGGGTCAGCCCGATGAACGTAGCGTTGATACACCTGTACATTGTCCGACCTCACACTTGAGAAATCGGCTAATTTCACAAGGTCGGGATAGATTCCATAAGAGATCAAACCACTGATGTATGTTCTGCCGGTCAAACCATCCGCTGCCAATCGTATAGGATACACATGATCACAAAGCTTTTTTGCCCCCTTGATGTTAAGAAAATAGGCACAGGTCCTATTCGCATAATCTTGGAAATGGCAGATTCGATAATTTGAATAAACCGGCGGACCAAAAGGCAGCTTCTTCACATCGGTTCGAAAGTTAATAAACTCCCAATCTTCAGGAAAGGTATGGCGCCGCTCAAGAACGTCCATGAGTTGGTAGTCTATCTCAATGTCGTCTTCAAAAATCAAAACTTCCTCGATGTTTTCCGCGACGACACGCTCCCACATTTTGGCGTGGGAGAGAGCACAACCGATCTCCCCAAGTCTCATCTCCCGTCCGATCGTTTTTATGGCTTGTTGTGAGGAATAGTATTTTAACTCTTCTGAACTTAAATATTCACCGTCGACAGCCGGAATGATTTCAAATTGCCAATTTAATTTTCCTAATTGCTGTTCCATGTATTCGCGCTGGTCTCTCGATCTTTCAAGGTTGAGGATCCAGATAGGAAATGGTCGGTTGATTTTTGTTTTTATAAATTGTTCCCAAGCGAAGTTTGCGAAGGGGTCTGGATGTGATTGTAAAAATTCCTTTAACTGTTCGACGGGCCTGATGACGGGCTGATCATGTTCATCGAAGACCTGACCGACAAACTGATAACCAACTCTCTCGCTGGGGAACGGCTTCTTATCAAAGATCGGATCATGTATCAAGACGTTATCACGGACGAGCGGATAGATAATCTTTCTCAAGAAATCCTGATCAACTTGATAAAAGTCCTTTTTTTGATATTTTTCGATCAGCTCGGCCATATTTGTGATGATTCCTTTCTTGATTCCCCACATTCCAGCCAAAATTCTTGCTCCCTGTCGAGGGTGATCGCGCATAATATGAAATCCCCAATCGCTGTGTTCCCATTCTTGTACAGCTAACATTTCTCTTTCACCTAATCGCGAGTCCGTATCCCTGGAAATCATTACATCAACGAACGGATCACAAGCGGCAAAGAATCTCCAGAACGTACCGGTCCAATCGGGTTTTTCATTCACGATAAAAACCTCGGTATTATTCCTAGTAAGTAGTTCTTGGATGACATGGAGTGGCACGTTCTTAGCGACATAGAATCTGCAAATCCAATCCGGGTAGAAAATGGTCGCCAAATCGGCGTTTTTAATGGCACCTATCGTATATTTTGGGTTTTCGCCCCATAGACCAAAAGATATAACCTTTTTCATGGCCGCTACCCTCCAATCTCTTTAATGAACTTGCTCAACTCTGTGGTGGGAGTGTGGGAGCGACCTGGCCGCCCCCACACTGCCTGCATCTCGTAAGATGTGGGCAGGGTACTCACAATCTGTAAAGAAGCACGTGGTCGTGGTCGTCGGCGGCGGCATGGTCGTCGTCGCGCAGGCTGGGAGCTCGAGCTCGCGTCGACCTGTTGGCGTGCCGCGTTGTCTTCTTTGATCATCCACGTGATCTTATTGCCGTCCAACACCACCGAGAACATGAACTCGTGGGTGCCCGGCAGGGACACCGTCGGCTGCCCGCGATTCTTCGGATTGGACGTGAACATGTTTTTGGAGTGCGTCTCATCGATCGGAATGCTCACGCTGCTGCTCGACGCTCCTCTTTTGATCGTCAAATTCATCAGGCGCGCGCAGATCAAAGATCAGGCAGGTATCCTCCTGCTGCACAACGGCACGATAATGCTGCATCAGGTGCTGTCTGAACTCGTCATAGTGTTCGAGCCACCACAGAGCTGTACTGGGCAAAACCAGGTAATCGGCACCCTTGGCGCGCAGCGCTTCCAAGTGGGCAATGACCGCAACGCTGTCCACTGGATAATACCGCGTATATTCCCCCTGGTCATCCTGCGGAAAGTGCCGGCCCTGTCGTTCGTTCAGCTTGAGCAGATCGTCATCTCCATTACTGATGACCACAACCTTGGCTTGTCGTGGGGTGTTTGCCTCGACCGTTTCCCACAGGCTATTGGCTGCCACTTTGATGTGCGGCACAGGCTGACCAAAGTGAGCGTAAGCCATCTCCGAGAATGAGCTACCTGAGGTGCTGACGACATAATCAGCACTCCGTTGCAGGCTATTGGTTGTCACGTTGACGTACGGCATAGGCCGACCAAGGTGGATCATCGCCGAGAATGAGCTACCTGAGGTGCTGACGACATAATCAGCACTCCGTAATAGCAGCATATCCACCAGCGCATCTTGGACTGCTTGACAGTCGCGGGCCAGGCTGCGCGGCGTCGTCATCACCACCCGATCACCGTAGCGTTGGCGAAACTTCTCGCCGACGTTCTCTTTAGGCGTCAGTATCATTGTTCCCGGATGTTTTGCGCCATCGTCAGTGCAGAGCAGGATACCTGCGTCTGGCACCTCACGTAGATAGGCGTCGACCTCGGCCATCGCCTTGCGTGTGTTGTGGAATGCCTCTGGGAAGATCGTATGAAAATCGCCACGGCGGAGATGGACACCGATCATCTTCGGCCTGAAGTGTACCTGCCGAAAGTCTTCGACTTGACTACGAATCTCTGCCACAGGCGTGAGCGCTTCGAGCCACTCGCCAGCGCGCTTCCATAAGGGCCTTTGCGCTGGATAGTGATGTGGCGCAAACCAGCTCCAACTGCGGAGAGTCACATGGGGCTCCTCGGCCGTCAGAATATCAAACATTGGAGGCTGGCCCCTTCCCCCAAATAGAGGCAGGTCTCTTACCTGTTGGAGATCTACCTCAATCACGTTCAACTGATGCTCATTATCCTCAAATAGCTCATGAAATGTAGCGCCGCAATCGGGGGAACGCGGCCACCACATAGTAAATTGTCTGCCCGTCGCCTCTGCTAAAGCCAGACCGAAAATAAGAACACGTAGCATGTTGGACAATCCGCCATCGGCGGCGACGGTCAGAGTCCGCACAGGTTGGTCGAAGGGCGGATGTGGCTCATGTTGAGCAGGCGCAGAAGACAGCGTCGCGTCCATATCGCCTCCCATAATCAATGCTTCAGGCATAGGCTCATCTTTGCGATGGCCATGTGATAATCGAGACGGGCCGCTCAGTCAGTCTCATCTCTGTAGTGGGAGTGTGGGGGCGGCCAGGCCGCCCCCACCCTTTGCCCGCATCTCCTAAGATGTAGGCTGGGTTACGGACAAAATGTACCGATGCACGGCGTGGTGGTCGTGGTCGGCGGCGGCGTGGTCGTGAACGGCGGCGGCGTGGTCGTGAACGGCGGCGGGCAGGCTGGCGAGCTTGAACTCGCGTCAACCTGCTGGCGTGCCGCCTGGTCTTCTTTGATCATCCAGGTGATCGTATTGCCGTCGAACACCACCGAAAACACGTTGTCATGCGTTCCCGGCAGGAACACCGTCGGCTGCCCGCGATTCTTCGGATTGGACGTGAACATGTTTTTCGAGAAGATCGGATCGACCAGAATGATCACGGTGCTGCTGGACGTGTTGACATAGCCGAAGTAGGCCGTATAGGTGCCATCGCCGTTGTTGGTGACGCACTGCAAGGTTGGAAACACATTCCCTTCGGCCGCCTGCACCGCCGTCGGCGCAACCACCGGCGCGACAATCGGCAACAGCACCAGCGCTAACCCGGCGCGCGCCAGTGTGATGATCAGCTGTCGCCGCGCTGGGTCGGATGGACGCTCGACGCTTGTCTCAAGCAAATTGGCCTTGCCCAGCTCAACCAGAGCCAGCCCGAGCAGCTTTTCGGCCTGCGCAGGTGACACGTTGAACTTCTGGCGCAGCAACTCGGTCAACTGCTGGGGCGTGGTCTGGCCGTCGCAGTGTTGAAAGACCAGCGCCGAGGTGGCGTTCAGCACATATGACTGTTTGCGCTTGGTGTCAAAGACGCCCAGCCCATCGCCGACTGCTTCGGTAACGACGGTCGTACTTCGTTGTGGATTTGTCACGTAGTGACCTCCTGTTTCTGACGAATAGCAGGCAATCGCACATTCCTTCCGGCTTCTGACGATGGACGAAGGACGAAGGACGATGGACGATGAATTGCAGCTATCGTCTATCGTCTATGGTCTATCGTCAAAACACGGAGCGATCGCGGGGTTGGCTGTACTTATTGTGTTGCTGCTGACACCTCCTTCTGCGCTTGCGCGCGCTGTTCGGCCAGTGTTGCAATAGAGCTGGAAACCAACTGCCGATAGTCGGTCTTCCAGTGTGGCTGTAACGGGATGTGTCCTTGGCGGATCTCACCCCGGCTTGCCCGTTGTTGGACGAGAGATCCGACTTCATGGTGGCCCACGTTTTCACCGGGCTTTAGGTCCCCGAACGCACTCAGGTGATAGGAACCCGTACCGCTCCAGCGATAGAGATAATAGATTTCTTCCGGCTTGATATCGTAGGTCTTGGTGGCGCCGGGGAATTGCTGCGACAGGCGTTCTTCGAAGAACACATCATATGCGGTGCCGTCGGCCACATACCCGCGGACGGCATCGAACAGTCGGCGCGACCAACAGCTCCCGGCATGATAAATGCTTTCGGTCGGACCATGCAGTGCTTCGTTGTTCCAAAACCAGGCTTCGTCAGGCTTGAAGAAACCCTTTTTTGGGTCAAAGTGCTCAAGGGAAAAGCTGAGGCGATGCGGCAGGTAGATGTCGTCATCATCCCAGACAAAAAGCAGATCGTGCGACGCCAGGGCGACCGCCGCATTCATCTTCTCGCCCAGGGTGCGGAAGCGCGTGGGCAGGTTGATTACCTGCACTTCGGGATGATCGAATGTTAAAATCTGATCGGCGTAGTCATTCAAGACGATCAGCTCTTTCGGTCCGGTGTAATCCTGTTGCAGAAATGAGTAAATCGCCTCTTCTAGCAGCTCCGGGCGCGCATAGGTCATGCAAAAACAACTGACTGCGGGTGTATGCTCCATTATCCTCACTCCTTAGAACCGCTGAACCGCTGAACCGGAACAGCTATTCGGCCAGGGTTGCGATATAGCTGAACACCAACTGCCGATAGTCGGTGTGCCAGTGTGGATGTAACGGGATGCGTCCTTGAGGGATCACACCCCGGCGTGCCCGTTGCTCGACAAACTGCTCAATTTCGTGATGGCCGATGTTGGCGTCCGGACGATACTCGCCATAGCCACTTATGTGATAGGAACCTGTGCCATACCAGCGGTAGAGGTAATAGATCTCTTTCGGCTGCGTGTCGTAGGCGCTGGTCGAGCCTGGAATTTGACGCTCAAGCAGATTTTCAAAGACCACATCCTCGCCCGACCCGGCGGCCGCATAGCCGCGCACCGCGTCAAATAGCTTACGTGACCAGCAACTGATGCCGTGGAAGGTGTTGTAATACGGGCCGCTCAGCTGGCCATCGTTCCACATCCAGGCGCTGCCGGCTTTGAAAAAGCCGCGCCTATGATCGAAATGGGCCACCGAGAAGGACAGCCGGTGCGGCAGGCAAATATCGTCGTCATCCCACACAAAGAGCAGATCGTGCGCTGCCAAGGCCACGGCCATATTCCGTTTTTCGCCCACCGTGCGAAAGCGTTTAGGAATATTGATCACCCGCACCTCCGGATGCTCGAACGCAAGCAGTTGCTGGTCGTAATCGTTCAGGACGATCAGCTCTTTGGGCCCGGCATAGTCCTGTTGCAGAAACGAATAGATCGCTTCTTCCAGCAGTTCCGGGCGCCCATAGGTCAGACAGATGCAACTGACTGCGGGGGTGTGATCCATCACGCTCACTCCATAGAACCGCTGAAATCGCAGAACCGCTGATTGCGCTGAACCGCTGCGGCCAGCTGAATCGGTCCCCTCAGCGGCGTCAGTCTTCTCAGCGCCTCAGCGGTTCTGCTGAACCCACTTAAACAGAACAGCTATCCGCGAATTTTTCAAACAACCAGTCGTCGTCGCGCGCGCGGCGGGCGGCGAACTCGGCCCGCCGCTGCCAGACATCGCTCTCCACGGCATGCGCCATCGCGTGGCCAAAATCGCCCTGTGTTTTCAGCGCGGAGACAACTCGCGCGATGCGCTCCTGATTGAAATGCAGCAGGGCCACCCGCAGCACATTGTGCGTGACGATGCCCGGCTTGACTTTGAGCGGGTTCTCCGTTCGGAAGTAGTGCAGAATGGTCACGTCCGGCACGACCCAGACCTCGTAGCCCAGCAGCCAGTAGCGCATACACAGCTCGAGATCTTCCGAGCCCCACTGCGACATGCCGGGGTCGAATCCTCCCGCGCATTCCAGCGTCTCGCGGCGCATGGCCATGAAACCGCCGCCCAGCGTCGGCACCGGGTAGGGTTCGCGCTGCTGCCATCCCAGCCACTCCACCCGCAGGTTGGGCTCGGCGATGCGCTGGGCATACGCGACCTTGTGCTCGGGTTGGCCTATGATGCCGATGCCGGGGCCGACCACGCCGACATTAGGCTGGTTGAGCGTGGCGACGACCGGCTGCCACCAGTGCTCGGGGAGATCGATATGGGCATCGGCAAAGACGACCACCTCGCCGCGCGCCGCCGCCAGCCCGCGGTTGCGCGCTCCGGCGACGCCCAAGGGCTTGGCCGACTGGATAAGTGAGACGGTATTGCAGTTGCAGTTGCGGTCGGCCAGGAAATCGGCGCTGCCGTCGGTCGAGCCGTTGTCGACCACGATGATCTCGCAATTGGCGGGCAGCGTCGCCTCGAATTGTTCGACGGTGCGTTGGAGCAGCACCGACTCGTTCAAGGCCGGCAGGATGACGCTTATTCTGGCCGGGTGGGTGCCGCGGAACAACTGCTCCGCCGCCGCCGCATCCATTGGCTGCGGGCCGGGGATGACGAAGAAGGGCGGCGGAAACGGCACGACGGCTTCGGCCGGCTTGGCAGGGCCATTATCCAGATAGTTTCGAACTAGCGCGGTGTAATCGGTCTTCCAATGTGGGGCCAGCCTGATCTGGCCTTGTTTGATCTGTCCCCGTTCGGCCTGCTCCCGCACATGGGCCGCGACTGCATCGCGCCCATGGCCGTTCTGTCCGGTAAGGCTCAAGTGGTACGAGCCGGTGCCGGCCCAGCGATAGATGTAGTACACATCTTCCGGCGTGATCTGATCGCCCCTGGTTGCGCCGGTCCGCAGGTCTTCGCACAGCACTTCGAACCCGATGTCATACGCGTTGCCGACGTGCGGGTAGCCCTGCGCCGCGAGAAACAGCTCGCGCGAGAAACAACTGCCGCCGTGGAAGTTGTTGCGCTCCGGGCCGCTCAGCCGGCCATCGTTCCAGAACCAGGCGCTGTTGGCTTTGAAAAAGCCGCGTCTGGGATCGAAATGGGCCACCGAGAAGGAAAGCCGGTGCGGCAAGTAGATGTCGTCGTCGTGCCAGACAACGATCAGATCGTGCGTGCAGAGCCCCGCCGCAGCCTTGTACTTTTCCCCGACCGAGTTGAAACGTATCGGCACGTTGACGATCCGCACCTCGGGGTGCTCGAACTCGAGTGTTTGCTCCGCGTAATCATTCAGGACAATCAGCTCTTTCTGGCCGGGGTAATCCTGCTGCAAAAACGAATAGATCGCTTCTTCAAGCAACTCAACCCGCCCGTAAGTCGGGCAGATACAGCTCACCGGCGGATCGGTGAGCTGGGCCGCCCAACGGCTCGGCGTGGATTCGCGAGGGGTGGGCGAAGTCGTTGCTTCGTCGGTGGGTTCGTCGATGGTCTCGGCACCGGCGCTGCCCAGACGCTGGAAGACATGCTGGACCGCCGGGTCGGCGATCAGTTGTTGAAACGCCCGCTCGTATGCCTCGACATCCGTGTCGAGCGGCACGACTTCGAGCGCAATATGTTCGGCATCGTCCTCAGCGGCTGGTTTGGGATAGGGCAGGATCGTGCCGAAGGGCTCGCCTGCTTCAAACCGGATGGTTTGCTGGGGACGCGTACATTTCCAATGGATGCTGATGGTGCAGGGGAGCAGCGAGGTATCGACGATGCTTTCGAGCGGATACAGGCCATCCTTGGGCAGGTTGATCGGGCCGCGCAGCCAGAGCGTTGTAGTTTCGGTCTTGAATTGATAGCCAGGATAGAACGTCAGTAGCCCAGCGCCGAGACTGCTCTGCACGAAGGCCGGGGCATCGGCGTCGGGTGCCTCGCTGCGGATGTCAATGTCTTCGGGCGCGGGTCCACCATTCCAGGTGATTTCAACGGCATACGGGCAGAGCAACTCCCAGCCACGCCCGCCGGCCGTGCTCAAGGCAAGGTTGGCGGCGACCGTTTCGTCGGTCTTGGCCCACGCCGGCTCATCCGGTACGAGTTGCAGGGTTGCGGCATGCTCATACAACGCATAAGCTGTCACCGTGGCGGCATGTGGATGACTATACAGCGGATCGGGAGAGCGATTCGCATGAGGTAGCGCCGCTACTAGGATGTCGTTAGGTGCATTTCCGTCCTCGAAGTGGAACTGATAGCTCGGGTTAATCGTCAGCAGTTTTTCTTTGACTCGTTCGACTGTAACGTCGGGCCCGAACTCATCGCCGAAGAGACGGACATCGTCTATGAGAATGGTGTGAGTCTTGATCCAGTGGTCGGCGATGAGATCAAGCTCCTCCAGCAAAGGGCAGAGCTTGTCTCCGAGCGCCGTACCACCCCCGCTGTAATGGGCATCGAGCCAGAAGGTCGCGGGCGCGTCGACTTGGGCCAGCATCTCTGGCAGTCGGTCTTTCGACAAGCCGGCAAAGAGCCGGACGCGACTGTCATTGCCGAAGCGGGTCTGGTACTGGCCCCGCCAGTTGTTGCTCAGTTCAACCGTCAGCACGCGCTCGAAACCGCAGTGCAGGGCCAACGCGCTGGTGTCGCCCATGTACGTGCCGGTTTCGACGAAGATCTTGTTTGAGTACTTACTTAGGACTGCACGATTGATCGGCATGCTATCTCCCCTATGATGATTGTTTCGCTGCTCAAACAATAACTCGACATCGCTCTTGATGATGGCATGCTCTTGCTGCAATTTCTGTAACATGCGTTGAATCGTTTGCGGGCGCTGCCACTCGTCGGTGTCGAGAAAGAGGAGGAATGCGCCACGGGCGATAGCAGCGCCAGCGTTACGAGCAGCTTCAGCGTCGACGTTATCTGTTTGAACCGCACGTACAAACGGAAACGCCGTTAGCAGATCAGCAGGTATCGAGAATCCATCACAGACAACAATCGCCTCCCATTGGCGAAACGTTTGCGCCTCAAGACTATCGAGCGCATCCGTCAAGCAGTGGGCATGGTCCACATCGCACGGAATGACAACGGATACGACAGGTTCATCGTACTGGCGTACAGGGTGTGAAGGTTTGGCAGGTGTCGCCATGCTCGCCAATGGGTGCTGGCCATCCGTGACGTAGGGCTTGCCCGCCAGCCAATCCGGCTCCCTGTAGCCAATGGTGCCGCTCACGCTTCCGCCCATGTAGTAGCTAAACAACGGCTCTTTGCTTGCCAGCTTTCCCCGATAGCCAAGGGCCCCCATGCGCATCCAAAATTCGGCATCTTCGGCCCCGGCCCCTCGCGGCGCATAGCGTTGCCGGTAACCGCCAAGCCGCTGCCACAAATCTCGTCTGAACATACAGCAAGTGGGGACAGCGTTGTGTTTCTTCAGGAAACTGTCGAAGTTATACTCGACCGGCCACTCGAAGACACACCGCTGCCCATCCTGCCATACCCGTTCCATTTTAGTGTAGGCGAGGCCGAGCGAAGGGTCGGCTAGCAACGCTTGCAAACAGACTTCGATGAAGGGGGGTTTGATTTCGTCGTCGGCATCGAGACAGACAATGTATTTGCCAACTGCCTGCTCGATGCCCCAATTCCGCGCATGAGCGACGCCCTGTTTTTCACAATTGGTATAGCGAACAGTGCGGTACTGTTGGGCAAGATTGTGTGCCACCTGTGCCGTGTTGTCGGTTGAATTGTTATCGACAATGATGATTTCCCAGGGTTGGTGCGTCTGCGCTAACACGGATTGCACCGCCCGCTCTAAGATGTGGCTGTAGTTGTAACATGGAATGATCACACTCACTCGCGGCGGCTGGTGGAAGTGTTGGATCGTGGCGTCATAAATGCCGTGCAGCTGCTCCATCACCCGCTGCCAGGTGAATTGCCTGGCGAGTTCTCGCCCGTTGGCACCTAGCATGTCTCGGTGCTTCAGGCAGTATTCTAGCCCGTTGGCGAGATCGTCATAGTCGCCCGGCTTGGCCAAATACCCGTTGACACCGTGCTGCACCATGTCCAGAATTGCGCCGTGTCGAAAGCCCAACACGGGGATGCCGGCGGCTGTGCTCTCAAGGATGCCGATTCCACCCGTTTCCTTTGTGGTCGCCAGATAGATGCCCGCACGTTGCATTATTTTGTGCGTCTGGTCATGCGTCAAAACACCGGTGGCTATCACGTTCGGCGTGGGATTTTTCGGTGCGAACGTAGTCAAAAAGCGCTGTTGTGGAAAACGCTTGGCAAGCTCGCCGACTGGCGCAGGATCACAGCCAGCAGTAGCCCGATTTTTATTCCAGAGTACATAGCCGTCGTTCGGTTCGCCATGTTGCCATTCCTGCCAATCGATGCCATACCCTAAGACTCTCGGCTGTAGGTGCATATCCCTCCGCAAACTCTCCGCCACCCAATCGCTTGGCACAGTGATAGTGGTTGCGTAACGAATAGCATCAATGGCATCTCGATTCGCTTGATATTCCCCTAGATCGGCACTGTAGTCGGCGGTGAAATACAACTCGTGCAGATGCACCACGAAAGGGCCAGCAATCGGGTACTCCTTGCTCATCCCGGCATGGACAGCCAGCACATCAAAAGAACCTGTTTGCGAGCCGACAAACTCAATCCCGGCCGCAGGCGCGTGCTGAAAATATTTGCGCACCACTGTATGAATATCACTCTCACTTGATGCAAGGTTGAGCGCATTCGGAACCATCATGACTTTCATGCTCACTCCTGAACTGGTAGACCTTTGGAAAAGGTGTCCGCACTGTCAATGCAGCGCTATCAGCTTCTGATCTCACTATGATTCTTGTCTAGCGCAATGACAATCTTAGGAAATGGGATCTCCCATTTTTCTGGATAACAGTAACCGGGCTTGAGCGTCTTCGGCGGATGGTCGATGAAGTAACGATTGAGGTGACTCTCATCATGCCAGACGGCGATATGGTTTTTGCGCAGATCCTGGTCGACATTGTTTGCCAATTGCCCGGCCATCCTCAGGAATGCGTCTGATGCGCCGCCATGCACGCCTCCGCAATAATAGATATTCCCCTCGGCGGGGGCGACATAGGCTGTTGAAATTGGATTTGTCTCATAGGTATATGTACTACGACCACGCGCGTAGAACCCAGGATGCTGAACGCCAACCAGTCCGGTCGGCGTATCGGGCAGCATCTCTTCGCCGCACTCAGCTACCAGGCGCATATCTACATCGCAGTAGAAAAGGTAATCTATCGTGCTCAATAGACTGCTATACTGAAGAAAGAGACGATACCGGAGCAATGTAATGAGCGGCCATGGGGAATGTTGAATTGGGCAGACAATCGTATTGGTAGCATCTACAAATGGAGCGCTATTGTCTGTGAACAAGAACTTCTGAACCGGATAAGACGTAAAGAAAAATTGATCAACAGATTCATAGAGCGGCCTAATAAATTGTTGGTATTTGCCTGTCGCAATCGTCAATAAACCGATCTTGTACGGTTTGTCTCTTCTTGCTGCTGTTCCCAGGACATTTTCGGCAGGGGCATGAGTCATTTGTTCTTGAAGGGTAAGGTTTTCATACTGATGCCGACCTGCCCAATCAATGTGGTGCTCGTCGATGATGTTTCGCCGCTTGAACACCAATTCGACCTCCTGCTGAACGCTGCGCGGCGCAAACTCAACGTAGGCATCGACCTCGATGCGATAGCCCTGGTCGAACATTTCGGCGAGGTGGGCAGCCGAGTATTCCGGGCGCGACCCCGCCCGATTGTCGAACATGATCTGCACCTTGTTGACTGGGGCGCAGAACGCGACCGATCGCACATAGCAAAGCAGGTGGGGGGTTTGCTGCTTGAACCTGCTTAGGTTTGTAGACATCCACGACTCTAGTGTATTCGGATTGATGAAGGATAATTCCTGTAACAAGCTTGCTAGCTCGTCGATGCGGAACACGGAGCTGGAGACTTCGAGCGGGTAATTGAAATCTCCCTGTGCAGTTGTCCAATCAAACAGCCGCATGTTCTCGCCAATCCGCGTGAGTGGAGGTCGAATCTGGGCCATAGCAACCATATACATATCGGTGATATTCTCACCCAGGCGGAGCGAAAAGCCCAGCGCCGCCGGATGACGCGCCAGCGCCTCGCAAACCTCGCCCAAATGAAAGTCGCGGACAAAGATGTTATCATCAACCAGGAACAAGACGTATCCAGCCAGGCCATTTGCCGATTGAGTTGCTAGTAAGTCCAAGACATTCTGGCGAAAGTCGGTTTCTTCGACAAAGTGGACGTAGCCATACTCGGCGTACTCCCGCCTCAGCTGCGCATACTGCTGCGCGTGGTGTCCATTCGTTGTTTTGTAGATGACATGCAGCGTGCTGGCCTCGGCATCGCGACAATGCAAGTGGAACGAACGCAGTGTCGCATCCAACTGCATCGCCCGGTCGCGGCTGAAAACGATACCGAGCACCGAGGGATCGCTGGGCTGCGCGGCCCAACGCGCCGCTGTTTCCTTGGGCGCGCTGGCGGATGGTTGTGGCGCTGTTGGTGCGGCGGCCGCTTGTAATCGTTGGAAAACGGCCTGAACATCGGGAGCCTGGATCAGCTGTTGCAGCGCTTGCTCGTATGCCTCGACATCCATGTCGAGCGGCACGACTTCGAGCGTAACATGTTCGGTAGCGTCTTCAGTGGCTGGTTTGGGAT
>Ga0075423_10002786_pt1 | contig 15982 bp, 12 predicted proteins | sample SoiMethybrSBSTD2_FD_80114 | JGI IMG/M metagenome (GOLD analysis project Ga0075423, IMG submission 80114) | Bulk soil microbial communities from a Populus tree surrounding site in Tennessee, USA - Soil MetaG P. TD hybrid SBSTD2 | ecosystem: Environmental > Terrestrial > Soil > Tree plantation...
TGACCAGCGACTGGGCCGCCGGTCCGCTCGAGGAAGCGCTGCGCCGCGTCGCGGAACGCCGCGGCCTCGGTGCGGGTAAGCTTTTTCAGCCGCTTCGCGTAGCACTCACCGGGTCGGCGGTGAGCCCCGGCATCTTCGATGTGCTCCTACTGTTGGGACGGCAGCGGTCGCTCGCTCGAATCGACGCGGCGCTGAAGGAGCTCGCGCGATAAACACAAGGTGCAACTCGACAGGGATCACCCCTGTCTCACCTTTGGAGATGGTGGGAGCGTCGCGTCCGGTCGACAGCGCACGTTGACCGACAATCGTTGCGAGCCGTACATTAGCCGAGAACGAGGGTCGCCGGGCGGGCTCATCGAGCCTCCCGGCGACCCGTTTTCCCGAGGGCCTCATGCCCGAACAGCTGAGCACCATAGAGCGACGGGTCTACCACTATCTGCTCGATTTCCTCGGCGAGCACACCTATCAGCCAAGCATCCGCGAAATCGGAAAACGTTTTCGCATCAAGTCGACGAAAACAGTCTCCGACATTCTCCAGTCGCTCGCTGAGAAAGGCTTCATTCAGCGCGATCCCGCCCGCTCCCGCGGCGTCCGGCTGCTGGGATACTCGACTGTCGGGCGTATGCAACCCGTGCCGTTCTACGGGAAGATCGCAGCCGGCGAGCCGATGCTGATACCGGAGAACAGGGATCGCTTCATCACGATGGACCGCGCGTTCGTGCCGAGTGACGACTGCTTCTTCCTGCGTGTGTCGGGGGACAGCATGATCGGCCGCGGCATTTTCGACCGCGACTTCGTCCTCGTCAATCCGTCAGCCCGCGCCAGCGATGGCGATATCATCGCCGCACGCGTGGGCACCGAAGCGACCGTGAAGACGCTGCAGCATCGCGGGGCCACGATCGTGCTCGAGCCGGCGAATCCCGACGAGCGGGAGCTCGTGATCACGCCTGACGACGATTTTGCGGTGATCGGAACGATTGCCGCCGTCTTTCGGCCGTTCCATGATGCGTCCGATGAATCGGACGAGGCCGGCGCACCGCCGCTCTGACCGCCAGAATCCTGTAGCGAGGCGGCCGCGGGTCTGGCCGCCCATGGCGCGTTAGGCGCGATCTACGGGTTCGGCTGGGCGCCCCGGTCGACGGCTGAAATTGGCTTCGGCGCGCGGTCTTTCTCCTGCTGCTGGTGCTCGCGCTCCTTGCGCTCGCGCAGCTCCTTCACCGCCTTGCGGAACTCCTCCTCGTTCATCGACCGCTGCGACTGATACAGAATCTCCTGTCGCAGTGACGCCATGGCGCGATCGCGCTCCGCCGCGATCGGATTGCCCTGCGTGTTGAGCGGGAGAAAACCGAGCAGCACGTTGGGAATCGACACCTTCCCGAGGCGGATGTACTGGTTGTCGATGCCGTACTTCTTGCCGTTCTTCTCGACCGTCCAGTCGCCGCGCTCGAACTTGTTAGGCGTGTAGCTGTTGGCGGCAATGGAATCGCGCGCCCGCTCGATGTCCGCCGTCACGACGCTGTCCATCCGGGCGTCCGCCGATTTTGGAGCGCTCACGACAGGGGCGGGTGGCACCCAGATCCGCGGATCCGAATACGAGGGCCGAATGCCCTTCGTCGCGCCGCCACGACCGATGAGCGGTCCGTTGTTCTCTTCTTCGGTGGATGCGGGCGGAGTGGCGGCGGGTGCGACCGGCGGGATCCCGTTCGGCACCTCGGTTGGCGCGACCAGCGGGGGTGCCGGCTTCCTGTTTGGGGTTTCCGGGCGACCGTTGCCGCCGCTCTTCCCCGGGGTGTTGGTCGCGGATGCCTGCGGGAGTGCCAGGAAGCTGATGCGCTCCGGCTCGACGGGCTGCTCCTTCGAGGAGAAGAGCGACGTGAACGGATACGGAATGAGGAGGATGCGAAGGAGAGCGACCCCGACGAAAACGTGCAGAACGATCGAGATGATCGCCGGCCCCGAAAGCCGTCGCCGGCCCTGGGTCTGAGCTCGCTTGGGGTAGGGTCGCCTGACCCTCGGTCCTACCTTCGCGTCCTTCGTCTCTTCGTTCAGCGTTCCCCCAGGATCCCTGTCCCTTCCGTCGCGCGCCGGTGGCCTCGCCTTATAGTCCATGTCGCGTACGGTGTTCCACGATAGCTCCGACGCATCGCCCGCGCCACTCTGCGCCCCCTGAGACTTTATACCGATGGCGGAGCCACGGGGTTTGTAACCATGCTCACGCCCACGACTTCGACCTCGACGATATCGTCTTCCTCGAGCTTGCCGACCCCGGCCGGAGTCCCTGTCGCTATGAGGTCGCCCGGCTCGAGCGTCATGACACCCGAAATGTACGACACGAGAAACGGAATGGAGAACGCCATGTCGGCTGCCTTGCCGTGCTGGCGTTTTTCTCCATTGACCCGAGTAACGACCTCGAGCTTCGCGAGCTGGTCGGCCGACATTCGGCCTGCCAGCGGCTTGCCGACCGGGCAGAACGTGTCGAATCCCTTCGCCCGGGTCCACTGACCGTCCTTCCGCTGCAGGTCGCGCGCGGTCACGTCGTTGATGGCGACGATGGCGGCAATGCCCTCGATGGCGTCGGCCTCGGACACGTGGCGTAACCGACGCCCGACGACCACGCCGATTTCGCCCTCGAACTCCACCTGCGCTGATTGCGGAGGCAGCACGATCGACTCACCGCCGTCGATGAGACTCGATGGCGGCTTGAGAAAGATCAGCGGCTCCGCCGGAACTTCGTTGCCGAGCTCGCGGGCGTGCTCGAGGTAATTCCGGCCAACGCAGACGATCTTGGAGGGGCGTTGTGGTGGCATAGTCCCCGTCATCTACTCGCGTAAAAAGCCTGGATGTGCTCCAACACCGCGGGCCATGCACCAACGAGGCGGCGCGCGGGTGGAAGAGCGTCGAGGAGCGTGCGGCCATACGACTTGGAGATGACGCGCGGGTCGGTCAGAACGATGACGCCGCGGTCCGTCGCCGTTCGGATGAGCCGCCCGAACCCCTGTTTCAGACGCAGCGACGCATGCGGCAGCATGTACTCACGAAACGCGTCCCCGCCCCGTCGCTCGATCGATTCGCAGTGCGCCGCGGTGACGGGCTCGTTGGGCACCTTGAACGGAAGCTTGGTAATCACCAGGGCGCGCAGCGCGTGCCCAGGAACGTCCACGCCTTCCCAGAAGCTGGCGGTTCCGACGAGCACGGCACGCTCGTTCTCCCGAAATCGTCGAAGCAGTGCGTCGCGCCCATCATCGCCGTGTACGAGCAGCGGCCACCGTCGCTCGACGCCGCGCGCGCGCAGCTCCGCGGCTACCAGTCGGACATCGCGGTGGCTCGTGGCGAGGACGAACATGCCGCCGTCCGACGCCGTCGCTACGTCGAGCACCACGCGCACGACGAACTGGATGTGCGCGGTCGCATCGACGTTAGGCGCCGGCGCGTTCGTCGGGATCGCCAGCCGCGCATGCCGGGGGAAGTCGAACGGCGAAGGGTAGAGCGCGGTCGCAGGCTCGAGCTCGGGGTCGTCGAGCCCGAGGCGTCGGCTCAGAAAGTCGAAGCGCTGCTCCGCGGCGAGCGTCGCACTGGTCACGACGGCGGTCTTCACGCGCCGGAACAGATCTTCCCGAAGCACTGGTGCGAGATCCAGTGGCACCGACGTCACGGCGAGGTTCCGCTCCTTGCCGCGCACCTCGATCCATCGAACCGCGGCCTCCGAAGCGTCGGCCGGCTTCAGCGTTCGTCGCAGCGCGTCGCCGGCACCCTGGAGACGCCGAGCGATCCCCCGAAGCTCGTTGAGCAGCGGGGCGACCGCTTCCGCCCGGGCCTCGTCGACCTCCAGCCGCTCGCGGACGACGCGCAGCCCCTCGTGCAGCAGCTCGATCTCCGCCAGCAGCTCCTCCAGCGCCATGTCCAGCCCACTTCGCCAGATGCGATGGCGCGCGAAATCGTCCGTGAGGCGGAGGACCGGCACACCGCTTTCGTCGAGCAGCGTCGACAGCAGATCGAAGACGAGCCCCGCGCGATCGCGCGCAGCCAGCACCGATGGCGACAGCTTCGTTGCGGCGAGATCGAGGCTCGCGGCGCTCAGCAGGTCCTTCCCCTCGGCCAGGCGCGCCATGAGCGCCGGCAGGATCCCCTTCCCGGTGCGATCGAGCCGCGCAAACAGCCGCTGCAGGGAGCGGCGCGTCACCGTGGCGCCAAGGTGGGCGGCCGCCGCGTCCTCCATGTGGTGGCCTTCGTCGACGACGAGCCGCGAGTACGCCGGCAGCACCGCGGCGTCGTCCCAGTTCTGCGAGACACGCCTAACGGCGACGTCGGACATGAGCAGGTGATGGTTCACGACGATCACGTCCGCCTGCGCCGCCTTGCGGCGTGCCGCGAACAGGAAGCACTTGTCGTAGAACTGGCACCGGGCGCGATTGCACAGGTCCGGTTCGGCCGACACCTCGTCCCACAGCTCGGCGCGCGGCGGCGCCGGCATGTCGCTGAGCGAGCCGTCCGTGGTGCGCTCGGCCCAGGCCGTGAGCGCCGTCAGCTCGTTACCTAACGACTCCTCGAACAGCGCAGTGCCCGTCGACACCGCCTGCTCGAGCCGCATCCGGCACAGGTAGTTGCGCCACCCCTTGAGCAGCGCGAACCGTACGGGCTGGTCGTCGAGCGCGCGGGCGAGAAACGGCAGGTCCTTGCCGACCAGCTGTTCCTGGAGGTTGATCGTGTTGGTGGACACGACCGTTCGCTCGCGGTTCGCGGCCGCCCAGCGAAGCGCGGGGATGAGGTAGCCGAGCGACTTCCCGATCCCGGTGCCCGCCTCGAGTAGTCCTACGCCGCCGTCGTTGTAGAGCTGCGCGATCTTCGATGCGAGCTCGCGCTGGGCGGGTCGGTCCTCGTACTTCGGCAGCAGTCGTGCGATCGGGCCGTCTGGCCCGAGGTCGGCGTCGATGGCAGCCGTCTCGAGCAGCGTGTCGGGCTCCGCGCGCGGCACTTCCACGACCACGTAAAACTCGCGCGCGTCGTTGTCGATGATCCCGAATCCTACGCCGTCGTCGTGAACGCGCGCCGCAACCTCATAGTCGGCGTCCGAGGGCTCGAGCAGGCCGGATGGATGATTGTGGACGAGCATCTCGCCCCGCTGCGCGAAGCCGGGCAACGCGAGAACGCTCTGCACATCCCCGCGTGCGACCACGCGCGCCGTACGTACGACGCCCTCATCATCGATGGTGCATACGAAGCACACCTCCCGCCCTCCCGCGAGCCGAATGGCGGCGCGCATGGCCGCGGCGGGAGACGACGCGAGGCGGGAGTGTCTGGAGCCGGAGACTGCGGGCGGCGGCACGATGAGCAAGATAGCCTCCGACCGAAGATTTCACGAACCAATCCCGCAGTTTACGTCTTGAGCGGCTTTTTCTTTGCGGCCGGGAACAGGACGTTGTTCAGGATCAGCCGATAACCGGGCGATGTCGGGTGCAGCGCCAGGTCGGTAGGCGCGTTGCCGATGTTGTGCTGCGGGTCCTCCGGATCATGCCCGCCAAGGAACGTCCACGAACCCTTGCCGTAGTCGCCGTGGATGTACTTCACCCACGGCGCCCCTTCCTCGTACGCGAGCACCGTCACGCCCGGCTTGATGACCGCCTTGTTGAAGCTCGTCGTCACCCCGTAATAATCGGGGATGACCGTGCGATGATCCTGCACGAGCATCGTGGCGACCGGGTCGAACTTCGCCGAGAACGCGAACAGCGTGAACTGTCCGAGCGGCTGGCGGCGCGCCGGGACGTTGACCTGGTGCCCATCGATGTCGCTCATGGAGTTCGTGAACGGCGACTGCTCGACGTGTACATCGCGGAACGCCATCGCGCGCTTCCAATCCATCTTCGCATCCACGTCCTCATCGATGGGAGTTCCATCCGCATAGGCCGCGGCGATGTCCGCGTTATGCGCGGCGATCGCGAGCTCGAGCGTCTCCGTGGCGCCACACATGGCGAACAGGAACCCACCGCCTTCCACATATTGTCTGATGCGCTCCGCTACCGCCTTCTTGAGCGCCGGAATCGAGGCGAACCCAAGACGCTTCGCGGCATCGAGATTCCGCTCGCGCTGCTCCACGAACCAGGGCGCATCGCGGAAGCCGAGATACAGCTTGTTGAGCTGTCCGGTGAAGTCCTCGTGAAAGAGATGCAGCCAGTCGTACTTCTGGAGGTCGCCGTTCATGACCTCATCGTCCCACACCGTCGTGTACTCGATGCCGGCGTAACGAAGCGCCAGCGTCACGGCGTCGTCCCACGGCGGAGATTTCGGCGGCGTATAGATCGCGATCTTCGGCGCTTTCTCCAGCGTCACCGCATCCATGTTCCCGCTGGCGATCTCGGCACGGATCTGCGCCAGACGTCCGTTATCGAGTGGCTCGAACGTCACGCCGGCGAGCGTCGCGGTCTTCCGGAGCTCAGGCCCGTCAGGTAGCAAGAACGACCCGCCCCGGTAGTTGATGAACCACTCCGCGCGGTTCCCGGCCTTGAGCGCGTTGAAGGTCAGGCCGTACGCCTTGAGGTGATTCTGCTGCGCGTCATCCATCGGGACGAGCAGGTGCTGAGCGCCAGCAGTGCTCGCGAATATCGCGAGACTCGCGAGGGCAAGCAGGCACCACGCCTGACTCGTTAGGTGGCGAGCAACACCCTGTGCGGAGCCGCGGCGAAGAGGCAATGGTCGGGTCATGTCGAGGGAACGCTCTGTCGAGCGAGGTCCAGCTCGCGCCGGGCCTGAGGCACAAGCGCGCTTCGGGGATACGTCAGAATCATATGCTCGAGACGCTGCACCGCGCCGGTCCTGTCACCGGTCCGGCGCAGCGTCCGGGCCCACTCGAGGTCGGCTTCCGCCGCCTCCGGGGCCGACGCGTAGTCGTTCACGATGCGCTGCCACAGCGCGATGGCCGAGCTGTCGTCGTGTCGCGCGGAATAGATGCGGGCCGCCGCGTTGAGCATCAGCGCCACCGCGTCCGGCACCTGGGGCGCCGCGCCCACGAGCTTGGCGACGGCCGCCGCGCTATCGCCGCGAGTGAGGGCCAGAAACGCGCTCCCGACCTGCGGTGCACTGTCCACCCTGGTTCGGCTGAGCAGCGCCAGGGCGAGCAGGAGATCCGGGTCTGTTTCGCTCGAGCGCTTGAGAATGCGACGCGCCGTCCGGAGATCGCCCTCGTACAGCGAGATCCAACCCATCGTGCGGTCCTCATCCTCTCCGGTCGGCGTCGTGCCCATCGCGGCGCGCGCCTTCGCCAGGTCGCCGGCGCGGACCCAGCCCCAGGCGGCCATGCGGACGAGACGGACGTGCGCGAGGGAATCGAGTCGTGACGCGTTTGCGGTGATGAGCGCTTCGGCATCGGCGGCGCGGCCTAACGCGCTCAGTGCCCGCACGCGCAGCGGCAGGACTGTTCGCACGCTCTCGGAGTCCGTCGCCGCCGCGTACGGCTCGAGGAGCATCACCGCCGATGCCGGGTCGGCGCCGCTCAACGCGTCGTTCGCGGCGCGGACCGCGAGCTCTCGCGCCGGCTTGTGCGCCAACGCCGCCGCAAAGGCGTCTCGCGCGACCAGCCACGCGCCGGACGCTTCGGCCTCGTCGCCGAACTCGGTCCACGCCTTGAGCGCCTCGTCGCTCGGCGGCAGCTCGCGCAGCGCGAGCCATCCCTCGCGCGCGGAGCTCCAGCGGAGCTCGAGCAACGCGAGCGCGCGACGTGCTTCCACCTGCACGGGTGGCGACCGGAATACCTGGCGAACAGCGCCACGCAGCGAGTCGGGTGTGGGGAACAGGGAGAACACGGCTGCCTGATCGAGGTATGGCGACACCGCCATCGCGTCCCGCCAACTCTGCGCCGACAGCTCCCAGAGTCCGGTCGCGGCACGGAGCTGCGCCATCTCCACCGTGATGTCCTTCGTCCCGCCTAACGCACGCTGCGCGCGTTGCAGCACAGTATCCGCGCTCGCCGAGCGTCCGGCATCGAGGAGGAGGCGCGCATACTCGCGGTACGGCGCCGCGTCACGAGGCGCAATCAGCACCCAGCGCTCGAAGGCGGCCGCGGCTGCCTCGTCGCGGTGCATGTACGCGAGCGTCCGGAGCTGCACCGTGCGCAGCATCGGGTCTCGCGGGCGCTTCGTGATCATCGAGTCGATCAGCGGGAGGATGGAATCGCGCTTTCCAAGCTGATCGTACACGCGCTCGATCCCGAGAATGGCGGCGGTCGTTGATTCGTCGAGCGCGGCTCGGTAGGCGCTCAACGCCTCTCGCCACTTCCCCGCCTGCTCGAGCTCGAGCGCACGCATTGGCAGGCCCGGCTGCGCCTGCGCTCGCGCGACCTGCGGCGCGAGCGCCACCACCGAAGCGAACGTTAAGACGATCGCGGCGCTACGGCTTCTCCGCATTGATACGCTTGAAGTAGTCGAGCACGAGGCGTCGCTCCTCCGGCGTCAAACCGCGGAGGTCGTTCCAGTTCGGCATAGCGAACTTCGACGCCGCCTTGCCACTGGCTGTCGCGTTAGGTGGCAGGAACAGCTCCGTGCCCGTCGCGGCCTTCGCCTCGCGCTTGCCGTTGTCCTCGCGTTCGTCGCGCTCGAGTGTTCGCCCAGCATCGAGCATCCGGCGGAACAGCCGCTGCTGCCGGTCGATCACGTTCGGATCCAGTGCGCCGCTTTCGAGAGCCTGCGCGAGCTGACGCGCCTCCTTCGCCAGCTCGTCGGCTCGGCCCGTTCGATCCTGATCACTCATCTCGTCGAGCGACGCCGCAACTTCGCGTTGCTGGCGGCCAAGTTGGCGCGCCTGCTCGCGACCCTGCTGGTCGAGCTGTGCACCGGGACGAGGTATGAGCTGCGCCGTCTGCGAGTTGAGTGACCCCTGCTGCTGCGCCATATCCTTGAGCTGCTCCAGCATCTCCTGGAAGCCCGATGCCGAGCTCGCGTTCTGCGCCCGCTCGCGGTCGCGCACGAGCGACGCGGCAGCCTGATTCAACGCCTCGGACGCCTCACGCATCGAGCCCGCGGCCTGGTCGCTCTGGCGCGCGCTCGCGAGGTCGCGTGTAGCCTGATCGACCTTCTGCTGCGCGTCACTCACGGAACGCTGTGCCCGCGGCGACAGGAGCGAAGACTTCTGGCCCGCCTCGCCCAGACGTTTGCCGGCCTGTTGCACGCCTTGCTGCAGTGCACTCTGCTCGGCCTGCAGCGACTGCTTGTCGGCGTTCTGTCGCGCTTTCTGCTCCAACTGCTCCTGTTGCCGAGAGAGCTGCAGCATCTCCTGGATCGACTGATCGAGCTCGCCCGTCAACTCCTGCTTCCAGGCGTCGATCTGTTTCTGCCGGGCATCCGCCAGCTGGTCGGCTGCCCGTTGCATCGCGTTGGCCGCATCGTTGGCGGATTGTTGGCCACCCGATTGTTGCCCGCTCTGCTGACCCGACTGCTGTCCCTGCTGCCCGGGCTGGCCGTTCTGCCCCTGCTGCGACCGCTGGCTCTCCTGCCCCTGCTTCTGCGCGCCGGGCTGTCCGTCCTGCTTCTCCTGACCCTTCTGCGCCTGAGCGTCCTTGTCCTGCGGCTTGTCACCTGGCTTGTTCTGCCCGTTTTGCTGTTGGCCACTCTGCTGCTGGCCGGCCTGCTGCTGGCCATTCTGCTGCTGCCCGCTTTGCTGCTGAGCGCCTTGCTGCATCTGCTGCGCGAGCTGCTGCGGCGATCGCTGGCCGTTAGGCTGCTGGCTGTCGCCGCGCCGCTGCTCCGGCGGCTGGTTGCGCGCCGCTCGTTCCATCGCCTGCGCCGACTCCTTCACCTGCTGGTTCGCGTCATTGACCCGCTGTGCACCCGGCTCGGCGTTCTCTTTTTCCAGACGCTTCTGAAGTTCTTCGATCTGCTTCTGGAGGTCGCGAGAGCGGTCCGCGAGGTCGCGAGCATTGTTCTGCGCTTCCTGCTTCTGAGCCTGCTCGCGAGCCTTTGCCATCGAGTCGGCGTTCGCGCGCTCCGCCTTGGCGAGGTCCTTCGCCTCTTCCTTGAGCGTCTGCATCGAGCCCTCGAGCGCCGCGCGCTTGAGCATCTCGACACTCTTCTCGAGCTGTTCGCGCAGACCCTTCTGCTGTTGCGCAAGGTCGCCTAACGCCTTCTGCGCGTCCTCGGCCGACAGCTTCTGCGCCGACTCCTCCAGCTTGCGCAGCTTCTCGGCAAGCTCCGGAGTCAGGGCATCCTGGAGCAGCTTCTGCGCTTCCTGCAGCCGCGCCGAAAGCGCGCTGTCGAGCGCGTTGCTCTGCTTGAGCTGTTTCTCGATCTGCTGTGCGTTTTGCTGGAGTTGCTGCATGCGCTCCGCGAGCTCTCGCTGTTCCTTCGCCAGGGCCTGCGCCTGCTGTGCGGCCTCGTAGGACATTGAGCTCTTGTTGCTAGTGCCCTGTTGATCGCCGTTCTTCGGGATGTTGCGTTGCCTCGCGCGGGCCGCATCGCTCGTCCGCTGCGCCAGGGCCTTCTGCGCCGCGGCCGCCGCCTTGGCTCGCTCGACGGCGGAGTCCGCGGCCGCTCTCGCGTTCGCGCGCGCCTCGGTCATGCCCGGAACCCGCAGTACCAGCTCGCGGCTCGAACCGGTCTGGTGCCACGGCGAGCCGTCGACCGCCGTCGCCACGAGGTGCACCGACTCGCCCGGCTCCACGCCGAGCGCCGGCAGCGATACGATGGCGTTACCCGTCCATTGAGTGCTCGGCTGCGAGAGGAGAGGCCGTTTCGTCTCGGGGCCAGCGGTTCCGCCCTCGGGCTGTCGCCACACACGGAGCACCACGCTCCCGAGTCCGTGATCATCGGTCGCGAGGAAGGACATCGGGATCGTGTCGCCGGCGGACACCGTGCTGTCGGTCCCTGGTGACAGGATCTCGATGCGCGGAGCCGAGTCGGGAACGACCTCGAATTCCAACGCTGACGGCACTTCAGTGATCGGTCCGGCGACTCCGGCAGCACTCCATTCGTACCGACCGCTCTCGACCACGGGCAGCCGGCCGGTGAAGGACCGGCCACTCGGCGTTAGGCGTACCGTGTCCTTCGCGCGCGCCAGCGAAACCCGCGTGAGCTCGGTCGACGAATGACCGGAAATGGTGAGGACGGTGCCGCGCGGAAGTTGGGCGGCCTCGCCGACCGGCAGCGTCTCCTCGCGTCGGTCGAGATACCGGGGGAACGTCGCCGTCACGGAGACGTCGCCGATGAACGGTCGCTCGACCAGCTCCACCGACGCCGTGTCGCTCACCGTCCGGCCATCCGTCGCGAAGAGTGACAGGTCAGCGTCCATCGGCGGGAGCCGTACTTTCGCGATACCATCGCGGACCTCGTGCTGCGACGCCCGCCAGGCCGCCCCCTTCGCTCGTTGATAGAGGGTGATACGACGACGGTCGGGTGCGGAGACCGACAGCGCGACACGCTCACCGCGCAGCACGCTCTTGGGTGCGCTCTGAAGCGAAATGGGTGCAAGCAGGGTTCCGGTCCACGCGCGAACCGGATGCGCGATCGCGCGCCACCCGTCCGGCGTCGCAGACGAGCGGGTCGCCAGCAAGAGGATGCCGAGCGCCCCGAGGACCGCCGCGCCACCGCTGCGGACGAGCGCACGGCGCGTCAGGGTCGGCGTTAGGCTCCGGCTGCCCACCTTCTCCCTCAGCCGCTTCGCCACCTGTTCGGCGTTGTAGCGACCGAGCGTACCGGAGGTCGCGACCTCCAGCGCGCCTCGAAGCGCACCCGCTCGCAGCGACTGTTCGCGCTCGACCTCGAATGCGAGGCCGCTCACGGATGCATCGCGAGCGAGGCGACGACGCGTCCACCACAGCGCGCCGATGCCAATGATCAGGACCGCGAGCCACACGATGAACGGCACGACGCGCGGCAGGTCGATCCATCGCGCGCGACCCAGCACCACGACGCCGGCAGCGAGGAACAGCGCCGCGAGCCCGATCGCGGAAGCGCCGCCCGCCGCGGCGATCAGCCGCGAGATCCGGCCGCGTTCGCCATTGACGAGATCGATGACCGTCATGCGGCCGGGCGGCTCGTCACCGCATACACGAACAGGTTCACGCCCATCCGAAGCGCCGCCTCGTGCAGCTCTGGTGGATCGTTATAGGTGCCTGTGTCCTCCCATCCATTCCCCAGATCGGATGAGAAGTCGTAGTACACCGCGAGCCGATCGCCGATGAAGATCCCGAGCCCCTGCGCGGGCTTGCCATCGTGCTCGTGGATCTTGGGAACACCTTTCGGAAAGTCGTACACCAAATGATAGATCGGGTGCGTCAGCGGCACATCGACCAGCGGGCGGTCTGGAAACACCCGCGCGATCTCCCGCCGGAAATTCGCGTCGAGCCCGTAGTTGTCGCTCACGTGGAGGAACCCGCCGCGCAGGAGATACTGGCGCAGCCGGTCCACTTCAGCGTCGCTGAACCTGATGTCGCCGTGGCCGGTAACGTGAAGGAACGCGTAGTCCCACACCCGTTCATCGAGGAGCGTCACGCGACCCTCCGTCTTGTCGACCCGCAGCGATGTTCGCTCGTTGATCGCGTCGATGAGGTTGGGAATGCTCGACGGATTCGCGTACCAGTCGCCGCCCTCGTATTGCAGGCGGGCGATGGCGAGGCGCGGCCCGTCGTTCCGGGCCGCGCCGAGGGTTGCGAGAGAAACCAGCGCCGCGAGCGCCGCGGCGTATGCCCGTGCGATTCTCATGCTTCGTGAGCGAGTCGATAAGCAAGATTGCGCGACGCACCGGCCTCACGCACGAGGGCGGCGGCAACATCGCGTGCGCTGAGTCCGGATGCTCGCAGCGAGCGGGCGCGAGAGCGCAACTCGTCCTCCGCCAGCGGTTGAACGGTGATACCCTCGAGCACGATCACGACCTCCCCGCGCGGCGGCGAGCTTTCGTAATACGCCGCAAGCTGGGACACCGTTCCGCGGCGAATTTCCTCAAACTGTTTCGTCAACTCCCGGGCCACCACTGCCCGCCGCTCCGCCGAACCACGCTCCGCAAGCTCTGCGAGCGTCGCCGCGACGCGGTTGGGCGCCTCGTAGAGTACGCCCGTGTGCCGGAGGCCGCTGAGCTCCTCGAGGGCGTCCTCTCGCTCTCGCCCCTTCCTCGCCAGGAATCCGAAAAACGTAAAGCGCTCGCTACCGAGCGCGGAACTTACGAGCGCCGCCAGCACCGCGGACGGGCCAGGAACCGGGACCACGGGAATACCAGCCTCCGCCGCCGCTCGAACCAGACGAACGCCCGGGTCCGACACGAGCGGTGTGCCAGCATCGGAGATCAGCGCGACGTCGCGCCCGTCTCGGAGACGAGCTATCGCCGTCGACGTTGCACGAGCCTCGTTGTGTTCGTGGTACGAGAGCATGGGCGTCGCGATCTCGTGACGGTCGAGCAGCCGCCGCGAATGCCGCGTGTCTTCCGCCAGAATCAGATCCACCGATCTAAGGGTATCGATCGCCCTGAGCGTGATGTCACGCAGGTTACCGATTGGCGTGCTGACGACGTACAGACAACCGGCCCTGCCCTCGCCTTCTACCACTCCAACTCCCACGGGAGAGCCGATAGGAATCCCGCCGCGTGAAGCATGTGACGGCGCTCTCGCGCCGCCTCCTTCACGACACGTCGCGCCGCCTCCTCGTCACCATCGAGTGCCTCGCGGGCCGTATCCGTCACCCACGCCGCCACGCCTTCCGTGACCGACTGCGTGTCTTCCGATGGATCTTCGGGCTTCTCGCCGGTGGCAAAGCGCCGAAGAGCCGGAAACCGCGGCAGGAGAGCGTCTCTCACGCGTTCGCCAACGGCCGAGGGCACAGGAACACCATACGAGCCCAGCTCGAAATACATCCGCTGGATGAGCTCGCGATAAGCCAATACCAGCGCAGCCGGAGCCTGGGCTGGCATTCGGAGCGGTCCCGCCCAGGCGTTCACACGAGCTCTGGGGCGCGGTGAGGTTGGCCCGAACACGCGCGAAAGCTGTTCGGTTCGCCCCGCATTGTTGTCGTCGGCAACGAAGGTTTGCTCGATGAGCCCATCCTGAAGCACCAGGAAATTCGCGGTGTCATGATTTACCACTTGCACCAAACCGCTGAACCGCCTCTCGCGCAGATGCGGGAACAGCACTCGGGGATCGTTCGGCACGAAATCGACAGGCCACGGCTCCGGCGGAACGAGAAACGAGTGATACATGCACACGAGCAGCTCGGCTGGCGCTTCGTGAAACGCGATCTCCCCAAACTCGGGCTCCGCCGGTATGCGAGCCAGAGCCGAGGATATCGCGATCGCCTCGTTGCCGCGCGGCGCGATGCGCACCGCGTTGACGACCTCACCATCGCGCAGAAACAGGAGGATGAACTCCTCCGGCAGCCAGACAGCCACGTACCCCGCGACTCGCGCAGTGCGGTCGCGCTTGGCATCGGTCAGCAGGTTTCGAAGGTGGACGTAGGCGAGCTTTGTTCTCGCGAGGAGAACGCGCCCGTGAGGGTATCGCAGCTGTGCGGCGTGTGCGGGCATCGCATGCGATGAAAAGAAAACGCCCGAGAGGCGGGAGCCCCTCAGGCGCTAACTTGGGTGCGGCGGTGGATTGCCGCAATCGTTTTCGGCCCCGGCGGTTACGCCGCGACGTGCTGCTTGAACTTCGACTCGAGCGCGGGCTTCGGCACGGCGCCGATCACCTGGTCCACCAGCTTGCCGTTCTTGAAGAACAACACGGCCGGGATGGATCGGACATTGAATCGCGTTGCCGTCCGGATGTTCGAGTCGACATCGAGCTTCGCCACCTTCGCCTTGCCCTGATACTCCACGGCGAGCTGGTCGAGGATGGGCGCGATCATGCGACATGGGCCACACCACGTCGCCCAGAAATCGACGACCGCAAGACCATCGTGCTTCTCGATCTCCTGCTCGAAGTCCGCGTCCGTTACCGCTACCGCATTCGACATTTCGTTCAGCCTCCACGAGCCGGGCTCCGCCCGGCTCTCGTTCGGATTAGTTTCTCGCGCTCCCCTGCGGAAACGCTATGAGCAAGACATCATCCCCTCGCGGAACGCGGCTCGCGCACATCGGCGTCGCGGTCCGTTCCCTCGACGAGATCCTGCCGTTCTATCGGGACATCCTCGGTATGCCCGAGGTACCGCTCGACGACGCCGACGGAGCGTCGATCACCGGCTTGGCCGCCGGCGATTCGCTCGTCGAACTGCTCGAAGCCAGCTCCCCGGACTCACCGATCAGCCGGTTTGTCGCCAAACGAGGCCCGGGAATCCACCACCTCTGCTTTTCCGTCGACGACCTCGACGCCGCCCTCGAGCGCTGTCGTGCCGCCGGTATTCGCCTCATCGACGAATCCCCCCGCATCGGCGCCGAGAAGAAACGGATCGCGTTTCTGCATCCGTCGTCGACCGCGGGCGTCCTCATCGAGCTGTCGGAATATTAATCCGGCAAAGGTCGCTTGCGTTCCCCCGGCTCAGGGATCTCTCACTTTTGTCTGCAGAGCGCGGTAACAGCGGAGAAATCCGCGTCCTCGACATACCAGCGATCAGACGGCCCCTTCACCGTGGTGAATCGCGGCGACTTGGTGACCGTTCCCTTCGTGAGGTCAACCTTCATTATCCGCTTGCCGTTGTCGCCGGGTTGTTCATCGCCGATCGTGTACTTGTCGGCGTCGTAACACCCCTGCATGACGATGAGGCGCTTCTCCAGCTCGGTGCGCTCGAACTGATCACGCGCAGGCCCTTTGGACGTGCCCCACGCTATGGACAGCTCCTGGAGGTCCTGCGATTTCGCTGCCTTTATGAACCGTTCTACGGCGGATCGCGGAGCCGCAGCGCCTGGAAGGTTCCCGGCGGGGGCGGCGGCCGGAGACGGCGCTGAGGAACTCCCCGACCCGGACTTGCAACCGGCGACGGCCAAGGACAACAACAGGATCGTTCGCTTCACTGGATTCTCTCCACGCCTTTGCGGCCCGCTATGGTAGCTCAACCTGCCATGTACCAGCGACTTTACATTAACA
>Ga0075423_10002788_pt1 | contig 15973 bp, 16 predicted proteins | sample SoiMethybrSBSTD2_FD_80114 | JGI IMG/M metagenome (GOLD analysis project Ga0075423, IMG submission 80114) | Bulk soil microbial communities from a Populus tree surrounding site in Tennessee, USA - Soil MetaG P. TD hybrid SBSTD2 | ecosystem: Environmental > Terrestrial > Soil > Tree plantation...
CCTCACTGTCCCCTGGCGCACAATCCAATCCATCACGCGTACGTACTCGGCGAACCCCCCGCCACTAGGCTCAAATCCGGCCGTGCACCCTACTCTTTTATAGGTCTCGCACTGTGCGAATGTCTTGTGACGGCAGTAGTAGCACTCGCGGCAAGGGATGTGATGAAAGACCATTACCCGGTCACCCGGCCGGAACTGACTCACGCCTTGTCCAACACCCACCACAACACCGGAAGTTTCATGCCCGAATATCCGCGGCGCGGAATGCGAGCCAGTGGCAATCTTCTTCAAATCCGTTCCGCAAATCCCGCAGGTATGAACCCGCAGCAACAGCTCGCCCGCACCGATCTCGGGAACCGGCACGGTCTCCACGCGCACGTCGTTCTTCCCTCGATAGACAGCGGCCAACATGGTCGCGGGAACTCTCTTCAAATGGTCCTCGATCGAGATTTGCCCAGCGATAGCCATCAGTTGGTCTGCTCTTGCTTTGCGCGCACTTCGCTATGCGGCAAAGTATTAGTGAAGCGCACGTCTAACGTCATGTGGTCGAGATAAGGCTGCTCCTGCTTGATGAAATGCCGGTCTTTCACCTGCATCACGCAATAAAAGCCGTCGACCTTCACGACGCGTTCCGTCGTCAACGGAATTTTGGCGAACTTCCCCGGATCGAGCCACCCGATCTGTGTCTTGTCTTGCATCACGTCCGGAGTGCTCATCAGCACATTGCTGTAAAGCTTGTGATGTAAATCGACGAGCCGTACCTGCCATCCGATAATCCGCGAATCGCCCTCGCCGACTCTCTGGGGCGCGCAGACAAACGTGTAACGGTTCCGACCAGTCTGATCCTTCACGCGAATCTCGCAGGTCGGATTCTCAGGATCTAAATCAACCTGCAAACTTTGCTCCGTCACGCGCGTCGGCCCCTTGCGAAAACTCTCCGCATATACAAACGAAGCCGTGGTCTGTGCGAACATCTCGCCCAACATCAACGCAACAATCGCCCATCCCCACAATCCACGCATACTCCTGTTCCACACCCTCAAACCCTGTCATCCCGACGGGAGAACTCCGGCAAGCGAAGCGCGTCGGAGTTCGGAGTGGAGGGACCTTGTGCTCCGTCGGTTCGCGAGGAAACATTCACGGAAAAATTCGTTGAAGGAGCACACCGGCCCCTCAACTTTTCCGGGAACCACTTCCCTGCACCGACAACCCCTCGCCCCCCGTAATCAACATTCTCTCCTTTAAATCCGCACACAACGCCCGCGCCGCCTTTTCACTGTTGCGCGCCAGTCGCATCACCGTCCCCCACACCCAGGGACGCTCGGCGGCATAGAGCACGAACTTCCCGGTACGAAAACTACCGTCCGCCGCTGTGAACTGCTCCATCGGCGGCATCGGAAATCCAACTTCGTCGGAGATCACCTTCGCGACGGCGAATACCAATCCGTGTGCCTGCGCGCTCTTCGCCACCGACGCTGCTTCCATATCCACCGCCTGCGCTCCGTACGCCTTCGCGAGTTTGGCCTTCTGTTCCTCTCCGGCCACCGATGAGAAACTCACCAACACTCCGCTCCCTGACCCTGTATCAACCCTGCTGCCATCCCGCGCGTCGACTACTTGCCTCGCGTGCACCAATTCGCCCACCCGCAGCTGCTTTTCCAGCGCCCCGGCAAAGCCCACCGACCACACTGCGCGCGGCTGATAAAGCGCGATCACAGCCTCGGCCGCCCGCCGTGATGCCTCCGTGCCAATCCCGCCGCAAACCACAACGCATTTATCGTTTTCAAAGAACCGGAATTCCCTGCCCGCGTATTCGCGGTCGGTAGAATGCCAATCCTTCACCAGCGGCCCGACTTCCCTCTCCAGCGCCGCTACCATGGCGATCTCAGGCATAGCCCTTGGCTCGAAACCAGGCGGTCGCGCGCCGCAACGCGTCGTCCACCGGCACAATCGTCCAGCCCAGTTCCCGTTCCGCCTTCGCCGACGAAACAAACATCTTCTTGCGTCCCATCCGTACTGCGTCGATCGTCGCTCGCGGCTCGCGCCCCATAATCCTTCCGGTCACAACCTCGTCCACCACTCCGGTCGCCAGCGCCATAAAATACGGCACCTTCACACGCGGCGACGTCAATCCCGTAATCGCCGCCAGTTTGTCGAGAATCTGCTTCAACGTCAGATTCTCTCCTCCCAGGATGTAGCGCTGTCCGCTCTTTCCTTTTTCCAGCGCCGCCACATGTCCGCGCGCACATGCCGTCGCATCGACCAGGTTCAATCCGGTATCCACATACGCGGGAAATTTTTTCTTCAGGAAGTCCACCACGATCCGCCCGGTCGGCGTCGGCTTGATATCCATCTCTCCCACCGGCGTAGACGGATTCACCACCACTACATCTTGACCGCTGTGTCCCGCCTCAAGCGCGACCTGCTCCGCCATGAATCTCGAACGCTTGTAGTGTCCGATCATGTCCGAAAGAGAAACCGGCGACTCCTCGTCGGCAATCTGTCCGTTGGACGCAAACCCCATCGTCGCGACGCTCGACGTGTACACTACCCGCCGCACTCCACTCTTTCGCGCCGCCTCCAGCAGCGCGCGAGTGCCTTCCACATTCGACCGGTACATCTGCTCTGGATCCTTCACCCACAGCCGATAATCCGCGGCCACGTGGAAAACAATTTCACAACCTGCAACAGCCTTCTGCAGGGACGGTGCCGAGCGCAAATCACCTGTGACGCGGTCCGCCTTTAACCCGTCCAGATTGCGCAGGTCACTGGTTTGCCGGACCAGTAGTCGCAAATCCGCGCCCTGTTCCGCGAGTACCCGCGCAACATGCGCGCCCAGAAACCCCGTCGCGCCTGTAACAAAGACCTTCAAGAACAGTTCTCAGTTCCCGGTTCTAGTTCTCAGTTCTGGACAATCAGTGCTCGGTACTCGGTTCTGATCTCGCGTAGTTTGCAAGCAGACCGACTCTGCTCAAAACCACCAAACCCTGTCATCCCGACCGGAGAACTCCGGCAAGCGAAGCGCGCCGGCGTTCGGAGTGGAGGGACCTTGAGTTCCCGTCGGATCTTCACAACACCACAAGGAGAAGGTGTCCCATGAATCGTTCCGGGAAGGGCACGGCTTCAGCCGTGCCGCAAAGAACCACACAAAAAACGGGCTTCAGCCCCCCAAAGCCCATCACCGGCCCTCATCTCGAAACCGCTAGCGGCCTTCCCGGCCCGACTCTCCCGCCACCACCTTCGCGTACGTCGTCAGCGCCAGCAGCGGAAAGTATTGGCTGTACATGTGGTATTTCAAATAGAACACGCGTGGGAAACCCGTGCCCGTCCAGTTGGCCTCGCTCCATGATCCGTCCTTCTTTTGCGTGCGTAGGAGATAGGCAATCCCGCGCGCCACCGAATCGCTGCGCGTGTCATTCGCCGCCATCAGACCCATCACCGCCCACGCCGTTTGCGAAGCAGTGCTTTCCCCTTGCCCTTTGGTATTGGGATCGTCGTACGAGTGGATGCTTTCGCCCCAGCCGCCATTGGCGTTCTGCATCATTCGCAGCCACTCCGCTGCCTGTTGCACATACGGCTCGTGGTGATCGACTCCCATCGACTCCAGTCCGCGCAGCACTAAGGCTGTCCCATAGATGTAATTCACGCCCCAGCGGCCGAACCACGACCCATCGGCCTCCTGCTCCTTGCGCAGAAACGCGATCGCTCTCTTAACTGCTTTGTGGTTCTTGTCAAATCCGTAAGTCGCCAGCATCTCCAGGATTCGCCCCGTAATGTCCACCGTCGGAGGATCGAGCATCGCGTTGTGATCCGCGAACGGCACATACTGAAACACCATCCGGTCGTTATCTTTATCAAACGACGCCCATCCGCCATTGCGGCACTGCATCGACAAAATCCAGTCGATCGCCCGCTGTACCGACTCCCGCTGATACCGCCCGTTGGGGTGCTCCACCCGGCTCAGCGCCAGGCAGACCTGCGCGCTGTCATCCACGTCGGGATAGAACTCATTGTTGAACTCGAAGTACCACCCGCCCGGCTGACCGTCGCGATTCTTGACCTTCCAATCGCCAGCTTTCCGCACTTGCTTCTGCAGGAGCCAATCCGCACACTTCACCATGCGCGGATCGTTGCCCGGGACACCTGCTTCGCCAAGCGTAAATAGCGCATACGCCGTATCCCATACCGGAGAAGCGCAGGGCTGCATCCGGAATGTATCTTTCTCCTCGATCCCGAGCTTTTCAAATTCATCCATCGCGCGAATCAATTGCGGATCGTCGATCGAGTATCCCAGGCAGCGCAGGGCAATCACCGAGTTCATCATCGACGGGAAGATGGCTCCGAGCCCATCGCTCATCTCGAAGCGCTCCAGCATCCACTTCTCCGCCTTCTTCAGAGCGATGGAGCGCAGTGGCCGGATGTGCACCCGTTCAAACGCATGCACCATCCGGTCCACCAGCAGGAAGAAATTCCGCCAGGAAATCTTATTCTTCGACCAGTGCAGATGCATGCGCGACCGGTCGCGCCCGCCCACAAAGAGCTCTTCAATTCCCATTTCCTCTGGCAACTTCTTGAAGGGCTTCTTCGCGTAGCAGATCGAGAGCGGCACCAGAATGGCCCGCGACCAGGACGAAATCTCGTAGATGTTGAACCAGAACCAGTTGGGGAAAAGCACAATCTCGGGCGGAATCGCCGGGCACGCGTCGTAGTCATACTGCCCGAAGAAGCACAGATACAGCTTCGTAAACGTGTTGACTTCAGTTACTCCACCCAGCTTGAGGATCTTTTTCCGCGCCTTCTCGATCGCCGGGTGCTCTGCGCGAATCCCCGCCAGCTTGAGCCCGAAGTAGGATTTCACCGACGCACTCACATTCGACGGTCCGCCCTGATAAATACTCCACCCGCCATCCTCATTCTGATGCTGCAGGATGTAGCGCGCCGCCTTGGCAAAGCGCTCGGCATTCACATCGCCCAGCAGAGTGTGCAGGATGATGTAGTCGGCCTCAAGAGTAGTATCGGCCTCGAGTTCCCCGCACCAGTAGCCGTCTTCGTGTTGCTCGCCGAATAGAAAGCGGCGCGCCGCGTCGGTTGCGGCAGCTACCCGGCTGGAAAGGTCGTCAATTTTTCCGAAGCGAAGCTGTGGAGCAGAGGTGGTGGGTGATCCGGGGGAGTAATCTTCCATCTAGTGTTGACTCCGTTAGTCCGCGCTGACACTCGCGGGCGCGGCGGCAATGGCTTCCACAATCTCCGGTGGCAAGCCAAAGCGCACGTTCTCGGGCATGACTTCCAGTTCCTGCACGTTGTCGAATCCCTTACTGGCCAGGAACTTCACAACTTCCTCCACCAGGCACTCCGGAGCCGAGGCTCCGGCCGTCAGCGCGATGGTTTTCACGCCTTCCAGCCACTCCGCCTGGATGTTCTTATAGCTGTCGATCAAGTGGGATTTCGTTGCCAGATTCCGCGACACTTCCACCAGACGATTGGAATTCGAACTGTTCTCCGAACCGACCACCAGCAGAAGCTCTGCCTCGGATGCCACTTGCTTCACGGCTACCTGTCGGTTCTCGGTCGCGTAGCAGATGTCTTGCGCGTGTGGACCTTGAATGTTCGGAAACTTCTTCTTTAAAGCCGCGATGATGTCCTTCGTCTCGTCCAGGCTTAGTGTGGTCTGCGTGAGGTACGCAACCCTGTTCGGATCTGGCACTGTGAGCGTCTCCACCTGAGTCGGAGATCCCACAACCTGAGTTACCGTTGGCGCCTCACCCAGCGTACCGATCACCTCATCGTGATCACGGTGTCCGATCAGCACCAGGGAATACCCTTCCTTCGCGAACTTCACCGCCTCAACGTGTACCTTTGTGACCAGCGGACAGGTCGCGTCAATCACCCGCAATTTGCGTTCCCGGCTGGCTTCCCGCACCTCGGGCGAAACTCCGTGAGCGCTGTAAATGACCCGCTCCCCGGGCGGAACCTCGTCCACACTATCGACAAAAATCGCCCCTTTTTGCTGAAGGTCTTCCACCACAAAGCGATTGTGGACAATCTCCTTTCGGACGTAGATCGGTGGCCCGAACGCCTCCAGCGCGATCCGCACGATATCAATCGCGCGCACTACCCCCGCGCAAAAACCCCGCGGCTTCAGCAAAAGTAAGGTTTTAGATGGATGACTCGACATGAATTCCTTTGGATGTTCCCGCTTCCTCTAAGGGTACACTTTTCCCTGGTATTGGTAATTCTAGACTACCGGAGAGAACCCTTTTGGTCAACGTAACCCATAGAAAGGGCGGGGATTAGTAAGGTTCGAGTTTCGCTCCGCGAGTGCCCGATGACGGTGCGGGTGCTCATCCCGAGGGTGCCCATCCTAAGTTTTTCGCGCTCTTTGCGAAAAACTTAGGGTGGGCTTGGCGCTAACGCTCCACCCCCGCCACCTTGAGCGCCCCTTCCAGGGCGAACACAATCTTCGGATGGAACAGCGTTCCCGCAACCCGGGTCGCGATGGCGATCAATTCATTCTGCCCGTAGAAGACCTTCACCTGTTTTGCCCGGGAAAAGTCCGGTAAATTCACGGCTCTTCCGTTCCGGATGAGCGCCGCTACCTCATCGGTCGCCGTCACCGACGGCATCGCAGGTAGCAGCTTTCGAGGGTGAACAAACATCTCCTCCAATCTGTCCCCGTCATGCGCCTCCGCAATCTGCTCCAAGGTGTGTGCCTCCCCGATCCCAAACTCAGCCACGCCGGTCCGTCGAAGAGACGCCAGATGTCCGCCACAACCGAGGTCCCTGCCCATATCGTGAGCTACGGACCGCATGTACGTTCCGGACGCTACCCGCGCCCGAAAGGCGGCTCGCTCCCCATCGCAAGAAGTGATTTCTAACTCCTTGATCTCCACCGTGACGGGCTCCAGCGCCACCTCCTTTTTCTTACGCGCGAGTTTGTAAGCAGGCACGCCCTGAATCTTCTTCGCCGAAAACGGGGGCGGCCCCTGCTGAATCACGCCTCGAAAGCGACCTGCGGCATCCTGTACCTCGCCCAAAGACAGACTCGCATTCTGCACTGGTCCCACAGGTTCGCCATCCGCATCGTAGGTGACGGTCGCAAAACCAAACCGGATCACGCCTTCATACACTTTCTCCGACGACGTATAGAACTGCGCCAGCCGCGTCAGACTTCCCAGCACCAGCGGCAGAACCCCGGTTGCCAGCGGATCGAGCGTGCCCAAGTGCCCCACCGATCGCTCCCCCAGGATCCGACGCACACGATTCACGACGTCATGGGAAGTCAATCCCGCCGCTTTGTCGACGACCAGCACAGCATTCATGAGAAAATTCCAGTGAGTCGCACCTCGTCAGTCCTCAGTCGTCGGGCAAAATCGCATCTGCGGAAATTGCCCGGCCTAAGTGACAGACGACTGCAGACTGGGGACTCTTCCAATCCGCGCCCTCTATTCCAGGCCAGTCTTCCGTGTCCGTCGTCCGGAAGGCGGACATTCCTGAGACCGACGACCAGTGACTGATTCTAATCCCCCATGTTCCCTTTACGCGACGATCAGCCCACCTTCAGCACGCCCTTCGTCACCTATTTCCTGATCGCGCTGAACTGCTTCATCTTCTTGTTTGAGTGGCAACTCGAAATGCGCAGCCCCAGAGCCCTTAACTCACTGATCGCCCAATTTGGAGTCATTCCCCGCGTCGAGATAGGCCTGCTAACCGGCACGCCCGTGTTTAGTCCCGTGGGTGCCCTGATTCCAATTCTCACTTCGATGTTCCTCCATGGCTCCCCCCTTCACTTGATCGGCAATATGTGGATTCTTTGGATTTTTGGAGACAACATCGAAGACTATCTGGGCCACTTTGCCTATCTCGTCTTCTATTTACTGTGTGGAATCGCGGCCAGCCTGACGCACATTCTCTTCAACGCCTCTTCGCACGTACCCAGCATCGGAGCCAGTGGAGCGATTGCCGGCGTCATGGGCGCCTATCTTGTCCTCTATCCTCGAGCCCGCGTGCTCACCTGGATCTTTATCCTGATTGTCCCCTTTCCCGCCTGGCTCTGGCTGATCATCTGGGGAGTGCAACAATTCCTGAATGGCGCCGCCGTTTCTCTCGCTGAAACCGCGCAAACGACCGGCGTCGCCTTTTGGGCTCATGTCGGAGGCTTCATCATCGGAATTCTGCTGATCAAACTCTTTCCCCAGCGCCGCCACCGCTACCGCTACGGAACCTGGTAGCGCGGTGCCCCAGGTTCGCGCCGTTTTCTAGCGCTAACCTGGGAACCTCTGCTATCGCACACCTCCCACCCGGACGTGGCCCTTCGATCATCCCTGATGCCGCAAGCTCTCGACATTAATCAGCTATCATCTGAGCAAGGAAAAATCTCGATTTCGCCGAAAGACTTTCCGGATGGACAAACTCGTAATCCGCGGTGGCACCCCGCTCCTCGGCACGGTCCGCATCAGTGGAGCCAAGAATGCCGCCCTCCCTTGCATGGCCGCCGCTCTTCTCACCGAAGACACCGTCATTCTCGAAAACATCCCGCAGGTCCGCGATATCGAAACAACCCGCAAGCTCCTGTCGGCCATGGGCGCCCAGGTCGAACTCGGCTACGGACGCGCTCATCACCGCACCACCATCTCCTGCAGCAACCTCGCAGCACCAGAAGCTTCCTATGAACTCGTAAAGACGATGCGGGCCTCCACCTTAGTTCTTGGACCGCTCGTCGCCCGCTGCGGCCGCGCTCGCGTCTCCCTTCCCGGAGGCTGCGCCATTGGGGCTCGTCCCATCGATCTCCACATCAAAGGCCTCGAGCGCCTCGGAGCCAAGATCACCCACGATCACGGATACATAGAAGCCTCCGCCGACCGTCTCCGCGGCGCAGAAATTATCTTCGACAAGATCACCGTCACCGGCACCGAAGACCTCCTGATGGCCGCCACTCTGGCCGATGGCGAAACCGTGATGCAGAACTGTGCCTGTGAACCCGAAGTGGCCGACCTCGCCGACTTACTCAACAAGATGGGCGCAAAGATCGAAGGTGCGGGCTCATCCACCATTCGCATCAAGGGCGTCAGCAAACTGCAAGGCGCCAAGCATCGCATTATCCCCGACCGCATCGAAGCCGGCACGTTTATCCTCGCCGGAGCCATCACAGGTGGCGACGTGAAAGTATCGGGTTGCGATCCAACCCATCTCACCTCCCTGCTTCAGAAACTCGACGAAGTCGGCATCAAGACTCATCACACCGTCGACTCCATCCGCGTCATGGGCGATGCCCCGCCCAAGGCTGCCGACATTGTCACCGAAGAGTACCCCGGCTTCCCCACTGATATGCAGGCGCAATACATGGCCCTGGCCACGCAAGCTGAAGGCACCTCCATCGTGACCGAAAATATTTTCGAAAACCGTTTCATGCACGCTCAGGAACTTGTACGTATGGGCGCCAACGTCAAGATCGAGGGCCGCCGAGCCATCATCCGTGTCAAAACCCCGCTGAGCGCCGCCGCCGTCCTAGCCTCCGACCTACGTGCCTCCGCCTCGCTCGTTCTGGCCGCGCTAGTTGCCGACGGCGAAACCATCATCGATCGCGTCTACCACATCGACCGCGGCTACGAAAACATCGAGGAGAAGCTGAAAGGCGTGGGCGCCGAAATCCGCCGCATGGGAGAAATCTTCCCCAAGAAAGCCGCCGCCAACCGCTGAAGAGCTTCAGTTCTAGAAGCCGCTCAAGTTCCGTCATCCCGAGGGAAATAGCCGGTTTCCGCGGGTGCCCCACCCTTCCCGCGCTTTTTGCGGGAGGGTGGGTTAGACGGCCTCGACTGTTCTTAGGTGATAGCTCGCTCACAGTCCTCTGCGTAGTCACCACCTCTGTCTTCCCGAGCGCAGTCGAGGGACCTTGTGTTCTCTCCAGCATTCCCCACTCGAGTGCTACCCTTGCTCGAGGCCAGTCCAGTGACCATCGAACTCTCCAAGCAGGTCCGTGCTGACGCGATCACATCGATTCAACGTTATTTCCAGGAGAACATGTCGGAGCCGATCGGAAACATGGCAGCCGGGCTACTGCTAAATTACTTCCTAGAAGAAATCGGACCAGCCATTTACAACCAGGCCATCGCGGACGCCCAGACAGGAATCACGCGACGCCTCTCGGATCTGGAAGGCGAACTCTACGTCCCGGAATTTCAGTACTGGACCAACATCGACCGCAAACGAAAGAACCAACGCTCGTGAACATGATTTTCAGGCGGGTGCCTCATCCTAAGTTTTTCGCGCTGTTTGCGAAAAACTTACGATGGGATTCCACGGTCATCTCGTCTTTCAATGAAGGAAAGCTTCTCAGACTAGAGGATAGTTGACCTTGTCTGACCAATGATGATCCGCCGCCGCATCGACGCCATTCAGGGCCCGGTCGCAGAAATCATCCGTCCTGCCCATCCCCTGTGCTACGCTCCCTCCGTACCTCGCGGGTCCCGCCCGCCGTGCGCAGGTCCAACCAGGGACCCTACCTACGTTCCTCCTCGCGGGATCGTGGATGGAGGAGATGCGAGCACACCTGAGGTGTGCCGACTCTCCAGTCCGCGCCCACCTCATCTGAGAGGAGAAGAAAAATCATGAAATACACCAAGCTCACACCCAACCTCGTCGTCCGCGACGTCGCCGCCGCGCTTCGCTTCTACCAGTCCGTCCTCGGCTTCCAGCCCGGTATGACGGTCCCCGACGCTCCCCCCTACGTCTTCGCCTCCGTCACCAACGGCGACACCGTCGAGATCTTCTTCAACGACCAGAAAGCCGTCGGCGAAGACTACCCTCCCCTCGCGAAAGACCCGTTGGGCGGCACGCTCACTTTATTTCTGGAATGCGAAGGCATCGAAGAAGTTCTCGAGGGCGTGGAGAAGTCCGGCGCAAAGATCGTGCTGCCGCTCAAAACCCAGTTCTACGGAATGCGCGAATTCGCCTTCCAGGACCCCGAAGGCTGGATCGTCACCCTCGCCGAACGCATCAAGTAAGCGAGGTGAACTGCAATCCATCCCTCCAGGTGCCCCAGGTTCGCGTCCGTTCTTTGGACGCTAACCTGGGATTCCTGTCGCTCGTTACTCGCCGGACAAGCGGCACGTGAGGTCAACACCCTATCTTAATATCCGACGCAGAATTACAGCCTTCTCCTTACATCGACAGACGAATGCGCGGCCTCCTAGTTGAAGCATCATCTCGGAGGCCACCATGTATCAGGAAACATCCCCACACGTCGCCACCGGATGGCAGCACCTCTATGACGCGGCGATGGCAGAATCAAACCACGAAGTACGCCAACAGCTCATCAAGCAAGCGGAACATGCAATCGGTGATCGGTACCATGGTGCAGGCCGCACCCTCGGTGACGACGAGATTCGCGAAATGGCGGAAGCCGTTTGGAACCTGTTGCAGCTGCGCCGCGGAAACAATTCAGTTTGACGCCACACGGGCGCGCATCTAAGCGGGGGGGCCACCGCAGGTGGCCCACTCAAGCCCGTGGTGGGCTTGCGTGGGGATGTTCCCACAAGACGTCTGGCCCGCACAGCTCGAGGGCACCGCACTTTCAATCGCGTAGCATTTGAGCGCAGTAAGCACGACGGTGCCCTAGGTTCGCGTCCGTTCTTTGGACGCTAACCTGGGATTCCCGTGGGTCGTAACTCGCCACCCGGTACTCAGTACTCTGGCCGTCATTCGCGGCCAGTGTGTTTTTCGTTCGTCCACCAGGAACGCAACATTCTCAACCCCTGCGGACCGCACCCCAATCAACACCTCACGAATACGGCCAAACCTGGCGCGGGCATCAGCCCTGATGTAAATCTTGTTTTCCGTGCCTTTCCCAAGGTAGTCGTGGATCAGGGCGGGCAACTGATCGGGAGTACATCGTTTCATTTCCAGATTACTCCCGAAAAACACATCCCCAGTGCGCATCACCGCGGCGGTCATCGCGTCCTCCCTGCGCGCCTTTCGCATTGGCATCGGATGGCTAACTTTCGGCAAATCCGCCGAGACACCACCATGTCCCGATGGAATCATCATCATGAATGTCACAACCAGGACCATCATGATGGCCGCAAATGCGCTAACGTCAATGCTGCAAATGAGTCCTTCTGACCTTTGCTGGTTTGGACGCATTGTCTCCTGCTTAGGAAAGACTCCGTGCGGAGCACTGATGTTCCCGTAATACGTCACATTCTGCTGTTACCATCGCCGTCGGCTGTTCATAACAGACGCAAGCCGCCGAATCTTCGAGTCAGCCTTCGAATGGGTGCAGCGCAGTTACAGACACTGCTCGGTGCCCAGGTTCGCGTCCGTTCTTTGGACGCTAACTAGCCCTTTGGTTTGGTTTGCGCCTCCAAAGTCTAGTCGGGCCTGGGAGCCGACATTGTTATGGAATCATTTCACCCGCTGACCGGGCTCGGGTTACGTTCGACCGCGTTGCGATCGCGCACGTAGCGGGCCTGCGAGGGCTCGCGGTGACGATTTTATTGCAGGTTGATGCCCCCCTAACGCACATCCGAAGGGGGGTTGAAGGGTTAAGAGCGACCCAAGCGCTTAGGCCGCTCTCCGAGCGTACTTCCCCTTTGGCACAAGGTCCTTGGCCGCTTGGGCCAGAGTATCGCAATGGAAACCATCCATCATTGCTGAAGAGCAATCAATTGAGTGCGCTTTTTGCTGCGTAGATGGCAAAAAAGGGGGGAAGCCCGACTCCGTCATGGTCGCTCCTGCCCATGCACGTGCGTCAGCGTACTGTCGGGCTTCCCGAGCGAATCGCCAAGGAGAGAACACTGATGCGGATTAACCTCATGCACTGCTCTTACTTGATTTCAAGCTATCGCGTAGCGCACTCAAAGTGTACAACGCATGGTGAACGGCCTGTCGTTCTTCGAACTTGTCCTTTGATGTGTTGAATAGCTTGCGCGCTCTCAGGATAAGAACCCTCTCAGCCTGGAGGATACGATCTGGAATCTTGAGCGGATCATTCTCAAACAAAGCCGCTCGATACACTGCGTGCCAACTCCGTAGGCTCGACAATTTCGACGGTTGTGGATTGCGGGCTCTCATCGGTGATTCCCGTTTTCCTCCAGCTCATCGCGCTAGCATGAATGCTTTGTGCGATGAACGTTTTCGGGAATGGTTCAAACGAAGGCTTACGGTGCTAGCCAAGCTAAATCAGCCTTATCGTGGTTTGCTACTAGGAAAACTGCTAGGACGTTGAGTGTTAATTGGTGTTTACAAGTCCACCCTTTGAAAATGCCCTATCTCGGCTCTATTCGCCTTGCTCGATTTCCCATGGCGGAGGTTGGTCCGAGTGCTCCGCTTTGACGTGATCGTGAAAGCAAGTCTCTATTAGACGCCTGTTCGCCTCGGGTCCGTGCCCGTCCAACGTAGGAAGCATGGCACGGCATGCGCTACACATGGCCGTCGTTGGGTTATCGCCATCCGATTCGGTGATGATGAGCTTCGGCTTCGGGGTTTCCATCGAGGAACCCTCAGCGAGCAGGGCCGAATTATGTCTACGAGGGAAGCAGTGGTCTATCAGGGATTCCCTGTAGTTCGGATTTAGTATATATGCGAATCACATTGCGCTAGCGCAACGAACAATTTCCATGCGCATGCCACGCTTCTAGGTTTGGTTCCATGCCTCCCGCTCGGGGTGTGAACCCTGACAGTCGGAGGCTCCGTGGAAATACCGTCGTTCCGTATTCTTATCGCCGATAATTTCGAACCTTGGCGTCGTTATGCGTCTTTAACGTTAGAAAAGGATCAAAGCCTAGAGATTGTGGGCATGGCCACTGACGGATTGGAGGCCGTTCAAAAAGCCATCGAGCTCAAACCGGATTTGGTCTTGCTCAGTGTTGGTCTCTCCCCCCAACTGAACGGAATCGAAGCGGCAAAGCGGATAATCAAAGCGGTTGCTGGCGTGAAGCTACTCTTTGCAACCCAGATTATCGATCCAGAGGTGATGATGGAGGCATTGAGAAACGGAGCGCACGGGTACATTTGGAAGATGGATGCCCAACGCGAGCTCTTGCCCGCAATAAAAGCGATTCGTCGCGGTGAACAATTCATCGGTCGCGGAATGAAAGGCTGACCTAGAAGAATCTTCGGATTGCTGTTTCCACAGGTCAGCCCAGCAAGGACCCAATTGGCAGGCTCAGTATCGGACAGCGCGCCTTCCGTAAAACGCGTTCCGAGGTGCTTCCACGCAAGCCGTCAAGAAATCCGTCAGGGCCCTCGGTTGTCATCACAATTAAGTCCGCGTTGCGCTGTTGGGCAACTTGCAGGATGGTCTGAGCAGGTTCTCCGGCGCGAACCTCACAGTCCCAAGTCCATCCATTGACCTCGGGAAGTTTAAGGGACGGGGCGTCGGATGCAGATCCCACGTGGAGCAGAGTGACTGTGCCGGCGGGCAGATGAAGATTCCGGACTATACGCGTGGCAGCTTCTACGCTCGGTTGGGGACGTGGCTTGCTTGTCACAGGGATCAGAATATTGCGGAGCTCAATAGCGCCGTTCTCTCGTGATACGAAACCGGCTACGCCGTGTGGGATAAATAGCGTCATCTGTCCAGCACCGCGCGCGATTGGTGCGCCCACAGACTTTGCCAGCCACCGCATATGGCCATCGTGTTGATGAACCGCCAATACAATCAGGTCCCCCGAATGCGTTTCCAGAAAAGTTAGGCAAGCTTTCACGGGATTCCGGTTCGTCGCGATAACTTTCTCGACTTCGATGCCGAGCTGCCCGACTGCCCGCCGGGAACTGCCTTTCGGGATGAGTTTCCACCGCTCAAGTGTTTCGCGAACGCCGGGGAAGTCCTCCCATTCGGTACTCGGACTCGCGGTCGAATGCAGGACGGTGAGTCGGGCTTTGGCGACGAGCGCGATCTTTAGGGCATGCACAAATGCGATTTCACTGGCCGCGGAGAAATCCGACGGGTGAAAAATGGATTCAACTTTCACTTCCGCAAGGACGCTGCTCTGACTCATCATCGCTGTGGTACCTGGACGCGCGAAATCGACCTGCGAGTACGACGAGAGGCCGCTTGACAGCTCACTATGGCTTTAGCAGTGGAACTTGCGAGGCAAGCTGAAGTTCAATCATCATGGCAACACGACGATCGATCTGAAAGAACATTGCTGTCTTTTTGTGCGAGATCACCTTTTCGAACTCAGGGATGTACTTTAGACGGAGCTGAGTATTGTCCTGATCAAGAGCCAGCCAGCGCTTGATGAAGCTGTCGGCTTGTGCATCGGTCGAAGCATCATAATTCTTCGCATACTCTTTGATCAGAGCGAACCGCACGTCGTTTACCTTTATAGTCTCCCCAATATACCGATCGTACACCGGCCAGAATTTGGTAGCTTCCACCTCCGTCAATGGCATGTTAGCGGCCACGATCTTCTTCCGTTCCGCACGAATGTCTTGCCGCATAATCTGGATGTTGGCATCGTTCACCTGCTCAGCCGTCATATTGGTACTCTGCGAATTCGAGGGAGCTGGCTCTTGTGCGGTAAGCAGATTGGTCAACGCGAGTATCGCGATCACGAGGCGAAATGGAAACGCCGAGTTACTTTTCAAGTTAGATCCCCCTGTACAGGAGTATGTCAGTTGTGATCCAACGTCGAGACTGGCAGTTCTACCAGTCCACGCGTCAATTGCTCTTGTCCTCGGTATTTAGGGCTGCCACACTACGTTGTCTTTGCGTGGAGAACGTGCTGAGAAGGACAGGATACCCGTTCTGGGTCGCCTCCCGTACGGCCTTTTCACTATCCGAACGTTTTCGCAGACGCTGGTTGTCCCACCATGCGTTTCAAGGCGAGGGCATTGCTGACTGCGTATCCTGCCTGATCGTTATCAAAGTAGATGTACACGGTGTTGAGTTGTCTCGCCCAGATTTCAATTTGACGAGTCCAGTTCTGCAGGCGGTCGTCGCTGTAGCTTCCCTGGTACTTACCCGCGGCAG
>Ga0075423_10002789_pt1 | contig 15972 bp, 9 predicted proteins | sample SoiMethybrSBSTD2_FD_80114 | JGI IMG/M metagenome (GOLD analysis project Ga0075423, IMG submission 80114) | Bulk soil microbial communities from a Populus tree surrounding site in Tennessee, USA - Soil MetaG P. TD hybrid SBSTD2 | ecosystem: Environmental > Terrestrial > Soil > Tree plantation...
TGCGTGCCGTCGGCGACCGCCGAATCGATCTCCACGCCGCGATTCATCGGTCCGGGGTGCATGACGATGGCGTCGGGCTTGGCGAGCTTGAGCTTCTCGACGGTCAGTCCGTAACGCTTGAAGAACTCGCCCGCGGACGGCAGGAGCGAGCCTTTCATGCGCTCGCTCTGCAGGCGCAACATGACAACGACATCGCAACCCGCCAGGCCCTGCCGCATGTCGTGGAATACGTGCACGCCGAGTGTCTCTACGGCCGTCGGCAACAGTGTCTGCGGGCCGATCACGCGCACTTCGGGCGTGCCGAGCGTGGTGAGCCCGTGGATCAGCGACCGGGCCACGCGCGAGTGCAGGACATCGCCGACGATCGCCACCGTGAGCTCGCGGAAGTAGCGCTTGTAGTGACGAATGGTGAACAGATCGAGCAGCCCCTGCGTCGGGTGGCCGTGGCGGCCATCGCCGGCGTTGACGACGTGGATGTGCGAGCGGTTCGTCGCCGAAAGATGCTGCGCGATGAGATGCGGTGCGCCGCTCTGCCCGTGACGGACGATGAACATGTCGGCGTTCATCGCCACCAGATTGTCGATGGTGTCGAGCAGCGTCTCGCCTTTTGCCGTCGACGACACGCCGATGTTCAGGTTGATCACATCGGCAGAAAGGCGCTTGGCCGCGATCTCGAATGTCGTGCGGGTGCGGGTGCTGTTCTCGAAGAAAAGGTTGAATACGGCCTTGCCGCGCAGGAGCGGCACTTTCTTCACGTCGCGTTCGGCGATCGACACGAATGGCACGGCGGTGTCGAGAATGCGGCCGATGATCTCCGCCGGCAGTCCTTCGAGCGTGAGCAGATGCTGCAGCTCCCCGTCGGCGTTGAGCTGCGGATTATGCACCTGCGACGCTCCCCGCCGGCTCGACCGACAGCTCGAGTCTGCCGTCGAGATGGCGCTGCAGCACGATCGACAGATCGCGTGCCACCGCGAGACGCGCGCCGACGTACGTTGCCTCGATCGGCAACTCGCGGCCGCCGCGATCGATCAGCACCGCGAGCTCGATGGAGTCCGGCCGCCCATAGTCGAACAGCTCGTTGATCGCGGCGCGGACCGAACGGCCGGTGTAGAGCACATCATCGACCAGAACGATGCGGCTGCCGGGAACCTCGAAGGGCAGCGTCGTCGTCGCGAGCTTGGCGCGCAGGCCCTTCTGCGCGTAGTCGTCGCGATAGAACGACACGTCGATGTAACCGACCGGATGCTCGCCATCCAGCATGTCGGCGAGGCGCTCAGCGAGCCACGCGCCGCCGGAATAGATGCCGATCAGCTTGGCGTCGAACGCGACGGCGTCGCGCATCTTTTCGGCGAGCCGGCCGAGCGTGATCTCGGCGTCAGGTAGCGAGCCGCTGGTCAAGATACGCTTGAAGAATCAGCTGCGCCGCGACCCGATCGCGAACGGTCCTGCCAGCGCGACCGCGCACGCCCGCGCCACGCAAGGCGAGCTCCGCGTCTTGCGTCGTATGGCGCTCGTCGTAGCAGGTAACGGGCAGCCCGAAGCGGCCCTCGAGCTGCCGCGCGAAGCGCAACGCCCGCGCGGTCATGGCGTGGGCCGTGCCATCGGCGTGCGTCGGCAACCCGACGACGAGCAGCACCGGTTGCCATTCCTCGATCAATGCGCGGATCGCCTCGAAGCGCTCGCGGCCAGACTTGGCGGCGATGGTCGCCAGCGGATGTGCGACGCCGATCCCGGTCTCCCCGACCGCAACGCCGATCCGTTGCGTTCCGAAGTCGAAGGCGAGCACGCTCCCCGCAGGAGCCGCGGAGGAGTTCGCTGCCACCGCCACGCATCACGCGTGCCCGACAGAGTCGGACAGCCGCGAAAAGTCGATGCCGAGAAGCTTCATCGCTGCCGGCAGCCGCAGCTCGGCCGGTTCGGCGAAGAGCACTTCGGGGTCCGCGGCAACGGTGAGCCAGGCGTTCTGCGCGATCTCCTGCTCGAGCTGGTCCGCCGACCATCCGGCGTAGCCGAGCGTGACGAGCACGTTGGCCGGGCCATTCCCGTGGCCGACCGCTTCGAGGATGTCTTTCGACGTCGTGAGTCCGAGATCGTCGCTGATCGCGAGCGTCGACTGCCAGCTTCCAAGCGGCCGATGCAGCACGAAGCCGCGGTCGATCTGCACGGGACCACCGTAATGGACTTTCGTCTCGCGCAGGTCGGAGTCGCCCAGCGGAATGTTGATCTGCTCGAACAGCGCGGAGAGCGTCATGTCGATCGGCTTGTTGACGACGACGCCGAGCGCACCCTGGTCGTTGTGCTCGCAGATGTAGATCAGCGTGTGGGCAAAGTGCGGATCGGCCATGCTGGGCATGGCGATCAGGAAATGGTGGGTCAGACTGACCCGGGAATCGCCCATGGGCGCAATTGTAGACTCCGCCCCGCCTGGGCACAAATGGCGCCGCGCTGCCATGGAGTGCCGCGCTCCAGCGCGCGCGACGGGCGCGCGGAACCTTCGTCGCGCCCCTAAGGAACCTAACCCCGAACCGGCAACGCCGTCGTTGATAGGGGCATCGCTCATCTCCAGGAGCTCGTCATGGCCTCGACGTTTCCGCGCCGCACCCGCGTCGCCGCTGCTGTCACATTGATAGTCTCGCTCGCCGGCACCGCGCTTCCGGCAAGCGCCTTCTGCGGTTTCTACGTCGGCAAAGCCGACGCCAAGCTGTTCAACGAAGCCTCGCAGGTGATTCAGGCGCGCGACGGCAATCGCACCGTCATCGGCATGCGCAACGATTTCCAGGGCGAGCTGACCGACTTCGCGCTGGTCGTTCCGGTACCGGTCGTGCTGCAGAAGGGCCAGATCCACATCGGCGACCCGAAGCTCTTCGAGCGCATCGACGCCTACAGCGCGCCGCGGCTCGCGGAATACTTCGATCCGAATCCCTGTGAGGTGCGCAAGATGGCGCGCGAGATGGCAGCGGCCGCGCCGGTGGACGCTATGTCCGCCCAGAAAGCACGCCGCGACGAGGCGCTCGGCGTCACCGTCGAGGCGCGCTACACCGTGGGCGAATACGACATCGTGATCCTGTCGGCGACGCAATCGAACGGACTTGAGACATGGCTCAAGCAGAACGGCTACCGGATTCCCGCGCACGCCAGCAGGGCGCTGCAGCCCTACGTGCGACAGGGCCTCAAGTTCTTCGTCGCCAAGGTCAATCTCGCCGAGCAGGCGAAGACAGGCTTTTCCTACCTGCGGCCGCTGCAGTTCGCGTTCGAATACGAGCGCTTCATGCTGCCGGTGCGTTTGGGAATGCTGAATGCCAAAGGCCCGCAGGACCTAGTCGTCTACGTCCTGACCCGCAACGGCCGCGTGGAAACGACCAACTATCGCACCGTGAAGCTGCCGGCGAATGTCGAGCTGCCGACCTACGTCCGCGGCGAATTCCCCAAGGTCTACAAGGCGCTGTTCGAGGCGCAGGCCAAGCGCGAGGATTACCGTGTCGTGTGGACCGAATATTTCTGGGATATGGGCTGGTGCGATCCATGTGCCGCTGATCCGCTCTCGCCGGAGGAGCTACGCGGCGCGGGTGTTTTTTGGCTCGACGGCGACCTATCCCCGATCGGCGGCCCGGGCACCGCGGCTGCGCCCATCGCCCGGCCGCGGGGCAGCGCGCAACCGGTCATGCTCACGCGGCTGCATCTGCGCTACACGCCCGAGACGCTGCCCGAGGATCTGATGTTCCAGGAAACTCAGGATCGACAGAACTTCCAGGCGCGCTACGTCCTGCGCCATCCCTGGCAAGGCGACGCCAATGCGTGTCCGGAAGCGAAGAGCTATTTCGAGGAGGTCGCCAGGCGTCAGGAACGCGAGGCGCAGACGCTCGCCAACCTGACCGCATGGGACTTGAACGACATCCGCGGCCGGATGAACGTGCAGGCGCTGTCGGCGCCGAAATGGTGGGAGCGGCTGTGGCGGTGATCTCCGTGGCGCGGCTCGCGCTCCTGGAGCGGCTGTACACGAAGACGCGCGACCGGTTGCCGCGCGACGCGCGCGTTTTCCAGATCGTCTTCCTCGCCGCCCTGCTGACGACCGGCGTGCTGCTGCGCGATTTCTCGGTGCAGCCGTTGCAGATCGCGTTGGCGTTCGCCGCCGGAATCGCGACGCAGGCGTTCTGGCTCAAGCGGCTCGGCCTGCAGCAGAAGGGCCTCCTGTCGGCGATCGTGACCTGCTGCGGCTTGTCGCTGCTGTTGCGTAGCGACACGCTGTGGGCACATCCCATCGCAGCCGCTCTGGCGATGTCCTCAAAATTCGTGCTGCGCATCAACGGCAAGCACTTGTACAACCCGGCGAACGTCGGCGTGATCGCGGCGATCGTGTTGCTGCCGGGTACCTGGGTTTCGCCCGGACAATGGGGCAACGATCTCGCGCTCGCCGTCTGGTTGCTGATGCTGGGGACGATCGTCACTCAGCGCGCACGGCGGCTCGACATCAGCTGGGTGTTCCTCGGCGCGTTTCTGGGATGCGTGGCGCTGCGCGTGGTTCTGCTCGGCCAGTCGTGGGCGATCTGGTGGCACCAACTCGGCAACGGCGCGCTGCTGCTGTTCGCGTTCTTCATGATCTCCGACCCGATGACGATTCCCAACCGGAGCGGAGCGCGCATCGCCTACGCGCTGATCGTCGCCTGCGGCGCGGCGGCGTGGCAGTACCTGCTGTTCAAACCGAACGCACTGATCTGGGTGTTGTTCCTGGCCACGCCGCTCGTGCCGCTGCTGGACCGGCTCTTTCCGGCGCAAAGGTTCGCATGGCGCCAGGCAGAGGAGGCCGGGCTGCGCCGCGGCCTCCTTGATCGCGCGCTGTCATGAGCATCGTGGCGTGTCGGCCGCTGCGGCCACTCGCTGCTCGGGCCGCTATTCTTCCTCGTGCCGCCGGTGTTTGGCGTAGTCCGCCGCCAGTTGCTGCTGCAGATTCGGCGGCGCCGGATCGTAGTGCGATAGCGCCATCGTCCATGCCGCGTGGCCCGCGGTCATCGCCTTCAGCCGCGCCGCATAACCGTCGAGCTCCGACAGGGGTGCGAGGCCGTTGACCGTGAGCGTACCGACCTGCAGCGACTTCGTGCCGGTGACTTGCCCGCGCCGACCCGACAAATCTCCCGCGACGTCACCCATGTTCGACTCGGGACAGAGGACCTCGAGGCTTACGATCGGTTCCAGCACGATCGGACGCGCTTTTTCGATCGCGTCGAGGAACGCCTTGCGGCCCGCGGTCACGAACGCGATTTCCTTCGAATCGACCGGGTGGTGCTTGCCGTCGTAGACGATGACGCGTACGTCCTGCAGCGGGAAGCCGGCGATCGGTCCGGCCGTGAGCACCTGCTCGACGCCTTTTTGCACCGCAGGGATGAACTGGTTCGGGATCGTGCCACCCTTGACCTGATCGACGAACTCGAAGCCCGAGCCGCGCGGCAGCGGCTCGATGCGCAGAAACACCTCGCCGAACTGGCCGGCGCCTCCCGTCTGCTTCTTGTGGCGGTGATGGCCTTCGGCCTTTGCCGTGACGGTCTCTCGATACGGAATCCGCGGCGGGCGCGTGTCGATCTCGAGCTTGAACTGCGAGGACATGCGCTCGAATACCGAGCGCAGATGCAACTCACCGAGACCGCGCAGGACCGTCTCGTTCAAGTTGGCGTCGTGCTCGAGCGTGAGCGTCGGATCTTCAGCGATCATTTTGTGCAGGACGTCGGAAATGCGCTGCTCGTCGCCGCGCTTCTTCGGTGCGATGGCGAAACCGTGCATCGGCGTCGGGAATTCGAGCGGCTGCATGCGGATCTGGTCGTCGTCGTGCGAGTCGTGCAATACGCAGTCGAACTCGATTTCGTCGACCTTCGCGACGGCGGCGATGTCGCCCGGCACGGCGCGATCGACCTCGACCTGTTTGCCCCCCTGCAGCATCAGCAGATGACCGACCTTGAACGGCTTGCGCCCATCGCCGACGAAAAGCTGCGTGTCGCGAGTAATCGTGCCCTGGTGGACGCGAAAGACGCCCAGCTTGCCTATGAACGGGTCCATGACCACCTTGAAGACGTGAGCCAGCACGTGCTTCTTGGGGTCGGGCACGGAAGGGGACTCGACTGCCGTCGATCCCTCGCCCTTGGTGAACAGCGGCGGGTTGCCCTCGGTCGGGTTGGGACCGAGCTTGACCAGAATGTCGAGCAGCTCGGCGATGCCTGCGCCGGTGCGCGCGGAGACAAAGCACACGGGCATGAGATGTCCGTCGCGCAGCGCCTTTTCGAACGGCGCATGCAACTGCTCGGGAGCGATCTCGCCCTGCTCGAGATAGAGTGACATCAGCGCCTCGTCGACCTCGACCACCTGGTCGACCAGGGCGCCGTGCGCGGCGGCAACCGAGGAGAAGTCGGATTCGCCCGCAGGGTTGAAAAAACAGTCGACGACGCGCTTGCCGCCATCGGCGGGGAGATTGATCGGCAGGCACTCCCTGCCGAACGCTGCCTGGATCGCCGTCAGAACCTCCTCCGCATCGACGTTTTCGGCGTCGATCTTGTTGACGATGATGAGCCGGAAGAGCTTCCGCTGCGCCGCCCAGTCCATCATCCGCGAGGTGATCATCTCAATGCCCGCCTGCGCGTTGACCACGACCGCGGCAGTCTCGACCGCGTCGAGCGCGCCGATCGCCTGGCCGATGAAATCGGGAAAGCCGGGCGTATCGATCAGGTGGATGCGCGTCCCGTCAACGTCGAAATGCAGCAGCGACGCGCGCAGCGAGTGCTGCCAGGATTTCTCGAGCGGATCGAAGTCGCTGACGGTGGTGCCGCGCTCGACGCTGCCGGTCGCCGGAATCGCCTTCGCGCGGACGAGCAAGGCCTCGGCCAGCGTTGTCTTGCCGGATGCTCCGTGCCCGACCAGCGCGACGGTGCGGATGTTTTCGGTGGCGTAATGCGCCATGCCTGCTCCTGATGGATCTCTGTCGTATCGTTCATTCTAAACAAAACCGTAGGGCCGCGAACGGAAATGCCGCCGATGAGCGGGCAAAAAGCGAAGCGGCGCGGGAACCCGCGCCGCAGCCGTCGCTCGCCGTCATGCGAGCGATCGATCTCGATCCGACCATGGAATCCTGCAGTGGTGCCCGTAGCGGTGAGGGCCGCGTCGGCGCGCCGCCGGTATCGGCGCGGAGACGCTGCTGCCGTCGCGAGAGGCCTACGCGGCGTGAAGCACCAGCATTTCGCGCAGATGCCGGAGCAGCTCCTCTTCCTGGTACGGCTTGCCCAGATATACCTCGATACCCAGTTCCTGGGCGCGATTGCGGTGCTTCTCGGCCGTGCGCGACGTGATCATGATGATGGGAATGTGGGCCACCCGCGCATCGCCCTTCATGGTTTTCGCGAACTCGAAGCCGTCCATCCGCGGCATCTCGATGTCGAGCAAAATGGCGTCCGGTATGCGCTCGGCCAGCATCTGCAGCGCGTCGAGCCCGTCCTTCGCGGTAATGACCTCGAAGCCCTCGCGCGTCAGCAGCCTGCTGGTGATCTTACGCACAGTCAACGAGTCGTCGACGATCATCACCAGCGGCGGCCCGGACGCGGCCGCGCTGGCGGCGGCAGCCCTGGCCGCCTGCATCGTCTTGACGACCATCGGCGCCTGGGCTTCGGTATCGGTGCGCTGCGCGAGCTGCACCGGGTTGATGATCAAAACGACTTCGCCGGTGCCGAGCACGGTAGCGCCCGCGATGCCGGAGACGCGGGCGAGCTGCGGGCCGATGTTCTTGACGACGACTTCCTGATTGCCGACCATTTCGTCGACGTGCACGGCGGCGATGCTCTGGCCGCTCTTAAGCAGCAATATCGAGTTGTAGCGCAGGGTTTCTGGATTGTGTCCGACGTTGCCGAGCAGGCGCGGCAGATAGAAGAACGGGTACTTGCGGTCTTGCCACACGACTTCCCGCGTGAGATACAGGTTGATCAGGGCCTTGTCCTTGATCTGCTGTACCTGCTGGACCATCGGCGCCGGCAAGGCCCACAACCTGCCTCCCGCCCGCACCAGCACAGTTTGCGCGATAGCCAGCGTCAACGGCAGGTAGAGCAAGAACGTCGTGCCACTACCGCGTGTGGTCGCGACATCGACACGGCCGCCCAAGGCCGCAATGTCCGAGCGCACAACGTCGGTGCCCACGCCACGGCCCGAGATCTGAGTGACCTTGGCCGCGGTGGAGAATCCCGGCGCGAAAATGGACTCGGTCAGTTGCGCCTCGGTCGGCTGGGCATCACTGGTGATGAGGCCGAGCGCTTGCGCCTTCTCGCGAATGCGGTCGAAATCGAGACCAGCGCCGTCGTCGGCGATTTCGATCGCGATTTCATTGCCCTGCTGGCGGACGGTGACGGTAATTTCTCCCGTCTCGGGTTTCCCGCGCTTGAGCCTCTCCTCGCGGCTTTCGATGCCGTGGTCGAGCGCATTGCGAAGCAGGTGCTCGAGCGGACCAACGAGCTTCTCGAGCACCGAGCGGTCGAGCTCGACCTGCGTCCCGCGAATCTCCAGATTCGCGCGCTTGTCGAGCTCCTTCGCGGTCTGGCGCATGATCCGGTAGAGCCTCTCGGACAGGCTGCCGAACGGAACGGTGCGAATCGAGAAGAGCTGCTGCTGCACGTCGCGCGACAAGCGCGCCTGCGCCAGCAACGCCGCGTCGGCATCGTCGATGTTCCGCAGCAACGATTGCTGCACGGTCGAGACGTCATTCACGCCCTCGGCGAGGCTGCGGGTCAGCTCCTGGAACCGCGTGAAGCGGTCGAACTCCAGCGGATCGAAATCGGCCTCGCCCGGCTTGACGTGCGAGGCCCGCGACTGGATCTGCGATTCGGCCTGGATCTCGATCTCGCGCACCTGCGAACGCATCCGGATGACGCTGTTCGTGAGCTCGAGAAGATTGCCCTTGAGCGAACGCAGCTCGCCCTCGACCCGGGCGCGCGCAATGGAGACTTCGCCGGCTTCGTTGACGAGGCGGTCGATGAGATCCGCGCGCACGCGCAGCATCGCCGCTCTCGCCGCCTCGGCTTCAGGCGGCGCGGCGGTGGCCGCCGGCGCGGCGACGGCAGGTAGGGGTACCACCGGACCCGCTGCGACGACGGCAAGCGGTACCGGTGCGGCGGGCGCAGGCGCTGCCGCCGTCTCCAGCCATGGCAGCGGCGTGTTCACTTCGCCTTTCTGCAGGCGATCGAGCACGAAGGCCAGCCGATCGAGATCGGTATCGAGGGCCTCGAACAATTCCGGCGTCGGTTTGGCGAGTGCGTCGCCCGCGAGCAGGCGGCTCTCCATTCCATGCGTGAGTTCGCCCAAGCGCATTGCGCCGGCCATTCGCGCGCTGCCCTTGAACGTGTGCAAGCTGCGCCTCAGCGCCTGCGCAGCGTCCGCGTTGGCCGGACTGTGGCGCCATGCGCGGAGCTGCTCGCCGGCCTGCGGGAAAAGCTCTGCTGCTTCTTCGAGAAAGATCGGCAGCACCTGTTCGTCAACATCGTCCTGAACGTTGGCAAGCGACAGCTCGCCAGGTTGCGCGATTGGCATCACCGAAGCTGCCGTTGCTTCCTTGACCTCGGGCGTCGCGACAGGCGGAGTAACCTCCGCTGCTGCCGCGCTCGCTCGTGCCGGCCTGCCGGCGGCGATCGGAACGACCAGTGCTTCGGGCGCGACAGGCGAGGTCACCGGCGCCGCCCGCTCCGCCGCGGTCACTGCGGAGGGCTCTTGGGCCTCGTCTTCCGCGGCGGCGCGCGCGGCGATGCTTTCGCTGTCGTCGGCCGTGGCCTCGGGCGCAGCCTCGTGCCGCAATGCCTCGAGTTCGGCGACGATCTCGGCCGCTTCCGCCTTGTCGGCGGCATTGAACGGCGAGCGCGCGCGCACACGTGCGGTCAGCGCATCCAATCCGGCGACGGCACGCGCGAGCACCGGCTGCGCGGCATAAGGTAGCGGCGCGCCGCGCTCCTCGAGCCCCAGCAGGCATTGCTCCAACGCTTTGGCAGTCGTCGCTACCAGCGGGAAGCCACCCGTGCGATGTATGCCGCAGAGCGTGTGGCTTGCCCGCACCATGGCCTGCGATGGTGTCGCTGCGGTATCGAATTGCAGCGTCTGCAGCTCGGCGTCGAGAGTCGCGAGGTGCTGCTGCGCTTCGTCGCACAGGATCCGATAGAGCGCGGTCGAAAGCGTCACATCGCCGATCGTCACTTCCTCCGGCTCGGGCTTTGCTGCGCCTTCTGGCGGCTCTACGGGAGGCATCGCCGGCGCCGGTGGCTCCCGCGGCGCGAATTCGATGATTTCCGCGGTGGCGCTCGCGGTCTGTGCCGCACCGGCTGGCGCGCTCGGCTCCGCCGGCAGCGTCTCGTCGAGCTCGATGACCTCGATCACCGACGCGCTCGAGAGCTTGGGTATCGTCGTTGGCATTGCTGGCGTCGGCTCGGGCATTTCTGCGACCGAAGCTGCGCCGTCAACCTCAGCGACCGGCGGCGCGACCACCGATGCGGTCGGCACCGGCAACTCGGCGTCGACCTTTTCGATCGCGGTGCGCAAGGCCGTTGCGTCCGGCGTCACCCGACCCTTTCTTCGCAGCGTGTCGACCCAGACCCGAAAACTCGTCTGCGCGGTGTCGATGAGCGCAAGGACGGCAGCAGAGGCCGGGCGTTCGTCTTCCAGCAGCCGGTTGTGCACTTTCTCGACGGCAAAGGCGATATCGCCGAGCTCGGTCAGACCCACCATGCGTCCGCTGCCCTTGAGGGTGTGGAATCCGCGGCGCACGGTGGTAAGCGCGTCGCGGTCGTCCGGTTGCGCTTTGAGCCGAACCGCGCTCGAGGCAACGCTGTCGAGCACTTCGTCGGCCTCGGTCAGATAGATGTCCAGCAACTCCGCGTCGAATTGCGCCGCGTCGGTTTCGAGCAGCCGCATCGTTTCTTCCGACGGCGAAGGCGCCGGTGCGGCCGCGCGACCCTCCGCAATCGCGGCGATCGCGTCCTGCAACGCCGCGGTGTCGCCGGTGCCGGCATGCGCAAGCAGCTCCAGCGCGGCGTCGGAGTCGGCCTGCAAGGTCGCGTCGCCGATCAGCTCGGCGTCGTTCTTCAGCGTCGTGAGCTCCGCCTCGAGGCGCTCGCGGACGCTCGCGTCGCCGGGCGAGCGCTGGAACGCGGCCAGCGTCGCCGGCAGTGCGGTCTTGAGATCCTTCACGGCCGCCTCGACCGTATCGTGCTCGTCGACATGCGGCTTCGCGGGCACGCCCAGACGCTTCGCCAGTAGCGGCTCGATCAGCCGGTCGCGGTCTGGTCGCTGCTGTTCGACGGCCTCGATGTAGAACCCGAGACCCGACAGCGATTCAGCGAGCAGTTCGAGGTCTTCGTCGGCGACCCGCGCGTCCGGCTGCGCGTATTGGTCGATCTGCTGCTGGCACAACGTCAGCAGCTGCTCGGCGTGCGCGAGGCCGAGCATCTTCAGCGCGCCCATGATCTGCTTGCTGTCGTGGGCGAGCGTCGCCAGATCGGAGCGTTTGTCGTGGTCCCTGAAGAACGCGTCGAGCACCTGCTCCATATGCCGCAGGTTCGCCTGGATTTCGCGCGCGACCTGGGCGAGCAGCAAACGCTCCTGCGCGCGGCGCGCCATTTCGTCGAGCAACGGCGCGGCGACGCCGCCCGCGGGCCGGCTCGTATCGAGCCGCGCGATCATCGCGTCGACCTGGGGAGGCAGCTCCGTCGAGGCCGTCGCATAGTTCTCGATCGCCGATTCGGCGAGCAGCAGTCCCGTCGCGAATTCCATGGCGAGTGCTTCGGAAACCGGTCCGCTGGGCAGCTTGTCCAGCCGGTCGGCGAGCGCAGCGGCCAGCCTCGAAAGCGAAGGCTCGCCGATCGCGGCGATCTTGTCGCGCAGGGCGGAAAGCGTCTGCTTGAGCTTGGGCAAGCTCTCGACGCGGCCGCCGGTCAGCTTGAGCCACAGGTCCTTCGCGGTGGCCAGAAGGTCTCGCGCCTCGCGCAGATGCGGCTGCACGCGCACGACGTCGGCGGACAGCACGTCGGCGGTCGGAATCAGGCCGGGCAGCCGGTACGCGCGCTGTACTGCCTGCACCTGCGGACCGACCGGAGCGCTGATCGCGACATAGTAAAGCACCTCGCGGCGCATCCGGTCGGCAACCTTAGCCGACCCTTCCACGAAGCGCCGAATCTGCAGATCGACGCGGCCGCACAGCTGCTTGACGCCGAAGCCGCTCTCGACGCCTTTTTCGACGATGCCCTCGAGCAATGCGCCCACCGCCCACCAGAAGGAGCGCTGCGCCGAGTGCGTCTGCACGTCCTCGATGCCCTGCACCGCGTCGCGCATCACGCGCGCGCCCTCTTCGTCGCCGCGCAGCCACGCGAGCAATCCGCGCTGGTACAACCGGCGCTGTTTGACGAGGTACGACGGAAGCTTTTTCGGCGTCACCGCCTTACCGCTGGCGATCTTCGGAGCCCGCGGTGAAAGATCAGGGTAGAAAAGATCTGTCGGCGCTGCAGCTCTCACACCGCGCGCCTGTTGCATCAGCTCGTATTCGGGAAACAGCTTGAGCGGCACTGGATTCGCACCGCTGACCAACTCGTCCAAGAAGATCTTGAGCTTGCGGCAGGCGCGGTCGACGAGGTCGCACGCTGCCTGCGCCTCGGGCGGCGGCAGCTCCTCCATGCGGGTGAGCTGGCGCTCGAGCTCGTCGGTATAGGCGGTGACGGCATCGAGCCCGACCATCTGGATCGCTCCTGCCGCCTGATGGATGTGCGCCCGTGCGTGCTTGAGGGCGGTGGCGTCGCGCGGCGACGCCTTGAACGCCGTGAGCGCTTCGACGCCACGGGAGAGCGCATGGTCGATCTCACCCTGCACCCACGACAGGGGGCCGAGATCGAATTCCGGGGCAGTGTCTGTGACCATGGGATTATGCGAGGCGGATCACTCCTGGAGCTCGGAAGCAAGAAGCGCGCCGCGCGTCTCCCGTCGCTTGTCTCCCCTTATACCTTGAACCCCGCGACCGAGCTGCGCAATTCAGCCGCGAGCTTGGTGAGCTGGCCGATCGACACGTTGGTTTGCTTGGTGCCCTCGGTCGTCTCCTCGGTGATCTTGAGGATGCCCTGCATGCCTCGCGTCACGTCCGATACCGATGCCGACTGCCTTTGCGTTTGCGCGGAAATACCACCGATAAGATCGGCAAGTTCGCGCGACACGCGCCGGATTTCGTCCAGCGCCTGCCCCGCAGCGTCAGAGAGCTTGGTTCCTTCCACGACGCCAACCGTGCTCTTTTCCATGGCCGCCACGGCGTCCTGCGTGTCGGCCTGAATCGTCTTGACGATCGCGTCGATCTGCTTGGTCGCCTCGCCCGAGCGTTCCGCCAGACGCTGCACTTCTTCGGCCACCACCGTGAAGCCGCGGCCCGCCTCGCCCGCGGACGCGGCCTGGATCGCCGCGTTCAGAGCCAGCACGTTCGTCTGCTCGGTGATGTCCGAAATCAGCTCGACGATTTCGCCGATCTCCAGCGAGGATTCCCCGAGGCGCTTGATCCGCTTGGCGGTGTCCTGAATCTGGGCCCGGATTTCGTTCATGCCCGCGATCTGGTTTTGCACCGCTTGGCCGCCCTTTTCGGCGGCAGCCAGCGATTGCTGCGCCACCCGTGCCGACTGCGCCGCGCTCTGCGACACCTCGTTGATCGACTGTGCCATCTGCAGAACCGATGCGGACGCCTGCTGAATTTCCTTGTTCTGCCGCTGTGACGCTTCGAAGAGTCGGTTCGAGATCGACTGCGCGTCAGTCGTCGCCTTGGCCACCTGGTCGGTCGCGCTGTTGATGCCCTTGACCAGCGTTCGCAGCTCCTCGATGGTGAAGTTGATCGAGTCGGCGATCGCGCCGGTCACGTCCTCGGTGACCGAAGCCTGCACCGTCAGATCGCCGTCGGCGAGATTTCCCATTTCGTTGAGCAGCCGCAAAATCGCTTCCTGGTTGCGCTTGTTCTCCTGCTCGCTCTCGAATGCGCTCACCCGCTGTTCGTCGTAGAGGACCTTGGCCAGCACACCTGCGCAGAGGAGCGCGACGACGCCGAAAACGATGGCCGCGCCCAGGGTGAACAGTCGTCCCGTGTTTTGGCTCTCGTAGCTGTTGGCGAGATTGGTGGTGTCGGCGAGCAACGGCTCGGAGTCCTGGTTGATGCCGCGTGCCGCCTGCTTGGCCACGACGAGCCGCTGCATGTTCTGCAAGATCGCATTGACGCCGGCTTCGTACGCGGTGAAGCGCTTCTGCAGGTCAGCCAGTGTAGCGCGCGCCTCTTCATTCCTCACTCCGGAAAGGCGCAGCGGCTCGCTGCCCTTCAGCAATCCGTTCAGGATGTCGCGGAACGTGCCGGTGTCCTTACCGAGCAGGAATGCGACCTCGGGATCGATCTCCTCCGACGACACCAGCGAATTGGCGTTCTTTGCGATCCGCTGCGAGAGCATCGCGAGCTGATTGGTGAAGTCGATCTCGCGCACGTTGCCGCCTCCGGCGGCGGCCTGCGATGCGGCCTGCTGGGCTAGCTCGAGCAGTGCGGTATTGCCCTGGTTGATACCATCGAGGCCCTTGGACAGCGAAACGAGGCTCTGTTGGTTGTCGATAACCGCGGTGGCGTTCTTCTCGACGCGATCCCAGCGGCCGGTGATCTCGCCGAGCTGGGTCTGCAACGGCTCGGTACCAGCGACATCGATGCTGACGCCCTTGATCGTCCCGCCCTTGGTCAGCGCATCCAGGTCGGTGCGAAAACGGTCGCGCGAGTCCTTGACGCTCTCAAATGCCTGCGCGTTCCCCTGCACCGCGAGCGACGTGCCGCGAGCGAGCCGTTGCGAAAGCATCTGCATCTCGGTCGCGGTGCCCGAGCTGGCGGCAGTCTTGTTATTGAGCGTGATGTAGAAAAACAGCATGACGAGCGCCAGAACAACGAAGACGGCGGTCAGCGCGCCGAGTATCTGCTCCTGTTTCGCCACCGGCAGATGACCAATGAACCACAGCCGCCCCGGCTGCCGCGTCTCGGCCGCCGCGGTGCGCAGCTGCTCCATGATCGATGCCGCTCCGAGCGGATCGTAGCCCTGCGCCGGAGGATTCATTTTGACCTGCGTGGTCGTCGGCATCTCGAGCTCGGCATCATTCGCGGATTTCCCCCGCGCCGCTCCCGTACCGAACATGCTTCTCAGACTAAGCGCCATGTTCTCTCCCGTGAAGGGTCGCTCCGCATCCTTGCATCATTGGTCACAGCCCCACCTGCAGAAACGCCGGGTCCTGGGCGAGCCGTGCCAGATCGATCTCCTGCCAGATATCTCCGTTCGCTTCGGCCCAGCGCGAGCCGTACCAGTCCGGCGCACCCGCCGGCGTATCGTTGCGCGACAAGTCCGCCAGATTGCGCAGCCCGAGCACGCGATGCACGATCAGGCCGGCGCGCAATTCGCCGACGCGCGGCCCGAACAGCACCAGCCGCGTCTGGCTTGCACCGGGCATTACCGGCTCGAGGGGCTGGCCGAGAAAACCGGCGAAATCGATCACGCCGTAAAGATTGCCGCGAATGTTGGCGACACCCAGGTACCACGGTTTGGTCAGTGGCACCGTGGCCATCTGCGGGACCGCGATGACTTCCCCGGCGTCGGCGAGTCGGATCAGCCATCGCTCGTCGGCGCACGCGATGCCGAGACGCGATTGCTCGACCTGCGCCGCAGTCTTCGCGGCAAGCCGCGTCGCCAGCTCCTGCTGGAACGCGCGAAGATTGAGTTTTGCGGCACGGGCCATCGAGAGCTTGGGAAGGGATCAACTGAACGCGGTGATCTTCGCGAGCAGCTCGTCGCGCTTCACCGGTTTCACGATGTAGTCCCGGGCACCCTGCCGCAACCCCCAGATCTTGTCGGTCTCTTGGCTCTTGGAGGTGCAGAGGATGATCGGGACGGTGCGCGTCGCGGGATCCCTGCTGATCGCCCGCGTCGCCTGGAA
>Ga0075423_10002790_pt1 | contig 15971 bp, 13 predicted proteins | sample SoiMethybrSBSTD2_FD_80114 | JGI IMG/M metagenome (GOLD analysis project Ga0075423, IMG submission 80114) | Bulk soil microbial communities from a Populus tree surrounding site in Tennessee, USA - Soil MetaG P. TD hybrid SBSTD2 | ecosystem: Environmental > Terrestrial > Soil > Tree plantation...
ATGGATATGCCTTACACCACGCCGATGGCCCTTGGCGCGGCCCTCGGTTGGCCCCAGCGCAGGGTGATATCGATCGAAGGGGATGGGGCGATGCTTGCGGGCCCTGGCGTATTATCAACCGTAGCCCGCTATGAACCCAAAAACCTGTTGATATTCGTCTTCGATAACGGCGCATACTTGACGACGGGTTCGGGTAAAGCTCCGACGGCAACGGCTTTCGGAACCGACATCGAACAATTGGGACGCGCGGCGGGCCTGAAAAACACGAGAACCGTGCATGACATCGAGGCGGCAAAGAGCGCCGTTAACGCGGCATTTACAGAGCCGGGACCTTGGTTGGTTGTCGCAAAAGTCGACAAGCAGGATCGTCCCGCCGAACGGGGACGCCATTCCCTGCCGATGTATGTTTACGAGGCGGGTTTGATATTTCATCGGGCGGCGTTGCAAGAACAGTCAGCGAAAAAATAACAACAAGAAAAATCCAGCGTAACAAAGGGAGCGCCATATGTACGAGTCCAGCTCTCGACGAATTGTTCCATTCGTTTTGATTTTGCTGATCGGAGCTGCCCGCGCGGAGTGCCAGGAGTGGAAAACGAAGTGGGAGAAAGTTGTGACGGACGCCAAGAAAGAGGGGAAGGTCGCCGTCGCCGGCCCACCAGGCACCGCCTACCGCGAGGTCATGCGAGGATTCGAAAAAAAATATCCCGAGATCACGCTCGAGTTTCAGAGTTTTACGCCGGCGAACTTTACCGCACGATTTTCCAAAGAGCGTCAGGCGGGACAATATCTTTGGGATATCTACGTGACCGGTCCCACCGGTTTTGATATTTCGGCGAAAAAGTCGGGAGACCTAGACCCGATCCGGCCGCTTTTCATTCTTCCCGAAGTGCTCGACGAAAAGGCATGGTTTGGCGGATTCGACAAAGCATTTTTGGATTCGGAAAAAAAATACATTTTCGCGTTTCAAGCACAGATCACGCCGCAGGTTTTGATCAACCGGGAATTTGTTTCGGAGAAAGATTTGAACAGCATCAAAGGCCTCTTGGATCCTAAGTGGAAGGGCAAGATCGCGATCAATGACCCCAGAGTCGATGGAGCGGGAAATGGTCGCATTGCATTGTGGGCCGGCCAGATGGGCGAGGAATTTGTCCGCGCCTTGCTCAAGCAGGACCTAACACTGACGCGCGATGACCGTCAGCTTGCCGATTGGCTGGCGCGCGGGAAATTCCCCATCGCCATCGGTGTCAATGATACCGATATCGCCGAGCTGCAAAAGTTGGGCGTCGGAGCAAAAGTCGAACCGCTGGGTGGTAAGTTGGCGGAAGCGTGGCGGCTGAGCACGGGCTGGGGCGCTGCGCGTTTCGTGAACAAAGCGCCGCACGTCAATGCGGCCACAGTGTACGTCAACTGGCTCCTGTCCAAGGAAGGACAGACCGCTTGGGCGACCACTGTCTCTCGGCCCAGTCGTCGGATCGATGTTCCACGCGTCGCCGGCATGTCGCCGGATCCCGGGATCGATTATTTCGACATCGACCGCGAGGAACGCGTTCCGCTCCGAGACAAAGCGCAAGAAATTTCCAAGTCCGTACTGCGCTAGTGTTTGGCAGCTAAACTTGTCGGCCATTCAACCACGTTCATTCAGCCCGCACAGTTTTATTTACTGGCTGGTATTGGGGATCGTTTTATTTGCCGTCCTCTATCCCGCCGGTGTGATCATTCTCAGCAGTTTTGAAACGCCGGGTGAGAGGCTCGTTTCCGGGATCGGGTTGCAGGCTTGGAAGACTGCCTTCGCCGATCCGGCGATCATATCGGCGATCTGGAACACGCTGACGATCACTCTGGCGCGGCAAGCGATTGCGTTGCCTATCGCAATTCTCCTCTCTTGGGTTCTTGCCCGCACCGATGTGCCCGGCGCGACCGCGCTCGAATTCCTATTCTGGTTAGGCTATTTTCTCCCGCCTCTGCCCGTCACGATGGGGTGGATTCTGCTTTTGGATCCGGACTATGGACTGCTCAACCTGTGGCTTACGCATCTCCCGTTCGTGGACAGGGCGGCGTTCAACATCTATTCGTTTTGGGGAATTGTCTGGGCGCATCTCACGACGTCGACCATCGCCGTGGAGGTAATGCTCCTAACTCCCGCGTTTCGCAACATGGATGCAACGCTCGAGGAGGCCTCTCTGGTATCCGGCGCGGGAGTCATTCGCACGATCAGAAAAATTGTTGTACCGCTGATGACCCCGATCGTCGGCGTAGTGCTGCTGCTCGGCATCGTTCATTCCCTTCAAGCTTTTGAGTTGGAATTGATTCTGGGATTTCCATTTCGTTTTTACGTCTTCAGTACGCAGATTCACTGGCTGTTGAATCAGCAACCGCCGCAATTTGCCGCCGCGACGGCGTTGGGCAGCACCATATTGTTTCTGATGGTCCCGCTCATAGCTCTCCAGCGCCGCGGCGTCGCGCGGCGCAGTTTCGCCACCGTGGGCGGCCGTTACAAGGGCCAAAAGCAGAGCTTGGGAAAATGGCGGTGGCTGATTTTTGTTATTCTGCTGGGGGTGGCTTTACTGATCACGGTAATCCCTCTTTTGTTTTTAACCGTCGCTTCTTTCATGGCGCGCTTCGGCTATTTCGACGTTCCCAAGCCATGGACCGCGCTGCATTGGAGCCGCGTGATCGATGATTCGGTATTTCTCGACTCATTGAAAAACACCCTGGTGCTGGCCGGGGCGACGGCGCTGGTATCGGTCATGCTGTTCACCCTGATTGCCTATATCGTCATCCGCACGAACTTTGTCGGCCGTGCCGCTCTCGATATGGTTTCTTGGTTGCCTTCCACTTTGCCGGGAATCATTCTTGGTTTGGGTCTGCTGTCCGTGTTTCTTGGCACGCCGTTTCTGCGGTCGTTGTATGGCTCCATGTTTCTTTTGATCATCGCCACGGTTATCTCCAGCATGACTCTCGGCGTTCAAGTGATCAAAGGCGCGTTGAGCCAATTGGCGGTTGAGCTCGAAGAGGCCGCCAAAGTTGCCGGCGGCTCGGGTTGGAATAGTTTCCGCGATATTGTTTTGCCGATTATCGCGCCGAGCATGTTGCTCGTCGGAACGTTAAGCTTTATCGCCGCCGCGCGAAATGTCAGCACCGTGGCTCTTATTTCGACCAGTCGAACGCGGCCGTTGTCCTTGCTGCAACTCGACTTCTTGGTCGAGTCGCGCTACGAAAGCGCTGCCGTCATCGGGATTATCGTCGTCATATTAACGACCGGGGTTGCCTTGATAGCGCGTTTGTTAGGTTTGCGAACCGGCATGGAACGTTGAAATTCAGCAGTCGAAATGACGATTGGCCGCTGCAGCGTTAGGATCGATCCATGAAGAAGTCGAATGTCATCGGCACTTCGATTCCGCGAGCGGAAAGCGTCGAGAAGGTAACGGGCAGAGCGGTCTACGCCGTCGATGTGTCTTTCCCCGATATGCTCTGGGGAAAAGTGCTGCGAAGTCCAATCGCTCACGGTCGCATTAAGCGAATCGATATCAGTAAAGCATTGGCTCTGCCGGGAGTGAAAGCTGTTATCACAGGTCGCGATGCCGCGGGCGTCAAGATCGGCCGGCAGATTTACGACATGCCCGTACTCGCCGACGGTGTGGTGCGTTTCATCGGCGAGAAGGTCGCGGCAATCGCCGCCGATTCAGAGGAAATCGCGGAGCGAGCACTGGATCTGATTGAGGTCGACTATGAGGAACTCTCGCCATTGCTCGACCCAATCGCAGCTTTGGGTCCTTCAGCGACTCTGTTACATCCGCAAGTCATGGAATATCGGGGATTGCCGGGAAGGCTCGCCACGCCGAGCAATGCGTTCGTTCAGCTGTCGTGGAAAAAAGGCGATGTCGAAGATGGCTTTCGCCGCGCCGATTTGATCATCGAAAATACTTTTCGAACTCAAGTCGTGCACCAGGCCTATATCGAACCGCACTCCTGCGTCGTTAGGGCAAACGAGTCCGGCGGCGCCGAGATCTGGGCTTGCAGCAAAGTGCCGTTTGCATTGCGCGACCAGATGGCGACCGCGTTTAGCATCGCCGCGGAAAAATTTTTGATTCATCCGTGCAACATCGGCGGCGATTTCGGCGGCAAAGGCGACTTCATGGACGTGCCGGTGACATATCTTCTTTCGCTGAAGTGTCGAAATCCGGTGAAAATGGTGATGGATTATGGCGACGAGTTCATAGCCGGGAATCCCCGACATGCTGCGATCGTCAAGGTCAAGTCCGGTGTATCGAGAGACGGCTGTATCCTCGCCCATCACATGGATTTTGTCTTCGACAGCGGCGCGTACGGCGCGTTCAAACCGATCGGCTATCTCTTTGGCGCCCACGAAGCGGCCGGGCCTTACCGAATGGAAAACGCGCTGATCGAGGAAAAAATCGTTTACACCAATAAGGTGCCATGCGGGCATATGCGAGCGCCGGGCGATCCACAGGGAGTTTTTGCCAATGAATCGCAGATGGATATCATCGCCAAAGAATTGCGCATGGATCCGGCGCGTTTCCGCCGAATGAATCTGATGCGAGACGGTGACGAATCCCCGGTCGGCAGAAAAATCTCGCATGTTAAAGCGCGCGAAACCTTGGATGCATTGCTGCGAGAATCCAAGTATTACGACCGCAAAAAGCCCAATGTCGGGCGAGGATTGGCGCTGATTCAATGGCTCGCGCTGGGCGGCGAGTGCTCAGTTTTTCTAGGCATCGATGACAAGGGTAGTGTCACTGTATCGACGGCGATGTTGGATCAGGGCGCGGGTGCTGGCACCGTGCTGAGGCAGATCGTCGCCGATGAGCTACAGATAGATTGGCAAGCGATAACCTTAGAAACCCTTAATACCGCAAATGCCCCGATCGACACGGGAGTGGGCGCAAGCCGCGCCACGAGAACCTATGGGAATGCCTGCTACGACGCCGTGATCAAAGTCAAACAAGAGCTATTCAGCGCCGCGGCGCAAGTGCTGGCGGTGGCTCACGGCGAATTAATCATCGCTAACGGTGGAGCGTCGTCGAAGAAGAAATGGGTTTCATACAGCGAGATCGTGAAAGCCAAGGGCGCGCCGATCGTCGTCGAAGGCCGGTATCAGAATCACGAGATCGGACCGCAGGCGTCCATGTGCGCGCAGATGGCGGAGGTGGAGGTCGATCCGGAGAGCGGTGAAATCAAGCTCCGTCGGTTCGTATCTGTTCATCATACCGGTAAGGTTCTCAACCCTCTTTTGCACGACGGCCAAATTGACGGAGGCATCGTGATGGGAGTAGGTTACGCTTTGACCGAAGAAATGCTCTTCGCCGACGGTAAAGTGACAACGCTTCATTTTGGCGATTACAAAATTCCAACGGTTCGCGACATTCCTCAATTGCGCAAGATCGTCGTCGCCACCCCCGTGGGCCGTGGACCATACCACAGCATGGGCATTGGAGAGACGCCGATCATTACCGTCGCGCCGGCGATCGCCAACGCGGTGCATGATGCCGTCGGCGCAAGGATCAAGAGCTTACCGTTAACGGCGGAAAAAGTTCTCGCGACTATACAGAAGCAACGAGTTGGTTAAAGATCTGACGGAAGCTTAATCCGGGAAACGGAGAAACCATGGCGAGAGTAACGATACCACAGATTCAACAAATGAAGCGGAACAAACAAAAGATCGTTGCCATGTCAGCCTATGACTACATGATGGCTAGCCTTCTCGATCGAGCCCACGTCGATCTCCTGATCCACTGGTCGCTGGAGTGTTAGTCATGCCAATCCTAAGGCTCGCCTACCGAGATGAGGACCGAACACCGGTCATTTTCTGCATCAAGGAGATGGCCCGGCGGCACTATAACGTGGACGTTGAGGTGATTCTCATCAAAGGGACGAAAGAATACGAGGCCGCGCTGTTTAACGACGCTTGCGACGTGATCATCGAGCACCTGGAATATCTCTATCCGGCGGCTGCAGAGGGAAAGAAAGTTACCATGTTCTGCGCGCCGAGCCGGAGGCGCGGTTTGGAGTTGGTCGTCCCCGCCGATGTGCAAAGCGTGGAAGCTTTCAGAGGGAAGAACTTGGCAGTCCGCACCTCCGGCAGACCTCACGCACTCGTGCTGTGGCTCAGGATGATGGAGTTGGAAAACGGCGTGAAGATCGAGATGGTCGGCGATAATGAAGTCGGCCGCTGGAACCAGTGGAAAAAAGTCGTGAGCGGTGAATGCATCGCTACGTTCATGTCCGACCTGTACCTACCAAACGCGCTTGCCGCCGGCTTGAAGGTTTTGCCGGTGCCCGATCTCCCGGTGATCGCTCATTACGCCCAAGCTTGTTTGTCTGAATTTGCCAGGAAGAAGTCAGATCTTCTTAGAGATTATACCAAAGCAGTAATTCACGCTTCCTGTTTGATGATCCTCAGAAAAGAGGAAGCTTTGAAAATTGTCGCTGCGGAACCGATGAAGCGGATGAAGATTACCGACCACCGTGAGTTGGAAAGGCAGTTCGACTCGATTGTCAAGCTACTGCAGCTAAAACCGTATCCGACGCCGCAGGCGATCGCCAATACTTTTGAGATCGCCACCGCGGAATTCGGCGTGGCTGATATCAATCCTTTAACTTTATGGGATCTCCATTGGGTGAAAGAGCTTGATGACGAGGGCTTCATCGATAATTTGATACGAGAGATGAAACGATGATCGAAGGCATGACCGCGATGATCAAAATCAACAAGAAACGCATGAGGAGTCTTTTTCCGCCGATGGTTGTGGCGGCACCTACGGTTTGGCGAGCCATCATCCCGCGATCACTTCGATACGCAATCTCAAAGGTCGCAGCATCGGCAGCGTTCGGCCCACGTACCGAATCTGGCCGTATCTCCTATGCCAGCATGGGATCGGATCAAGGAAGGAAGTAAAGCGACACACCGCTCTATGATGAAGTATATCCCGCCAGCCGAAGTGCGCTAAATTTTTCGATTATAGCGCCGTTAGAAAAATGAGGTGCGATCTCAACGCGGTCGGTTGGCAACCGAAATCTTGTTTGTTTTCGCTAGCGCGGTCAAATCGCGTGAACTTCCCAGCGGCTCGCGCGCAGATGCTGGCTTGGGTCAGCCACCATCCTCAAGGGTTTGTTGGTGTATGTCGTGAGGCGGTTGGCGCCGGGATGGGAGGTGCTGGTGTGGGAGATCCCAGCCTCAGCCATGGAGCATTCACCCGCGTTAATTGGATAGGCGCCGTGCTCGGTCTCTTGAGCGACCGTGCCGCTGAATTGGAACCAGAATTCATCTTCATCGTAGCCTCGATGCGGAGCGGGTTGGCGACCTGGGTTGGCGTAGACTTGCTGGCGGAAACTGGCGCTCTTCCATAACATTGCCGTACGGACACCGCGGCCGTCCGTCACCATGTAGTCGAAGGGACGCACCTTAATCGGCTTCGGTCCGCTTTCCGCTCTGCCGACCATCCAGTCGTAGGTGCGCTCGAAGAGGAACGCCTCTCCGGGAAGATTTTCCCAATGGGTGAGGTGCTCGCGAATCTTTCCGTCGGCTGGCCGAGCGTTCGGGAGGCAATAGGTCTGTAGGTTCAGCTTCTCCCAAGCGTGACGCCGAAAATCGCGTTTCAGCCAGCGGTCGATTTGGATCGAGCACTACTTGGATCGGCTCTTTGGGATAATATTCCATGCGCCGGCAGTTGGCACTGCCGATCGTGCGGTGGGCGATCATCGCTGGAATGTAGAGCATTTCACCGGGAGTCAATTCATAGCGGCCAAAGCTGGTCTCGACCAAAGCGGTCCCGGAAAATTGGAAGAAGATCGTCTCGTAGTCTCCGGCGCGCTCGAAGATCGGTTGCGGGCCGCTGATGCTCGAACAAGCAACGCGCAGTTTCTCGCCGATGAAAAGAAGCTTCTGAGCGACGCCGCCCCGGATCGGATCGAGATCCGGCAGGAGGTCGAAGGGTCTCAGTTTACGCCAATCTTGTCGCCCCGTGCCTTCGACAATACTGCCGACGAGGTCTTCGTCGGGGACGGGTTCCCAGATTTTATCCCCTTCTCTTCCCCACAGGTTGTAAAAGCATCTCTGGAAGCCGAACGAGTCTCGCGCCTTTTCGCCTAGAGTGTCCGCATTCTCATGCGCGGCGTCTCGTTCACTCGCTGGTCGTGTCTTAACCATCATTGCACCTCCCATGGCGGGACCAGATCCTTCAATGAGAAGAAGTTTCTTTGCTCTACGTCACATTTCTTCTCTAAACCTGGCGGCCCTCTAGAGTCAACAGCGAATCTGCTTGACAGGATGACGACAGCTTCGTAAGAGATGCTAGCCTTGAATAGCCAGCCGCAAACTAACCACCCTATGACGGGGGAGATATGAAAATTGGAAAGTTTTTACCCAAAGTCAACGCCGTCGTTTTTGGACTAATACTGTCATTCGTCGCACGTGAGATTGGGTTAGCCGCTTCCGTCGCGGATCCATTGGTCGATGCCGCAAGAAAAGAGGGCAAGCTGGTGATCTACAGCACCAGTACCGTCGAGCCTGGAGAAAAATCCATCGGGCAGAAGATGAAGGAAACATTTCCCTGGCTCGATGTTGACGAGGTGCTGATGGCGAGCGGCAGTAAGCTCCTGGAGCGAATGCTGCTCGAGATCCAGGCAGGAAAAATTCCCGACATCGCTCATATGGGAAGCGGTCAAATGGGCCAGCTCAAAGAGAAGGGCTTGCTGCAAGTCTACCGCTCGCTCCAGGAAGATAACTTCGTCGGCGGTTTCAAAGTGCCCCACCGCATGTGGACGCCGGTGAGCTTTCGCACGATTCACCCGATTTACAATTCCAAAATCGTCAAAGCGGACGCGCTGGCTTCGGGCTACGACGCGTTGCTCGATCCGAAATGGAAGGGCCAGGCAGGCGTCGATATCGGCGGAACCTTGTGGCAGTTTTGGACGGCGATGGAAATCCGCCGCGGCGAAGACAAGGCACGCGACTTTATGCGGCGCTTCGGCAGCAACGAAGCCAAACCTTATTTCAGCAATAACCAGATTCGCAACCTGGTAGCCTCGGGGGAATTGACGTTCGGGATTTACATCTACCTCAACAACATTATCACCATGCAAAAGGAAGGCGCCCCTGTAGCGATTTGGAACGCCGATCCGGTCGGCTATTTCCCTTCCGTGCACGGCATGGTGAAAAACGCCTCCCATCCGAACGCCGCAAAGCTGTACATGGAGTGGGCGCTCAGCAAGGAAACCCAGGAGTGGCTGGCCAAGCAAGAGGTCGTCGTGCCGGTACGCAAGGATGTGGAGAACCCATACCCGCAGTATTTCAAGAATGTGCCGTTTGTCATCTCGGGGGCTGACGAGACCGATCCGCGGCTCGAACGCCTGCGCGACGAATATAAGAAATACTTCCGCGTGCAACCGCAGAAAAACTGACGCCCCTAACCTTATGACGGCGGATCGAGGGCAAGCTTTCAGGGCGAAGCCCAAGCACTGCCCCGATGTCTCGATGCCCATGTTGCATGAAGGAAAAGTCGCTCTTGAAACGGCTTACTTATTCATTGAAGTTGATTTCGATACCCCGTCCGAGTTCTTTAGCCCGCTCATAGAGCCGGTGAGCGAGGATGAGATCGCCGAACCCGCCTTGGGACTCGCGGAAAACGCTGATTCCTGAGGGCCTGACTTTTTTTCCCGAGATGACTTCTCCGAGCTCGGGAATATCGCGCCAATGCAATTTCCCTTCGCTGAGGAGGCGCAGCAAAATATTATCAGCGCCCGCGTCGGCGATGAAGCGCTCTTCCTGTTCCCGGCTGGCCACGACTAACAGATTCGCGCGCAGATAAGTTTCATCGTCGATCTCATGGCGAATTCCCGCGGTGCTCACGTGGGCGCCTTCGGCGAGCCAACTGCCGCGAATCACCGGTCCCTCGGCGCTGGTCGCAACGACCACGACGTCAGCTTGTCGCACGGCAGGCTCGAGGTCGCTGACGGGGTCGGCTTGAATGCCGCAGCGGCGACTCGCCATCGAGCAAAAATTCCGGCGCGATTCATCCGTGCGACTGTGCACGAGAACGCGTTCGAATTTTCTCAGGCAAACGATCGCCTCCAATGACAGGGACGCGATACGCCCGGTGCCGACCATCACCATGCAGCGGGCATCGCTCTTGGCCAATTTATCGACCGCGAGACCGACAGTGGCGCCGACTCGATAGTAGCTGATCGGGTACGCCATAATGGCCAGAAGCCGCTCTTCGCGGGTGCTGTATAGCAGCAACTGCGAGCCGGCCTTGCCCATCCCAGCGCGTAGCCCAACCAGACGCAGCCCCGAAAGCGAGCCGGCGTTGACGCGGAGCTCGTAATCATCGTGGCCGACGACAAAGGGGGCCCACGCCTGCACATTGCCCTTCGCCTGCTCCAGAAAAACAGCCTCGGTCAACTGGATCACTTGGCGCATATCCAAAAGATCGGAGACCTCGTGCCGTTTTAAAAGAAGGGTCATGGAAGTCGCTCCACTATTGTGATTCTCGGCACAAGCGCACCTGGCCTGCGCGCACAGTTGCTGGTTGTGTTAGTGAATATCAGTGGGTGTTGTTGCCTTTTGAATGGCTTATGTCAGCTCAAAGATTTCTTGGCGTCTGGCGCCAAGCCGCTCAGCGCCATGTTTGCGCACGACCACACAGTCGCCCCAACGGCCATAGTTCGGTTTGCCGTCAACGGCGGCGTCGGGCTTGATGATCACACAACAGCCTTCTTTGAGTTCCAGTGCCAAGACTTCGGGGGAGCGGCTTCTCGGCGTCACCAGTGGGCCATCGTCGCCCGTGCCTCGCCCGTGCATGGTCAAGTTTGCGATTCCCCGGCCGTTCATGCCGCGGACCGAGCCGGCGTCCAGTAATTCGCGCACCGTAACTCCTGGCTTCAGCGCCGCCAAGACGCGGTTGAACGATTCCCACGCGAGCTGGTTTGCGTCTTTGAAATCCCCATGAGCCGGGCCGATGGAGAAAGCCTGATCGATTTGACCGATGTAACCACCCCAGCGCCCTTCGATCTCGCACAGCAAGACATCGCCGTTGATGAATTTGCGAAAAGAGGGTTGCTCGAGACGAGTGTAGGTGTTTCCCAGCGGGCCGCTGATCCAGCCGAACATCACCGGCATCGAGCCCCCGGCGTCAGCGCTGGCATAAAGCATGTGGGCAAAGACATGCCGCTCTGCAACGCCATCGCGGGCATGTTCGATGACCGCTTGCATGGATCTCTCGGCAACCTCTACACCTCTGCTAATGAACTCGATCTCTTCGTCACTTTTTTGATAGCGCGCGCGAGCGAGAATATCGGTCGCCGACGATACTCGGGCGTTGGGAAAAGCTCGCTTGATCATCTCGACGGATTGCCAGTTTGCTTCGCCCTCGGGCGCGCGAGTGCGCGCGAGCAAAGAACCTGTGAGCCCGGCGATGCCGATGGTACCGCGGTCAAATCCGAGCTCTTTTAAGCGGGCGATGACGACCTCGGCGCCGGCGCCGTAGCGCGCCGCGCGAATGTCGCTCAACCAGTTGGACGCAGGCGTCGCCCCGGCGCGGGTTTGCCAAGCGGTGACCTCGCCTTCGAGAGAAAACACCACGGTAGTTTCCTCGCAGTTCTCGCCGAGTTGGGTGAGATAACGCGAATCCTGCTGACCGCGGTCGCGCCGGTTGGTGTTGGGTAGGCAAATGATAACATCGATAGCGTCGCGGGCCATGAGATCGCGCACGGTCTGCCATCGTCGCTCTCGTTCGGCGAGGGAAAAAACCGGCGTGCTCCACTCGGGTGTCCAGTACTCGACCATCCGTTTTGCCCTGAACGCGGCATTCTAGGAAGCAGGCGGCGGACTTGTCAATCTTTCTCGATTCCAAGTTGACACGAATTTTTCAAAGTGTTTGGATCGTCAGGTCAAAGGCAAGCCCAAGATGCAAGCGAGCAATTTTCCAGAGGCCCAGGCAGTTTTGCACCAGCGCATCATCGCGCGTCTCGATCTTAAAGTAGTCGTTCTTTTTGCGGTTGTCGCCGTGCTGATCTGGCAAGTCGCTGTGCCGCTGTTCATGCTGGTGTGGGGTAGTCTCAAGACCGTCAGCCCGGCGCGCGCGGGGTTTTGGTCGCTCGACTTCACGCTCGATAATTTCTTCCGCGCTTACAGCGATCCGGTCTTCTGGGCTGCGACAAAGAATTCCCTGATCCTGGCGTCCGGCGCCTCGGCGCTTGCCTTTATCGGTGCGACATTCCTGGCCTGGGTGGTCGAGCGCACCAATACACCATTTAAAAACGTCATATTCGTATTGGCGACAGCGCGCATGATCTTACCGGGGATTCTCATGACCGTGGCGTGGATTTTTCTCCTGAGTCCCAAGACCGGTTGGATCAATCACGCTCTCATGCTTCTGCCAGGTATCGATCGACCGGTTTTTAACGTCTACACGATGTCGGGCATGATCTGGATCGCCGGTGTCGATTTGATCCCCACCAGTTTTATTCTCATGGCGTCGGCGCTGCGCTCCATCGATCCTTCACTCGAAGAAGCGGCCGGTGTCGCGGGCTCCGGCCCGCTCAGGGTTTTTCTCCGCGTCACCTTGCCGCTATTGCGGCCCGCGGCGGTCGCCATGCTGCTCTTGGCCTTTGCCCGCGGACTGGAAGTTTTCGAAGTGCCCGCTTTGGTTGGATACCCCAATGGCATCGATACCTACAGTACCGAGATCTATTACAAGACGAGCACCGATCCGGTGGATTACGGATTGACCGGCGCGTACGCGATCACCTTGCTCGCGGTCTCGCTCATCGGTGTCGCTCTTTATCTCCGCGCGACGCGCGCGGGAAAACGCTTTATGACCGTCACGGGGAAGGGCTACCGTCCACGGGTCATCGATCTCGGCCGTTGGAGGTACGTCATCGCCGCGAGCGCCATGACCGTGTTGGGTTTGACCATCGGCTTACCCTTACTGGTGCTGGTATGGAATTCTTTGCTGCCCTTTCCTCAGCCGCTCTCATGGCACGCGTTCGGGCTGATGAGCCTCAAGCAATATAATTATGTGCTGTTTATCTATCCTCACACGCTGCTCTCGTTCGTTAACAGCACCTTGATCAGCAGCATGAGCGGGGTGATCATTGCCTTGCTCGTCGCGGTAATCTCCTGGATCGTGATCCGAACTAAAATCAGGGGTCGCGGACTGTTGGACTTTCTAGCCTTCGCTCCGCTGGCGGTGCCTGGCTTGGTCTTGGGACTCGCTTTTCTCTGGCTCTATCTAGCCGTGCCCTGGGGAAGGCTCATCTATGGTAGCGTGTGGATTATCATGCTTGCTATGGTTACCAACTGGATGCCGTTCGGACTGCGCATGGTTTCCGCCAATATGTCTCAGATCCACGGCGAGCTGGAAGAGGCCTCCTATACCGCGGGCGCGTCCTGGTCGCGCACCTTTCGGCAAATTTTTTTACCTTTGTTATCGCCCGGGCTCGTCGCCGCCTGGATTTGGGTGACGGTGCACGCCTTTCGTGACGTGAGCACGTCGCTGATGCTCTATACCAAAGAGAACCAAACGGTCGGCGTGCAGATCTTCAATATCTATGAGCGGGGAAGCTATAACGGTGTCGCGGCTCTTGGGGTGATCCTGGTGATCGTCTTGTCGGTTCTCGTCGTGGTTGCCCAACAACTGAGCCGGCGTTTCGGTGTGCGGGGATGAAGCGGTGATCACCGTCTCGGACCTGGACAAAGGCTTTGTCGGTGAAGAGGGGCTGGTTCACGCCGTCGACGGCATTGGTTTCGAGGTTCCTGCGGGTAAGTTGATGACGCTTCTGGGCCCGAGCGGCTGCGGCAAGACGACGACCTTGCGCTGTCTCGCTGGACTCGAGCGTCCCGATCGCGGCGAAATCGTTATTCGTGATAGAGCAGTGGTTTCCACGGCGCGAGGAATTTTTATTCCGGTGCACAAGCGAAAAATCGGCATGGTGTTTCAGTCCTACGCCATCTGGCCCCATATGACGGTGATGGAAAATGTGTGCTATCCCTTGGGTGAGATGCGGTTGAACGCGCAGGAAAAGCTCGAACGCGGGAAGGCCGCCTTGGCCCTGGTCGGGCTCGAGGGTCTCGAGAACCGCCCGTCCCCCAACCTCAGCGGCGGGCAGCAGCAGCGCGTGGCTTTGGCGCGCGCGCTGGTCGGTGAGCCCGAGGTTCTGCTCTTGGACGAACCGCTCAGCAACTTGGACGCAAAGCTGCGCGAGACCATGCGCAGCGAGCTCCGGGCGTTGCAACAGAGGCTGGGCATTACGACTGTCTACGTCACCCATGATCAAACCGAAGCGTTGTCGATGTCAGATTTCGTCTGCGTCATGAGCCATGGCAAAATCGTCGAGCAGGGAACACCGCGGCAGCTCTATGAAATGCCCAAGAGCCGGTTTGTGGCGGAATTTTTGGGGATGACAAACTTTATCAGTCGCTGTCCGCATGGTTGCAAGATTGCCGCCGGTGATGGTCGCGGTGAAAGTTTTCTTTCCATTCGGCCTGAAGATGTCGAGGTTAGGCAACTCACCGGCGCAGCGCAAAATGCATCATGGCGCGGCGAAGTGACGCGCGCGCTTTTCATGGGCAGCCACACGCACTGCGAGATTAAAGTAGAGGATCAGCTGCTAAAAGCCGTTGTTCATCATTCGCTGGCGGTGACAGTTGGAGACGAAGTGCTGGTGACTTGGAATCCGCGCTTGTGCTCGACGGTGACCCATGAAGATTTTTCTGCCGGATCTGCCAAGCAGCGTTATTAAATGGAGCGTGCACCATGGCATCACAAAAAAACGATGGCCTGCCTTTTACTTTCTCATTGACCGAGCGCGATCGGCGCTACCGCCAGGTGCGCGCGCAGATGGCCGCGTCGGGGTTCGACGCGCTGATCATTCCCTGCAACACCGGTCACAATGAGGCCTATCAAGCGGATGTCAGGTATCTGACCCAGGTCGGAGGATTCGCTACCGAGGTGGCTCTCTTCTTCCCCAGCCAGGGCGAGCCGACCTGCTTTCTGCGCGGCGACAAACAAAGAACCAATTGGTGGTGCGGCGTGCAGGATTGGGTGCAGGATATTCGCCCGTCCGACTGTGCTTGGAGCGAAGGATTCACCGCCGTGATTCGCGAAAGAGGTCTGGACTCCGCGCGCATGGGTGTGGTCGGGATCGGCGGCACATACCGTTCGCCGGATGGCCTCATTCTTCACGGCACACTGGCGCATTTGCAGAAGACATTTCCGCAAGCGAAGTTTCTCAACGCGACGGAAATGATGTTGGATATACGGCTGCTTAAAAGCGAGGAAGAAATTGCCGCGCTGCAAAGGGCGACGGAGATCGCCGAGATCAGCATCAAGGCCGCTGCTGATGCCGCCCGACCGGGGCAGCGTGAAAACCAAGTGTATGCTCAAATGGTTGCCGCCATGGTCAAAGAAGGCGGCGAGCTGCCGACGATGATTCTTTGGCGCGCCGGTAGCTCGCCGACGCGTCCTGACCGCTATCCGCCGCAGCGTCAACTGGCAGCGGGAGATGTGATCGTCAATGAGGTTGAAGCGAAATGCGCCGGTTATATGGCGCAGGTCAGGCGTCCGATATTTGTCGGGAAGCCTTCGCCGGAATATGAACAGCTCCATGAATTGGCCGTGGAGTCTTTCCATCTCATGTACAACCGCATGCGTCCCGGCGCGACTTATGGCTACGTCGTGAAGGCTTATACCGATCTGATCGAAGACTGGGGTTATCGGGCCTCAGGTGTGCCGCTGCACGGTGTCGGTTTGGGCGAAGATTTGCCGACCGTGAATCTCGGCAAAGGGTTTTCGCGTGATCTTTCCGACACGGAGATGAAGACCGGCCAAGCGTACATCCTCGGACCGCGCGTGACATCACCGGATGGGAGTAAAATGCTTGCCTGGGGTGATGCCGTCGTGATTACGGAGCGGGGCGTCAAGCGACTGGGGAAGGGTAGAGGCGAACCGATC
>Ga0075423_10002793_pt1 | contig 15964 bp, 11 predicted proteins | sample SoiMethybrSBSTD2_FD_80114 | JGI IMG/M metagenome (GOLD analysis project Ga0075423, IMG submission 80114) | Bulk soil microbial communities from a Populus tree surrounding site in Tennessee, USA - Soil MetaG P. TD hybrid SBSTD2 | ecosystem: Environmental > Terrestrial > Soil > Tree plantation...
GCGCGCTCGACCCGACGGCAAGATCGAGCCGTCCGTCCCGGTTCCAATCGCCCGTGGCGACCGGGGACGTTCCGCCCGGCACCACGCCCGGCGGCCCCGACCCGAATCCGACACCGCCGCGATATATCGCGATCGATCCCGCGTCGTTGAGCGACGCGATCAGGTCCGACGCCCCGTCACCGTTCAGATCCGCGGCATTCACCTCAAAGGACGTGCCGCCCGGATGAAGGACGACGGCGGGCGCGAACGCTCCCTGCGCCAGGCCGGCGTAGAATCGGACGCTCTGTTCGCCCGGAACCGCCACGCAAACGTCCAGCCTCCCGTCGACGTTGAAGTCGGCGAGCGAGATGTCGGCCGGCTCGCCCTCCGTATCGACGTGACGGGCGGACCCAAAGGATCCGTCCCCGTTTCCGGCGAGGACCATCACCGTCCCCGAGCCTTCGTTGGTGACGGCGAGCTCGGGCGTTCCATCTCCGCTCAGGTCGGCCGCGATGACGTATCGGGCGAAGATTCCCGCCGGCTGATCGCGCCTCGGTTCGAACGTGCCGTCGCCGTGCCCGAGGAGCACCGAGACCGAGTTGCTCGCGGTGTTCGCGGTGGCGATGTCGTCGTGGGAATCGCCGTTCAAGTCGGCGACGCAGACCGACCACGGCGCCACCCCGCAGTCAAAGAGCGACCGTCGCGGAAGAGCGCCGCTCGGGTCGCTGAAGAAGACGTTCACCGATTCTCCGTGGAAGTTGGGAACGACCAGATCCGGATTTCCGTCCTCGTCGAAGTCGCCCACCTCGATGGCGGTGGGCCCCGCCACGTCCGGGTACGGGACCCGGGGGAGGAAGGTCCCGTCCCCTTTTCCCATGAGAATGGAGAGCTGGTCCAGACCCTCGGTGGTCTCGGCTAGGTCCAGAATCCCGTCGTGATTCAGGTCGACGAGATTCGAGTAGCACGGTGTGCTGCCCGAGAAATAGTCCTGTCGCGATCCGTAGGCGCGGGCGCCCAGGCCCAGGTAGACCGAGACCGAGCCCGCGTTCTCGTTCGCGCCCACGAGATCGGGGATCCCGTCCCGGTTCAAATCGCCGATCGCCACGTGCGTGACGTTGGGACCGGCGTCGAGCTCCGCCGTCTGCGTCAGGGCTCCGGTACCGTCTCCGCTGAAGACGAAGATCCGGTTCGCGGAGCCAGCGGCGACCGCGACGTCCAGGTGCCGGTCCCCATCGAGGTCCGCCACGTCGGCGCCCCGGGGCTCGCCGTCGGTGTGGTAGTCGCGGCGGTCGGCGAACTGCCCCGCGCCGACGCCGAGATAGATCGAGATGCCGCAGCCTTGGTTCGCGATGATCAGATCGGGAATGCCGTCCTCGCTCAGGTCTGCGGCCGAGACGGACTGCGGAAGGTAAGGCAAGTCGTACGCGCGATACGACGACGTGAAGAGCTCGGGGATGGGCGCGCGAACGATCGGCTGATCCGTGACCGTGACGCGCATCGACTCGTAGGATCGGAGCGTGCCGTCCGTGACCCCGACGGTCACCGTGTGGTCGCCCAGATCGGCGGCCGTCGGGTCGACCGAGAGGAGTCCGGTCTGGGGGTAGTCGGCGGGGTCGCCCGTCGTGATCGTCGCGAAGTCGGGCCCGGACTCCCGGAAGAACGTCACGGGCTCCCCCGTGTAGCTCGTGGCCATGAGTGTCTGCTCGGAATGCCCTCCGGGCGCGACCGTCATGTTATACGGCCGGCAGATGAGCGGCGCGGTCGGCGCGAACGTGAACACCTGGATCTCGAACGTCTTCTCGTCGCTCAGCACCCCGTCGTCGGCGGCGATGGTCGCCGTCGCGACACCCACGTCCTCGGGACGGGGATTCACGTCGATTCTCCCGGTGGCCGGACTGATCGGTTCGATGGTAAGAACCGTCACGAACTCCGGCCCTGTCGCGAGGGAGAACGCGATGTTCCCACCATCGACGTCGGTCGCTCGGATGTCCTGGCGCACCAGCCGTCCCACGAAAGTGGTCATGTCGTCCGGCTGATCCAGGATCGGCGCCCGGTCCTGGTCCTGGACCGTGATGTGCAAATGCAGAACGTCGGTCGCGACCCCGTCGCTCGCCTGGATGTCGGCGGTGGTCGTGCCGGCGTCGGTGAATCCGGGCGTCAGGCGCACCAGACCCGCGGTGCTGTTGCCGGTATCCGGGGGAGCCGTGGTGACCGTCAGGTACGCGGGTCCGGAGAGCTTCGTGAAGAGGAGCCGGTCCCCGTCCTGGTCCGACGCCGAGATCGGCTGATCCAGGGTCTCGCCCTCGAGGACGTGGAGATCCGGAACCGGCACGAACACCGGCGCGCGATTCGAAATTCCTTCGAACCCCGCGCCGTCCACGTCGAACCAGTCGACGCCCAGGTGCAGGGTGTTCGTGAACTCGCTCCCCGAGCATTGGGAGCCGAAGCCCGTGCCAAACGAGCCGGGCAGGGCGGTCTTCGGGACGATCGTGATGTTCGGCGTCCCGGAGGCCACCGAGACCAGCACGGTCGCGAGGAGATAGTTTCCGGGAGGGAGTTCCGCGCCGTTCGCGCCCGCGCGAAACTCGGTGGCGCTCGACGTCGAGCCGACGTTCGTCGCTAAGTCGGTCACGCGGTTCGTGAACGGACCCCACGCGAGGGTGCCGTTGTTGGCTCTCAGGTTGAATTCGTACCCGGTGATCGTCAGCTCGCCGTCGCCGGTGACGCACGTCGCGCCCGAGCCGTCCCGGTTGGAGTCGGTCCGAAGCCAGAGGTCGAGCGTGGTCGTCCCGGTCGCGTGGATCACGTCGGCGTCGGTGTGCTCGCCGTCGCCGTTCGCATCGACGTAGAGGTACTGACCGGGAGCGGAAGCGGGAAGAAGGAGAAGGAATAGGGCCCAGAGGCAGAGTCCGCGGACGAATTGCTTCATGGATCGAACCTCTTTCCGGCGAAAAGGCGGGGAGCCAATCCGGAACACGAGACGGTGCGACCAGGGGGGGCGATCAGGGACTAGGTAGGAGTGGGGACCGAAGCTCGACTCAACTAATTATACCATTTGGAACCGTTTTCCGCAAGGGGCTTGCGCTGACGAACGCCGCGCTATACTGCCGGCATGCCTCGGATTCTTTCCCGGCCCTTCTACGCCCGGGCCACCCTGACGGTCGCGCGCGAGCTCCTCGGCTGCGTCCTCGCGCGGCGCGTCGACGGCCGCGACACGCTTCGCGCGCGGATCGTGGAGGTCGAAGCCTACGTCGGCGAGGAGGACAAGGCGTGCCACGCGCGCGCCGGTCGCACCCCTCGGACGGACGTGATGTACGGGCCGCCGGGGATCGCGTACATCTACCTCACCTACGGCATGCACTACATGTTGAACGCCGTGACCGAACCCGACGGATGCCCGGCCGCGGTTCTGATCCGCGCCGCGGAGCCGCTCGAGGGGATCGAGCGCATGAGGCGGGCGCGCGGCACCGATGATGACCGCCTGCTTGCCGCGGGTCCCGCGCGGCTCACGCAGGCGCTCCGCCTCGACCTGCGGCAGAATCGCGCCGATCTCCGCGGGCCGCTCCTCTGGATCGAGGAGGGCGAGCCCGTCGCCGACCGCGACGTCGCCCAGTCGCCGCGCGTCGGATGCCAGACCGCGCCACCGCCATGGGACCGCATCCCGTGGCGGTTCTACGTCGCCGAGAGCCGGTTCGTAACGCCGGGGACACGAGGGCTGGCCGCTCCGACGACCGGGCCCGCCGCGCGCAAAACTCGGGGTGGCAACCGCGCCGCGCATCGGAGATAATCCGGATCTACCCAGGGCCATCCGCAGTCGGATCCGCCCGTCGAACCGCGAAGGGAGCACTCATTTGTCCGGATTCCTCACGGAACAAAACCTTATGTGGCGCGCCCGGGCGCGCGAAGTCGCCGAGAAGGTCGTTCGCCCGCTCGCCGCCAAGTACGACAAGGCCCAGGAGTATCCCTGGGAGATCAAGGAAGCGCTCGCCCAAGCCGGCCTCATGGGGGTTTGGATCCCCAAGGAGTACGGCGGCCAGGGCGGCGGCATCATCGACCTCTGCATCTGCGTCGAGGAGCTCTCGCGCGCGTGCGGCGGCGTGGGCGTCCTCTACGCGGTCAACGCCCTGGGCACGTTCCCCGTGCTCGTGGGCGGCACCGAGGACCAGAAGCAGCGCTTCCTCCGCCCGGTGGCCAAAGGCGAGAAGCTGATCTCGTTCGCGCTCTCGGAGAAGTTCGCGGGGAGCGACGCCGGCGGGATGCACGCGCGGGCCGTCAAGGACGGCGATCACTACGTCCTGAACGGCGAGAAGAAGTGGAACACCAACGGCGGCGCCGCCGACATCTACACGGTCTTCGCCGTTTCCGATCCCAACTCCCGCTCGCGCCGCATCAGCGCGTTCATGCTCGAGAAGGGCGCGCCCGGCTTCCGGATCGGCAAGGTCGAGGACAAGATGGGGATCCGTTGCGTCCCCGTCGTCGAGATCCACTTCGACAATTGCCGCGTGCCGGCGGCCAACCTCCTGGGCGAGGTCGCGGGGCACGGTTTCAAGCACGCGATGATGACGCTCGACAAGGCGCGTCCCGGCGTGGCGGCGCAGGCCGTCGGGCTGGCGCAAGGCGCCCTCGAGTACGCCACGGTCTACGCGGGGCACCGCGAGCAGTTCGGCTCGCCCATCATCTCGTTCCAGATGATCCAGGCGATGCTGGCCGACATGGCGACCAAGGTCGAGGCGGCCCGGCATCTCGTGTACGCGGCGGCCAAGGCGGTGGACGACGGCGCGCCCAACGTGAGCAAGCTGTCCGCGATGTGCAAGCTCTTCGCGACCGACGCCGCCATGGAAGTGACGACCAACGCCGTCCAGATCTTCGGCGGCTACGGCTACATGCGCGACTACCCGATCGAGAAGTACATGCGCGACGCGAAGATCACGCAGATCTACGAGGGGACGAACCAGGTGCAGCGGATGGTGGTGACGCGCTCCCTGATCAAGGAGGCGCTGAGCCTTCGCTATCTCCTCGATTACATTCCCAAGGAAACGCAGCAGGGCGTGAACGATCCCGAATCGTTGAAGCGGGCCGCGGCCGAAACGCGCGAGCCCGTCGAGTCCGACCGGTAGCTCGCGGCGGAACGAACGCCCCCACTCAGTCCGGAGACCATCCACGATGCAGGTAGAGACGGCGCACACGGCGACCCTCAAGGTGGGCGACAAGGCCCCCGACTTCACCCTCACCGACCACAAGAACCAGGCGGTCACGCTCTCCTCCTTCCAGGGGAAGAAGCACGTCGTCCTGATCTTCCACCCGCTCGCCTTCACGTCGATCTGTTCGGTGCAGATGCCCGGCTACAACAGCGAGCGGCAAACCTTCGAGGGGCTCGAGGCGCAGGTGCTCGGCCTCTCGGTCGATTCGGTTCCGGCGCACAAGGCATGGGCCGACCAGCTCGGCGGCATCGACTATCCGATGCTCGCGGATTTCTACCCGCACGGCGAGGTTTCGAAGAAGTACGGGATCCTTCGCCCCGAGGGATTCTCCGAGCGCGCCACGTTCGTGATCGACAAGCAGGGGATCATCCGGCACATCGAGGTCCACGAGATCGGAAAGCTCCCCGATCACGCGAAGATCGTCGAGTTCGTCCGAGGATTGAGCTGATGCAGCCCCGCCGGGTCGCGTGCGGATTCCTGCTGGCGCTCGTCCTCGGGACCGTGGCCGGTTCGGCCGACCGAGCCGACGCGGCCACCGCCGCGGCGCCGGCCGCCCCGACGATGGGGAAGGCCGACGAGCGTTCCGCGGCGATCGTGAAGGAGCTGACCGACGCGATGGGGGGCCAGAAGACCTGGGACAACCTCCCCTACTTCCGCTTCGACTTCGTCGCGGTGAAGGACGGCAAGGAGATCGCCCGCTTCCGCCACTGGTGGGACAAGCGCGTCGGTCGTTGTCGCGTCGAGGGGCCGGATGACAAGGGCCGCATCGTCACCGCGATCTTCGACTTGAAAGATAAGAAGGGACGGTCCTACACCGACGGAATCATCGACACCGACTCGACCAACATCGCGAGCATCATCAAGAACGGCTACGAGCGCTGGGTCAACGACACCTACTGGGTCATCATGCCGTTCAAGCTGCGCGATCCGGGCGCGAACTTGAAATACTCCCGGTCGGAGAGCACCAACGACGGCGCGGTGTACGACGTGCTCGAACTCTCCTTCGACCAGGGCATCGGGTTGACGTCCAGCGATCGCTACTGGCTCTTCGTGAATCGAAAGACCCACCTGATCGACAAGTGGGAGTACGTCCTGACCGGACAGAAGCCTCCGCCGCAGCCATCGACGTGGGAAGCCTGGACCTCGGTCGGTCCGATCAAGCTCTCGCTGGCCCGACGCTTCCAGGGAAAGCCCGTGATGCTTCGATTCGAGAACGTAGCGACCCCCGCGGCCATGGACGAGACCGTCTTCACGTACTCTCGAATCCGCGAATAGCCCCGTGGCGCGGGCCGCGCGCCCGTTCGACAGGCGTTCGGTCACATCCTCGATTTCACCCGTCAACTTCCACGCTGCTTGCACCTTCCGCCCCGTGCCAGTAGGATGCGGCCCGACGGCAACGCCTTTGGTTCCACCAATGCCTCGGAGGACCCTCGAATGGCGAGGAAACCCTCGAAACGAAGCGCCAGGAAGTCACCAATGGCACGTAAACAAAAGTCCCGCAATAAGATAAAGAGGTCCAGAGCGGTGAAATCGAAGGCGAAGGGAAGCGCCAGGAAGAAGCCGGCGGCGAAGAAGTCCGCCCGGCCGAAGGCGGCACGCAAGCGGCCCGCCGCCTCGAAGAAGCGGGCCCCGGCCGCGAAGAAGAGGGCGCCCGCCCGCGGAGCGTCTGCCTCCAGGGCCAAGCCGGCCGCCAAGATGAAGGCGCCCGCGAAGCTGCCGGCCCGCGCGGTGTCCTCGCCCAAGGCGGGCGCCGCGGTTTCTCCGCGTGCGGCGGCGAGCGTCGGGCGTGGGGCGAATCCGGGGCGATCCGCTCGATCCGGCGGCGGGGGCGAAGCCCAGGCCACGCTCGAGTTCGAAGTCGCAGACCCGACGATCGTCGAGAAGGTGCACGTCGACCCGACGCCGGTCATGCCGAAGCGCCGCTCGTCGAAGGTGGGCGGGCCCGATTGGCCGGGCGAGAACCTGACGGTGGGCATGCCGGCGCCCGAATTCAGCCTCCCGAGCACGCTCGGCCGAAAGGTCTCCCTGAGCGAGTTCCGCGGGAAGCGCGTGATCCTCTACTTCTATCCCAAGGACGACACGCCCGGCTGCACCCAGGAGGCGTGCGCGTTCCGCGACAATCTCTCTCGCATCGAGGCGAAGGACGCGGTGGTGCTGGGGATCAGCCTGGACGACGAGCTGAGCCATCAGCGCTTCGCGCAGAAGTACAACCTGACCTTCCCGCTCCTTTCGGACATGGACGCCGCGGTCTCCCGTCAGTACGGCGTGTACAAGGAGAAGAACCTGTACGGCCGGTCGTTCTGGGGGATCGAGCGGACGACGTTCGCCATCGACCGAGAAGGAAAGGTCGAGAACGTCTTCCGACGCGTCAAGGTCGAGGGGCACGCCGACGAGGTGCTCGCGACGCTGGCGGTCTAGCGCCGCATGCGTCGAACCAAGATCATCGCGACGCTCGGTCCGGCGTCGTCCGACCCCGTCGTGCTCGCCCGCATGGTTCGCGGCGGCATGGACGTGGCCCGCCTCAATTTCTCCCACGGCACCTACGCGGACCACACGCGCGCCATCCGGCGCGTGCGTCAGGCGGCGCAGCGCGTCGGAAAGACGGTCGGGCTCCTCCTCGACCTCCAGGGGCCGCGCCTGCGCGTCGGCGAGTTCGAGGGCGGCTCCGTCCGGGTGGTGAGCGGCACGACCGTCACCCTGACCAGCACGCACGGTCTGGGGACCGCGGGCCGGATCCCGGTCCTCTATTCCGGCCTCATGAAGGACGTGACCGTGGGCGATCGCGTCCTGATCGACGACGGCAAGGTGATCCTTCGCGTGACCGGGAAGGGGAAGAGCGGGCTCCGCTGCCGCGTCGTTGCGGGCGGCACCGTGAGCGATCACAAGGGTGTGAACTTCCCCGGCGTCCGCCTCTCCGTGCCCTCCATGACGCAGAAGGACCGGCGCGACCTCGCGTTCGGCCTCGAGATGGGCGTCGACTTCGTCGCGCTTTCCTTCGTTCGGCGCGCCGAGGACATCAGCGGCCTGAGGCGCCTTCTTCGCCGGGCCCAGCGACCGCCCATGCTGATCGCGAAGATCGAGCGGCGGGAGGCGATCGAGAATCTGGAGTCCATCCTCGACGTGGCCGACGGGGTCATGGTGGCCCGGGGGGACCTGGGCGTCGAGTATCCCGCCGAGCGGGTTCCCATCTTGCAGAAGCGGATCATCGAGCGGGCGAACGCGCGCGAGGTGCTGGTCATCACGGCGACGCAGATGCTGGAGACGATGGTCAACTCCGCGACGCCGACGCGCGCCGAGGCCTCGGACGTGGCCAACGCCATCTTCGACGGAACCGACGCGGTCATGCTGAGCGCCGAGACGGCGGTGGGGCGCTTTCCCGACAAGGCCGTGGCGACCATGGCGCGAATCGCGAGCGAGGCCGACGAATTCGTCGGGACCAAACGCGCGCCGCGTCGGTCGGACGGCACGGCGCTCGTCTCGCCGACGCACGCGCTCGCGCACACCGCGTTCCAGGCGGCGCGCGAGATCCGCGCGCGGGCGCTCGTCATCTTCACGCACACCGGCTACTCGGCGCGGCTGGTGAGCAAGTCCCGCCCCCAGGCGCCGATCATCGCGCTGACCCCGCTCGAATCGACGTGCCGCCGCCTCGCCCTGTCCTGGGGCGTCGTCGCGGTGCAGGTGCCCCGGTGGCGGACCGCCGAGCGAATGGCCGAGACCGGGCTCCGTCTCCTGATCCGGAAAAAGCTGCTCCGCCGCGGCGACTGGGTGGTGGCGATCGCGGGGACGACGACCCGCTCCGGGGGCACGAACATGCTGCGGATCCTCCAGCAGGGACGCCCGCCGGACCTTCCGCGTCGTTGACAGGGGACTCAAGCGGCGCCTATCATTGTCCGATAGATAGGAGCGCACCGATCGCGGGTTTCACGCATCCAACTCTATGGCGCCAAAGGCCTTCAATGGCAGTCTCTTAGCGCCGAACCCGAGACGGTTTTCCTGGAGGAGTCGAGCAAATGATCAGCCTTAGCGAAAAGGCCGCGAGCGAGATCCGGACCATCATGGAGCAGAACGGCGGCACGTTCGAAGGGATCCGCGTCTTCGTCGCCGGCGGCGGCTGCTCCGGGCTTTCCTATGGAATGCAGATCGCCGACGAGCCCGCCACGGCCGACGACCTCGTCTTCGAATCGGGCGGCGTGAAGGTGATCGTGGACGTCAACAGCCACCAGTACTTGACCGGCGCGTCGATCGATTTCGACGACTCGCTCCAGGGCGGCGGCTTCAAGATCAACAATCCGAACGCCGTGAAGTCCTGCGGCTGCGGCTCCTCATTCGCCACCGAAGGGGCGGCGGAGGGCGAGGGCGAAGCGTCGAGCGGCGGCGGGTGTGGATGCGGCAGCGGCGGGTGCGGGAGTCACTAGGCCCCGCCTCGAATCGACTGGTAAACTGAGCCGGCGCTCCGAAACGGGGCGCCGGTTTTTATTTGGGCGCGGCCGTCGTTCTCGAGGTCCGTCGATGACGGGAGGAACGTGGTCGAGTTCGTGAAGGTGGCGCGGACGGAGGACGTGGAGGAGGGAAAGGGGCTGATCGTGTCCGCAAGGGGCACGAAGGTGGCGCTCTTTCGGTGCGGCGGCGCGCTCTACGCGATCAAGAACCAATGCCCCCACATGGGAGGCGACCTGGGCGAGGGCGCGCTGGACGGCGACATCGTCCGTTGCCCCTGGCACGGGTGGAAGTTCAGCGTGAAGACGGGAAAGAATCCGGCCGTGGACGTCGTCGCGGTGCGTACCTACGAAGTGAAGGTCGAAGGAGAGGACGTGTATGTCGGTGTCTAGGGGAGCGGGTGCCAAGGCGCCAGTGGCCATCGCGCCGGGAGCGCCGGTTTTGCCCGGCGAGTCCCCGTTTCCGGTAAAGGCGGCCCGGTCGCGATTCCCGGCGCTTCGCGAGGCGGGCGATCGGGAGTGCTTCTTCGACAACGCCGCGGGAGCGCAGGTCCCCGACGAGGTGCTCGACGCCGTGCGCACGCACCTCCTCAAGCGAAACGTGCAGCGCGGCGGCCGCTACCGGATGTCGCGCGAAGTCGACGCGCAGATCGCGGAGACGCGGCGGCTCATCGCGCACTTCCTGAACGCCGCCGGCCCCGAAGAGATCGTCTTCGGTTTGAACGCCACGAACCTGATCCGATCGATCGCCGAGGCCGCGCGTCCCCTCCTTCAGCCGGGCGACCGCGTCGTCGTCACGAACCTGGATCACGAGGCGAACGTGGAGCCGTGGCTCCGTCTCGAACGCGACGGCGTGACCCCGGTGTTCTGGAGCGTGCGGGGCACGGAGGCGCGCCTCGAGCTGGACGACCTCCGCGCCATCCTCGGAAGCGCCGGCGGTCCGGTTCGCCTCGTCGCGATGCCGCTCGCGTCGAACGCCATCGGGCGGATCCCCGACGTCTCCGGGGCCGCGCGAATCGCGCGCGAGGCCGGCGCACTTCTCTTCGTGGACGCCGTCCACTTCGCTCCGCACGACCGAATCGACGTGCAGGCCCTGGGCGCCGACTTTCTCGTCTTCTCCGCGTACAAGATCTTCGGGCCCCACATGGGATTTCTCTGGGGACGCGCCGAATCGCTCCGCCGCCTGACGCCGGCGCGCGAGTTCTTCGTCCCCGAGGTAGCACCGGACGCCTTCGAGGGAGGCACGCAATCGTTCGAGGCGATCGCCGGCGTGGCCGGCGCACTTCGGTACCTCGCCTCCCTGGGCGACTCCGACGCCGCGGGCGCCTCCGCGGCGGCGCGCGCGACGGTCGCGGCGCCGGATTCCCTGCGCGAGCCGCTGCGGCGCGGGATGGAGCGAATCCGGGCATACGAGAAGACGCTGGCGGCGGCGCTCCTGCGCGAGCTTCGCGCGGTGCCCGGCGTGGCGATCCTCGGAGACGACGACCCGGAGCAAGTCGGTGCGCGCGTGCCCACCATCGCGTTCACGATCGGGGGCAGGACGCCGCGCGAGATCGTGGAGCACCTGGCGAAGCACTCGATCCACGCACGGGACGGACACATGTACACGCCGCGTTTGATCGAAGCGGCCGGACTCGACCCCAAAACCGGGGTCGCGCGCGTGAGCCTATGCCACTACAACACCCTCGCCGAGATCGCGCGCTTCGGCGAAACCCTGCGCCTCCTCGCCACGTAAGCGGTCGCACCCGGGCCGCGGGTGCGCTCCTGGCGCTCCTTGCCCTAGCGCCGCCCCCGGCGCTCGCGACCACGCTCCGCGGCTCGGTCACGTCGCGCGATGACGGCGCCCCGCTTCCCTACGCCTCGGTGCGCGTCCTCGACACGCCCCTCGTCTCCGAAACCGACCCTCACGGCGAATTCGTCCTCCGGGACTTGGCGCCCGGCCGCTATCGAATCGGCGTTTCCCTCGTCGGCTATCGGCCGGCGATCGACTCGCTCGCGATCGAGCCCACGGATTCGGTGCAGACCCTCCGGTTCTCGCTCGAGGCGGTCGCATTCGCGCTGAACGAGGTGGTCGTCCATGCCGGGCCGCCCGGCCCCGAATCCCACGCCCAGTCCATTTCCACTCAGGAGATCCGCCGCCTTCCGGCCACGGCGGACGATCTCTTCCGCGCGGTGCAGCTTCTGCCCGGCCTCGCGGCGCCCGACTTCACCGCGTCGTTTCTCCTTCGCGGCGGGGAGAGCGACGAGACCTTGGTCCGCCTCGACGAGGTCGATCTCCTCGAGCCGTTCCATGTCCGAGGGTGGGGCGGGGCGATCTCGGTCGTGAGCCTCGACGCCGTTTCGGGTGCGAGGCTCCAGCGCGGCGGGCTCCCGGCCCGGTACGGCCGCCAGCTCTCGGGGGCGCTCGAGATCGAATCCCCGTCCGAACGCCCGGAGAAAAGGGTCAGCTCGATCGGCGCCGGGCTCACCCACGTGCGGGCCATGACTTCCGGTCCGATGAAAGGCGGCGGCTCGTACCTCGTCGCGGCCCGGCACGGGCTCGTCGCGGCGGTGAATCGCGCCTACCGTCTCGATCCGAACGCGCGGGTCGAGCCCGACTTCCAGGACGTCCTCGCCGAGACGAGGTTTCGCGCGGGCGCGCGGGGCTCGCTCCTCCTGATGGCGCTCGCCTCGCGGGACCAGCTCGAGTACGACGAGTCGTGGGACGAATCGGACGTGAACGGCCTCGATCGAAACCTCACGATCGGCGGCATCTGGACGGCCCGGCCGAGCGACCGCTTTCACCATCGGCTGGTCGTCTCGACGGACCTGTTCGACCGGCGGCACCGAATCGGGCACACCGGACACGACGACGACCGGACCCGGGCGGTCCGGACTCGGCTCGAGGGAGAGTTCGCGGTCGCGCCCGCCCACTCCCTGGAGGCGGGCGTCGCCGGCGAGTGGGAGGACGCGCGCCTCCGCTTCGAGGACATCGACGCGTCGTTAAGGGCCGGCCGCTACGTCGAGCAGACGGTCGGGGTGACGGAGGGATCCGCGGTCCGCCGGCGCGGCGAGATCTACGCGTCGCTCCATTCGAGGCTGGGGGAGCGGATCTCGACCACCGCCGGCGTCAACCTTGCCGCGGACGCGTATCGGTGGGGCGTTCGGCGGGACGGCCTCGTGCCGCCGATGAACGACGGGAGCGCGAACGCGTCGCCGCGGCTGTCCGCGGCCGCGCGGCTGTCGGACCGCCTCCTGCTCCGCGCCGCCGCAGGGCTACTCCGGCAACCGGCGTTCCTGAACCTGCTCAGCTCGGAGCGCCTCGCGGTCTCCCTGGGGCGGACGCGCGCGGCGCGCGAGGCGATCGTGGGCGCCGACCTGACGCTGCCGGCCGCGGGTCAGATCCGGATCGACGGCTACTTGAGGCGCGACCGAGGGGTCAGCGTTCCGCTCCAAGACCTGGCCGTGAGGCCGGAGAACCTGTCTCCGCTGGATCGCGGTCGCGCCCGCGGAATCGAGGTCTACGTGAAGGCGCCGAGCCCGCGACGCGCGGACGCCTCGGTCGGCTACGCGCTCAGCAAGGCGACGTGGGAGACCCCGCTCGGGCCCGTGCCGCGGTCCTTCGACCAGCGGCATTCCTTCTCGGTGTCGGTGAACGTCCGGCCCGCCGGCGCGTGGAACGTGAACGCCACCGCCCGGTACCACACCGGCGCGGCGTACACGCAGGTGTTCTGGACCAGCCCGGACGGCCGCTACGATTGGTCAAAGAGCTATGGACCGTTCATGGGGGCGCGCTATCCTGACTACTTCCGGCTCGACCTCCGCGCCACGCACCCGCTCCGGTGGGGCCTCCCGGGCAGCCAATTCTACGTCGAGCTGATCAACGCCACCGGGCACGAGAACGTGCTCCTCTACACGCAGGAGTTCAAGCCCCTGCCGCTGGGCGGCTCGGCGCCCCGTCGGCTCACCATCGATCTCTTGCCCAGAATCCCTTCCGTAGGGTTCGAGGTGCGATTCTAGCGCGTGACCGAAAACACGTTCCTGCAAGACCTGGTGATCACGCTGACGGCGGCGTTGCTGGTGCTGGTATCGAGCCGGCGCCTCAAGCTTCCCTCGGCCGTCGGCTTCATGATCACCGGGGTCCTGATCGGTCCGGGCGCCTTGGGGCTGATCGACAACCCCGAAGACGTCGAGACGCTGGCCGAGATCGGCGTGGCGGTGCTTCTCTTCATGATCGGTCTCGAGTTCTCGCTCGCGCGCCTGAAGGAGATCGGCCGCGCCTTCCTCGTCGCCGGCCCGCTTCAGGTAGTCGGGACCATCGCCGTCGTGGCCGCCGTGCTCCTGGCACTCCCGATCGGCGCCACGCTGCCCCGCGCCGTCTTCGCGGGCATGCTGGTCACGCTGTCGTCGACCGCCATGCTCCTCCGCCTGCTCACCGAGCGCGGGGAGCTGCACGCGCCGCAGGGGCGCCTTCTCCTGGGCGTGCTCCTCTTCCAGGACCTGGCGATCGTGCCGATGCTGGTCCTGATCCCGACGCTGGCGGGAAACCAGAGCATCGCGATGGGGCCGCGCGTCCTGATCGGGGTGGGCCTCGCCCTCGCGTTCCTCTTCGTCGCGCGATTCCTCATGCCGCGCCTCGTGAACGCGGTCATTCGAAGCGGGATCCGCGAGCTCTACGTCATGATGGCGGTCGCCGTCTGCCTGGGCGCCGCGCTCCTGACCCAGAGCCTCGGCCTCTCGCCGGCGCTCGGGGCCTTTCTCGCGGGGCTCCTGGTCAGCGAGTCGGAGTACGCGCACCAGATCGTCGCGGAGATCCTTCCGTTCCGGGACCTCTTCTCGAGCCTTTTCTTCATCTCCATCGGGATGCTGCTCGCGCCGAGCTACCTCTTCGGGAACCTGTCGACCGTCGGCGGCTGGTTCCTGCTCACGATCGCGGTCAAGGCGGTCGTGGCGGCGGTGATCGTGCGGGCGATGGGATACCCGCTTCGAATCGCGGCGACCGTCGGGATCTCCCTCGCGCAGGTCGGAGAGTTTTCCTTCGTCTTGATCTCGGTCGGCACCGTCCAGGGTCTGGTCTCGGCGTCGCAGAGCCAGCAGTTCCTCGCCGTCGCGGTCCTGACGCTGATCGCGACCCCGTTCCTGATGCGGTTCGCGTCGTGGGTAGGGGCGAGGACGGGACGCCCGATCGCGCTCCCGCCGGCGGGCGCCGCCCTGGAAGGGCACGTGTCCGCGCCGGACCTGCCCCCTCTCGCGCACGCCCCCGCACACGCCCCCGCGCTCTCGAACCACGTGGTGATCGCGGGGTACGGCGTGAACGGCCGGAACGTGGCGCGCGTGCTGAAGGAGCTAGGCATCCACTACATCGTCATGGAGCTCGACACCGCGATCATTCGCCGCGCCAAGGCCGAAGGAGAGCAGATCCAGTTCGGCGACGTCTCGCGCCCGGAGGGCCTCCACGCGTGCGGGGTGGACCGCGCGTCGGTGGTGGTCCTCGCGATCTCCGATCCCGGCGCGACCCGATTCGCCGTGGCGCAGGTGCGGGGCGCCAACCCGCGCGCCTACGTCATCGCCCGGACGCGCCAGGTGGCGGAGGTGGCGGAGCTGATGCGGCTCGGCGCGGACGAGGTGATTCCCGAGGAATTCGAGACCTCGATCGCGCTCGTCATGCGCGTCCTGCGCCGGTTCCACGTGCCGGGGAACGTGATCCGATTCCAGGAACAGGCGCTGCGGCGCGAGGGCTACTCCTTCCTTCGGGGGAGCGACGTCGCGGGCGCGCTCATGCACTCGATCGAGCGCATGATGGCGGGCGCGATCACCGACACGTACTTCATCGAGCCCGACTCGCCCTCGGTCGGCCGCACGCTGGCGGACGTAGACCTCCGCGGCCGGACCCGCGCCCTCATCATCGCCGTGGTTCGAGACGGCTCGCACGAGCTGAGCCCGGGGGCCGACTTCACGTTTCGCCCGCGCGACGTGCTCGTGCTGGTGGGAGACCACCAGGCGCTGGAGGCGGCATTTCGAGTGCTGGGGGGCGAGGAGTAGCTAGGCCGGGGGCAGAACGTGCAACGCGTCGCGAAGCAGGAAGAGGACGCGGTCGATCAGAAGCGACGCGCGGGCCATGACGGTGTAGCCGAACGAGGCCCCGAAGGCGATCATCAAAAACCAGATGCCGATCCGGGCCGCGAAGCCGTGCACTCCCTTGTGCGGCGCGGAGAAGAAGAAGTAGGCGAGGACGCTCAGGAAGCCGAGCAGGATCAGCACGGAGTTGATCGCGTGCCAGCCCGGCTCGAAGGGCTTCACGGCGTCGGCCAGCTGCGCGAAGATCTGCGCCTGCATGTACGCGGGGATCGCGATGCCCGAGTAGATGCC
>Ga0075423_10002794_pt1 | contig 15964 bp, 19 predicted proteins | sample SoiMethybrSBSTD2_FD_80114 | JGI IMG/M metagenome (GOLD analysis project Ga0075423, IMG submission 80114) | Bulk soil microbial communities from a Populus tree surrounding site in Tennessee, USA - Soil MetaG P. TD hybrid SBSTD2 | ecosystem: Environmental > Terrestrial > Soil > Tree plantation...
ACGCGGCAATTCCATTAACCTGACGAAAATTTCATCAGGCGTTCAGACCGCGATAATGTTCTGGAATGCTCGATGGCATTGTCCCGCCGCTGATCGTTCTCGTGGCAGCGGCCGCGTTGCTGATACTTCGCCACGTATACGCACGCAGTCATGGGCGTGCGTCTCGATCGGGTGTGACGGTCACCATCGGACTCGTCGTCCTCGTCGCCGTACTCGAACTGAGCATGGGGCGGCCGCTCGCCTACCGAAACGGTCCGGTCAGGCTTTGGGTAGGGGATGTCAACAGCGACCAGAATTCACAGCAGATCCTCGATCCGTATTCATTTACTCACGTCGTTCACGGAGCGCTGTTCTATGGATTGACGCGCGGGGTCATGTGGCCGGCCGCTCTCGCCACACGCGTCGTCGTGGCGATCGCGCTGGAATCGGCGTGGGAGGTGTACGAAAACACGGACACCGTCATCAGTCGCTATCGCACCGCCACGATCGCACTCGGGTACTACGGCGACAGCGTCACGAACTCGATCGCCGATATCCTGGCTTGCCTGGTAGGCTTCGTGCTGGCGAATCGGCTGCCGTGGCGATGGACAGTGGCATGGGTAGTCGTCACGGAGATCGTGCTGGCGATCACCATTCGCGACAACCTCACGTTGAACATCATCATGTTGATTCGCCCGATCGAGGCGATCAGGCGTTGGCAGGTCGGTGGGTAGCTCGGTAGCTGGGTGACTAGGTGGCTGGAGTGACCTAGCTACCCAGCAACCTAGCTACCCCGCTACATGGCAACCTACAGCGCCTTATTCACCTCGGCCCAATTCACCACGTTCCACCACGCGGTGATGTAGTCGGGCCGACGGTTCTGGTACTTCAGATAGTAGGCGTGCTCCCAGACGTCGAGACCGAGAATCGGCGTCTTGCCTTCCATCAATGGGTTGTCCTGATTCGGTGTGCTCGTGATCGACAGCTTTCCGCCATCATTGAGCAACCACACCCAGCCGCTGCCGAAACGGCCGGCGCCCGCCTTGCCCCACTGTTCCTTGAACGCGTCGAAGCTTCCGAATGCGGCGTTGATCGCGTCGGCGGCCTTGCCGGTTGGTGCCCCACCAGCGTTGGGGGCCATCCAGGTCCAGAACTTCGAGTGATTCCAGTGTCCGCCGCCGTTGTTGCGCACCGCAGTACGAATGGCCTCGGGAACACTGTTGATGCCGCGGCACAACTCGTCGACGCTCTTCCCCTGCAGGTCGGGATGCTTTTCGAGTGCCGTGTTCAGGTTGGTGACGTAAGCCTGATGATGCTTCCCGTGATGAATCTGCATCGTTTGCGCGTCGATGTGTGGTTCGAGCGCGGCGTGGTCGTACGGGAGCTTGGGCAGTTCGTGCGCCATTCGTCCTCCTCAGCGAGCGAAAGGGGTCGGGAGTCATTTGTTGAGGACAACGCGCAGCGCGAACTTACGCGCGCGTGTCAACAAATGACTCCCGACCCCTTATTATGAGATCGAGAGCATCCGATCCAGCGCGACGCGGTTCCAATGCTTCTGGTCGGCTGATACGGTGACCTGGTTGTGGACGCGCCCCTCCAGGAGCTCTTCCAGAATCCACAACAGATGATTCGGCGAGACGCGGAACATGGTCGAGCAGAGGCAGCCGAACTGGTCGAGCGACAGAACTGTTCGTTTCGGCGCGAGCTGCTGTGCCAGTCGATTGACGAGATGAACTTCGGTTCCTACTGCCCAGACTGAACCTTCGGGACTGTTCGTGACGGTCTTGATGATGTACTCGGTGCTGCCGCTGTCATCCGCCGCCTGGACGACGTCCCAGGGCACTTCCGGATGCACGATGACGCGCACACCGGGATGCTGCTGTCGAATCGTCTGAATCTGTCTCGCGCTGAAACGAGTGTGGACCGAGCAGTGCCCCTTCCACAGAATCATCTTCGCCCGACTCACCTGATCGGGATCCAGCCCTCCGCAGATCTCGTCGGGATCCCACACCACCATGTCGTCGAGGGCAATGCCCATCTTGTAGGCGGTGTTACGCCCCAGGTGTTGATCGGGAAGGAAGAGCACACGCTCGCCGCGCGCGAACGCCCAGCGCAATGTTGCCATCGCATTCGACGAGGTGCAGACAGTGCCGCCACGCTCGCCAACAAACGCCTTAATCGACGCGGCGGAGTTGATGTAGGTCACCGGCACGACACCAGCCTGCCCCGAGCCCAGTCGAGGCGTGACGCCCATCATCGTCAGCTCTTCCCAGCACGTCTCGAGCTGCTCGGGCGCCGCCATGTCGGCCATCGAGCATCCGGCGGCGAGGTCGGGAAGAATCACCTTCTGGTGCGGCGCGCACAGCACGTCCGCGCTTTCAGCCATGAAGTGAACGCCGCAGAAGACGATGTAGTCAGCCTCCGGTCGGTTGGCAATCTGTCGCGCAAGCCGGAACGAGTCACCGGTGTAGTCGGCAAAGCGGATGACCTCGTCGCGCTGGTAGTGATGACCGAGGATCACGAGCCGGTCGCCAAGCGCGCGTCGCGCATCCGCGATGCGTGCATCCATCTCCTGATCGGACAGACCGAGGTACTTCTCGGGAAGCGCCTGCCGTTCTGACAGGTGTTGCTTCTCGTATTCGGTCAACAGCGGAATGATCGACGCCATCGGCTTCGTGCACCCTTTGTGAAACTTTTCGCAAAGTGCGAACGTGAAAAAGGCCCAAACCCCGTTGTTGGGCTATTGCCCGGCGGGATTTGGACCTGGTTGAATTATAGCGTCTGGTGCCGTTTACAGATCAAGCCGCTGCCGGCTGGGCCTAGGCGACCACGTTATCGACGATGTTGTAGAGCGTGTCGCGCTCGAGAGGCTGCCGCCCGGCCGCTCGGACGAGCCGACCCAGCGCGGCCGTGGTCATCCCTTCGGGGGTGGCCGACCCGGCCATGTGGTAAATCTTCTCTTCCTGCACTGTGCCGTCGAGGTCGTCGACGCCAAACCACAGCGCTGCCTGCGCCAATTCCAGACCGGTCGCGATCCAGAAGGCTTTGATGTGCGGAATGTTGTCGAGCATCAGCCGTGAAACGGCGTGCACACGCAATGTATCCGTGCCGCTCGGCGATGGCAGCTTGCGCATCTGGTTGTTGTCTGGATGGAAGGCCAGCGGGATGAACGCCTGAAATCCACCGGTCTCATCCTGCAACGCACGCGCGCGCAGCATGTGATCGACGCGCTCGGCCATCGTCTCGATGTGACCGTAGAGCATCGTGACATTCGATCGCATCCCGAGACGGTGCGCAATGCGGTGAATATCCAGGTAGCGATCGGCGCCGCATTTGTCGCTACAGATCTTTTTCCGCACGCGCTCGGCGAAGATCTCGGCGCCGCCCCCGGGCAGCGAATCGAGACCGGCATCCATCAATTCACGCAGCACCTGCGTGTCACTCATGCCGTAGAGATCGGCGAAGAACGCAATCTCCACGGCGGTGAAGCACTTCAGGTGGATACCCGGACGGATCCGCTTGAATCCGCTCAGCAGGTCTGTGTAGTAGCTGAACGGAAGATCCGGGTTCAGTCCATTGACGATGTGCAGCTCGGTGAGTGGTTGATTGGCGCGTTGACGCAGCTTGTCCCACGCCTCCTCGAGCGACATCGTGTACGCCTCGGGCATGCCGGGCTTCAACCGCGCGAACGAACAGAACAGACAGCTGGCTTCGCAGACATTGGTCGGCTCGAGACGCAGGTTGTAGTTGAAGTAAGTGCGCGTCGCGTGCCGCTTCTCACGTTCCCGGTTTGCAAGCCAGCCGACCGCAAGCAGATCGGGCGACTCGAACAGACGCACTCCGTCCTCGAGCGTGAGCCGATCGCCGCGCTCCAGCTTGTCGTCGATATCGGCCAGTCCGGCCGCTTTCACACGCGATTTCACTATGGTCTGTGCCCGCCCGCCCCGACGGTAAAGGCTCCGTAAATTCTAGCGTGCTATACTCGGCGCTGGAAATGGGGTCGGGGGTCATTTAAAGAGGACACTGCCGTAATTGCTGCAGTGTCCCGATCAAATGACTCCCGACCCCATTTACGAATCAGGTGAGTGAGGGAAGTGGGTGCAATGCCCACGCGGTCCCGCCACTGTAAGCGGAGAGATTCGATCGCACACGTCACTGTATCCCCTGAGATACGGGAAGACAGGTCGAGTCATCAAAGATTCCGCGAGCCAGGATACCTCGCACCTGATTTCTGTCCCTGCCCTTCAGCGTCCGCACGCGCGTCCGCGCGCTGACGTCGCGAGGTGCTCCGGTGCGAAGGACACCGGGAGGAGACGATGTTTCTGATCGCCGATCGCGTTACCTATACATACAACCGGCGCACCGGTGTCGAAGCGGTCAAGGCGCTGCGCGAGGTCAGTGTCTCCGTCGATCGCGGTTCGTTCACGGGACTCATCGGCCCCAATGGCTGTGGCAAGACCACGCTGCTCAAGCTGCTTGCTGGAGTGCTCTCGCCAGACAGCGGCACGGTCTCGCTCGACGGGCGGCCGCTGGCGAGCATGTCCAGGCGGCATGTTGCCCGTCGCCTTGCAGTCGTTCCACAGGAGACGCATCCCGCCTTCGATTACTCCGTACTCGAAATGGCGTTGATGGGCCGCCATCCTCATCTCGGTGCATTCCAATTGGAAGGGCCGGCGGACATCGTGATCGCACACGAGTCGCTGACCGCCACCGGGACATCACACCTGGCGGAGCGCTCGTATATGTCGCTGAGCGGCGGCGAGAAGCAGCGTGTCGTGATTGCCAGCGCCCTGACGCAGGCGCCTGAGGTGTTGCTGCTCGACGAGCCGACCGCGTCCCTCGATCTTGGATATCAGCTCGAAGTAGGGCTGCTCCTGCGGCGTCTCAATCGAGAGCGATCGGCCACCATGGTGATGGCGACTCACGATCTGAACCTCGCCGCTTCCCTGTGCGATACGCTCGTTCTGATGCGGAACGGACGCGTGCTTGCGTCCGGGAACACCTCGGAAGTCCTGACATCGGCAATGGTGCGACAGCTCTATGACGTCGAGGCTGATGTGCGCGTGCATGAACTCGCCGGGCATCTGACGGTCGTGCCGCTGGGACGGTTGTCATGATTACGGCCGATTCAGCCGAGACGGACGGAACGCCGCTGCCACGCCGCACAACTTCCTCGTCCATTCGCGGCCGTTTAGCGGCGACGATCCTCGGGTTCGGTACCGTGGCACTCGCGACGTGTGTGCTGGCGCCGCTCGTAGGCACGACCCCGATCAGCCTGACGCGAGCGCTCGACCGCTCGATTCCGTTCGATCAGAACGTCGATGCGCAGATTTTTTTCGTTGCCCGGCTTCCACGGGTGCTCGCTGGCGCGCTCGTGGGCTCGGCACTCGCCTCGGCAGGCGTGGTCCTTCAGGCGATGCTGCGCAACCCACTGGCCACACCCTTCACGCTGGGCGTATCGGCGGGCGCGTCCCTCGGTGCCATGCTCGTGATTGTTCTTGGTGGCGCGCTGACGCTTGGCCCGCTCTCGACCGTGCCCATGGCGAGCCTTGCGGGCGCCGCGGCCGCAACGGCGGTCGTGTACTGGCTCGCCACGAGGCAGGGGCACGCGATGTCGACATCGGTGCTGCTGCTCGCTGGCGTCACGCTCAACTCGTTTCTCTCCGCGATCATCATGTTCGTTCAGTACATCGCTGACTTTGCGCAGGTCTATCGCGCGGCGCGATGGATCATGGGCGACCTGGACATCGGCGGCTATGACACGCTCATCGCCTCATTGCCGCTTGTCCTCGCGGCCTATGTGCTGTTCGCGTGGCTTCCCGCTTCGCTGAATCTGCTCAGCGTAGGCAAGGATGCGGCGGCGGCACGCGGCGTCGACGTCCCGCGCGCGCAACGCCTGGCGTTTTTCAGCGCATCGTTGGCAACAAGCGCCGCGGTGTCGCTGGCGGGCCCGATTGGCTTCGTCGGCATCGTCGTGCCGCACCTGGTTCGCTTGCTGGTCGGCGTCGACCATCGCATCGTCCTGCCGGCATCGGCGCTCTTCGGGGCAGCCTTTCTGGTGGCGTGCGATCTGCTGGCACGAACGATCCTCGCTCCCATCGAAATCCCCGTGGGCGTTGTCACTGCCATGATTGGAGGTCCGTTCTTCCTGTGGCTGCTCGTGCGCAAAAGCTGACCGCGCTCGTTGCGGTCGTTCTCGCCTTTTTCCTGCTCGATGCGCCATTGGCGCAAAGCCGGGATACCGGCTCAGCGCCCAGGCGCATCGTGTCGCTCGTCCCGGCGATTACGGAGATGCTCTTCGCGATCGGCGCCGGGCCTCAGGTCGTAGCCGTCAGCAGCTACGACGAGTTCCCGCCTGAAGTGAAGGCGCTGCCCAAGGTCGGGGCTTTGCTCGATCCGGATACCGAACGCATCCTCGCACTGCGACCGGACCTCATCGTCGTCTATGGCTCGCAATCAGAGCTGGAGAAACAGCTCGAACGCGCTCACCTTCGAACGTTCAGCTATCGGCACGGCGGCATCACGACGACTCTCGATACGATTCGCGAGGTTGGGCTCGCCACAGGCCATCGCCGCGAATCCGATGACCTGGTGTCCTCGCTGAAGGCTCGACTCGATGCCGTGCGTGATCGCGTGAAAGGGCGGCCCCGGCCGCGAGTGCTGCTGGTCTTCGAGCGTCTGGCGGGCACGCTGCGCGAGATTTACGCCAGCGGCGGCGTCGGGTTCCTGCACGAGATGCTGGAAATCGCCGGCGGGACGAATGTGTTCGCCGACGTTGGGCGCGAATCGGTCCAGCCGTCGGTCGAAACACTGCTCGCGCGTGCGCCCGACGTGATCCTCGAAGTACGAGCCGCCGGTCTCATTGAGAAGAGCGGCTCAGACGAACGCGATGCGTGGGCGGCGCTGTCGTCGATTCCAGCCGTCAAGAACCGGCGCGTTCATCTGGTCAGGGGTGATTACCTCGTTGTCCCTGGCCCGAGACTGGCGATGGCGACCGAAGCGTTCGCGCACGCCCTGCATCCGGAAGCGTTCAAATGAAGGTACTACTCTCATGGAGCTCGGGTAAAGACAGCGCCTGGGCGTTGCACGTGCTCAACAGAGAGCACCCTGGCGCAGTTGCCGCCTTGCTGACGACAGTCAACGAAGCAGTCGATCGAGTCGCGATGCATGCCGTACGGCGCGACGTGCTCGCCGCCCAGGCGCGCCTGGCAGGGCTTCCTCTCCGCATCGTGCCCATTCCGCATCCGTGCCCGAACGAGGTGTACGAAGCGCGCATGGCGGTGGCAGTCGGCCAGGCGATCGCGGATGGCTTCACCCACGTAGCCTTCGGCGATCTGTTCCTGGAGGACGTGCGGCGCTATCGAGAGGAGCGGCTTGCTGGAACCGGGCTCGAACCGATGTTCCCGGTGTGGGGTTTGCCAACCGCGCAGCTCGCGGACGAGATGATCGCGCACGGGCTGCAAGCACGGCTCTCCTGCGTTGATACTCGCGTCCTGGATCGCCGCTTCGCGGGGCGACTGTTCGATCAATCGCTCCTGAACGACCTGCCGCCTGGCGTCGACGCGTGCGGTGAGAACGGCGAGTTCCACACGTGCGTCACCGCAGGACCGATGTTCACCGAGGCGTTGGACCTCGAGCCCGGCGAGATCGTGACGCGCGACCCCTTCGTCTGGGCTGATCTCGATTTCCGGCACGCATGAGCCGCTACCCTTCACGCATCGTGTGCCTCACGGAGGAGACGACAGAGACGCTCTATCTCCTGGGCGAAGGACACCGGGTTGTCGGCGTCTCTGGCTACACGGTGCGTCCGCCCGAAGCGCGTCGTAAGCCCAGAGTCTCAGCCTTCATCAGCGCCAAGTACGACCGCATTGAAGCGCTGCAGCCGGATCTGATCCTGACATTCTCGGATCTCCAGGCCAACATCACGAGCGAGCTCGTCAAGCGCGGGTATCCGGTGATGGCCTTCAATCAGCGCAGCATCCCTGAAATTCTGCAGATGATTCGGATTCTTGGCGCGCTGGTCGGGTGTGCCGATCGGGCTGATGCCCTGGCCGGCAGCCTCGAGCTCGAGGTCGATTCGATCAAGGCCGCCGCGTCGCGACTCCCGATACGGCCTCGTGTCTACTTCGAGGAATGGGATGATCCCCTGATCTCGGGCATCAGGTGGGTCGAGGAGCTCATCGAAGTCGCCGGCGGCGATCCGATCTTTCCGGAGCTGCGCGAGGCACGTCTCGGCCGCGACCGAATCGTTTCCGCTGACGCGGTGATCGAGCGGCGGCCGGACGTCATCATCGCCTCGTGGTGTGGAAAAACAGTGCGACCGGAGAAAATCGCGACCCGTACTGGCTGGGAGCACATCCCGGCGGTTCGCGATCGGCACATCTACGAGATCAAGTCGACCTACATCCTGCAGCCGGGACCCGCGTCACTGACCGAAGGCGTACACCAGTTGCATCGCATCGTCGCGCGCGTGGCGCAAGACGTGGCCGATCATCGTCTGCACGCCTGACACGGTCCGGCTAAAGCCGACACTACGTACTCAATCAAAAAGCGCCAAACATCAATTCGAAGGTTTTGAGTACTTATTGCGGGGATCCTTTCCCACGATGTGCTCGACGTCCTGGTTGTTCTCGTTGCAGATGTACTCCATCAACTCGGTGGCGGCGTCGTAGTCGTGACTGCCGTACAGCGTGAACGGCTTCGTGTAGGCACCGGGATCGTCGATGGTGACTTCGTACTCCAGCCTGCCGAAGTTGGGACGACGATAGCGCTCGATGGTGTGCAGCTTTTCGGTATGCGGGTGACCCGCAAAGTCGAACCAGAATTTGTCGTTGAACCCGATCGTATCGATCACGAGCGTATCGCCCTCGAACCGGCCAATCGAGTGGCCATACCACGTCGGATCCAGATCCGCCGCATCGGGATGCTTGCCGTTCATGAAGATCTGCCGGTAGCTGTGGATGTTCCCCTCGAACAGAAAGAACATGTGCGTTGGCGTCTGCAGGATCCGCCACGGGTACGGTGCTTGCCGAGGCACGCCCGCGGGAAGACACAACGCCTCCGGGTCATCCTTTGACAGGCGCTCGAGCGTGACCTTCAGCGCCCATTCCTGGATCGGTAGGGTTTCGCCCTTCTTCAGCGCGTCGTTGATGTCGTAGATGAATTTCCGATCGGGCGTCCAGATGCCGGAGAAGTCGACCTTGCCGTCGGCGGTGCGAGGAGTCGCCGCCGGAGCCGCCGCGCGTTTCGGCGTCTTCAATGCCTCGCCCTGGGCTCGTGCCAGCGACGGCGACGCGAGCCATGAGATCGTCATGGCCGCAACCGCGATAACCAGGTAACGGGTGAGCGCGTTCACGATGTCCCTCCTCGCTGCGCGGTCACTGCCCGTGCAGGAACCAAATGATACGAGGATTCAGCCCCTGAACCCCAGAAACCAGCCGAACGAGGTACTCAGCTGTTTAGCCACCCAAGGTCCTGGCATACGAGAACACGTCCAATGGATTCGTCGAGAGGTTCGGAAACATCGAATGGCCATGAAGAATGCCCTCGCGCTCGAACCCGCACTTCTCCAGGACGTGCCACGACGCGCGATGCCCGGTATGGCAAAGGGCATACAAACGGGTGATTCTCAAGTCAGCGGCCAGCGTGACCATCGCGCCAAGGGCCTCCGTGGCGTAGCCGTGTCCCCACGCGTCACGAGCGAACACATACCCGGTTTGCGCGCGGTATGGCGTCTCCAGTAGCAGCCCGGTGCTGCCCAGTAATCGGCCCGAGTCTCGCGTGAAGACGAGCAGTGGACCCACTGACGACCGTTCCCACTCGGACTGGCTGAACGAGACGAACGCCTCGGTGTCCGCGACCGAGTTGTGACGCGCCCACCCCAGGTAGCGGGTCACCTCGGAATCAGAGGTGTAGCGCTCGAACATCGCGAGAGCGTCCTCGGGCGCGGGAGGCCTGAGCAGCAGACGGGCCGTCTCGAGTGAGGTTGTACTAGGCACCAAGGAAGAGGCCCTCTCGCATCGTCGGAATGATGCCCGCCGTCCTCGCCCGATCGAAGAGCACCTCGACGGCGCGCCTCCCATCTGCTCCCAGGTCGACCGAGTAATCGTTTACGTACAGGTCGATGTGCTTGTACATCACATCGTCGCTCATCGCCTGCGCGTGAGCGCGGACGAATGGCAGGCTGGCGCCGCGATTGGCAAATGCGTACTCGACACTCCGCCGCATCACGCGGTTGACACGCTGTCTCATATCATCAGGCCATCGACGGTTGATGACGATCCCGCCGAGCGGAATCGCAGCGCCGGTCTCCGACTCCCAGTACTCACCGAGGTCGATGATCTTCTTGAGCCCCTTCTCCTCATAGGTGAAGCGGTTCTCGTGAATGATGAGGCCGGCGTCGAACGTCCCGTCGAGAAGCGCCTCTTCGATCTCAGAGAACAAGCACTCTGTCTTGTTGGTCGCATCCGGGAACGCGAGACCGAGAAGAAAATTCGCAGTCGTGTACTTCCCGGGGATGGCGATTCGAAGCTGCCCCGCGGCAACCTCCTCGGTCGAAATCGCTCGCCTCGAGATCAGCAGAGGACCGCAGTTGCGCCCAAGCGCGCTCCCGGCATCGAGCAGCACGTAGTTATCCGCGCAGTGGGCGTATGCGTGAAAGCTCAGTTTCGTGATGTCCGCTTCGCCGGCAAACGCCGAGGCGTTCAAGGCTTCGATGTCCGCCATCCGCACGGAGAAGTCGAGCCCCTCGCAATCGATGCGGCCGTGCACCATCGCATCGAACATGAAGCAGTCGTTGGGGCACGGCGAGAATCCCAGTGTGAGCGTCATGACTCCAGTATTCGCAGACCTTCGGCGCCGAGGGCCGCGATCGCTTCGGGCAGTTTCCACGCACCCCGATTGCGCCGCTCGACGATGTTGGATACGGCTCGTACCTGGGCGAACGGCACGCCATGAATCAGGCAGCAGTACATGAACGCCGCACCCTCCATGCTCTCTACGTCGGGTCCGAAGCGTTCGCTCACGGCTGCAATCGACGCCTCGTCGCCATGCACCGTGCTGACGGTAATACCATCGACCGCGCGCAGATTCGCCAGCGTCGCGTTCGGCGGCGGCGAGCCGTTGACGAGCCTGCCGCCTTTGAACGGAAACTCGTCGTCTCGAAGCAGCCCCATCTGCTGAATGGTGAGAAACCTGTCGCCGTCTTCAGCCCCAAGCTCCCCGAGCCGGTCCGACACGACGTGGACAACACTGCCCGGCACGATGGCGGTTTTGAAGCTTCCGCAGACGCCAAGATTGAGAGTGAGATCAAATCGCGCCGACGCCAGCAGACGGGAACACCATGAAGCGGTGGCCACCATCCCGACGCCCGTGACCAGCAGATCGACGTCGTTCCCCCCCGCCCTGTAGCGTGTCACTCTGGGGCCAGCCTCCCCAACGCGTGTCAGTCCTGCGACAAAAGGGCCGGCTTCGGCCTCAGTGGCCACCACGACGAGGACCCTCACAAACTTACTCTACACCTCGCTCGTGTTAGGGATGTCTGGCAAGATGACGTTCGTACGGGAGCGGATGTTCATCACCGAAGGCGGGAATCTTCAATTCCAAACACAAGCGAGCAGAAGAGTAAGTTACTTCTTGTCCTTGGACTTGTCGGAAAACCAACGCATGAGGCCACTGAAATCGGCAGCGGGTGCGCGGTACTCCTGCGGAGTCACCGCGTTGATCATGTCCCGGTGGGTGGGAGCGCCATACGGCGCCTGGCCAGTCTCGATGTTGTCCTGCTTGGTGAACAACTGGATCCGGGGAGCCTGTCCATAGACAGGTATGAAGTAACGGAGATTTAACCCGTCGCGCTCCTCACGAACCGAAGACTGCTGAAGTTGCCGTTGGATGCGCTCGAGGTTGACGGGCAGCTTGGCGACGTCAACTCGCTCCTGCGCTGCGGCAGGAAGAGCAAGGGTGAATGACAGAAGCGCCGCGGCAGCGATTCGGCGGCAGGTCATACTTGTTTAGACGGCCAGTCTATCTTACTGGCTTTCCTGCCATTCTTCGTACCAAGCCATCTGGATAGCCTCGAGCTTGGGTTCGTTCGAGGCTTTCGGGTCATCATCGAACCCGTCGAGGCCCATCACTTTCTCGCGCAGGTCCGTAAACCGAACCGTCAACGGGTCGACGGCTGGAAATTTTTCAAAGAGCGCGATCCCGATGTCCTCAGAGTTCGTCCATTTCATGGCGTCACTCCGTCACGCTCCCGATCTTCGGACTTTCCAAGCTGGATGCCGCCGCCTTCCTGAACGTAGTTGCGCGTGTACATCGGGAACTCCACGACAACGTCCCCTTTGATCACTGCCTGGCATCCAAGCCTCGACGTCGTCGTCAGATCCCAGGCGGTGTCGAGGCGATCGAGCTCGTTGTCCTTTTCCTCGCTCAGGTTTTCCATTCCCTTGCGCACGATGAGATGGCACGTGGTGCAGGCGCAGCTTCCGCCGCACGCGTGCTCGAGCTGAATCCCGAAGTTCATCGCCACATCGAGAAACGACTCCGGGAGACCGTGATGCTGGTACTCGAGTTTCCCGGGCTCGAATTCGACGATGGTTTCCTTGCCGTCCTTGATGAAAGTGACTTTAGGCATCTCCTCAGACATCCTTGACGTTCTTGCCAGCAAGCGCCTCGCGCACGCCGCGATTCATCATCACTTCTGCCAGGTGCTGCGTCGCGTGATTGAGCGCGTGGGTCCGCTCGCGGATGGCATCGCGATCGGAGCCCGCCATGGCTTGTTTCACGGCATCGAGCGCGGCCTCGATTCGCTCCTGTTCACCGGCTTGCAGATCGACCGCGGCAATCTCGGCGAAATTCGGCCGGCGCAGCGACTTCTCGGTCGCGTGAATCACCGACTCGGCTTCGTTGCGCGCCTCGATGAGGAGGCGCGCATCGACATCGGCCTGCGCATGCTCGAACGATTCGATCAACATGCGCTCGACCTCCTGGTCGGTAAGACCATAGGAGGGTTTGACCTCGATCGTCTGCGCGATGTTCGTGCGCAGCTCGGACGCCGCCACGCTGAGGATGCCGTTGGCGTCGATCTGGAATCGCACTTCGATGCGTGGCAGGCCCGCCGGCATCGGCGGAATGCCGCGCAGCTTGAACCGGGCGAGCGAACGACAATCGTCGGCCAGCTCGCGTTCGCCCTGCAGCACGTGGATGTCCACCGACGTCTGGTTGTCGACACCGGTGGTGAACATCTCGCGCCCGCTCGCCGGGATCGTCGAATTACGCAGGATGATCTTCGAGACGACACCGCCCATCGTTTCGATGCCGAGGCTGAGCGGTGTAACGTCGAGGAGCAGCATCTCGCGCCGCCCGCTGATCAGAATGTCGGCCTGCACGGCCGCGCCCAGCGCGACAACCTCGTCGGGGTTGAGCTCGCTGTGCGGCGTTCGTCCGAACAACTCGGACACGAGGCGGCGAACGAGCGGCACTCTCGTCGAACCACCCACGAGGACAGCTTCGTCGACCTCCGACGGTTCCAGTCCGGCGTCTGCCAGCGCCTGCCGTACTGGCTGAATCGTCCGCTCGACGAGCGGACGAATCAGCTGCTCGAACTCTGCGCGAGTGATGGGCCTGCGATAAGCGAGCGTCTCAACACGGATCTCGGCTTCTTCGGCTTCTGTGAGATCCAGCTTGGCTTCGATCACAGCCTTGCGAATCGCTTGAATCTCTTCGGCAGGTCTGGAAAGCAAGACCCGCCCTACGATTCCAGGTTGGCTGACGTAGGGCGGGTCCTGTTCTTTGGACCCGCCGTTCGCATGCTGTTCTTTGGACCCGCCGGGTCCAATTTCCGCGAGCACCAGCTCGACGAGCAGGCGGTCAATATCGTCGCCGCCGAGGTGCGTGTCGCCGTTGGTCGCCAGTACCTGGAAGACGCCATCTTCGACCTTGAGGATGGAGATGTCGAAGGTGCCGCCGCCGAGGTCGTAGACGGCGATGATGCCGCGGTCACGCTGATCGAGGCCGTAGGCCAACGATGCCGCGGTCGGCTCGTTCACGATGCGCAGGACCTCGAGGCCCGCCAGACGTCCGGCATCGCGGGTTGCGGTGCGCTGCGCGTCGTTGAAGTACGCGGGCACTGTGATTACGGCGCGATCGACCTCGAAGTCGAACTCGCCCTGCTCGCGAAAGTCGTCTTCGGCGCGCTGCTTCAGCTCGCGCAGGACGAAGGCGGAAATCTCCGGCGGCGTGAACTCGCGATCGTCGAGGCCGATTCGCACGACACCGCCAGGCTGCCCACCGACATTGAACGGCAACAGCGCGGCCTCGTCGCGGACGTCATCGATTCCCCGGCCCATGAAGCGCTTCACCGAATACACGCTTCGCGAGGGGGCGGTCAGCAGCCGGCGCTGTGCCTCGCGGCCCACGAAGAATGTGCCATCCTCGCCAAGAGACACCACCGACGGCACCAGCGCGTCACCCGAGGCGTCGCGGATGACGTGCGGCACGCCGTCGCGGACATATGCGACCAGGCTGTTGGTCGTCCCGAGGTCAATCCCTACGACTTTACCCATGTCCTCCGCGCTGTCCGGCTAAAGCCGGACACTACTGTCCGCGCGCGCCTCCAGATTCGCCGCTTCGCGATCGATCGTCGCGAGCAGGTTGTTGATGTAGTTCCGTTCCAGCAACCGCTCTCTCAAGGCTTCCAGCGTCGCGCGCTTTGCAGCCGCGTCGCCGGCGTCCAACTGCTGATCCCATTGCGCACTCAGTAACTCGACTTTCCGTTCGTGCTCTTCGCGCTTCAGGTCGATCGGCTTGCGCGCCGAGTCGAGCCGATCGCGAAGCACTGCGGCATCAGTCCCTGATTCGCGCGACTCGCGAATTTCGTCCAGTTGCTCGTTCAGCTCGAACACTTCCTCGAGCAATCCGGCCGGCACCTTCGCTGCTGTCTGCCCCGAGCCTGCCGAAGAGCCCTCCGACTTCGCCGGCGGCAGTCCCTCTATCGCAAGCAGATGCTCGATACGCGAGATCGGATTGCGCAGCGCGCGATACGCATCGTTCAAATACGACGAACGTTCCAGGCTCGCCAGGCGCTCCGACGGCGACGCGTTGTAGAAGTAGTCGGGGTGAAACTGACGGCTCAAGTCGCGAAACCGCCGCTCCAGCTGCGCCGGATCGATGGTCAACCGTCGCGGGACACCGAGGAACGAGAAATAGTCACCATGACGACCCAGCGCGAGAATCCGGCTGCATTGCGGACAGAAATGCTCGTCCACGGGAGCGCCGGCACCGCAGTTCCGGCATTCCAGAGTCGGGAAGGGCCGTGCGGGAATGGGATCAGGAGCCATGGAGCCGTCAGGCCCCGAAAGAGCTGCCGCAACCGCAGGTCTGCTTTGCGTTCGGGTTGTGGAACACGAAGCCTTTCGTCAGGAGCGCCATGTCGTAATCGAGCGTCGTTCCCTTCAGAAACAGGTAACTCTTCTTGTCGACGAAAATCTTCGCGCCGTGATCCTCGAAGACCTCGTCGCCGAGCCGCGGCTGCCGCTCCCAGGCGAACGTATAGCTCAAACCCGAGCAGCCTCCGCCTTTCACGCCGACACGAAGACCGCCATCGCTGATGCCTTGCTTCGCCATCAGCGATTGAATCTTTCGCGCGGCGGTCTCGGAAATCTGAATCATGTCAATTCCCAACCTCCAACTCCCATTTCCAATCCAAACTCCCAAATCTGCGTTGGGAGTTGGCGTGTTGGCCTTCGACTATCGCTCAGGCCACCCCGAGCGAAGTCGAGGGGTGGGAGTTGGGAGTTGATTCAAGCGTTCGGCTGCGCGTGGCTCGCGGTAGCCGATACGCCCTTTTCCTTTTCCTGCTTGCTCTTGTAGTCGGTGATCGCGGCCTTGATCGCGTCCTCGGCAAGGACCGAACAGTGAATCTTGACCGGCGGCAGCGACAGCTCCGCGACGATGTCAGTGTTCTTGATCGCGAGCGCCTGATCGACCG
>Ga0075423_10002797_pt1 | contig 15962 bp, 14 predicted proteins | sample SoiMethybrSBSTD2_FD_80114 | JGI IMG/M metagenome (GOLD analysis project Ga0075423, IMG submission 80114) | Bulk soil microbial communities from a Populus tree surrounding site in Tennessee, USA - Soil MetaG P. TD hybrid SBSTD2 | ecosystem: Environmental > Terrestrial > Soil > Tree plantation...
CCTCTAGATGCCGCTACACTGGTCTCCAGCAGCACACACTAACTGGCTCACCGAAGAGGAAACCGCAATGGCCAATATCGAATCCAGATGGGTTATGAGGTGCTTGTCTCCGACGTGGACAGGCCCTTTGGCGCGGTGCGCCAGGTCTCGCCCCATGGCAGGCCGAGCTGGTCGTTTATCGGCGCGAAACAGGCGGCGGCCAGCCGTCCTTCATGGTGGAGTTTGAGAAGAAAGTCGCCGGCACAAACCGCCGTGGCGGGATAGCTTCCACGCAACGCGCGCCGACCGAAGGGCTCTTCGCCGCCAGGCTGCGCTGCTGGTCCCAAGCCTTAAAAGAGTCGTCGACCCGCGCAAGGTACCGTCCTACACCATCCGGGTTGCCTTTGGCACCGGCCGGCTAACTTCCCCTGCGAGTCCCCGCGACAGCCGTTGCCAGGCAGCACATTTCGCTTCAGCTGCACTGGAGATCATTATGCACGCCTTCGAATTCCCGCCAGAATTCCGCACGAAGGACATAGCCACCAACGGCACCACCATCCATGTGCGCGTCGGCGGAAGCGGCCCTGCCGTCGTCCTGCTGCATGGCTATGGCGAGACCGGCGACATGTGGATGCCCATGGCGGTGGATCTTGCTCGCGATCATACCCTTGTCGTGCCTGACCTCCGGGGGATGGGCCTTTCCGCCAAGCCGCCCAGTGGCTTCGACAAGAAGACGCAAGCCGGCGACGTCGCTGGCGTGCTCGACGCGCTAAGAATCGACAGCGCCGATCTCGTTACGCACGATATCGGCAACATGGTCGGCTATGCTTTTGCCGCGCAGTATCCGAAGCGGGTCACGCGCTTCATCCTGATCGACGCGCCGGTGCCCGGCATTGGGCCGTGGGAAGAAATCCTGAAAAATCCCCTACTCTGGCACTTCCGCTTTGGCGGGCCGGACATGGAGCGGCTCGTCGCCGGACGCGAGCGCATCTATCTCGATCGCTTCTGGAACGAGTTTTCTGCCACACCCAGTCGCTTCAGCGAGGCCGCCCGTACTCACTACGCCAAGCTCTACGCGCTCCCAGGCGCGATGCATTCAGGCTTCCTACAGTTCGCTGCCTTCGATCAGGATGCCAAAGAGAACCAGGCGCTCCTTGCGAAAGGCAAGCTTGCCATGCCGGTGCTGGCGATTGGCGGCGAGAAGTCGTTTGGAAAGACCATGGCAGAGATCATGCGCTTTGCTGCCAGCAATGTGCGCGAAGGCGTGATCCCGGACTCCGGTCACTGGATCATGGAAGAGAATCCCACAGCCACGATCGCCATGGTGCGATCCTTCCTCGACACCAAAGTATGAATGCGTTGAACGAACCGAAACCGCTCCGTTAGGCATACGCCGCATAGCGCTTCCCCAGGCCGCAAATAGGAAGTCATGATGGCCGCCTTCGCGCTCCCGCTTGAATTCCGTATATCCCTACCAACAACAACGATCTGAAGGAGCGCGAAGCGCCGCAACCACCGGGACCGGCAGGAACGAGGGCGCTGGACGCGGCGGAAAGCTACTGCCGCACGGCCGTCGATGGCCCGCCGATCTCGATACCTTCCCGAGTTGGCTAATGACGGGCCGACCGCCCCCTGGTTTTCCATGACGCCGGAAATCGGCCGCTATGGGGATCTAAATCCAAGAGCTTCAGGATTTGACAGGCGTCTGAATGAGTTTCCTATCGACGTCGCTGGGCACTTTGGTTGGGCAAGTTCGCGGATGGTTGAATAGGTCACCATCATCGAGCCCGCCAGCGACATCAGTCCCCATCGAGCGGGCGCGAAGGCGCAAGCATCCTAATCAGCAGCAGCCAACCCTCTGGTCCGTCAAGAGCAGCGACGCGCGCAAGAAGATGTGGTGTGGGCCGGTGGCGGTGGCAGCCATTATTGGGGTCGACGTCGCGTCAGTGAGCGGGGTGATAAAGCGGTGCCGAAATGGCAGTCAAAGTTACCCGAGCCAATGAACCGCAGGTCGCGTTCCGTCATTTTGGGTATGAAATGACCCTCCTCGCAGACTTGCGCTGCAATGCCCAGACCCTCGCCGCCTGGGAGCGCGAGCGCACAAATCTGGACGCGGCATATGTTGTGATGGTTACCGGCCATTGGGTGGCCATTCGCGGAAAGTGGTTCTGCGATACATTCACCCATGGCGTGCCCGTTAGGATCAAGGATGCACCTCGGCGCCGAAAGTGGGTGCAGTTTGTTTATCAGATCACGGTGGGGCGTTGACACTGCGCCTCCTCAGGCACTAAGGGCGGCGGCGGGCACGCGCATGAAGGGTGACGAAATCGACCAAAGAACACCACCCTGGGGCCGAGTTCGACCTCCTTCGATCGCAGGCAATGCGTCTGCCGTAAGTGCAGGACCAGCCCGTATCGAGCTCGCGCCGATCCAGCACACCTGCTTATCACCGAGCACGCGCCCACCCTCGAGCTACGGCTGAGCGAATTGGAAATCGCTCAGCAAAGCCGGGACACCTAACTCCTGCGAGACGCGACGAATGCTTCGCCGAAGTTGCGGAACTTGAATATGCGCTTAATCTGATGCGCGTTGTCGCGAAGCTCCCAGGCGGGTACTTGGCGGTGAAAGCCTTCGGCCTGCTGTGGCGTGAGGGGCGGGATGCCTCCCTTGCACGGGGCGCACGTCTTTGCTGCGAGCGTGGCGGCCATGACTTCATTCTACGCTCGTGTGAATTTGCGCAACCTTGTCAATCGGGCGCCATTCCTTTGTCAGCCAACTCCTTGATGGCCTGAGGGGTCTTTGCGAGATCTGCCAGGCCCATGCCGCGGAGGACATGCGGCGCCTTGGTGAACTGGATGTTGTCGTAGCCGACGATCTCGATGCGGTTGCCCCACGGGTCGAGGAAGTCCAGAAAGCGTCCTGGCAGGATCTGGACCCCGTTTGCGGTCAGCGCCGCGCGTACGGCTTCCTTGTCATCGACCACGAGCCCGAAGTGACGCCCATCGTCACTGGGCTGCCTGCGGCCTTTTTGAAGGGCAAGAAACTGGTCGCCCAGATCGATGAAAGCCGCATGCTCGCTCTTGCCGCGCAGAGTGAATTCGAAGAGGCACCCGTAGAAGGCCAGAGCCTCCTCGATGTCGCCCACTTCGAGGGCGATGTGGTTCAATCCAACAGCGCGGGCTTTGCTGGTCTTGGGCATGGTGGTGGTCTCCAGATGTCTCTTGTAGAGAATGTGGTGCCCAGCCGGCCGCCCGGCAATGTGGACATGCGAACGACGTGAGGAAGCGTCAGGTCGGCCCAAGGACGGTCCACAAGCCGTGCTAAGTTGCACCTGATCAAGCAAGCGCGCATGGCTGGTGCCGGATGCGGGCTACAAGCAGATGATGAAGACAGCATGAACCTGCTCACCGCCTGCCGGCAGACCGCGCGCCGCACCTTCCGCATCCAAACCCTGCGTCCCGAGCAGGAATCGGCGATGCTGGCTGTCCTCAACGGGCGCGATGCGCTCGTGTCGTTGCCCACCGGCTTTGGCAAGTCGCTGATCTACCAGGTTCCAGCGATGATCTTTGAGCGGCCGACCATCGTTATTTCACCCCTCATTGCCCTCATGACGGATCAGGAGCACGCTCTTAAGAGGCGCGGAGTTCCTGTGATCGCGCTTCACAGCCGGCTACGGGCCGCCGAGCGACGCGCCGCGCTTGAGCGACTTAAAAAGGGTGGCCGGCTCGTCGTTCTCACGACGCCCGAGACACTCGAGTCGGCTGCGACCGCTCCCTTGTTCGAACGCGCGCGGCCTGCGCTTCTGTGCGTCGACGAGGCCCACTGCATCTCGGAATGGGGGCACGACTTCCGGCCCTCCTACCTGCGTCTCGGCAACGCGCGAAAGCGCCTTGGGAATCCGCCGGTGCTTGCCCTCACGGCGACAGCAACGCCACGAGTCCGGGAGGACATCTCCGAACGGCTTCGGCTGGACAACCCGAGGGTGCTCGTGGCACCGGCGCACCGCGAGAACCTTGGCCTCACCGTCGATATTGTGCCTGGCGCGGCGAAGTTCCCCGCTGCTGCCCGGCGTATCAAACGCCTGCAGCGCCCCGGCATCATCTATTGCGCCACCACAACGGCGGTGGACGAAGTCTCGGGCGCCCTCGGGCGCGCGCGCATCCCGGTCACCCGCTATCACGGGAAGATGCGGGCTGCCGATCGTGACGCAGCACAACGCCAGTTTATGAATCCATCCCGGCGCCTCATCATGGTCGCAACAACCGCCTTCGGCATGGGCATCGACAAACCGAACATCCGCTACATCCTCCATTACCAGGCTCCCGGATCGCTGGAGCAATATATTCAGGAGATCGGTCGCGCTGGTCGCGACGAGCGCCCCGCACAATGCATTCTTCTGTTCGACCCTGCGGACCTTGAAATCCACGAGCACCTCCAGGCGCAAAGTCGCCCAAGCGTGCGGCATTTGGAGCGGCTTGAGGCCGCACTCACCGCCTGGACGGGCGAGGAACGCGCCCCGACCGCCGAGACGCTTGCCTACTCCGCCGGCGTACCGAAACGGATCTGCGAGGTGTTGCTGTCGGATCTTGAAGAGGCGGGATCTGTTGAACGGGACCAGGACGGCAGCATCGCAGTGGTCGTCCGGCCGGAGGCGTTCAAGACCGGCGTCCGCGACCTGGTGACGAAACTCAAGACCTTCCACTATGAGGGCGAGCGGCGTCTCCGCCTGATTGCCAACTATGCCCACTCCGAGGAGTGCCGCAGCGTGTTCCTCCGGCGCTACTTTGGAGAGGACCATCCACCGCGTTGTGGGACCTGCGACCGCTGCCGAGCCGATGGAGTCGGTCTTAGAAAGCCGGACACTTCACAGAGGGGGCTCTCGCAGAGAAAATCAGTCGAGAATCGGGCCAGTCATCTTTCCCCTCAATTCCAAGCCCCTTCTGACACCATTTCCCAATCGAGCCGCCGGCTCGCAGTAGAAGTGGCATCCCCACCGCGACTGCCACAACCAGCAGCTCCCAGGCCGCCGGGCTGCACAGCACGCCCAAGGCGGCAGTCGCTCAAACGGAGGCCGCCGTCGTAAGGCTATCGACGCGATGCAGCATCGTGCGCTGATCGTGGGCGGTGGCGGGGTGGCTGGTGATTGCGGGTCAGGGTAAGGCATCGCTTTTGAGAAGCACGGTAGGCCCGACTTCTGAAATTTGTGCGAGGCGGTTCAGAATCACCAAGAGAATCTTAGCAGCGCCCGCGTTTTGACACAGAGTCACCAACGGCTGTCGCGGAGGGTCGCGCAGAACCATTGCACGGGGTCTGATGTATGTCAGATTCCTGACCAGGTTGCATCGTCGGTCAAGAGCTGAACAAGTGTGATGGGAATAGACGATGCCTCCCGACACCAATCTGGCGCCCAGGAAAGATTGACGATACGGTTGCGGCCGGTCTAGCCGTGGCGCTCTAGCAATGGCGGCTTCCCGGAGCGAAGGTCTCGGCATCGAGCGATACCCGCGGGTGGTCATCGCTCTACGCATCGCAACAGCTAGAAATACCTTTCGAGCAGAGCTTCGATGCCGTGGACGATCAATTGATCGTCCTCCATCTCGACGGCCCCGTCACGGTCCATCGCAGGGTTCAGAAGGGAGAGAGCAGCCGCGTAATCCCACCCGGGGGCATGTTCATGATGCCAGGTGGGATGGATTTCAGCGTCCGCGTCGATGGAACTTTGCAGAGCCTCCACCTCTATCTGCGGCGGGCGGTTCTCGAAGAGGTCGCCGGCGACCTGGTGGCCGGGGACCCAGGACATGTCGAGATTCTCCCGAGGTTCGGGGACAGCGATCCGCTGATTGAGCGATTGATGCTGGGAGTGCGTGACGTGCTCCACGATGATGATCCCTCCACCGCCCTCTTTACCGACTATCTTGCGCGAGCCATCGTTGCTCGCCTTATCCGACGGCACTCCTCTGCCTCCTTGGTGCCGAGCCCAGCAGCAGCGTCGCAACAAAAGGGGGGTCGCCAGATCGGCAAGGCGATCGACTTCATGGAGGCGCACCTCGAACGCTCGCTTGACCTGGCGACGATCGCAGAAGCCGCGGGTATCAGCCCCAGCCATTTCGCGCGACGGTTCCGCGCCATGGTTGGAAAGGCTCCACATCAATACTTGATACAAATCAGAATTGATCGCGCCAAAAGGCTCTTGAGCGAAAGCGACAAAGGCATTGCCGAAATCGCGTTTGCCTGCGGCTTCGCCAGCCAAGAGCACCTGACGCGACTTTTCAAGCGAACCTGCGGTCTCACGCCAGCGGGCTTTCGCAAGGCTCGGTGCGATTAGACGTCCCTCGGGCCCTGCGTCGGGCCATCAGCATGATCAGTCTGTGCAAAACAATCGCGTGATTGTGCAGGACTGTACCTGCGATCTCGCTATCTCCTACTCCAGAATTGCAACAGCGGTTCCGGAGGGAGGCACCCGATGAACCAGCAGGTCACTTACGATCGGATCATGCAGACCGCGATGGGTTTCTGGGGATCGAAGACACTCATGAGTGCGGTTGAGCTTGGCATCTTCGACACACTGGCGGGCGGACCCTTGGATGCAAAGGCGCTCCGGCTGCGCGTTGGTGTCCATGAGCGCAGCGCCCGGGACTTTTTCGGCGCGCTTCCTGCCTGGTGCAGCATTTGGGTCGCAGCGGGCAGACGTCGCAGTCGCGTTTCGAGGCACGATAAAGTCGAGTGCGTCCGTCGTGCACGGTGCCACTGGTCCTGAGTAGCTTGCCATTCGGGCAGATGTACACTCCGCGTCGTTTGTCCCATCTAGTGGGTTTCGAGCAGGGTCGCGAATGCGCTTGCGCACCCTGCAGCGGCCTTCGAGACGAGCTCGCGATCGACCGGATCCTTCACTTGCGCCGCCCCAATCCAACCGTAGCGTCCCTTGGGACGCCAGAGATTGGGCGTTCCTTTGGTGGATCACGAGAACGTGATCCTACTCACCAGTTGGACCCGTCGTGCCGGTGATCAGCGCCAATATGCCAGCCAACCGTAACCATGAAGAAACTCCAGGACGTAGGCGACCGCCACGTGCCAGCCGTTGCAAAGCCATTGCACAATGGATTTGGCCAAGCGGAAATGCCGCAGGGACTAGGGGCGGCTGCATGTCCGAGTTGGTCAAGGGCCGACAAACCACCGTCCTGTCGGCGGTCACAGCGCGCGACAGCTCTGCCCCCAGCAACGGATCAAGCTTGAAAATTCTCAGTGATCGGCGCTTGGTGACAAGACCGTCCACTCGCATTACGACAGTCTGCCAATAAGCTCGCCGATCCGCTGCGTCGCTTTGAGCCCGCTGCCGGTCAAAATAATTACAGTGGTTTCCGCAGATCGGATGACGCCAGCATCGAGGAGCTTGCTGAGTGCTGCCACGCCGCTGGCTGAGGTTGGCTCGACGTAGAGGCCCATCTGGGCGAGCTCGCCATGTGCGGTCACGATCTCGCTTTCCGAGACAGTGACGGTTGTCCCGCCGGACCTACGCACGGCTGCGAGAACTTCCCGCGTGCGCGCTGGCTTTGCGATAGACGTCCCCTCGGCGATGGTGGGCTTGGCCTCGATAGCAACCAGATCGCTTCCGCCGGTCAGGAAGGTTGCATGAAGAGGCGCGCAATTTTCCGGTTGAACAGCGAAGAGTCGCGGCAGGCCTCTGATCTCACCGCGGCGCAGCAGCTCGCAGAAGCCAATATCGCAGCCAAGGACATTGCTGCCCGCGCCCGTTGGGATGAGAATATTATCGGGTGCCCGGAAGCCGAGGTCCTCCCAGAGCTCATACGCCAGCGTCTTCGTGCCTTGGAGAAAGAAGGCTTGCCAGTTGTGGCTCGCGTAGAAGACGTCCGCAGCCTGCCGCTCAGCTGCGTCGGCCGTGTCTTGCCTCGTTCCCGGTATCAGCTCTACCTCGGCGCCGTGAGCGCGGATCTGTACAGTCTTTCCCGGTTGGGTGTAACCGGGAACTAATATCTTGGCGCGCATGCCGGCTGCTGTCGCATAGGCCGCAATGGCCGCGCCCCCGTTGCCAGAGCTGTCCTCGAGCACACGATCGATCCCTTGCTCGCGAAGTGTCGAGATCATCACTGTCGCGCCGCGATCCTTAAAGCTGCCGGTCGGCGCGAACCATTCAAGCTTGAAATGCGGCCGTGCATCGCGCCAGGCAAGCTCCACTAAGGGCGTTACTCCCTCGCCCAAAGAGATCGGCATTTTGACCTGAACAGGTAACGCCGCCGAGTAGCGCCAGAGCGAGCGGCGCGTCGTCTCGATGTCGTCGCGGCCGATCCCCGGCAGCGCGGTGATCATGAGTGGCCCTCCCGTGTCCGAGCACCATCGTGGCCGGTTGAGTGGGTAGGTCTGCCTGGTCGAAGGATCGATGTAAGCTGGCGGGGATGTGAGCTGTTCCGATTGCATGCCAAGCCTTCCTACAAGACGGTGCGCTCGAGGATTCTGACCGGGCGTAGCACAATCGCAGCAATAATTCTCTTTCAGGGCATCGCGCCATTGCAAAGCGGAGCTTCGCTGCATTAGGAAAGTTTTTGCGCAGCCAGGGTCACGAACGGCTGCCAACCACAGCGAAATCCAGGGCAATCAACGTGCATGGGATTATCTCCGCCATGCGTCTGGCAATGCCATTTGCTTGGGGAATGTCGAGCTGCAGAGGCCAGCTTCTGCATCTGGGGAGGATCTCGCCGCGCCACGAGCAGGCAACCTCACAAAGGGTTTCGCCACGGCATGGCGTCGACTGACATCCAAACGTCGATGAAATCCACGACGCTACAAGCGATCGGCGCTGACCGCACCGCAGGGCGATCTCGTTACCCAGCCTCGATCTGCCACTTGAGCTTGTGCACCGTGCCGGTGCCTAGCCCAGTCAGCTTTGCCGTCTTGCAGATGCCCGTCCCATTGGCCAGTTCCCGCCGTGCCAAATCCAGCTTGTCGGCCTCAGCGACTCTTCGAGTTAGGCGCATTCCGGGCTTTTCTACCGGCGGTTTCGGTGGGGTTTGCTGTATGGGGTTGGCAGTGGGGGGCAGTGCGTTTCCCGCCCCCCACATCGATGCCGGCAATCACTCGACGATGCGGGTGATGATGCCAGCGCCGACGGTCTTGTTTCCTTCGCGGATGGCAAAGCGGGATTTCTCCTCAATCGCGATCGGCTTGTGCAGCTCGATCGTGAGCTCGGCGTTGTCGCCCGGCAGCACCATCTCCGCGCCCTCCTTGAGCCCAACCGTTCCGGTGACATCCGTCGTCCGGAAGTAGAACTGCGGGCGGTAGTTCCCGAAAAAGGGCGTGTGGCGCCCACCTTCCTCCTTGGTCAGTACATAGACCTCGGCCTCGAACTTCCGGTGTGACTTCACGGTGCCGGGGCGCGTCAGCACCTGGCCGCGTTGGACGGCGTCCCTATCGATCCCGCGCAGCAGACAGCCGACGTTGTCGCCTGCCTCGCCCCGGTCGAGGATCTTCTGGTAAGTCTCGACACTGATCACGACTGTGCTCCTCGTGTCACCAAGGCCGACGATTTCGACCGGATCGCCGATCTTGACGATGCCGTGCTCGATGAGGCCGGTCACGACCGTGCCGCGGCCCGAGATCGAATGGACACCTTCAATCGGCATCAGGAACGGCCGGTCCTTGGCCCGCTCCGGCAGCTCGATGTAGCCGTCGAGCGCCGCAAAGAGCTTTAGGATCGCCTCATCCGCCAGCGCGCCCTTCTCACCGTTGAGCGCCTTGATCGCAGCACCGCGTATGATGGGCACGTTGTCACCATCAAATTGGTGCTTCGACATGAGCTCGCGCACCTCGAGCTCAATGAGGTCGAGGAGGTCGGCGTCGTCCACGACGTCGCACTTGTTCAGGAACACGACGATGCGCGGTACGCCGACTTGGCGCGCGAGCAGGATATGCTCGCGCGTCTGCGGCATCACCCCATCGACTGCGGACACGAGTAGGATCGCGCCGTCCATCTGGGCGGCACCCGTGATCATGTTCTTCACATAGTCCGCGTGCCCTGGACAGTCGACGTGGGAGTAGTGCCGCTCCGCCGTGGAATACTCCACGTGGCTCGCCGCAATCGTCAGGATCTTGGTGGGGTCACGCGTGCCCTGCGCTGCCGACGCCTTGGCGACATCATGATACGAGACGAACGTGCCCCAACCATTGTCGGCCGAGACCTTCGTCATCGCTGCCGTCAGCGCCGTCTTGCCATGGTCCACGTGGCCGATCGTGCCCACATTGCAGTGGGGTTTGGTGCGAATGAACTTCTCCTTGGCCATGGGACTACCCTAAGTGGCTCGAGCTCTCGTGCTTTGGGGTTGCACGGATCGAGGCACCACGAGAGCTGGCCGGTGCCCGGAGCCGCGTTTGCGTCTGGGCCGGCAATCGAGTGTCAGGTGAGACGTTCGGTCAGGCCCGGGGCAAAGCTAGAGCGGTCAGGGGCATTAGATCCCCCGCCATCGGTTTCAGAGATGACCATGACCGCAGCATAAAGAATCGCTTCCGGGACAGCTCACGAGGAGCGAAGACGCGATTAAATAGCGATGCTTGGCGCCAATTGCAAGCAGTCGTCGGCTACGGCCGGGACCGCCATCTTCACGACGCCACGCAAAAGTCCGGCCCAACCTTTGTGTACTCCAAGCGCTTGGTGTGGCGGCGACGTTTCCAATACCAATCGCCAAAATGGCAACGCAGCATACAGCGTTGATCGTGAAGTGCGCCGCCAGCTCCAGGTCAGAGCGATTGATGATTGCTACCATGGGCCAGGCGTCCTGGGCATTCTTGAGCGCGCTCGCTCAGGATGAACGCGAGCGGATTGGACAATCCATCTCTCAAAGGTTGGATAGTCCAGGGGGCCGCGGGGTTAGGGAGGCGCGGCCCCCGTTTAATGGATAAAGGGCCGCGCTCACGATGCCACCCCGCCCCCCGGCCGGCGTCGGTCGCATTGGGGGGTCAAATGTCAGCCTCCAAGTTTCCCGTCGGCACGCCGGCCTCGTACCAGGCGCGGGCCGCCATGAGCTCGTTGACGGCGCTCGCTCACGTGTTGGCATCCCTTGTACCATCGAGACACGCCGCCGGCCGTGGTGAGTGCGCGCCCATCAGGGATGACGATGGCGTGGGCGTCCCTGTTGAAGTCGAAGCCGGCCGCGATCGGTCGTCAACAAGAGACGGATGTTGAACGATTCCATCAACGGTCGGTAAGCAGCAGACTTCAACCGTCAATCGGGTACACTGTGAGGCGGTCATTAGCTCCGGGTCATGCCGAACTCCCAAGCACCTTCGCGTCCAGCGGCCAGCGCACAGTCGGTTCAACAGCGGCGGCATAGCCAATCCTGGCGAGCATCTGGACGCGGGCTGGCGCGACGATGCCGAGACGACGATGGAGATCGTCGAGCTCACCTGCCATCTCCGGAAACTCCTGCAGCGCCTGGCTGACCGGATGGACCGCAATGCCTTCGGCGGTCGCCGCGAGATTCAAGCGCACGTATGCCCGCCCGGCGGCGACCTGGTCCGCACGCGTATTCGCTGGCGTCGAGATCCAGAGATAGGACGACGTCCGTTCCAGCATCGACCGATACCTGTCCACGCCCATCTTGAACGCAGAGGCGTTCGGGTCGGCGAGTTTGACGCGCGTCACCTGACCGGTCACGGCGAGCGCCTCGATGATGGCGCCGCCGAGCGCGATCCCGTCGGGGTTGGCCTCGATCTCGGCGCGGCCAATGCGCATGAGATCGACGCTCTCCATCCAGGTGTGCGCCGTCCCGGCCTCGATCATCCACGCGCGCCACGTCAGGCTGCGAAGGTCGGAGACAAGCGCGGGGTCGGACGTTGCTTGGCTCAATGCACCGGCGATACCGACGTTCGTCAGCCCGGCGAGGACAGCAGGATCGACTGAGCGCTGCTGCTCGAAGGCAACCTTGGACGATCGCCGCCTCACGATGGCGCTAAAGAGCGGGTCCTTCGGCACGCTCGCATCCGCGACGAACTTCAGACGCGCGATCGGAGTGCTGTTCAGTCTGGGCTGAGGCTCCCCATCGGGGAACACGGTCATGTCCATCCGGTAGCCCCGTTCGGCGGCCGCGATGCGCGCGAGCTCGAGAAAGCAGCCGAAGCCGATGGTGATCTGGCGATCGAACGGGTCGGTCTGCGGCAGGCGACGCTCCAGATCACACGTGATGATCGCCGTATCGTCGCCGACGAGGCGGATCTGCCACGGCTGGCGATTGTGCGGGTTCGGAGCGAGGATGGCGCGCCGGAAGGCGTCGAGGCGGACATCGCTGGTCGTTGTTTCGGCCTGCGCCCAGGCCCGCAATCCCCGCGACGGTCGGCGTGTGGCGACGAAGGCTCCCCCAACGCCGACGAGCGCCAATCCGGCGCCACCAGCTGCGATCAGAAACTTGCGCCTGTTCCCGGACATGTGTGCCTCCGTGGTTGAACCCCGCGGTATTGCCAGCAGGAACGACAAACGAAAATTGACGGAATGCGTATTGTTGCCATACAAAATCGCATGCCAAAGCCCTCTGCCTCCTGGGATCTCTATCGCACCTTTCTCGACGTCGTGCGCGACGGCAGCCTGACGGCCGCCGCGCGCCGTCTCGGCCTCACGCAACCGACTGCTGGCCGCCATATCGCAGCACTCGAAGCCGCCGTCGGCACCGCTCTCTTCACGCGCTCCCCGCGCGGGCTCCTTCCGACACAGGCCGCCCTCGAACTGGTGCCTCATGCCGAGTCGATGGCCGCGGCAGAGGCCGCCTTCCGCCGGTCCATGACCGGCGAAGCCGTCGTCGAGCGCGGCGTCGTCCGCCTCACCGCGAGCGATATCGTGGCGTGCGAAATCCTGCCGCCGATCCTCGCGCAGTTCTGCGACGCCTATCGCGCGATCGAAGTAGAACTCTCGGCCAGCAACCGGGTCCAGGATCTGCTCCGGCGGGATGCCGACATCGCGGTGCGCACCGGACGGCAGACGCAAAAGGCGCTGATCGCGCGAAGGCTCGGGGCCGCGTCGATCGGCCTGTTCGCCCATCCCCGCTATCTCGCGAGGCACGGCACTCCTAAAAGCAGGCAAGACCTCGTGGGTCATCGGCTGATCGGTTTCGACCGCGACGACACGTCATTCCGAGCCGCGAGGGGCTCCGGCACGCCGATCACGCGGGACACATTCACGTTTCGCACGGACAACGACCTTGCGCAGATCGCCGCCATTCGTGCCGGGCTCGGGATTGGTGGCATGCAGGTGCGCCTCGCCGCACGCGACAACCTTGTCCCGATATTGCCGGACTTGCTGCGGTTCCAGGTCGAACACTGGCTGACCATGCACGAGGACCTGAAAACGATGAAGCGCGTGCGTCTGTTGTTCGATTTTCTGGCTGGAGCGCTCACGGCGTTTTGGTCAGCCCCTACCAAGGCGCGATAAGACCGCCAAGGTCCATCATGTCGGCTCACCAGTGGCGCCGAGCAGTTGCCTGAACACCGGAATGGTGCACGTGCTTGCGAGCATCACGCGGGTATCCGGTCGGTGGCAACTTGAGTACCGCGAGGGCGCTACACTCGATCATCAAGGGTCTACCGAGTAGGTGGCGACCTCGACAAGGTTGCCGTCGGGATCTTCGCAGTAGATTGAGGTCATGCGCCCGAGAGCGCCTGTGCGCGGTGCGGGGCCCGCCGTAATGGGGATGCCGAGGCTCTTCCAGCGCTCGATGATCGGTTTGAGGCTGCCCTCGGTGATGAAGCACAGGTCAAGCGAGCCCGGTGCATCGACCTTGCAGGTCGCCCAGCCTGTGCTGCCTGTCGGTCTCAAATTGAACTTCTGCCGCCCGAACTTCAGCGCGATCCGCTGTCCGGGTTCGGCGGGACTCTGGTAAGCCTCCCGCTCGAATCCGAGAGCGCGTTCGTACCACGAGGCGGTCGCCTCGACATCGCGGCAGTTCATGACGATATGGTCGATGCGGTCGATCATCGCGAACTCCCATTGCCGTTCAGTGCTTGCCTATCCGTTGATTACCGAAGTCGCGGCCGGCTGCGCAAGGCCGAGATCGCGTAAGCCTGGGTTGGCCTCGAGCCCGCACCGTGCGACCGCGACGGCGCCAGCAGGGTGTCCTGCAGTTTACGCTTTTGTGGACGATTAGCTCGATGGCCCCACGCTTGCCGTGCTTTGCGGCGGGCGGCGCCCGATTAATTGCGCTAAGGTCCGCAGTCCGCCGCCAATCCCACAGTCTCCGCACCGGGCAGAAGGCCACGCGCCATTCCTGAGGTTTCTTGAGGGCTCACCACGATGCTTCGTCCTATAATCCCTCCCGCAGATGCCGCGGCGCGCCGCGGCGGCAAACCGGTAGTCGTTTACCCAGTTGGCACGCTGTCAAGGCCCAATATCACGGTGCTGGAAGCCATACGGCAAACGATTGTGAAGCAGCATGAGGTCATTGTGCCGCCACGCGACGCCCGCACCTTTCGCGTCAAAAGGGGACAGTTCTTCCGCATCATCTGTATGGAGGGCGCGCAGGTCGGCGATCTCAATCTGTGGAACTCACACGATCTCGCAGAGCGCTTCTTTAGCGGGAAAACGCGCGCGCTTCATGCGACGCACATCAGCACTGGCGATCGGCTGTGGAGCGCCATGCCGTATCTCAGACCCATGGCGACCATCAGCCATGATACGCTCGGCTGGTACGGCTGGGACGAGGACGGCGCGGGTGTTCACGATGTTATCGGCACGCGCTGCGATCCCTTTACGAACCGAATGTTGAGCGGTAGCGATTACGATCGCTGCTGCCACTCTAATCTGGCGCGCGCCCTCGCGACAGAGTTGAGGGTCACGCCGCGCGAAGTCGAGCATCATATCCATGATGTGCTCAACGTCTTCATGTGCACTGGCTTCACGAAGGACACTCACCAGTATTTCATGAAGGCAAGCCCCGTGCGGCCCGGAGACTTCCTTGAGTTCTTCGCCGAGATCGACCTGCTCGGCGCTTTGTCGGCTTGCCCCGGCGGTGATTGCAGCACAACGCACTCGAACGATGTTGCTGCGTGTCATCCTCTCAAGATCGAAGTTTTTGAACCGGATCCGGTCTCAATCGCGCATTGGAGGTGGCCATCAGCGAGTGCTTATCACCGCCGCCATGGCGCGCCGAGCAAGGAGACGAGGACATGACGGGCGCGCTCCCGTGGTCGACTTGGTGTTTGCCGCGGAGGGAGTGCGGTGCAGGCTCGAAATTCGCCTGGACTGGGGTGAACAGTGCTGATCGTACTATGCCAAAGCCAGGGATAATGACGTCGGCGATAGTGGTTGCGCAACCTTGGCTTCTGGAGGCGGAGTTTAGCTTGCGAGGGTGCAATCTGTTACAAACTTCAATCTGAGACTGCATTCTTATCGTGAGGCCTCTGGTGCGGTGTGAAAGGTAGGCATCTTGCCAAGTGACCGACTGTTCAGCCCGTCGGCAGAGCGGAACAAGGCTCCGATCAGCGAAGTCCTTTCTCAGGTGCTACCGGAGCGCGGCATCGTTCTGGAGGTCGGCAGCGGCACTGGACAGCACGCGCTGCAGTTCGCGCGAACGATGCCAAACCTAATTTGGCAGCCGAGCGAATGTGACCCTGATTGCCTAAGGTCAATTCTTGCGTGGCTCGCAGTGGACGAGTTTCCCAACGTGCGCCCACCGGTGTATCTCGATGTCTGCGCTTTGCCCTGGGCGATCGATTCCGCTGCGGCCCTCGTATGCATCAATCTGATCCACATCGCACCGTGGTCGGCAACGAAGGCCCTCTTTTGTGGCGGCAGATCATTGTTGAGCGGCAGCGGCCTCCTGTGTCTTTACGGACCCTTCCAGAGGCAGGGCCGGCACACCTCGCCGAGCAACAGGAGCTTTGATTTGCTCCTGCGCCGACAAAACCCGGCATGGGGCGTTCGGGATCTCGATGACGTTTCTCGCCTTGCAGATGGGGCCGGGTTCGATCTACTTCAGTCGCATGAGATGCCA
>Ga0075423_10002798_pt1 | contig 15962 bp, 12 predicted proteins | sample SoiMethybrSBSTD2_FD_80114 | JGI IMG/M metagenome (GOLD analysis project Ga0075423, IMG submission 80114) | Bulk soil microbial communities from a Populus tree surrounding site in Tennessee, USA - Soil MetaG P. TD hybrid SBSTD2 | ecosystem: Environmental > Terrestrial > Soil > Tree plantation...
GGGATTTGCGAGAGTGCCGAAGGGATTCGTGCCGAGTCAGGACAAGCGGTACCTGGTCGCCATCGCGCAGTTGCCGGATGCCGCGTCACTCGACCGTACCGAGGCGGTCATCCGCCGGATGGCGGACATCGCACTGAAGCAGCCAGGTGTCGAGCACGCGGTCGAACTCCCCGGCCTTTCTATCAGCTCGTTCGGCCCGAAGCCGAACGCGGGCATCATCTTTTTTGGCCTCAAGCCTTTCGAGGAGAGAAAGAGCAAAGAGCTAAAGAGCGGCGCGATTCTGATGGCGCTCAACCAGAAATTCTCCGCGATCCAGGAAGGGTTCACCGCGGTCTTCCCGCCCCCGGCGGTAAACGGTTTGGGTGCGATCGGCGGGTTCAAGTTGATGGTCGAGGATCGCGCCGGCCTCGGCGATTCCACGCTCTACGGCATCACCCAGCAGCTCGTTGGTCGGACGTACCAAACTCCCAAGCTCGGCGGACAGTTCTCGAGCTTCCAGATCAACGTTCCGCAGCTCTTCGCCGACGTGGATCGCGACAAGGCGAAACAGCTCGGCATCCGGCTCAACGATCTGTTCTCGACACTACAGATCTACCTTGGCTCCCAGTACGTGAACGACTTCAACAAGTTCGGCCGCACGTATCAGGTGATTGCGCAGGCCGACGCGCCGTATCGCTCCACCGCCGAGAACATCGCCCAGCTGAAGGTCCGGAACGTTCGCGGCGAGATGGTGCCGCTCGGTTCGGTGCTCACCGTGAAACAGTCGTATGGGCCCGATCAGGTCGTGCACTACAACGGGTATCCCGCGGCTGACATCAGCGGCAGCGCCGCGCCAGGCGTAAGTGCGGGCTCTGCGGTCCAAACCATGGAAAATCTCGCAGCGGAAACCTTGCCGAATGGTATGAGCTACGAGTGGACCGAGCTCACCTACCAGCAGAAGCTGGCCGGCAACACCGCCATCTTCGTCTTCCCGCTTTGTATCGCGCTGGTCTTTCTCGTGCTCGCTGCACTCTACGAGAGCTGGTCGTTGCCGCTCGTCATCGTGCTGATCGTCCCAATGTGCCTGGTATCGGCGATCGCCGGGGTTTGGCTCACCCGCGGGGACAACAACGTCTTCACGCAGATCGGATTGCTGGTGCTCGTCGGTCTTGCGTGTAAAAACGCAATTCTAATCGTGGAGTTCGCCCGCGATCTGGAGAGACAAGGTCGCGATCGCTTCACAGCGGCACTGGAGGCGGCGCGCATTCGTCTGCGTCCGATCCTGATGACGTCGTTCGCCTTCATCGCTGGTGTGGTGCCGCTCATCATCGCCAGCGGTGCAGGCGCCGAGATGCGGCGCGTGATGGGCATCGCGGTGTTTTCCGGAATGCTCGGCGTGACATTCCTTGGCCTGGTCTTCACGCCGCTGTTCTACACTTTGGTTCGCGGCATCGTCGACCGCCGGGTCAAACAGCCTGCTGATAGACCCGTGTCGATCCCTGATGACGTTCACCCGATCAAAACCTGGCGCCCGCAGCTTGCCGTGGAGAAAGAGGGCAGTACTCATGCGTAAAATCGCAATCGCAGTTTCAATGCTGGGTGTCGGGTGCGCCACACCTGCTTATCACGCGCCCCAAGTGCCGGTGCCCGCTTCTTATGACGTGAAAACGGCGCCGCCGCTCTCCGCGCCCGCGAAGGAATCGCGAGCGGAAGACGACTCCAGTGCAATCCACATCAGCAGCGCGCTCGCGTCGGCGCCATTCTGGGCAGCCCTCGGTGACTCGACACTCACTACCCTCATCGCCGAGGCGCGTCGAGCGAACATGGACGTGCGGGTTGCCGAGTCGAGGCTGAGCGGCGCTCGGGCGAGCCGGCGCCTGGCGCGGCTCGATCTGGCGCCGACGATCACTGGAACGGGAAGCAGCTCGCGGTTCCAGACGTCGCTAGCTCAGACTCCGGGCCTCGCCAGTCAGTTGCCCGCGGTCAATCTTTACGACGTCGGATTCGACGCATCATGGGAAGTCGATTTCTTCGGTCGCATCAATAGAAACGTTCAGGCGCAAAGCGCTCTCGTCGAGTCGACCCAACATGGGCTCGAAGACGTCCAGATCAGCGTTGCCGCCGAAGTCGCGCGCACGTACTTCGAGCTGCGCGGCGCACAGCAGCGATTCGCGGTTGCAGAGCGCAACGCGACGAATCAGAGAAAGATCGTCCGCCTGACCGAAGACCGTCTTGCGGCTGGCCGCGGGACTGCCTTCGACACCGAGCGGGCGAAGTCGGTGCTCTATCTAACACTCTCGGCAACGCCCAGCCTGGAAGCGGAAATAGCCGTGGATCGAAATCGACTGGCGGTGCTGCTCGGCAAATCTCCGGACGCATTGCCTGCGGCGCTGCTGGATTCGGGTCCGCTTCCGAGACTGCCTGATACGCTGTACGTCGGATCACCAGACCAGCTTGTTCGCCGTCGACCGGATGTGCTGCAAGCGGAGCGGCTGTACGCGGCGCAATCACTGTTCGTTGGTGCGGCGCGCGCGGAGTACTTACCACGCGTGACCCTGGGCGCACGAGTTGGTTACACGTCGACCACAGTCGATTCGCTATTCAAGCGCGGCAACTCTCGATTGCTGATCGGGCCAAGCGTCAGCTTCCCGTTGTTCGACATCGGACGGGTTCGCGAGCGGGTTGAAATCGCCTCGGCGGGACAGGAAGCGGCGCAGGCGTCATATAACGCGACGGTCCTGAATGCGCTGGCTGAAAGTCAGGCAGCGCTGGTGTCGTACGATCGCGCACACGCGCGGCTCTCCATCCTGGAGAATGCAGTGCGATCGAGTGCACGGGCGGCGGATTTGGCTCAGCAGCGCTTCGAAGCCGGGTTAACGGATTTCCTGCAGGTGCTCGACGCTGAGCGAACTCTTCTCGACGCCGAAAATCAGCTCGCCCTCGGACGGACCGCGGCGGCCACTGCGTTGGTTGCGGCTTATAAAGCAGTGGGAGGGACCTGGCCGATCAAATAAGTGGAACTTGGAGTAGACCCGCATGAAGGCGACCGTCGCGTAGCGCGGCGGTAGGCTCCGATTGACTAGCCAGCGCCAAAAAACCTGGCACTCAAGGCTAGATTTGAAGTCAACGCATGCCGGCCACCCCTTTCCACTTCGGCCCCGGCCTTTTGATCAAGGCCGCTGCACCACGGCATTTTTCGGTCGCGGCGTATTCGGTCGCCCAGGTGGTAATCGACATCGAGTCCGGCTACTACCTGCTCAAAGGCGATTATCCGGTCCACCGTCAGGCGCACACTTTTTTCCTCGGCGGATTGATCGGCCTCGTCTGCGGCCTGATCGTGTCGCGAATCGGACGAGCCTGGGCGAAGCCTCGCGATGCAATTCCTGAAGGACTGGCAGTCGAGTACCGAATGCCCATTGCCGCCTACAGCGGTTGGTTCGGCGGCGTTTTTCATTCAGTGCTCGACGCGTTAATGCACGACGATATGCGTCCACTGCGGCCGTTCAGTGACGCGAATCCGTTGTTGGGGCTGGTGAGCATCCAGATCCTCTACCTTTTCTGCATCGTCACCGGACTGCTGGGCGCGGCAATTTTGCTGGCGTGGGAACGAAGGGCGCGCCGATTCTAGACGACGGGTGAAAGAGAGCGCGCAAGAGCCGACGACACTGCTTCACGACTTCATCGCGCAACAACACGCGAACGTCTTCGCCCGGGCCTTCGCGGTGTCCACCAATCAACTGCCGATGCCATCCGATCCCCACCCGGAGCTGGCGGACCGTCTGCTACTGACGAATGATCTTGGATTCATCTTCCAGCTGTGCGAGCGCGAGCCGAAGGTGATCACCAAGACCGGTGATCTGGAGAAGTGGGCGGCCGCGCAAGTCGTGCGCAGAGGCCTACGATTGATTCAAAACACCCGCGAGCTGCTCGCGAATTACAGCGCGCTCTCGCTCGTAAATAATTTCGGGCACCGAATGACCGTCGCACCGAGGGATCCGGAATCACTGGTGGGAGTGGTCGTTTATCGAGTCCCGCCCAAGTCGCGACCTTTTCGAGTCGCGCGATTCAAGCGCGTGCGGAACGGCACCTTCGTCCACATTTTGCGCGACACCGACTATTTCGAGATCTGCGATCACTTTGTAACGCCCGCGGAGCTGCTCGATTACTTCACCTTTCGGCGGGACATCCTGCTTGGCTGGGATCCGCCGACGACTGCCGTCAGCGAGATGGCATTGATCGGCCAGTACCAGCTCGAGGATTTCGAGTCGCCACCGGATCAACGTCTCGAACGGGCCGCCCGCGCCAGACGCAGTCCAGCCGCCTGCGAGTTCTCATTCGTGCTCGACAGCCTGGCGGCCAAGATTGCCGCCCAGGAGGAAGATTTCGCGGACACTGATTGCTATCACATTCTGTCCGAGCTCGCGCAATTGGGCCGATTCGAGCTGCGAGCGCTGAGCGAGCAACTGAGGCTCGCGCTCGAATCCGTGCGCGCAGACAGGTTCGAGCTACCGTACAGGATGGCGTCGTCCAAAACGGCGTGCGGGTTTATCATTCTGCCATTGACCCGCGAGTTCCACGATCGTGGTTACGATGCCCTGGCAGGTCTGGCGCGCTCATCCAAACACGAGCTCGATCTGCCACGCCAGGTTGGTATCGGGATGTGGAAGAACAGCGAGTTCGTCGACATTGAGTGGCTTTTTCTCTCCGGCGACAACTCAGCTGATCCATCGATCGACGAGCGGCTGGCGCACAGCTATCCGTTCCGGCGCGCCTCGGAGCGGCGACTGCCGCCGATCTTCACCTAGCACCGGCGAATCAAATGTGTAAGGGAACACTGCGCGCCGATCGCTGTTTTATATGTATCCCACCTCGACCGATCCAAATATGAACCGCCCCTTCTCTGGCTATTTCGCCCTTATCGTCGTGCTTCCACTAGCGTTACTACTTCTTGCGTCGAGACTCACCAGCGGAGCCCCCAGAACCGATGTGTCCGTCGCTGCACCTACCGTCGGTGCGGAGCTGGCGACGGCGGCTGCTGAAGACACCGCGGTATTCGCGGGTGGATGCTTCTGGGGAGTCGAGGCCGTATTCGATCACGTGAAAGGCGTGAAGCAGGCGATCTCGGGCTACGCCGGCGGTCAGCTCGTCAATCCCACCTACGAGCAAGTGAGCACTGGTGACACGGGCCACGCGGAATCGGTGGAAGTCATCTACGATCCGGCGCAGGTGTCATATGGCAAGCTGCTGCAGATCTTTTTCTCAGTGGCTCATGACCCGACGCAGCTAAACCGTCAGGGCCCGGATCACGGCACCCAGTATCGTTCGGCGATTTTCTATCGTAACGCTCAGCAGCAGCGTGTTGCGGAGAGCTACATCAAGCAGCTCACCGACGCCAAGACTTTCTCGCGCCCAATCGTGACGCAGGTGGCGAAGCTGAACGGATTCTACGAGGCCGAGGATTATCACCAGAACTATCTGGAGAATCATCCCAACCAGCTTTACATCGTGATCAATGACAAGCCGAAGGTGGCGGCGCTCAAGAAAGAATTCGCCGAGATCTATCGGGATTAACTACAAGAGAAGAACTACCAGCCGGCGGCCGGCGGCCCCAAGCCGGGAGCTCTGAGCAATAAAAACGGCCAGCGAAATACGCTGGTCGTTTGTCGTTTATATGCTCGGAGCCGCTGGCTGAAAGCCGCCAGCGGCAGGCTGGTAGTCTTCTTTTTGTAGTTTAAAGCACTGTGGAAATCCAAATCTTGGCCGTCCCCTATGACTCCGGCCACCGCGGCCTGCGCATGGGCGCCGGGCCGGGGGCGCTGCTGGAAGCAGGGCTGGTTGATGCTTTGCGCGAAGGCGGCCACACCGTTCACGTGCGCATCGCGGAACTCGACGAAGACCGGTGGCACGCTGAGATCCAGTCGAGCTTCGAGTTGATGCGAATGCTTTCGACGGCCGTGCACGAAGCGCGCAGGGCGTCGAGATTTCCCATCGTCCTCGCTGGAAACTGTAATACTGCCGTCGGCACTGTAGCCGGCCTCGGCGCCGGCAATACTGGAATCGCCTGGTTCGACGCCCACGCGGATTTCAACACCCCGGAAACGACAACCAGCGGATTTCTCGATGGGACAGCTGTCGCAATAGTGACCGGCCGTTGCTGGAAGCAGCTTGCCGCAACGGTGCCGGGATTTGCGCCAATCGCGGATAACCGCATTGCACTAATCGGAACTCGTGACATCGATTCACTGGAAAGTGCTTTACTCGACGATTCCTCGGTAACGGTCGTCGCATCGCAACACCTGCGACAAGATCTGCCAAAGGCTTTGCAAGCCCTGAGTACGCATGTCGACGAGATCTATGTGCATTTGGATCTCGATGTCCTCGACGCCGCTGTCGCAGTCGCAAACAACTTCGCTGTTGCCGGCGGCTTAACCGTGGAGGATGTCGATTTCGCCCTGGCACGCATTGGAAAGGCATTCCGCATCGCCGGCGTAGCTCTTACGGCGTACGACCCCGAAGCTGACAGTAACGGTCAGGCGGCGCGGGCGGCAATCCAATTGATCAGCACTGCTGCAAGCGTGGCCAGTCGAGCGTAAATTCTGCGCGGCTTACACGGCTAACCAACAATCGACGGAGAAATCGCAATGCAATACCCGGCGATCAACTACCTCGCGGTGCTGGTTTCAGCGATCATCATCTTTGCTGTCGGTGGGCTGTGGTATTCGCCCGCTTTATTCGCCAAGCGCTGGATTGCGCTGCAGAACAAGAGCGAGGAGCAAATGCGAGCAGAGGCTGCGGCCGCCAACATGCCGCTACTCTACGCGATTGCATTCATCTGCGCATTCATTCAGGCGTGGGTAATGGCGATGGTGATCGGTCACATGTGGCAGGTCGCAGAGATGAGTGTCGCGCACGCAGCAATATTCAGCGCTCTGCTGTGGCTTGGCTTCGCCGCATCCACGAGTTACGCCAGCTCGATTTTTTCCGGACAGCCGAAGGCGCTTTGGGCTATCAATTCCTTTTACAACCTTGTTTCGTTCATAATCGCGGGGATCATTCTCGCAGTGTGGAGATAGGACTGACGTTGGCACAGACGACAAGGAGGTTGGCGATGGTCAGGTCCCACCGAATACGGCAAGTGACGACAGCAGTGATCGCAATACTGGCGACCACCTCGATTGCAGGCGCCCAGGCGAAGAACAGCGCGAAGGGAAAGCCTGCAAGCGCGGCGGGCCACTTCAGAGTGACAGCACCTGATTTGACGGCGAAGGGGCGGATCACCGCCGAGCATGCGTTCAACGGAATGGGGTGTACCGGCCAGAACGTCTCGCCCGCGCTGAACTGGTCAGGCGCCCCGGCGGGAACAAAGTCGTTTGCGGTGACCGCTTACGATCCGGATGCGCCTACGGGAAGTGGTTGGTGGCACTGGGTGATGTACAACATTCCAGGCGACGCAACAGGACTTCAGGCCGGCGCCGGCAACGGACGCAATGCGCCGCGCGGAAGCCAGCAGGGGAATACTGATTTCGGATCGAAGGGATACGGCGGCCCGTGTCCGCCGGTTGGCGACAAGCCCCACCACTATCACTTCACCGTGTACGCGCTCAAAGTCGACAAGCTCGACGTGCCCGGCAACGCAACGGCGGCAATGGTCGGCTTCTACATCCACGCCAACAGACTCGCCAGCGCGCAGGTCACTGGACTTTACGCGCGGTAGTTGAATCGGCGACCGGCTTGAGGAGGTCTTTCGCGTTGACGTAGAAGTTCTCGTCCACGTGAAAGTCCTCGGGCCGGTCGAGTTTTACCGCGGTTGATTTCCACCGCTGCGTTGGGCGAATCCATTCATAGCGGTCGCTCGCGGTCGTTACCCGCACGGGCATCGCGAACCCACGCACGACATCGGCCCACCTGTAAGTCAGTTTGTTGCGCCGCAGCTTGTACTCGAGCGTCGGGACCCTGGTCGACCGCAGATACTGATCGAAGACTTTGCTCAGATCGAGTCCCGACTGGTGACTGATGTAATCCTCGATCTGCTTCGTCGTCACCGTCTGGTGCCAGAAGGTCTTGTTGAGACCACGCAAAATTCCTTTCCAGCGCGTGTCGTCGTCGACCAGCTGACGAATGGTGAGCAGCATGTTGGCGCCTTTGTCGTACATGTCGCCTGAGCCCTCGTCGTTGACGCCGTACTTTGCGATGATGGGCCGATCGTTACGAATGATTTTGCGCTGGCCGATGGTGTACTCCTCGCCGGCTTTCTTTCCCTGCTGGCACTCGGTGTACAAACCTTCGGCGTAAGTCGCGAAGCTCTCGTGGATCCACATGTCGGCCTGGTCTTTCATGGTGATGCTGTTGCCCCACCATTCGTGCGCGCTCTCGTGGATGATGATGAAATCCCACTGCAGGCCATGTCCGGTGGCCGATCGATCGCGACCCAGGTAACCGTTCTTGTAGTGGTTGCCGTACGCGACCGCGCTCTGGTGCTCCATCCCCAGATGCGGAGTCTCGACGAGCTTGTAGCCGTCCTCGTACCACGGATACGGACCAAACCAGCTCTCGAAGCACTGCAGCATCGGCTTCACCTGCTGAAACTGTTTGCGAGCGGTGTCGACGTGATAGTCGAGTGGATAGAAATCGAGCGTGAGATTCCCGTTCTCACCCTGATAGTTGTCGTTCCAGTGCGCGTAATGACCGGCGTTGACCGCGACGTCGTAGTTGTTGATTGGATTTCGGACAAACCACTCGTAGGTCGTCGTGCCGTCTGAATTCCGGGTCGTTGCGCGCAGCCGCCCGTTGGAAACGTCGATCAGCGAGTCAGGAATCGTGACTGCGACACGCTGGCTGTCCGGCTCGTCTGCGAGATAATCCTTGTTCGGCCACCAGACACTGGCGCCGAGTCCTTCGTTGGCGGTGACGACCCAATCGCGAGCCAGACTGTCCTTTGCCCAGACGAATCCGCCATCCCATGGTGGCCGCACTGCGGTAACGGGTTTGCCGTGGTAGTAGATCGCAATCGTTTTGACAGCGCGTGCGGGCTGTGGTGCGACAAGGGTGACGAAGAAGGCATTCCCGTCGCGCCGCGAGCGAAGCTTGAGTCCGTCCTGAACGATGCTGTCGACGACGAGCGGCATTTGCAGATCGATCTGCATTTCGCGGCCTGGCTTGAGCACTCGATAGGTAATGGCGTCGTAGCCGACGATGCTGCTGTCGGTGGGATTGGCTTTTACGTGTAGATCATAGAACGAGACATCCCACCACGAGCGCTGAGGGGTGTTCGACCCGCGGATGGTGTCGGCGTGGGTAAAGACTTTTGGGGCTTCCTGGGCTCCGGCCTGAAACTGAAAAAAGAAGACTACCAGCCCGCAGCCAAGGGCCCGGGAGCCTGCTGCCACGAGCCATTTCCCGGGTGGCGAAGGCTCGCGGCTGCTGGCAGCCGGGCTCAGGGCTGCCGGCAGGTCGTCTTCGTTTTGTAGTTTCATCTCCGCCCCGCCTTGATCTCATATTCCTTCGGCGGCTGCGCGCCCAAAAGATTTTTGACGAAGTAATCCCACCTACGCCGCACCATGTATGGCTCACTGCCGAACCCGTGCGCGCGATTCGGAAGCAGCAGCAAATCAAAATCCTTGTTCGCTGCGATCAACGCATTCACGACAAGCAGAGTGTTGGAAGGTGGCACGTTGTCGTCCATCGTGCCGTGTGCGAGGAGCAGCTTTCCTTTGAGGTTCCTGGCGTAAACCTGATTTGCTTCCGCGGCGTAGTTGTCGCCGCCATCCGCCGTCTTTACCAACAATCCCTGATAACGCTCGCCCCAGTCGTCCTCATAGTTGCGTTGATCGTGGTTGCCGGCCTCGGAGACTCCGACTTTGAAGAAGTCCGGATAGCGAAACATCGCGTCCGCCGCGGCGAACCCGCCGCCGCTGTGGCCATAGATGCCGGCGCGATCGATGTCGATGAACGGATAACGGCGCGCGAGCTCGCGCATCCCGGCGACCTGATCGGGCAAGGTGTTGTCGCCCATCTTGCCGAAATACGCGTCATGGAACGATTTCGATCGCCACGGCGTCCCCATGCCATCGATCTCCACCACCACGAAGCCGAGCTCGGCCAGCGCCTGCGCATCGCCCCGCGCCGGCGAGAAGCTGCGACCACCGACACTTCCGGTCTGTGGTCCCGGATAGATGTGATTGATGATCGGGTACTTTCGGTTTCGATCGAGCTTGGTCGGCAAATACATCAAGCCATAAAGATCCGTCTTTCCGTCGCGCGCCTTGACGGTGATCGGAGTTGGCGGCTTCCAGCCCCTCGCCTGCAAGCGGCTGATATCGGCACGCTCGAGTGTGAGAACGGTTTTGCCGTTCAGATCGCGCAGCACACTCACCGGCGGCTGATCTGGACGAGAGTAGGTGTCGACGAAATAGTCGCCCGATGGCGCGAGACTGATGTCGTGGTCCGCGACTTCGGGCGTTAGCAGTGTCAGGCCACTTCCGTCCATCCGGATTTTGTAGAAATGACGGAAATACGGGTCGCGACCTTTCTCGCGTGCGTTGCCGACGAAGTAGATCACTCGATTTTTCTCGTCGATGCGACGCACCTGAGCGACGTTCCCTTCTCCGCTCGTGACCTTGGACTTCAATTGTCCGGTCGTCAGATCATATAGATAGAGTTGCCCCCAGTCGTCACGCTCGGAGAACCAGACCACTTCATTCGAAGCCGGCAGAACGTGCCAGTTGACCAGGCCGTTGCCCGATTCGAACTGCGTGGCGACATCTTCGCGAAAGACGTCGCGCACGATTCCGGTGCTCGCATCGGCAACCCGAAAGACTTCGTGCTTGTGGTCACGCGAAGTGGAGACGAAGGCCACGTGCGAGCCATCGGGATACCATTCGACATCGGCCCACGGGCCTGCTCCCCGGCAAACGACGTGATCGCAGAGCGTCGAGCGATGCGCGTCGGGCGGCATCTGGAAACGAATCACGCGCGGTGTGTCGACGTTTACGACGACACGCTGGATCATCGAGATCGCGCTGTCGCCCGGAAGCGGATACTTCCACGCCTGTAGCGTCTGGTGGCCGACACTGGTGTTGACGAGGTACATCTCACCGACGGGCCGATCATCTTGCTGGAACGTCGCGATCCTGCGGGAGTCCGGCGACCACGCGACGACCGGTCGATCGCTTCTCACCCAGCCCGCGTTGTCAGTCGCGTAACCAAAGTCTTTGACGCCGTCGGTGGTGAGTTGAGTCTCTCGACCCGATGCAAGGTCGCGTACCCACAGGTTGTAGTTCCGAATGAACGCTGCCTTGGTGCCATCGGGCGAGATGGATTCCGGACGGCCGCTGGCGCCACGCTGCGCCGGCGACTGGAAGCGCGACACTTCGCGTGGATCAAGAGCGCCGCCGCATCGATCAGTGTCCGGGTTGCACGCGACGCGACTGCCACGCGCGGGATCGACGAGAATGATTCCGGCTGCTCCGCGCGTTGGGTTGCGATAAGCGACGCGATTACCCGAGAGCCAAACCGGTTGCACTCCGATGCCGCTCACGTAAGGAAGGACGCTGTCCATCAGGAAGCTTTCTGCCCGTGCGTAGTCGGCTGCAGTGAGGTTTGCCTGCGCGGCTGACGTCTGTGCGCTGAGAAACGGCAAAAGGAAGACTACCAGCCAGCAGCCTACGGCCCGGGAGCCGGCGGCCACGAGCCTGCTCTGCACAAGGAAAGCTCGCGGCTCCAGGCGGCCAAGGCCCGCGGCCGCAGGCTGGTAGTCTTCTTCATGTACTTGTCTCATTTCGCCGCCGCCATTCTCGGCCACACGTTGTCGGCAAAGGTGTGATCCGGAAATCGCTGATTCGGATCGAGCGTGATCCGCGTGATTCGTCGGCCGGCGAAATCGAGGTTAGCGGTGAAGGTGCGGGAGCCGTTGAACCAGACATCGACCGGATAGGTAATCACTGCGGTGTTCGCGTCCTGCCACGTAGTGGACTCGGTGAAAACGCCCAAAACCGTGCGACTGGAGTTGGCAGGTTTGGCGGTGGAAGTTCCCGGAGCGAACTCGACTTTCAGCACTATCGGAGATGGCATTTCGCCGTCCTGTCGAATGGTAACTCGCGTCTGTCTGCCGCTCGCCACGACGCTCTGTATCGATCCATCGACTGACTCATTGGTGAACAGCCAGTAGTACCAGAACCAACCGAGGTCGCGGTGCAGCGCATTGCTCATGAAGTTGGCGTAGTCCCAGGGTGAGGGATGCTTGAATCGCCACGCTTTCGCGTACTCACTCATAGCGCGCTGCACGGCGCTGTCGCCAACGACGCCGCCCAGCGATGAGAGCATCAGCGGCGCTTTTCCATACGCCGCGAATCCGTAAAGCGGCCCGGCGTAGTTCTCGTCCCACATCATGGTTGGTTCACGCTCGTCGCCGCTTACTTCTCCGTACGACAAACCAAGAGTATCGAGGGTGTACGGTTTTCTGTCCCGATCGGCATCAGAGAGGATGTTCATGTATTGATTGAATCCCTCATCCATCCACCCGTACCACGTCTCGTTAACGCCGACCATCATTGGCCACCACTGATGTCCGGTCTCGTGATCGGCGGCAAAAACCGCCGACATTATGAACATCGGGTATTCCATTCCGAGTTCTGGCCCGTCGACGGTCGTCAACTGTGCGTACGCGTACGGCATCCAGAGATTCGAGTAGTACTCGAGTGCATGACGCACAACGTGTGGGCCATCGGCATAGGCCTGCGCGTGGCCGGGTAAGTACATCACGTTAAATGGTAGGTAGCCACGAGTGGGGATGTTGGCGCGTCCGGCGTCCCACACGAATTGATTGGACGTCGCCCACGCGAAATCTCCGACTGTGTCAGCGACGAACCGCCAAACGAGTCTTCCACTTGCCCCAGCTGCAGTCGATCTCCCGGGACCACGCTCGCCGGCGGTGACGACGTGCACGGTTGAATCCGTGGATAGCACGCCGGACAAGCGCCCGCGCGCAGTCGCAGTCAACACGTCAGCCGAATTCTGAAGCACGCCGGTCGCGCCGACGATCCAGCCGGCTGGAACATCGAGGCTGACATCGAAGTGCCCATAGTTGTTGTAGAACTCGCCGTCGCCCAGGTAGGGATCCGCATCCCAGCCGCGCAGATCGTCGAAGACAGCGAGTCGCGGATACCATTGCGCCACCTGATAGAGCGTGTCGGCCCAGCGCCCCATGCGGAACCCGCGCGCCCCTTCGATGCGCGGAACCTCAAAGCTCCAATCCGCTTCGAAGGTTCCAGTTCCATGTGCGGGAATCGGTGTCGCCAGCGGGATACGCGCGGAGGTGCCGCGCAAAATGCGCGAGAGCGGCGGTGTGCGCCGAGTGGTGTTTGGAATTGGATTGCCAAGCGTGTCGCCGACGTTCAGCGTTTGGCCGTTGACTACGAGCCGTGAGACTTTCATGCCGCTGGTTACGGCATCCATGATGCTGGTGCGTGGGGCGTCGGGCCGGAAAATGTTCTGATCCAGCCGCAGCACGATCGATCGCATCGCGGAATCGCTGTTATTTCGGAAGCTCACTGTCTCCGTGCCGGAGACCGTTGATGTCGCGCTGTCGAGTCGCGCGCGAATCCGATAATCCGTCCACAGCTGCCAGTATTTGGCACCCGGTCGCCCGGTCAGATCGCGTGTACCGGCTGCATACGCGCGCTGAATGGTGTTGGTGATCGGAATGTCGCGCCTGATCGGTCGACTGGCTGACCTCGTCGGCATCGATTGCTGCGTCGCAGCGGGTACCGGCGCTGTCGCCTGCGCGGAGACGAGTTGTGCAAAGGCTGGGAGCAGGAGAGGAGCAAGAAGCAGTCGAAGGCTGGCGATCATTCCGACTCCAGTGAGGGTGGGCAGACGACGTCGTGACCGACGGAGCATGAGAAAAGTAGTTGATGACTGCGTTCCGGCGTATGATTCCGGTATAACACGGAGAGCTCGATGATGGACTTCAAGCTGGATCAAGCGATCCCGATTCTGGAACGGACGCCGCGGGTGCTGTCCGATCTGCTCGAGGATCTGCCGTCAGAGTGGACAGCGGTCAACGAAGGTGCCGAGAGCTGGAATGCGCGGCAGATATTGATTCACCTGATCAACGGCGAACGCACTGACTGGATTCCGCGAGCGCGCATCATCCTGAAGCAGGGTGCGTATCGTCGCTTCGATCCGTTCGATCGCACAGGTGGCTTCGAGTCGACGCAGCCGATGCGCGAGCTGCTCGAAGAGTTCGACAAGGTGCGCGCGGAGAGCGTGGCGACGTTGCGGGGATGGAACCTGAAGGAGAGGGATCTCGATCTAACCGGCGAGCATCCCGAATTCGGCGCAGTGACGATGCGTCAGCTGCTGGCGACGTGGGTCGTGCACGATCTGTCGCACATTTCTCAGATCACGCGGGTGATGGCGCGGGCGTATACGTCGGCGGTTGGGCCGTGGACGGCTTACTTCAGGGTTCTGCAAAGGGTCGCGATGTAGACGACTCGGCGTAAAGATCGCGGGTAGTAGCAGCCAACCACAAAACGGAAGACACGAGCTACAAGCTAGGTGAGCAGCTACGCCGTGAGCTTCCTACCACGCTTATCCATCAGCCCTTAGCTCTCAGCTCGCACTGTAACGCCAATCGTATGCTCTCGGCTGAAAAGCTCACTAAGCTTGGAGCTCGTGTCTTCCGTTTTGTGATTGGCCGCTACCAACCGCGATCTCCACGCCGAGAAACGAGACGAGATGACCTCCGTGAGGAGGGCTGTCCCCACGGAGGTGCGTGTAGGTGAGCGTCTGCGATCGCTCAAGGGTGCGCTTCTCGGATTGAACCGAGTCAGATCGGCGTAAACGCCGCTGACACACATATGACACCCAAAAACCAACACAGGTTTCTCGCTGAGCTAACTTTTTACACTGTAACTGCGCTCGCATCGCAACCGAGAGTGCCCGATGACTGATTATCCGTACGTCACCCGCCTCGACGTGAAGTATCCACCGCTCGAGGTCGTTGACGTCGCCGCCGAAACCGCCGCCGTAAAGGACAAGTGGTTTAACCAGACGCTATGCCGCGTCAACGATTCAGTCGTGCGGATGGGCGTCGTTCAGGGCGAGTACCACTGGCACAAGCACAACGACCTCGACGAGTTCTTCTACGTCGTTGAGGGCAAGTTCTACATCGATCTCGAGGATCGGGTCGTTGAGCTCACGCCCCAACAGGGTTTTGTGGTCCCGAAAGGCGTCACGCACCGCACCCGCGCGCCACAGCGGGCGGTAATTCTGATGGTGGAAGGTGCGGAGATTGTCCCGACGGGCGACTAGTCGTCCCGCGGAAGAGCGGTCCTCAGCGAGAGCCGATCTGAATGTCGTGCTCGAGTACGAGGCTGCCGGGAAGAGCCAGTCTCTCTTCAACGGTCCGGTGGCCGGCGACACCGACTTTGACGGTAATTGACGCACCACGCGTAAAGCCGCACATCAAATACGATCCGTCGGTATTGCTGTCCGTTTCGACAGTCATCTGCCGATTGGAAGCCACCAGTCGACCATTCTGCTGGATCCATTGCTGCTGCCACGCGGCCCAGACGTGTGCGTGCGCAATTGGCCGGCCTTCGGCATCGCGCACGAACCCGGCAATCATGCCTTGCGCCTCAGTGGCGGTGGCGTTCCGTCCGCAGATCGTCGTGCGCAGCGTTTCGTAGGATGGGACGATCAGGAAAGCCTGACCGCGCGCGCCTTTTGGCAGTGAGATGGTCTGCATCCGACCGGGCACGTGCAGCAACCGCAGTCGAGGATGGTCGAAGACGATGGTGTCGTTGAGCGCGCCATCAATCGCCAGCTCGTAACGTCCGGCGCCGTTCGTCATTGTCTTATAGCGGCCGCCTGCCGTCGACACCTGAACGTTGGCGAGGCCGCGACCGCTGGTACTATCCAGGACGAAACCGGCGATGGTGGTCTGTCCTGCCTCCTCGAGCGAGCCGGTGGTCAAAGCGCCC
>Ga0075423_10002799_pt1 | contig 15962 bp, 14 predicted proteins | sample SoiMethybrSBSTD2_FD_80114 | JGI IMG/M metagenome (GOLD analysis project Ga0075423, IMG submission 80114) | Bulk soil microbial communities from a Populus tree surrounding site in Tennessee, USA - Soil MetaG P. TD hybrid SBSTD2 | ecosystem: Environmental > Terrestrial > Soil > Tree plantation...
CCCTTCCGCGGAACCCGCGCCGACGAGCGTGTGCAGCTCGTCGATGAACACGATGATGTTCGGGTTCTCGGTCAGCTCCTTCATGATCGCCTTGAGGCGCTCTTCGAACTGGCCCCGATACTTCGTGCCGGCGACGATCAGCGAGATGTCCAGCGCGAGGATGCGCTTGTCGGCGAGAAAGTGGGGCACGTCGCCGAACACGATCTTCTGCGCCAACCCTTCGACGATCGCGGTCTTGCCGACGCCGGGCTCGCCGATCAGCACGGCGTTGTTCTTCGTGCGGCGGCAGAGCACCTGCTGGACCCGCTCGACCTCGAGATGACGGCCGACCAGCGGATCGAGCTGGTTCTTCATCGCGGCTTCGGTCAGATCCCGCGAGAACTCCGCCAGGAGCGGCGTTTCCTTCACCCGCGTCAGCGTGGTCTTCTCGTTGAGCAGCGCGACGATGTCCTCGCGGACCGTGTTGAGCCGCATCCCCTTTTCCATGAGGATGGTGGCGGCGACCGATCGCTCTTCGCGCAGGATCCCGAGCAGCAGGTGCTCCGTGCCGATGTAGTTGTGAAGCAGCCGGTCGGCTTCCTCGGCCGCGAACTGCAGGACCCGCTTGGTTTCGGCGCTGAACGGAATCTCGACCGAGGTGGAGACCTTCTCGCGGAACACGGTGCGGCCCTCGATCTCCTTCCGGATGCTCTCGAGGGACAGGTGGGACCGGGCGAAGATGCGGCTGGTCAGGCCCTTTCCTTCGCGGATCAGCCCGAGGAGCAGGTGTTCGGTCTCGATCGAGATGCTGCCCAGCTGGCTGGCCTCGTAGCGGGCGAAAAAGAGCACCCGCCGCGCTCGTTCCGTGTAACGTTCGAACATCCGGTTTACCTATCTCACGTGGGCTGTCGCTTGGCTCGCATTATACGGTAAAGCCAAGTTCGGGCCAATCGGTTTCTGCTGCTAACTACGCTTCTCTACAAGGTTTAGACAACCGTCCCGAGCGAAGGATTCAATCCGGCGGTTGACTAAAGACCGACCGATCCGTCGTCTTGGATTGGTCTGACGACCAACCAATCGCATTCAGTTGTCAGGGCAGGCAGGTATAGGTAGGACGACGGCGCCGGGTGGGGCGTTTCGCAACGGAATCGCAGGTCGGAGGCCGAAGCTGTGATCGACGGCGACCCGCGTTCGACGCTAACTCCTTGCAGCCATTCGACCTCCTCCGTGGCCTAGAACTGGCAGCGCGGCCGCTCGCCTCTTCCAGGAGTGATGTCATGGCGACCCGGTTCGGATGGCCGTCCGCCCTCGTACTGATTTCTGCGTCTCTCATCAGCCTGCCAGCGGCACCCCGCGCCGCGCGCCAGAACGAGCAATCGGCCGCCAATCGCCAGCAGGACTTCGACATCCGGGACAGCCGCCCGGCGATGACCGCCCGTTCGGCCGTCAAAGGGGCCGGGGGGCCGGGACCGCAGCGCCTCCGGACCAATCGGGAGACCGGCACCGCGCGAACGCCCGACTCCGTCGACGCGCCACTGGTGCCTGCCGCGTCCGGCCGCCTGGCGGCGTCGGGATTGACGTCGCTGGCAGGACAGCTCGGGCTCAAACCCGCCGACCTCGCCGGTCTCGAGCTCGTTCGCGACTACACCAGCCGTTCGACCGGTATCCGTCACATCCTCTACCGCCAGGTCGTCGACGGGCATCCGGTCTTCGACTCGACGATCGGGGTGCACCTGAACCGGGACGGCAAGGTGCTGCGCGTCACGTCGAACGCCGCGCCGACCGACGCGCGAACCGCAGTGCCCTCGCTGACCGGCCCTGCCGCGGCGATTGAGGCCGAGCGGCACGCAGCCGGGACGGCGGCGCCGCCCACGCTCTCGTGGCTGCCGGTCGATGGCGCCCTTCGCCTCGCCTGGCACAGCGTCGTCACCGACGAATCGAGCGGCGTTCGCGACGTCCTCATCGACGCGCACACCGGCGAGCTGCTCGTCCGGCGCAGCCGCTCGCGCGATGCCGAAGCCTCGGGCCGGGTGCTGCAGTCGTCGGCCACCGCGGCGGCGACGCCGAAGCAGCCCGACCCGATGCCGTTGGGTGGCGACGGTACCGCCTGCCCCCCTCCCGCGAACTACGAGCTGCGCGCGCTCGGCGCCCCGTTTCGCGACTCAGCCACGGTCGTCGCCTCGACCGGACGTCTCGAGGGCAACAACGCGCGTGTCTTCCGCGGCAACGGCGGAGAGGCCGCGACCGGAAGCCCGAGCGCGGACGGCTTCGTCTTCGACTTCCCCTTCCATTCCGCGGCCTCCGCGGAGACGTCCCTGTTCTTCGGCGGCAACTTCGTTCACGATTTCTTCTACGACCTCGGCTTCGACGAGGCCGCCGGCAACTTCCAGCAGGACAACTTCGGCCGCGGCGGCACCGGCGGCGACCCGGTGAAGCTCAATGCCCGCGCGCCCGGCCGCAACAACGCCAACTACGCCCACGCGCCCGACGGCAGCAGCCCGACCATCAACATGTTCCTGTGGGACGGCACCGGCTGCTGGGCCACGGACGAGGACGGCGACGGCACGCAGGATCTGGATGGCGACTACGACTTCGACATCCTCGTCCACGAGTTCCACCACGGCGTCAGCCTGAGGCTGAACACCGCCTTCACGGGCAACGAAGCGGGCGCGATCGGGGAAGGCGGGGGCGACTTCTTCGCGTACAGCGTGAACGGCAACACGACGCTTGCCGAGTACGCCCGCCCCGGCGGCCTGCGCAGCGTCAACGGCAAGGGCTACGCCGAGTGGACCTGCCTGCTCGGTCTGATCTGCGAAGTGCACGACAACGGCCAGATCTGGGCGAACGTCTTGTGGGACGTACGCGAGCGCTTCCGCACCGACGGCGTCCGCGGCAGCGTAGCCGCCGCGACGAACGAAGTGCACCAGCTCTACGTCGACGCGCTGACGCTGTCGCCTCCCGCCCCGACAATGCTCGACATGCGCGACGCGATGCTGCTCGCGGACAGCGCTCGGAACCCGGGTACGCCGACGAGCGCGAACTTCTGCCGCCTGTGGGAATCGTTCGCCGCCAGAGGCATGGGGGTCAGCGCGCTCGATACCGCCGACAACGGGCTGAACCAGGTCAGCGCCGCGTACGACGTTCCGGCCGGGTGCGTTCCGCCCCCCGGGCCGCCGGTCGTGAGCATCGTGGCCACGACGGCAACGGCCACCGAATCGCCGAACGTGCCGGGAGCGTTCGCCGTCCGGCGCGACGCCGCCTCGTCGCGGCCGCTGACGGTCTCGTTCTTCGTCGGCGGCAGCGCGCTCGCCGGCTCCGACTACGTCGCCGTCCCGTCGTCCGTGACGATTCCAGCGGATGCGTCGGAAGCGATTGTCTCGATCGTCCCGATCGACGACGCGGCGGTCGAGTTCAACGAGACCGTGACGCTGACGCTGCGCTCGGGCGGCAGCTATAACATCGGAACGCCTTCGTTCGCAGCGGTCACGATCGTCAGCGACGACGTCGCGGCGGACCTGACGGTCACGGCGCTGACGGGACCCCCGAAGGCGGCCGCGGGCGGCTCCATCACGCTCTCGGATACGACGCGGAATCAGGGCACGGGGCCGGCCGGGCGCTTCCAGACGCGCTTCTTCCTGTCGCGTGACGCGCTGCTCGACGGCGGCGATACCACGCTCGAGTCTCGAACCATCGACGAGTTGGCGGTGGGCGCATCCTCGACGGCATCGACAACGATGACGTTGCCCGGCGGGCTGTCGGCCGGCACCTACTTCCTGTTCGCCAAGGCTGACCCGCAGGACGAGATCGTCGAGCTGTCGGACTCGAACAACATCCGCGCCACGACGATCGCGATCGGACCCGACCTCCTGGTCACGAGCCTGACCGCTCCTCCGACGGCGTCGCCCGGGGGCACGCTGACCGTCACCGATATCACCGCGAACCAGGGCGCCGGTCAGGCCCCTGCCTCGTCGACCCGCTTCTTCCTGTCGGCGAACGTGACGCTGGAACCGGGCGATACCGCGCTGCAGGCACGCGGCGTTGGCGCCCTCGACCCGGGAGCGAGCTCGACGGCGACGACCACGCTGGTCCTTCCCGCGTCGATTGCGACCGGAACCTACTATCTGCTCGCGCAGGCGGACGGTGAGAGCACGATCGCCGAGCTCAACGAAATCAACAACACCCGCGCGGCCGTGGTGAGGGTCGGTCCGGACCTCACGGTGTCCGCACTCTCGGCGCCCCCGCGGGGCGCGGCGGGCGGCACGCTCACCGTCACCGACACCGTGCGCAACGGCGGCTCCGGTCCGGCAGCCGCATCGACCACGGCGTTCTACCTGTCCGCGGATCTCACCCTCGACAGCGGCGACCCACGGCTCTCGCCGGCGCGCGCCGTGCCGGCGCTGCTCGCGAACGAGAGCAGTATGGGCACGACCACGGTGACAGTGCCCAACGTGGCGCCCGGAACGTGGTTCCTGCTCGCGAACGCGGATGACGCGGGGGCGGTGCTCGAGACGCAGGAGAACAACAACCTGAAGTTCGCGACCGTGCTGGTGGGACCGGACCTGACGTTCCTGACCGTGTCCGCGCCGACAACCGCCGTGGCAGGGTCGACGCTGGCGGTGACCACGACCGTCCGCAACAGCGGCGCGGCGCCGGCCGCCGCCTCGATCGTCAGGTTCTATCTGTCGACGAACACGAGCGTCGACGCCGGCGACGTGCTTCTCGGAGCCACGCAGGCGGTACCGGCGCTCACGCCTGACGGCTTGTCGACCGCGACGACCCAGGTGCCGCTCCCGGCGGGAACGACCGGCAACTTCTATCTGCTCATGGTGGCGGATGCCGCGCAGGCCGTCGTCGAGGCCAGCGAATCGAACAACGTCGCGGCCAGGGTCCTGCAGTTGACGAAATGATGGTCAAGGAACGATGGCTTCTGCTTCGATCTCGACGAGCATGTCGGGATCGATGAGACGGGCGACTTCGACCATCGACGTGGCGGGTCGAATCGCGCCGAAGACCTCGCCGTGCGCCTGCCCGACCGCCTCCCAGTCGAGGATGTTGGTGACGTAGATGCGGGTGCGGACGACGTGCTCGAGGCTGGCGCCGGCCTTCTCGAGCGCCTGCTGGATGTTCCGGAGCGCCTGCACGGTCTGCATCCGGGCGTCGCCCTTCCCGACCAGGCCCCCCTCGTTGTCAGTCGCGGTCGTTCCCGACACGTGCACGACCTGGCCGACCCGCACGGCGCGCGAGTAGCCGACCAGCGGCTCCCACTTCGTACCGCTCGAGACGTTGACTCGGGTGGCCATGGGGGGAGTATAGCGGGGCTCGGGGCTCGGGGCTCGGTAGAGCCGGTGGTAGTTAGAAACAACGGGCTGTTTCAGCTGCGAATTGCGAACTTGCAGCACCGGTAGGTTTACAGGAGAGCCAGGAGATAGGGAGGTTCATTCTTTTGAAAGAGAATTCCTCCTGAACTCCTCGACTCCTGTTATCGACCACCTGGCGCAAATCCAAGCGGCTGGGTGCCTCTGACTACCACTGACTCCCGAGCCCCAAGCCCCGAGTCCCGAGCCCCGCTACCTTGAGTGCGTTTCTTCCTTCAGCCGCCCCTCCTCCAGCCGGAACACGCGATGGCAGGCGGCGGCGAGACGCGGGTTGTGGGTAGCGATGATCGAGGTCAGCGTGTGCTCGCGATGCATCTCTGCCAGCAACGCGTGCAGCGAATCCGCGGTGTGCTCGTCCAGATCGCCGGTCGGCTCGTCGGCGAGGAGCACGTCGGGCTGCATCACGAGCGCCCGGGCGATCGCCACGCGCTGCTGCTCGCCGCCTGACATGGTGCCGGGCCGGTGCAGGAGCCGCTCGCGCAGTCCAACGCGCTCCAGCAGACCGGCGGCGCGGGCGGTCCGCTCGGCCGCCGGCATTCTCGCGATGCGCATCGGCATCTCGGCGTTCTCGAGCGCGGTGAACTCGGGCAGCAGATGATGGAACTGGAAGACGAAGCCGACATGGCGGTTGCGGAACTGGACCAGCTCCGCGTCCGAGAGATCCGCGAGCCGGGTACCGGCGATCCGCACGTCGCCGGAGTCGCTGCTGTCCAGCCCGCCCAGCACGTGCAGCAGCGTGCTCTTGCCCACGCCTGAGGCCCCGACGATCGCCACCATCTCGCCGCGCTCGACCGAGACGTCGAGGTTGCGCAGCACGCTGACCCGCGTGCCCGCCATCTCGTAGCTCTTGGTGAGGCCGTTCACTTCCAGGAAGGCCATGTCAGGGTTGGCCTTCCTCGACAACTCTCAACTCCCAACTTCCAACTCCCAAGGCGAGCGGTACGAGAGAGCCAGGTGAAATTCGGACGAGCCAGCTGCTTCGCACACCTTTCGCCCCGATGGTCGAGCGGCTCCCCTTGGGAGTTGGGAGTTGGAAGTTGGGAGTTGTCATTGATATCGAAGCGCCTGCGCCGGATCGAGCCGGGCGGCCTGCCGCGACGGATAGATCGTCGCCACGAAACAGATGGCGATCGCCGACGCCACCACGACCGCGAAGTCGAGCGGCTGCAGTTTGAACGGGATGTAGGAGATCTGGTAGACGTCCACCGGCACCGAGATCAGCTGATACCGATCGAGGATGAAGATCAGCACGTAGCCGAAGATCGCGCCGGCGGTCGTGCCGACCAGTCCGATGATCAATCCCTGCAGCATGAAGATCCGGCGAATGCTGCTGGCCGGGCTGCCCATCGTTTTCAGGATGGCGATGTCCCGGCTCTTTTCCATCACGAGCAGGATCAGGGAGGCGACGATGTTCAGGGCCGCCACCATCACGATCAGGCCGATCGTGATCGAGATGGCCATCTTCTCGAGCCACAGCGCCGAGAACAGGCTCTTGTTCATGTCGCTCCATTCCTGGGGCCGGTAGTCGGGACCGAACCGGCCGGCGATGGCGTCGACCACTTCCCGCGACTTGAACATGTCGTCCACGCGGAGCTCGATGAACACCTGCGAATCCTCGCCGAACACGCGCTTCGCCACGTCGAGGCGGATGAACGCGGATTCCGAGTCGAACTGGAAGAGGCCGAGGCTGAAGATCCCGACCACGCGGAAGGTCCGCCGCCGGAGGATGGGCCCCGTCGGAATCAGGGTCTCGCGCGGGCTGATCAGCTGCACCTCGTCGCCGACCTTGACCTCGAGCTGCTGGGCGAGATCGACGCCGATGAGGATGCCGGGGATGTCGTCGGGGCCGCGGTTCAGGCCCTCCAGCGATCCGGAGCGGATGGCCTTTCCCAGCTGCGTGACCGTCTTCTCGCGCTCCGGCTCGATGCCCTTGACGTCGATGAATCCGTCGGCCTGTCCGCTGGAGATGATCGCCTTGCCGACGATCACCGGCGCGGCGGCCCGGACGCGCGGCACCTCGAGCAGCCGCTTCATGTCGCCCTCCGGATCGGTGATCCCGCCGAGCGCGAACTTGAAGACGTAGACATGGGCGGCGGAGCCGACGATGCGATCGCGGAGCTCGCCCTGGAGGCCGGTCATCAGCGCCAGCGCGATCAGCAGCGCCATGACGCCCACGGCGACGCCGAGCACCGAAATGAGCGAGATCAGCGAGATGAATGCCTGCTTCCGCCGCGCGAGGAGGTAGCGAAGCGCGACGAAGAGCTCAAAAGACATCACTCGCTTCGCGGCCGCATCAACGGGAAGAGGATGACATCGCGGATCGACGGGCTGTTGGTGAGCAGCATGACGAGTCGATCGATGCCTACGCCCTCGCCGCCGGTCGGCGGCAGGCCGTATTCGAGCGCGCGGATGTAGTCCTCGTCCATCGCGTGCGCCTCCTGATCGCCGGCCGCGCGATCGGCGAGCTGCGCCTCGAAGCGGCGGCGCTGCTCGGCCGGGTCGTTGAGCTCGCTGAAGGCGTTCGCCACTTCGAACCCGCCGATGTAGAGCTCGAACCGCTCGACCGTGTCGGGATCGCCCGGCTTCTGTTTCGAGAGCGGCGACACCTCGGTCGGAAAGTCGTAGACGAAGGTCGGCTGGATCAGCGCATCCTGATTGAGCCGCTCGAAGATCTCGGTGGCGATCTTCCCGGCGCCCCACTGCGACTGCACCTCGATGCCGAGCCGTCCAGCCAGTGCAGCGGCGGAGGCCTGCTGCCGGAGATCGGCCTCTGAGACCTCGGCGCCGAGCCGCGCCGACGCCGACGCGCGGGCGCCCTCCCGCAGCGAGACGCGGCGGTAGGGCGGCGCCAGCGAGATTTTGTGCTCGCCGAAGACAATCTGATCGGTGCCAATCGCGTCGCGGGCGACCGTCGACAGCATCTCCTCGGTGAGCGCCATCAGCTCCTGGTACTCGCTGTAGGCCTGGTAGAACTCCAGCATCGTGAACTCGGGGTTGTGCTGCGTGGAGATCCCCTCGTTCCGGAAGTTGCGGTTGATCTCGTAGACGCGCTCGAGGCCGCCCACGGTGAGCCGCTTCAAATAGAGCTCGGGCGCAACCCGCAGGAACAGCTGCATGTCGAGGGCGTTGTGATGGGTGACGAACGGCCGCGCGAGCGCGCCACCCGCGATCGGCTGCATCATCGGCGTCTCGACCTCGAGGTAGCCGCGGCCGTTCAGGAAGGTCCGGATCGCGGCCAGCACCCGGCTGCGGGTCACGAAGACCTGGCGCGATTCCGGATTGACGATCAGGTCGAGATACCGCTGCCGGTAGCGGGTCTCGAGATCGGTCAGGCCGTGCCACTTCTCGGGCAGCGGCAGGAAGCACTTCGCCAGGAACGCGAGCGACGACGCCCAGATGGTCAGCTCGTTGGTCTTGGTGCGGAACAACCGCCCTTCGACGCCGACGAAATCACCGAAATCGAGCAGGCGATACACCGAAAAATCCAGCTCGGGGAGCGAATCCTTGCGGATGTAGACCTGAATCTTCTCCCGGCCATCCGACAGCGCGAGGAAGTTCGCTTTTCCAAAGCTGCGGATGGCGAGGATGCGGCCGGCCGTCCGCGTGCGCGGCTGCTCCGCCTCGAGCTGTTCGCCGGTCCTGGGCGAGTGCGCCTGCACCAGCGCCTCGATCGTGTCGGTACGCTCGAACTGCTTCGGGTAGGGATCGACGCCGAGCCGCATCAGCTCCTGGAAGTTCTCGCGGCGCTGGCGCAGCAGATCGGATTCGCGGAAATGTTCGTCGGACATGTCTGCCGTTGAGGGCTTCGGACTCATTCGCGGCCGAGTTGCTTCCTGACGCCGTCGAGGACGCCGTTCACGAACGCCACCGCCTCGTCGCCGCTGTACTGGCGGGTGAGCTCGAGCGCTTCGTTGATCACGACCTTGGGCGGCGTGGCCGGCTCCGCGAGCAGCTCATAGGTCGCCAGCCGGAGGACGAGACGATCGAGCACGGCCATGCGTTCCACGCGCCAGTTCTGGGCCCGGGTGGCGATCAGGCCATCGATCTCGTCGACGCGCTGGGTCGTGCCCCGGACCAGGGCGTTCGCGAACTCGCGGTACTCGTCGGACAGTGGCGGCGTCTCTTCCTGGGCCGGCCAGTAGGACAGGATGCTGTCGCCCGGCGTCGTCCGGCCGACCTCCCACTGATAGAGCATCTGCAGCGCCGCCTGGCGCGCGCGCCGCCGCGCCGAGGCCTCGGCCGGCTTCATCGCCGATGCACTCCACGGAGCGTCGTGAACAGCTCCGCCATCTCGAGCGCCGCGGCCGCGGCTTCGAACCCTTTATTGGCGCGGCCGTCGCCGGCACGAGCCTCGGCCTGCTCAAACGTGTCGGTGGTCAGCACCCCGAACGCCATGGGGACGCCGGTCTCGCCAGAGGCTTCCATCAATCCGTGCGCGACCGCGGCGGAGATGTACTCGAAGTGCGGCGTTTCGCCGCGAATCACGCAGCCCAGGCAGACGATCGCATCGTAGTGCCCGGTCTCGGCGGCACAGCGCGCCGCCTGTGGCAGTTCGAAGGCTCCCGGGACCATGTGGGCCACGATCCGATCCGCCGCCGCTCCCGCCTCGACGAGCGCCGCGCGCGCCCCCTCGAGCAGGCGGCTGGTGATCGCCTCGTTGAACCGCGACACGATCAGCGCGAACCGCGCGTTGCCCGCCGGCCTGAGCGGCGCCTGCGCATCGGGGTGACGCACTATGTTCCCTTGAACACCGGCGCCCGCTTCTCGAGGAACGCTCGGGTGCCTTCGCGCATGTCGTCGGTGCTTGCCACCAGGCCGAACAACGCCGCCTCGAGCGACTCCGCTTCACCGAGCGGCAGGCTCAGTCCGCGGTTGACCGCTTCCAGGATGTAGCGCACCGCGACCGGCGCCTTGTCGGCGATCGCTCTGGCCAGCGTGCGTACCTCGGTCATCAACTCGGCTGCCGGCACGACGCGATTGACAAGACCCAGGCGGAAGGCCTCGGCGGCGGAAATCTGGGCGCCGGTCAGCAGCAGCTCGAGCGCGCGGCCGGCGCCGGCGATCCGGGCGAGCCGCTGCGTGCCGCCGTAGCCTGGCATCAATCCGAGATTGATTTCGGGCTGGCCGAGACGCGCCGAGTCCGCGGCAATCCTGATCGTACAGGCCATCGCCAGCTCGCAGCCGCCGCCGAGCGCGTACCCGTTGATGGCCGCGATCACGGGCTTCCCCAGGTTTTCGATGCTGTCGAACACGAGCTGACCCGCGCGCGCGTGGTCGCGGCCGCCGGTCGGCGTCTGCTCCGTCAGCTCGGTGATGTCCGCGCCGGCGACGAACGCCTTCTCCCCCGACCCCGTCAGCACGATGCACCGCACGCCCTCATCGTCACCGAGCATCGTCATCGTGCGCCGAAGCTCGTCGAGCGTCGCAAGGCTGAGCGCGTTGAGCACCTTCGGGCGGTTGACGGTGACGATCGCGATCGCGCCGTCGCGCTCCAACAGGAGATTCTGAAGTGACTCCGTCATCAGCGAACGGCAAAACGTGAAGGATTTGCGATTAGCGATTACAGCGGCAGCGGATACATGAGCCAACCCAGCACAATCGCGGCCAGGACGAACCCGCCGAACATCATTCCCCCGGTTCTGAGCTGGTCGCGGGGTTCGTCACGCGACAGCGTGGCGAACACGGCGGACACGGGAAGCGCGAACGCGACGAGCAGGAGCAGATGGCTGGTCACTTGCGGCCCACCCCGATGTCGTAGGCATCGAGCATCACGAGGAAATTGAGGAGGCCCGCCACGATCAGGAACGTGTTGCCGTACTCGTAACTGACGGCGGTCACGAGGCCGCTGCCGAGTCCCAGCGCGCGCCCGGCGATCCACGGAAGACCGAGCCCCGCGTTGGCGAACGCCGCCAGCGCGACGAGCGGCTCGCTGAGGTCGAACGGAAACAGGCGTCCCTTCAGCAGCAACCCGACGAGGAACATCGCGGTGAGACTGACGAGGAAGACGGCGCCTTTCTGCGCGCGTCCGAGCCAGAAATGGCCCGCCCCCGGGATCGCCCAGGCCGCAACGCACACCAGCACGAGCGTTCCGGGCTCGGATGCCGGGCGCGCGCCCTCGGCAGCGGTCGATTTCGTGGCCATAGGTTAGGAAATGATAGCGCAGGTGCCCGGGGCCGCCTCGGCCCGCAGCATGCGCACGAAGATCCAGCCGCAAAGCGCGCCGAGCGGCACGGCCGCCGCCGCCCGTACGGCGTTGCCCGGATGCGCGAGGCCGGCCCACTCGATGGCGACCGTGATCAGGGTGGGCAGCGCCGCGAACAGGATGGCCACCTGCGTCCGCACGGGCATGCCCGGAGCGCCCAGCCATCCTGTCAGCGCGGCGACCGCGCCGGACGAGTACAGGCCGGTGCAGCGGGCACACACCGGCATCATCTCGCCGAAGATCGCGAACGTTCGCTCGGGCCGTTGATGGCACACGACCGAGCCCACCGCGTCGACCGCCTGCGCGAACAGACGCCAGCTGTGATGGTCGGCGGCAAGCGGCGCAAAAAAAATCGCCGCGGCCCAGAGCACCGCGGCGGATGTCAGGAAGAGCGCGGCACGCCGCTCCATGCCCTGCGCCTTCAGCGCTCGGGCACGTACGCAACCGGCGTGGTCGGCCGGGCGATGGTCGCGGTGTAGCCGGCGCGGGTGCGGAGCTTCAGCTCGGGGTGGGCGGACAGACGGACGCTGATCCTGCGGAACCGGCCGTCGGGACGGGCGTTCGCCGGCGAGTACGCCAGCGAATACTGGCTGGACAACTCCTGCGCGATGGCCCCGTAGACCCCTTTCAGCTCGAAGACCTGCATCGGGAAGAACGCCTGCGCTCCGGTCTCCTGCGCGAGCGTTCGCATCGAATACTCGGCCTCGGAATAGAACCGGCGCTGCCCCTGCGTGACGATGCGGCTGGCGGCGTACTTCGACTGCAGCACGATCGGATAGATGCTCACGCCGCTCTTCCGCGCGAGCTCCAGCACGTCGTCGAAACTGACCAGACTGGACGTGTCTTCCCCGTCCGACAGCACCGCGATCGCCTGGCGGCGGATATCCCCTTCGCGCTGGGCGGCGCGGCCGAACTGCTTCAGCGAAATGTAGACGGCGTTGTTCAGGGACGTCGCTCCGCGCGCGCGCGTCTTCAGAATCCCCTGCTCGAGCGCCTCCCGATCGGCCGTGAGCGGCTGGATGATGTCGACACCGTCGGCGAACGCGACGATCGCGCCGCGATCGCCGGCCTTCATCGTTTTCAGGAATCCCGTCGCAGCCTCGTGGACCACGTCCATCTTGTCCGACATGCTCGAGCTGGTGTCGATGAGGACAATGAGGTCGAGAGGCGTCTCGGTCGCCTCGAAGAACTGGACCGACTGCTCGACGCCGTCCTCGTACACCGAGAAATCAGCGGCCTTCAGGCCTTTCACGAACTGCCTGCCGCTGTCGGTGACGGTGATGTTCAGGGGAACGAGGTTGGTGCCGCTGCGGAAAACACCCTGCGACGCCGCCGCCGTGTCGGAGGAAGAAGGAGCCTGCTGGGCAGACATCACCGAAACCAGCAGGAGCGGCAGGACCAGAAGGATGGCTGCGCGTTTCACGACTTCCTCCTTGCGCGGCGATGTGCAAGCCGCGTTCCCGGCCGATCCCGGGAAAACCAGCGGGCGGGCGAACAGGAACCTGACGCGTGGCGCCGATCTTACTCAAGGACGCCCGGCTGAGTACCAAAAGTGGCGCGGAACCGGTTTTGAAACTCCGCCCAGGTGTAGGCGTGACTCTGACCCCCGAGATGTTCGAGGGCGTAAGCGGCCGCCACGGCCCCGAGCTTCGCCGAAGTGACGCCATCGGCCCCGCGAGCCATGCCTTTGAGGTAGCCGCCGCGAAACGCGTCGCCGACCCCCGTGGGATCGACGATGCGCGACGGCGGCGCCGCGGGCACGTCCGTCTTCGCGCCGTCCGCGAACACCGTACACCCGTGCTCCCCCTTCGTCACCACCAGGCCTGCGGCGTGACGCAGAATCTCCTCCTCGCCAAGGCCCGTCTTCTGGCGCAACAGCTCCAGCTCGTAGTCGTTGCACATCACCAGCGCGGCGCCGACGACGCCCTGGCGCAGCTCGTCGCCCGACATCCGGGCGCACTGCTGGCCGGGATCCCAGATGTACGGGATCTCCAGCGCCCGGCATTCCTCGGCGTACTGAATCATCGCCGCGGGATCGTTCGGCGAGATGATGGCGACCTCGCAATCGTCGACCGTCCGGAACGACAGCTCGCCGGCGTTCGCCATCGCGCCGGTATAGAACGAAGCGATCTGGTTGCCCTCGACGTCGGTGCTGCAGAAGAACGAGGCGGTGAACTTGTCGGCGACCTCCCCCACCAGCGACGTGTCGATGCCGGCCGCCTCGAGCCAGCGCCGGTAGTCGCCGAAGTCCTGGCCGGCGGTGCCCATCAGGCGCGGCCGCTCACCGAGCAGGGCCAGCGTGTAGGCGATGTTCGGGGCACAGCCCCCACGCCGCTTGTCCATCGAGTCGACGAGAAAACTCAGACTGACGCGGGACATGTGCTCGGGGAGGAAATGCTCCGTGAACCGCCCCGGAAAGGACATCAGGTAGTCGAACGCGATGGAGCCAGTAACGACAATACTCATTTCAGGTACTTGCCGACGAGGGGATCCAGCGTCCGTCGCACGTCGGGCGGAATGGCGTCGGGGCGCGTGATGATCGCGTATTTCAACGCGGTGGCGCACTCGCAGGTCCGCTCGAACGGCAGCCGCCCCACGGCATCCGCGATCACCGCCTGGGCGGTCTTCGCGTTCTGGGTCAGGTTCGCGACGATCATCTCGACCGTGACCTGATCGTGCTCGGGGTGCCAGCAGTCGTAGTCGGTCACCAGCGCGATGGTCGTGTAGCAGATCTCGGCCTCGCGCGCGAGCTTCGCTTCCTGCAGGTTGGTCATGCCGATGATGTCCATCCCCCAGCAGCGATACAGCCTCGACTCCGCCAGCGTGGAGAACTGCGGACCCTCCATACAGACGTAGGTGCCGCCCTGGTGCACGGCCGCCCCGGCGGACTGCGCCGAGCGGAAGGCGACCTCGCTCAGGATCGTGCAGAAGGGGTGCGCGAAGCCGACGTGCGCGACGAGTCCCTGCCCGAAGAAGGTCGAGATCCGGCCGCGGGTCCGGTCGACGAACTGGTCCGGGATGACCAGATCGAGCGGCTTGTATTCATCCTTCAGGCTCCCGACAGCGCTCGCCGACAGGAGGTAGTCGACGCCGAGCGTCTTGAACCCGAAGATGTTGGCGCGGAAGTTCAGCTCCGACGGCATGAGCCGGTGCCCCAGACCGTGGCGCGCCAGAAAGGCGACGCGCTTGCCGCGCAGCGTCCCGATCACATAGGGCGCCGACGGCTCGCCGAACGGCGTGATGACCCGGCGCTCCTCCCGATCCGAGAGCTCGGCCATGTCGTACAGACCGCTCCCCCCGATGATGCCGATCGTGATGGACATAGATGCTTGTACTTATACCTTCTGTTTGAGCTCGACGAGCACGCCATGTGCGCTGGCCGGGTGGATGAAGGCCACGAGCGATCCATGCGCGCCGGGGCGCGCGGTCTCGTCGATGAGGCGGACGCCGCGCGCCTTGAGCTGCGCCAGCACCGCGGCGATGTCGCCCACGCGCAGCGTGATGTGATGCAGCCCGGCGCCGCGCTTCGCGACGTATTTCGCGATCGGCGAGTCGTCCGCGGTGGCCTCGAGGAGTTCGAGCGCCGACTCTCCGGCCGGGATGAAATGCGCCCGGACGCGCTGCGACGCGACCTCCTCGGGCGCCTCCACCGGCAGACCCAGCGCATCCCGATAGAACGCGAGCGCCTCGTCCACGTTCGAGACCGCGATCCCGATGTGATCGAGCACTGCGTCGACGGCCGGCCGCGCGCGAGGGCCCGAACCGGTCGGTCCCGGGACCGCCCCCGGCACGAGCGCGCGCGTGACGAGATCGTCAGCGGCGCTGTAGGGATCGAGCTCGTGATTGCCGATGCGGTCGAGCATCGAGGCGAGCTCACCCTCCTGGAGCACCGACCGCTCGACGTGGAGGACGAAGCGGGACGACAGCAGCTCGCGAAGCCGGTACTCGGCGCGCTCCCGATGACGGCGCTCGCGCACGGCGCCAGCGGCGTACGCCTGAAATCTCGCGATCTCCCCGAGCAGGGCCTCGACGCCTTTGCCGGTCGTCGCTTCCGTCTTCACGATCGGCGGGCGCCACTCGTCCTTCCCGAACGGATGCAGCCCGAGCATCGCCTCGATCGAGGCGACCATCCGATCCGCGCCGTCGTGATCGGCCTTGTTGACGACGAAGATGTCGGCGATCTCCATGATGCCGGCCTTCAGCGCCTGCACGTCGTCGCCGGCGCCGGGCACCAGCGTGACGATCGAGACGTCCGCGGTGCGCACGATGTCGACTTCGTCCTGACCGACGCCGACCGTCTCGATCAGCACGACGTCCTTGCCGGCGGCGTCGAGGACGAGCGCGACGTCGCCGGTCGACCGTGCCAGGCCGCCGAGGTGTCCGCGCGTCGCCATGCTGCGGATGAA